>Ga0126306_10002487_pt1 | contig 10390 bp, 8 predicted proteins | sample Plot27_FD_92592 | JGI IMG/M metagenome (GOLD analysis project Ga0126306, IMG submission 92592) | Serpentine soil microbial communities from UC McLaughlin Reserve, CA, USA - Plot27 | ecosystem: Environmental > Terrestrial > Soil > Grasslands | place: USA: UC McLaughlin Reserve, Lake County... | reverse complement strand
GACGTGGCGGTGCGGGTCGTCCCCCTCGCTGTAGGTCTCGATCTCGGGCCGGTCGCGAAGGTGCTCGTGGACGACGCGCCGCTCGGTGGCCGACATCGGCTCGAGCTCGATCGGCGAGCCGCGCCGAACCGCATCGTCGGCTGCCTGCTCGGCGCGCCGGCGCAGGGCCTCACCGCGGCGGTCGCGATAACCGGCCGCATCGATCGTCACCCGCTTGCGCTCCGAGCGCCCGCGGAAGGCGGCCTGGTAGCAGAGCAGCTGCACAGCGTCGATCGTCTGGCCGTGGCGACCGATCAAGAGGCCGACGTCTTCGCCATCGACGGTCCCCCGGATCTCCTCGTCGCTTTCGCTGACCGACACCTCCGCGTCGAGCTCGAGCTCCTCGACGATGCGCTGCAGCAGGATCCGCACCCGCTCGAGCGGCTGCTCAGGCAGGGCCTCGGCTGTGCTCTCCTCCGCCACGGAGGCGGAGGGTATCTGGCAGCTACCCGTGCCCGGATCCGCGGGACTATCGACGGCGCTTGCGCTTGCGCGGCGGCGGTGGCGGTGGCCTCGTCGCCTGGACCTCCTCGGGCGTCGGCTGTGGCGGCGGCGGGAAGAAGATCTTCACCACCGCCTGTTGTCCCATCGTCCAGACGTTGGTCGAGATCCAGTAGATCAGCAGCCCGGCCGGGAAGCTGATCATGATCGGGGTGAAGACGATCGGCAGCCCCATCGAGATCATTCGCTGCTGCCCGGTCGCCTGCCGGCCGGTCATGATCAGGCCGGCGATCACCGAGGTGCCAAGGTAGAGCGCCAGCAGGATAACCAGTGGGCCGCCGGTTGCGTTGTCGAGGATGTCCTCCACGAACAGCCAGCTCTGCTCGCCGGCGGCCCTGACCTCGTTCTCGAACTCGTCGCTCTGCAGCAGGTAGAAGAGGGCGAGGAAGACCGGTAGCTGCAGCAGCAGCGGCAGACAGGAGGCGAACGGGTTGACGTCGTTCTCCTGGTACATCCGCATCATCTCGCGCTGCTGGCGCTGGCGGTCGTCCTTGTACTTCTCCTGGATCTCCTTGATCTGAGGCGCGAGCGCCGATAGCGCTCGCATCGAGCGGATCTGCTTGATCGAGAGCGGCAGGATCAGCGCCCGGACAATGAAGGTGAGGATCACGATCGCGAGCCCGTAGACGAGGCCGATCTCGTCGTGAAGGAAGACGAGCACCTCGTTGGCGACGTCGATCAGGGGCTGGAAGATGTTCGCCAGCGGACTCATCGGCCGGCTCCCATCGCACCTGGGTGGTCGTGCTTGGGCGCGCTGCGGAACAGCCGGCGATCGGCGAGGTCGTCAATGCCGCCGTCGCTGAGCGGATTGCAGCGCAGCAGGCGCCAGCCGGCGACGATCGAGCCGCGCCAGGGGCCGAGCTCCCGGATCGCCTCCTGCGCGTAGGCCGAGCAGGTGGGCTCATAGCGACAGCGGCGCCCGAAGGCGGGCGAGATCCAGCGCCGGTAGGCCGCGATCAGGGCCAGCAGGAACCGGCTCAGCACCCGTTTCACGCTAAACGCCCTTCCCGGCCGGGCCCGCGCCGAGCAGCTCGGCCAGCGAGCTCTTGACGCCCTCGGTCCCCTCGCGCTCGACCAGCCCCTCGACCCCGCTGCGGGCGACGATCACGTAGTCGTGGTCGGCGGGAAGCTGATCGGCCAGCTGCCAGAACGCCTCGCGCACCGCCCGCTTCACCCTGTTGCGCTGAACCGCCTTGCCGAGCTTGCGCCCGACCGAGATCCCCAACCGGCGCTCGCCCTCGCGCTCGGCGTCCAAGCCGCCGAAGCTGTGGACAACCAGGAAGCGGTTGCCCGTGGAGTTGCCCTCGCGATAGACGCGATCGAAGTCCCCGCTCCTGGAGAGCCGGCGGCGCCGTCGCGGCCCTGATCCCTCCTTGCTCACTACGGGGTGAGCCGCTTGCGGCCCTTGTCCCGCCGGCGCTTCAGGATCGCCCGCCCCGAGCGCGTGCGACTGCGTGCACGAAAGCCGTGAGTTCGGGCGCGTTTGCGCTTCTTCGGCTGATAGGTGCGCTTCATTCGCTCGGGTCCGGCCGTGGTGCGGGCGGCGGGCGCGCAGTATAGGGCGCGGCCTGGCCGCGACGGCCCGAAGTTTTCGCCGCGATTTCCGAACGGCGCGGCGGCGAGCCCTTATGAGGGGGCGTGGCCGAGGTTATCCTCGCTCGCCTGTCCGGTTGGGCACCAAGACCGGCAAACGGCGGCGAGAGGAAGCGAAGTCACCGAGCGGATCACGGAGGCTGTGAGCGAAGACCTGGAGGCGGCCTGGGAACGGATCGAGGCGGAGTTGCGAACCTCGGTCGGCGAGTCCACCTATGACCTCTGGTTCGCCGGGCTGCGCGCGGTCGCCGCGCGCGGACCCACCCTCTATCTCAGCGGTCCGCGCCACAAGCTCGCCTGGCTCGAGCGCCGCTATGCGGAGATCCTCGATCACGCTCTCGACCAGGCCGCGACCGAGTTCCGCGAGGTGCGCTTCGTCGCGCCCGAGGAGATCGGCAGCGCCGGCGCGGCCACGGATGCGCAGCGGCGCAGGCCGCGTCCCGTCGGCGTCACCCTCAACCGCACCTACGCCTTCGACCGATTCGTGATCGGCGCCGGCAACCGTCTCGCCCACGGTGCCGCCCTCGCCGTCGCGGAGGCGCCCGGCCAGGCCTACAATCCTCTCTTCCTCCACGGCCCGCCGGGGCTCGGCAAAACCCACCTGCTCGGCGCGATCGCCAACTACCTCGCCGAGCACAACCCCGACCTCGCCGTCGAGTACACGACCGCCGAGTGCTTCACCAACCAGTTCGTCTCCGCCCTGCAGAGCGGCGGGATCGAGGCCTTCAAGGACCGCCACCGGCGGATCGACGTGCTCCTGATCGACGACGTCCAGTTCCTCGAGGGCAAGTCGAGCACCGCCGACGAGTTCTTCCACACCTTCAACGCCCTCTACGACGCCGGTGCCCAGCTCGTGCTCTCGGCCGACCGGCTGCCGGGCCATCTCTCCGCCCTCGCTGAGCGGCTGCGTCAGCGCTTCGAGTGGGGCCTGACCGTGGAGCTCACCCCACCCGATCTGGCCACCCGCTTGACCGTGCTGGGGCGGCTGCTGCTCGACCGCGAGCAATCGCTCGAGCCGGGCGCGATCGAGGCGATCGCCGAGCGCGCCGGCGCCAACCTGCGCCTGCTCGAGGGCGCCTTCACCCGGGTCCTCGCCCTCTCCTCGCTGACCGGCTCCCCACTCGACTCCGCGCTGGTCGAGCGCGCCCTCCCCCCGCCGGGGCCAGCTCGCGCCGGGGCTCAACCGAGCGTCGAACAGATCCAGCAGGCCGTCGCCCGTCGTCTCCGCCTCGAGCCCGAGCAGCTCACCTCGTCCTCCCGCGCTTCGGCCCCCAGCCACGCGCGTCAGCTGGCCATGCACCTCACCCGCAAGCTGACCGACCTCTCGCTGCCCGCGATCGCCGGCGCCTTCGGCCGGCGAGATCACACCACCGTTATCCACGCCCTGCGACAGGTGCGACGCCGCCTTGACTCAGATCGCGAGCTGCAACTGCTGGTTGCGGAGCTCACCCAGGAACTGAACCCGACCACCACTGGACGTGACCGAACCAATTGACAGAATCGCCCTCCACATCTCCACAGCCATCCACAGCCCTTACTACTCCTAATCCAGGCAGTCTCCAACCGATGAAGCTGACAGCGTCTCGACAATCACTGCTGGACTCGCTGATCGTCGTCTCCCGCGCGGTCTCCGCCCGCGCGGCGCTACAGGCCCTGTCCGGGATCCTGATCTCGACCGAGCAGGACCAGCCGCGGCTGCGGGCGACCGACATGGAGCTCGGCCTCGAGGTTGGCCTCGAGGGGGACTCCGAAGTCGCCGGGACGGTCGTCTTGCCGGGGCGGCTTCTGGTCGAGGTGGTGCGCTCGCTGCCGGACGGGCCGGTGACGCTGGCGCTGCGCCAGGCCGAGCGCGACGTCGAGATCACCGCCGGCTCCTCGCGCTTTCATCTGCGGACGCTCCCGGCCGACGACTTCCCCCGCTTCCCCCGGCCCGAGAGCGATCCGATCGAGCTGCCCGCCGACTCGCTGCAGGCGACGGTGGCCCGGGTGGCGCGAGCCGCCTCACGCGACGAGGCGCGCCCAGTCCTGACCGGGGTGCTGGTCACGGTCGAGGGCAGCGAGCTGACCATGGTGGCGACCGACTCCTACCGCCTGGCGGTGAAGAGGACCGCGCTCGACGGCGCCGGCGTCGAGGAGAAGGTAGAGGCGAACATCCCGGCGCGGGCGCTGCGCGAGCTCGCGCGGCTGATCGAGGCGGCGCCCGACGATCCGGTCCGTGTCTGGCTGGGGCGAAACCAGGCCCTGTTCGGGGTGGGACAGGCCCTGCTCAACTCCAGGCTGATCGATGGTCAGTTCCCGAACTATCGCCAGCTTCTGCCGGAGTCGTTCGAGCACGAAGTGAAGCTGCCCCGGGCGGAGCTGCTTGAAGTGACCCGGCGGGTCTCGCAGTTGGCGCAGCGAAACGCCGCCCTGCGGCTCTCCTTCGGCGAGGGCGAGCTGGTGGTCTCGGCAGAGACCCCCGACCTCGGCGATGCACGCGAGGCGCTCCCGGCGCCGTTCAAGGGAGAGGAGCTGGAGATCGGGTTCAACCCCGAGTTCGTGCGCGACGGGCTCGAGAGCGTCGAATCCGCTGAGGTGGTGGTGAAGCTGATCTCCTCGCTTCGACCCGGGTTGCTGGAGCCGGCCGACGCCGACGACTTCAGCTACCTGGTGATGCCGATCCGACTCAACGTGTGAGACCCCGATGCTGGTCTCCTCGCTCGAGACCCGAGGCTTTCGCAACCTCGACGACGACGAGATCGCAATCCGGCGAGGGATCACCATCCTGCACGGCCCAAATGGGGCGGGCAAGACGAACCTGCTCGAAGCGCTCTACTTCGGGCTCACCGCGAGCTCCTTCCGCTCGGGCCCCGACCGCGACCTGATCGCCTTCGAGCAGCGAGCCGCGAGGATTGAGCTCGAGCTCGAGGGCCCGAGCGGGCGTCGCCACGCGCTGCTCGCGGCCCTCGACCGCGGAGGCGAGCGCCGTCACCTGCTCGACGGTCGGCCGCCGGCCCCGGCCTCCGAGCGCCCACCGGCCGCGGTCTTCCATCCGGACCGCCTGGCCTTGCTCAAGGGGGCGCCCGCCCATCGCCGTGCCCACCTCGACCGCTTCATCTCGGCACTCTGGCCCGCGCGCGCCGACCTGCGCCAGCGCTTCGGCAAGACCCTCGCCCAGCGGAATGCGCTCGCCTCGCGCGTCCGGACCGGCGAGGCGCCGCTCGACTCTTTGGCGGTCTGGGACGAGCGTCTCGCGGCCGAGGCGGCGCCTTTGATCGCGGCCCGCGCCGAGGCGACGAGTGAGCTGGAGAGCAGATTCGCCGAGAGGGCCGCGGCGCTCGGCCTGGAGGAGGCCGCGATCGCCTACCGGCCCCGCGCGGAGCCGGACGCCGAGGCGATCGCGGGCCGGCTGAGGGAGCTGCGCGCCGCCGATCTCGGCCGCGCCTACCTTGCCTTCGGCCCCCAGCTCGACGAGGTGGTGGTCTCGACGGTGGAGCGAGCGCTGCGCCGCTTCGGCTCCCAGGGACAGCAGCGGACGGCGTTGCTGGCGCTGCTCTTCTGCGAGCGCGATGCGCTGCTGGCCGCGGGGCGGCCGGCCCCGATCATGCTGCTCGACGACGTGATGAGCGAGCTCGACCCCGCGCATCGCGAGCTCCTGGTCGCCGAACTGACCGGGGCTGGGCAGGCGCTCGTCACCGCCACCGAGGCGGCCCAGGTCCCGGCCGGGTCCGAGGCCAGCCGGATCGCGGTCGCGGCGGGATCACTGCGCAGCCTCGCCGCTGCAGCGTGAGCCGCCGGCGCTCGCCCCGCCCGCTGGCGGCCGCTCTGGCGGAGACGATGCGCCAGGCGACCCCGGCGACGCCGTTGGCCGCGATCCAGGCCGCCTGGGCCGACGCCGTGGGCTCGAGGATCGCCGCCGAGGCCCGGCCGGTGGAGGAGCGCGAGGGCGTCCTCACCGTCGCCTGCAGCTCGGCGACCTGGGCCGAGGAGCTCGATCTGCTCTCCGCAGAGCTGCTTTCGGGACTTCAGGAGAGGCTCGATCAGGACGTCGCGCCACGCTCTTTGCGCTTCCGCGCGAGCGGCTTTCAAGATTGACACACTTTATCCGTGATTTGCAGGTCTTTCGTCTGCCTGCGGCGGTGGTTCCGGGGCCGCTGACTGGTAAACTTATGTGAACTTGACGAGGCCCCCGACCGCCGCTGGCTTCGACTTCCGCGCCAGGCTCCTCGGTCGGGGTTTCCCATGATTGGAGCCGAAAGGACCTGATGCCGAAGACCCCCGCGCGCGCCAAGACGGGCACAAAGAGCAACCCCGCCGCAGCGAAGAAGGCCACCGCCAAGGCCGCCAAGCCGCGCGCCACGGCGAATGGCGGCAAGTCCGCCAAGTCGCGCGACGGTGGCTACGGGGCCAAGGACATCACCGTGCTCGAGGGGCTGGAGGCGGTGCGCCGACGACCCGGCATGTACATCGGCTCGACCGGCCCGCGCGGGCTCCACCACCTTGTCTACGAGGTCGTCGACAACTCGGTGGACGAGGCGATCGTCGGCCACGCCAAGAAGGTCACGGTCACCCTTCACCCCGACAATAGCGTCACCGTCACCGACGACGGCCGCGGCATTCCGGTCGATCGCCATCCGAAGATCCGCAAGCCGGCCGCCGAGGTGGTGCTGACCACCCTCCACGCCGGGGGCAAGTTCGGCGACGGCGGCGGCTACAAGGTCTCTGGCGGACTGCACGGCGTCGGCGTCTCCGTCGTCAACGCGCTCTCGGAGCGCCTCCACCTGGAGGTCTGGCGCGGCGGCCGCGTCTGGGAGCAGACCTACGAGCGCGGCAAGCCCACCGCCAAGTTCAAGAAGGGCCGCCCGGTGAAGAGCACCGGGACCACGATCACCTTCACCCCGGACCTGGAGATCTTCGAGGAGATCGAGTTCGACTTCGAGACGCTCAAGGACCGCCTGCGCGAGACCGCCTTCCTCACCCGCGGCCTCAAGGTCGAGCTGATCGACGAGCGCGGAGCGGGGGAGAGGGCCGAGTTCCAGTACAAGGGCGGCATCGCCGACTTCGTCCGCTACCTGAACGAGACGAAGGACCCGCTGCACCGCAAGATCGCCTACTTCGAGGGCGAGACCAAGGAGGGCCAGGTCGAGGTCGCGATCCAATGGAACGCCTCCTACCAGGAGGCGGTCTTCAGCTTCGCCAACAACATCAACACCCACGAGGGCGGCACGCACCTCTCGGGCTTCCGCTCGGCGCTGACCCGGACCCTGAACGCCGTCGCGCGCAACCGCAACCTGCTCAAGGAGAGGGACGAGAACCTGACCGGCGAGGACGTCCGGGAGGGCCTGACGGCGGTGATCTCGGTCAAGCTTGCCGACCCTCAGTTCGAGGGCCAGACCAAGACCAAGCTCGGCAACCCCCCGATCGAGGGCCTGGTCAAGGAGGTCGTCAATCGCAGGCTCGGCGACTTCCTCGAGGAGAACCCGGGAGACGCGCGGCGAATCCTGACCAAGGCCGTCGACGCAGCCCGGGCCCGCGAGGCGGCGCGCAAGGCCCGTGATTTGACCCGGCGCAAGTCGGCGCTCGAGAACTCGACCCTGCCCGGCAAGCTCGCCGACTGCTCGGTCAAGGATCCGCGCGATGCCGAGCTGTTCATCGTCGAGGGCGACTCGGCGGGCGGCTCGGCCAAGCAGGGGCGCGACCGCAACACCCAGGCGGTGCTGCCCCTTCGCGGCAAGATCATCAACGTCGAGAAGAGCCGGATCGACAAGGTCCTCGCCAACAACGAGATCCAGGCGCTGGTGACCGCGATCGGCACCGGCGTCCACGACGAGTTCAACCTGGAAGACCTCCGCTACCACAAGGTGATCCTGATGACGGACGCCGATGTGGACGGAGCTCACATCCGCACCCTGGTCCTCACCTTCCTCTACCGGCAGATGCCGGAGCTGATCGAGAAGGGCTACGTCTACATCGCCAAGCCGCCGCTCTACAAGCTGAAGCAGGGCTCGAACGAGATCTGGGTGGAGCGTGAGTCCGAGCTCGAGGAGCTGCTGCTGCGCGACAAGCTCGAGGACTTCACAATCATGGACGCCAATGGCCGCCAGCGAAAGCTGGGCAAGCGCCGCTGGCAGGAGTTCAAGCGCCACTACAAGGCATTCGAGGGCTGGGCCTCGACCCTGCGCGCCGAGTTCGGCCACGAGCAAATCGATTTCATCTCGGAGTCGCACCTGCTCGAGTCCGGGGCGAAGACGATGCCCGCAGCGGCGAAGCTCTTCCGGGCCAAGGACGAAAAGGAACGCGGCTACGAGACCAAGCTGATCGACTCCAACAAGAGCAGCTTGGTGGTGCGCGGTACGCACCGCCGCAGCGGGCTTGCCCGCGAGTACCAACTGCCGAAGGAGCTGTTCGACTCGAACGCCTACAAGGAGCTGGTCGACGCGCACGCGAAGCTGGTCTCCGACGTGGGTGAGCCGCCGAGCGTGGTCGCGCTCGGCGAGAAGGAGGCCGAGGCAGCCAGCTTCACCGAGCTGCGCCAGGCGGTGCTCGAGCTGGCGCGAGAGGGCGTCCAGCTTCAGCGCTTCAAGGGACTCGGCGAGATGAATCCCGAGCAGCTGCGCGAGACGACCATGGACCCGGCCACCCGCACCCTGCAGCGCGTCTCGATCGACGAGGCTGCGCCGGCCGGGGTCGAGCAGACCTTCTCGGATCTGATGGGCGACAAGGTCGAGCCGCGCAAGGAGTTCATAGAGAGACACGCACGGGACGTCCGGTTCCTGGACGTCTAGGACGGAGGAGGGTTGGCTGACGGCGAAGACAGAGGGCTCCAGGCCCTGATCGGCAACGTCGAGGAGCGGGAGCTCGAGAAGGAGATGCGCTCCTCCTACCTCGATTACGCGATGAGCGTGATCGTGGGGCGGGCGCTGCCCGACGTCCGCGACGGGCTGAAGCCGGTCCACCGGCGGGTGCTCTACGCCATGCATGACCTCGGCCTGCAGCCGAACCGCCCGTACCGCAAGTGCGCGTTCATCGTCGGCGAGGTGATGGGTAAGTACCACCCGCACGGCGACTCGGCGATCTACGAGACCCTGGTGCGGATGGCGCAGGACTTCTCGCTGCGCTACCCGCTGGTCGACGGCCAGGGGAACTTCGGCTCGATCGACGACGATCCACCAGCCGCGATGAGATACACCGAAGCGCGGCTCGGCCCGCTGGCGACGGAGATGCTCCGCGACATCGACGCGGACACCGTCGACTTCGGCCCCAACTACGACGAGCGCACGCGGGAGCCGCTGCTGCTGCCGGCACGGTTCCCGAACCTCCTGGTCAATGGGGCTGCCGGGATCGCGGTGGGGATGGCGACGAACATCCCGCCGCACAACCTGCGCGAGGTGATCGACGCGACCAATGCCTACATCGACAACCCCGAGATCGACAAAAAGGGGCTGATGAAGTACGTCAAGGGGCCCGATTTCCCCGGCGGCGGGGTCATCCTCGGCGCCGAGGGGATCCGCGACGCCTACCGCTCAGGCCGCGGCTCGGTCAAGGTGCGGGCGAAGACCCACGTCGAGCCGGTCAAGGGTGGCAAGGAGGCGATCATCGTCACCGAGTTGCCCTTCCAGGTGAAGAAGGGCGGCGAGGGCGGCCTGATCACCAAGATCGCCGACCTGGTCCGCGAGAAGCGGATCACCGGCATCTCCGACCTGCGCGACGAGTCCGACCGCACCGGGATGCGGCTGGTGATCGAGCTCAAGCGCGGCGGCGATCCCGCCACCGTCGTGCTCAACCAGCTCTACAAGCGCACCCAGATGCAGCAGAGCTTCGGCATCAACATGGTCGCGCTGGTCGACGGGGTGCCGCGCACGCTCAGCCTGCGGGAGCTGGTCCAGCACTACGTCGGACACCAGCAGGAGGTCGTCACCCGGCGCACCCAGTACCAGCTCGCCCGCGCCGAGGCCCGCGCTCACATCCTCGAGGGTCTACTTACCGCGCTCGAGAAGCTCGACGCGGTGATCAAGCTGATCCGGGGCTCGAAGGACCCGGACACCGCCCGCGCCGGGCTGATCGACAAGTTCAAGCTCTCCCGCGCCCAGGCACAGGCGATCCTCGACATGCGCCTCCAGCGACTGACCGCGCTCGAGGCGAACAAGGTGCGCGAGGAGCACCAGGAGCTGATCAAGCGGATCAAGGAGCTGCGCTCGATCCTGGCCGACGAGAAGAAGGTCCTCGCCCTGGTCAAGAAGGAGCTCGCCGAGGTCGCCGACCGGTACGGCGACGAGCG
>Ga0126306_10002485_pt1 | contig 10392 bp, 10 predicted proteins | sample Plot27_FD_92592 | JGI IMG/M metagenome (GOLD analysis project Ga0126306, IMG submission 92592) | Serpentine soil microbial communities from UC McLaughlin Reserve, CA, USA - Plot27 | ecosystem: Environmental > Terrestrial > Soil > Grasslands | place: USA: UC McLaughlin Reserve, Lake County... | reverse complement strand
GCGCGCGCACCGCGCCGTAGCTCTTGACGCCGCCCCGGATCTCGAGCAGCGCGGTCATGCCTCCGCCGCCCTGGCGTGCGCCGCGCGCAGCCCCGTCTCGAGGTGGCCGCGCAGGACGTCGAGCTCCAGCGACACGATCACCAGCACGCCGATCGCGATCAGCTGCCAGAACGGGCTGACGTCGAGCAGGTCGAGCCCGTTGCGGATCACGCCGATGATCAGCGCGCCGGCGATCACGTTGCCGACCGAGCCGCGGCCGCCGAAGAAGCTGGCCCCGCCGATGATCACGGCCGTGATCGCGTCGAGCTCGAGCAGTTGGCCCGCGGCCGGCGCGCCGGCGTCCGTGCGGCCCGCGACGAGCAGGCCGGCGATCCCGGCCGCGAGCCCGCACAGCACGTAGACGGAGATCAGCACGCGGTCGACGGGGATGCCGACGCGCCGTGCCGCGTCCGGGTTGCCGCCGACGGCGTAGATCCAGCGGCCCCACTGGGTCCGCGCCAGCAGCAGGTACGCCAGCGCGCCGAGCACGGCGACGAGGAGCGCGGGCGCCGGCACGGGGCCAACCTTGTCGGTCCCGAGCGTCTGTACGAGCGGCGGCAGGCCCGAGACGGTCTGCGCGTCGGACACGACGAGCGCCGCGCCGCGCACGATGCTGAGCGTGCCGAGCGTGACGATGAACGGGTTCATCACGCGCCCCTTGACGAGCACGAGGCCGTTGACGGCCCCGACGAGCGCGCCGGTCAGCGCCATCGTCAGCACGACGACGACGCCCGAGTCGCCGGCCATCACGCCGAGCACGCCCGCGAGCGCCACGACCGACCCGACCGAGAGGTCGATGCCGCGCGTGAGGATGACGAGCAGCTGGCCGAGCGCCAGCACGGCGACGATCGACGTCTGGAAGCCGAGGTTCGTAAGGTTGCGCTCGGTCAGGAAGAACGGCGAGAGGAGGCTCATAACCAGCGCGACGAGCGCGAGGATCAACACCGGCCCGGCCTCCACGACGCGTAGGCCGACATGTGCGATCCGATCGCGCGAGCGCGCCGGCTGCGGCGCCGCCCGGTCGGCGAGCGCGCTCACCGCGCCCCTCCCTCGACGGCCTGCTGGAGCGCGTCGACGGCGGTCAGCAGCAGCCCACCGTCGACGAGGATCGAGGCGCCGGTGACGTACGACGCGGCGTCGGAGACGAGGAACGCGATCGCGGCGGCGACCTCGTCCGGGCCGCCGGGCCGGCCGAGCGGGATCTCCGGCAGCGTGACCGTCGCCGGGTCGACATCCGCCTTGCCGGTCATCGGCGTCGCGATGTGTCCGGGCGCGACCGCGTTGACCGTGATGCCGTGCGGCGCGAGCTCGCGCGCCATCACGCGGCTCGCCATGCCGAGGCCGGCCTTCGCCGCGGAATAGGCGCTCGCGTCGCGGAGCGGCTCGTGCTCGTGCACCGACGTGACGTGCACGATGCGCCCGCCGGCGCCGGCGCGCGTCAGCTCGCGCGCGGCGCTGCGGGAGCACGACACGGGGCCGGTCAGGTTGATATCGAGCGCCCGCCGCCAGCCGTCGGGCGTGTCGTCGACGAGCGCCGCACGGTAGTTCGCGCCGGCGCAGTTCACGAGCGCCCAGAGGGCGCCAAGCTCGGCCGTCAGGCGCACGATCGCCAGCTCGGGCGTCGCGGTGAGGTCGAGCCGGGCGACGGCGGCACGGCGGCCCGCGCGCTCGACCAGCGCGGCCGTCTCGCGCGCGCCCTGCTCGTCCGTGTGCCATGTCACGCCGACGTCGTGGCCGGCGCTCGCGAGCGCGACGGCCGTCGCGCGGCCGATGCCGGAGTCCGAGCCCGTGACGATCGCCGGGCCACTCATGCTGCCTCGCGTCTGTCTCGGCCTGCGGCCTCGCCACCGCTTCGCTCGGCATGCTCGTGGCCGGCGGCTTCGCCATGCCTCGCCACCTCGGACGCGATCGCCGCGCGGAACATCCGCGTCAGCAAGACGATGTCGTGGCGCGCGGCCTCGGGCGGGTTGCGGCACGGCTCGCCGGTCGTCGCGCAGGCGTGGAAGTGCTCGAGCTGGCGCGCATACGGGTCCGCGTAGGACTCCTCCGCGGCCGTGTGCCATCCGGCCGCGCCTGACCTGCGCCGGCAGCTGTACGTCCCGGCGTCGTGGCGCCGGTACGGCGCGGGCAGTAAGAGCCGCCACTCGCCCTCGTCGCCGATGAAGCGCAGCTCCTCGCCGAACGCCCCGGCGCCGTCGGACAGCAGCCAGCTCATGTACCAGCGCCCGCCGCCCGGCAGCTCGACGGCGCCGCCCGCCACGCGCCCGGCCGGCTCGCCGAACGCGTCGACCACCCGGCCGGCGACCGGCCCGAGCACGCCGTGGACGGCGTTGACGTCGTGCACCAGCGCGCCGAGGAACGCGTCCGAGAACGCGTTCACGTGCGCCGGCCGCTCGGAACCGATCTCGCCGGCGACCTGCGCGACGGCCGCTTCGCGGGCGTCGCGCAGCGCGCTCGCCGGGGCGTCCGACGCCGCGACGAACCCAGCGGGCGTGAACTGGCGCGCAAGCACCGGGTCGACCGTCACGCAGCTCACGAGCCGCAGCGCCGGCGCCGCGAGCGCGACGTCGACCGCGAGCGCCTCGTAGGCGGGCGAGAAGCGCTTCATGTAGCCGACCTGCACTACGAGCCCGGCCGCGCGCCGGCGCTCGGCGATGCGATCCGCGTCGGCGGCGCTGAGGCTGAGCGGCTTCTCGACCAGGACGTGGAGGCCCGCGTCCAGCGCGTCGAGCGCGATCGCGGCGTGGAGCGCGTTCGGCGCGCAGACGATCGCCGCGTCGAGCGGCTGCTCGAGCAGCGCGCGGTGGTCGGCGAACGTCCGCGGGATCGAATAGCGGGCGGCAAGGCCTTCGCGCACGCGGGCGCTCGGATCGGCCAGCACGGCGAGCTCGAAGCGCGCGCCGTCGGCGTGCAAGAGGGGGAGATGGACGAGCTGCGCGATCAGACCGCCCCCGATCACGCCGACCCTGAGGCGCTGAGGAGCGGTGGCCGCGGACTGCATCGGCGAGATTCGATCACCGGTTCACAATCGCGGTCAAGGGGTCGACTTGGTCCCTCGCTCGCGGTGGGGAGCGTTCCGTCTCGACATGTCGAGGCAACTAACTTGCCTGCAAATCGAATACAATTGTGCTCTTGGCACAGCGCCGTCGAAGGTGATCCAATCACCGCATGTCACGCCTTCACAGGCGCCTGATGGAGGTGCTGCTGAGCGACATCGTGGCGGGACGGACCGCGGTCGGGGCGAGCCTCCCGCGCGAGACCGACCTCGCCGCGCAGTTCAGGGTCAGCCGGGGCGTCGTGCGCGAGTGCGTGCGCGGGCTCGAGGAGCGCGGTCTGGTGACCGTGAAGCACGGGCGCGGCGCGACCGTGTGCCCGCCCGAGCGCTGGGATCTGTTCAACCCGGACGTGCTCGGCGCCGTGCTCGAGGGCGAGGGCGGCGCGGCCGTCCTGGGCGAGTACCTCGAATGCCGGCGGCTGCTCGAGATCGAGGCCGCCGGGCTCGCCGCCGAGCGCGCCCAGCAGCGTCACCTCGCCGCGCTGTCGGACGCGCTCGAGCGGATGACGGCGGCGGCCGTGCGCGCGCCCGACAACGCCGCGGCCGAGTCGCTCTACCACCAGGCCGACATCGACTTCCACCACGCGGTCATCGCCGCCACCGGCAACCGGGCGCTCGGGCGGATGACGGAGCCGATTCACCGCGCGCTCGCGATGGCGCGGCGGCCGCTCGCCCGGCCCGGGCTGCGGATCGCACGCAGCATCCCGGAGCACCGGCGCATCCTCACGGCGATCGCGGCGAGCGATCCCGTCGAGGCGCGCGCGGCGATGCGCGACCACCTCGAGACCGTCGAGGGCTACCTGCGCGAGTACGCGGAGTCGCTGCTCGATCGCGACGCGGGGACGCAGCCGCGTGGATGAGGTGCTCGTGACGTGGGCGGGCTATGACGACGCGGGCCCCAGCACCGGCGCTCGGCTGCTCGCGGCCGGCTTGCGCCCGCGGCTCGCGCCGAAGACCGGCGCGCGCAGCGCGCGCGAGGTTGCGGCGCTGCTCGACGGGGCGGTCGGCGCGATCGTCAGCACCGACCCGTTCGACGCCGGGGTGTTCGCGTCCGCGCCCGAGCTGCGCGTCATCGCCCGCGTCGGGGTCGGAACCGACTCGATCGACCTCGGCGCGGCCACCGCGGCCGGCGTCGTCGTGACCGTCACGCCGGGCGCCAACAACGAGACCGCCGCCGACCACGCCGTCGCGCTGATCCTCGCCAGCGTCCGCCGGCTGGTCGAGCACGACGCCGCCGTCCGGCGCGGCGAGTGGCCGCGCGGCGGCCCGCTCACGCCGTGGGACCTGTTCGGCGCCACGGTCGGGCTGGTCGGCTACGGCGCCATCGGCAAGGCGGTCGGGAAGCGGCTCGCGGGCTTCGGCGTGCGGCTGCTGGTAGCGGACCCCGCGGTCGCCGCCGTCCCCGGCGCGACCGTGGTCGATCTGCCCGAGCTGCTGCGGCGTGCGCAGGTCGTGTCGCTCCACGCGCCCCTGACGGTCGGGACGCGGGCGCTGATCGGGCCGGAGGAGCTCGCGCTGATGCGCCGCGACGCGATCCTCGTCAACACGGCGCGCGGCGGGCTCGTCGACGAGCTGGCGCTGGCCCGCGCGCTGGCCGCCGGGTCGATCCGCGCAGCCGCGCTCGACGTCTTCAGCGACGAGCCCGCTGTGCCCGATGCGCTGCTGGCGGGACCGAACGTCACGATGACGCCCCACATCGGCGGGCTCAGCGAGCGCTCGATCGAGCGGATGACCGCGCTCGCGACCGACAGCGTGCTGCGCGTGCTCGACGGCGACCCCGATCCGGCGACCGTCGCGAACCCGGCGGTGCTCGACGGCGGAAGGGCGGCGGCGTGACCGGGCTGCTGGAGGTGACGTCGCCGTACGACGGCGTCGTCGTCGGCGAGGTCCCGTTCGCCGGCCCGCGCGAGCTCGAGGCCGCGCTCGCGGCGGCGGAGCTCGCGGCGGGCGAGCTCGCGCACACCCCGGCGCACGTTCGCGCCGCCGCGCTGCACGGCGCCGCCGCGGCGATCGAGCGCGACGTCGACCGGCTCGCCGCGACGATCACGGCTGAGCAGGGCAAGACGCGCGTCGAGGCGCGCGCCGAGGCGGAGCGGATCCCGGGCATCGTCCGGCTGTGCGCGGAGGAGGCGCTGCGGCTCGGCGGCGAGGTGCTGCCGATGGACGCCGCGCCGGCCGGCGTGGGCAGGCTCGGCTACACGCGGCGTGAGCCGGCCGGCGTCGTCGCGGCGATCACGCCGTTCAACTACCCGGCGATCCTCGTCGTCCACAAGATCGGCCCAGCGCTCGCGGCCGGCAACGCCGTCGTGCTCAAGCCGGCGCGCGCCACGCCGCTCACGGCGGCGTTCCTCGCCGAGCGCCTGTCCGCGGCGCTGCCGGCCGGCGCGCTGCAGCTCGTGGCGGGCTCCGGCGGCGCGATCGGCGGCGCGCTCGTCGCCGACCGACGGGTGCGCGTCGTGACGTTCACGGGCTCGCACGCGGTCGGCGAGGCGATCGCGCGTGCAGCGGGCGCCAAGCGGCTCGCGTGCGAGCTGGGATCCAACGCCGCGCTCGTCGTGCTCGACGACGCCGACCTCGATCGGGCCGCGGCGGCGATCGCGTTCAGCGGCTACACGAACGCCGGCCAGAACTGCGTCTCGACGCAGCGCGTGATCGTGCACCGGTCGGTACGCGACGCGCTGCTCGAGCGCGTGCTCGCCGCGGTCGACGAGCTGCGGACGGGCGACCCGCGCGATCCATCCACGACGCTCGCGCCCATGATCGACGAGCGCGAGGGCGAGCGCGTCGTCGGCTGGCTGCGCGAGGCCGGCACGAACGGCGCCGACCTGCTCCGCGGTGGTAGCCGCGACGGCGCCGTCGTCGCCCCGGCGGTCGTGCTGGAGCCGTCGCGCGACGCGCGTGTCTGGCGCGAGGAGCTGTTCGGTCCGGCGATCGCCGTACGCGCCGTCGACTCCGATGACGAGGCGCTCGCACTTGCCAACGACACGCGCTTCGGTCTCGCCGCGAGCGTGATGACGCGCTCGCTCGACCGCGCGCTGCGGTTCGCGCACGGGCTGCGCGCCGGGATGGTCGGCGTGAACCCGCCGCGCGGCGCGACGTGGCGCGCCGACTTCATGCCGTGGGGCGGGATCGGGGACAGCGGCTTCGGTCGCGAGGGCGTGCGGTTCGCCGCGCACGCGATGACCGAGGAGCGGCTCGTGGTCGTACACCCGGGGGACGCGGAATGACGCTCCGGCCGCGCGTCGGCACGGTGATCACGCTGCCGGACGAGCTGCTCGCGGAGCTGATCGGCGCGGCGTTCGAGTTCGCCTGGATCGACCTCGAGCACGGAGCGCTGACGGTCGCCGACGTGCCCCGGCTCGCGGTCGCGCTGCGCGCGGCGCGCTGCGCCGCCGAGGTTCGGCTCCCGAGCGCGCGCAGCGAGGCGCTGCCGCCCGTGCTCGACGCCGGGGTCGACGGAATCGTGGCTCCGTGCGTCGAGCGCGCCGCGGACGCGGCGGCGTTCGTGCGGCGGCTGCGCTACCCGCCCGCGGGCGACCGCGGCTACGGCCCGCGCCGCGCCGGCGGCTACGGCCGCGGGCCTGTGCCGGCGCCACGCTGCAGCGTGCAGATCGAGTCGTCGGCCGGCGTCGAGCAGGCATCCGCCATCGCGGCCGTGGACGGCGTCGACGCGCTCGTCGTCGGCTGCGCCGACCTGACCGCCGCCCTGGGCGGCGTGCCCGGGGAGCCGTGCGCCGCGCTCGCCGGCGCCGTCGCCCGCGTGGCCGCCGCGGCGCGCGCTGCGGGCGTCGACTTCGGCATCGCCGGCGCCGCCGCGCTGCCCGAGGACGCGCCGGTCGACGCGGACCTGGTCGTGCACTCGGTCGACGTGCGCCTCTACGCCGCGGCGGCGGACGCCGCGGCCGCCGCCGCGAGGCGGGTGGCGGCATGACGGCGACGGAGGCGTTCTTCGTCTCGCGGACGATGCAGGCGATCGAGGTGCTCGCCTTCCAGCCCTGCTCCGCGCCCGAGGTCGCCGGCGCGCTCCAGGTGCATCCGCGCACCGCGCGCCGGCTGCTGAACAAGCTCGTCGCGGACGGCTGGCTCACGCGCTCGGACGGGCGCCGGAGGACGTACGCGCCGACGATGCGGATCGTCGCGCTCGCCGCCCAGCTCGCCGAGCGCGATCCGCTCGCCCGCGCCGCCCGGCCCGTCGTGACGCGCCTGCACGACGAGACCGGGCTCGTCGCTCACATCGCGATCCCGAGCTACCGGTCCGCGCTGTGCCTCGTCCACCGCGCCGGCGGCCCGGACGCGCGGCCGCAGCTGCGCGAGCTGGTTCCCGCGCACGCGACCGCGGCCGGCAAGGTGCTGCTCGCATACCGCGACCCGTGGCGGGCGAGCGTGCTCGAGCGGCCGCTCGACCCGGTCACGCCGACGACCGTGGTCGACGCCGCCGCGCTCGAGGCCGAGGCGGCGACGATCGCGCGGAGCGGCTACGCGACCGACGACGAGGAGTTCCTGCCGGACATCCGCGGGGTCGCCGTCCCGGTGCGCGACCGCGGCGGCGCCGTCGGCGCGAGCCTCGCGCTCGCCGGCGACGCGCGCGCGATGGACGCGCAGGTGATCGAGGGGCTCGTCGCGCTGCTGCGAACGCGGGCCGAAGAGATCGAGCACGCGAACGAAGGAGGCGGCCATGGCTGAGCGGCTCAAGTCCGCGCGCAGCGACGCCCAGGGCGGCGACCAGGAGGTACGGCGGGTCGTCGGCGAGATGCTGCTGCGGATCGAGCGCGGCGGAGAGCGCGCGATCCGCGAGTACTCGCGCAGCCTCGACGGCTGGGATCCGGCCGAGTTCACGGTCGACCCCGCGGCCGCGGCGACCGCGCGCGACCGGATCGACGACGCGCTCGCCGGCCACATCGAGTTCGCGCTCGAGCGCGTGCGCGACTTCGCCCGGCGCCAGCGCGCGACGCTCGTCGACCTGCGGGCCGAGGTGCTGCCCGGGGTCGTGCTCGGCCATCGGCACCTGCCGGTCGGCGCCAGCGGCGCGTACGTCCCCGGTGGCCGCTATCCGATGCTCGCGTCGTCGTTCATGACGGTCGCGGTACCGCGCGTCGCCGGCGTCGGGCGGATCGTCGCCTGCGCGCCGCCGCGCGACGGTCAGGGGATCCCGGCGCCGATGCTGCACGCGATCGCGGCCTCGGGCGCGGACCAGATCGTGTGCCTCGGCGGCGTTCAGGCGCTCGCGGCGATGGCGTTCGGGCTCGCCGGAATCGAGCCGGTCGACCTGATCGTGGGCGCCGGCAACGCATACGTCGCCGAGGCCAAGCGGCAGCTGTTCGGGCGCGTCGGGATCGACCTGCTTGCCGGCCCGACGGAGGTGCTCGTGATCGCCGACGCGCAGGCGGACGCGGAGCTCGTGGCCGCCGACCTGCTCGGCCAGGCCGAGCACGGGCCGACCTCGCCGGCCGTGCTCGTGACGACCTCGCGGGAGCTCGGCCTGCGCGTGCTCAGCGAGGTCGAGCGCCTGCTCGCGGGCTGGCCGACGGCGGCCGTCGCCGGCGCCGCCTGGGCCGAGCACGGCGCGGTCGTCGTCGTGCGCGACCGCGCCGAGGCGGTCGCGGTCGCCGACGAGTACGCGCCCGAGCATCTCGAGGTGCAGGTCGCGCCGGCCGAGCTCGACGACTACGCGGGGGAGCTGCGCAACTACGGCTCGCTGTTCCTCGGCGCCGAGGCGACCGTCGCGTACGGCGACAAGGCCGTCGGGACCAACCACGTGCTGCCGACCGGCCGCGCCGCGCGCTACACGGGTGGGCTCTGGGTCGGGAAGTTCCTCAAGACCGTCACGTTCCAGGAGCTGACCGCCGAGGGGACGCGCAGCATCGCGCCGGCGGTCGCGGCGATCTCCCACGCGGAGGGGTTCGGCGGGCACGCGCGGACGGCCGAGCTGCGGCTCGAACGGCTCGGGGCGATCGCGTGAGCGGGCGGCTCGACGGGCGGGTGGCGGTGGTGACCGGCGCGTCGGGCGGACTCGGCAGCGTGTGCGCGGAGCAGCTGGCCGGCGCGGGCGCGGAGCTGGTGCTGATCGGCCGCTCGCGCGCGCCGCTCGAGCGGCTGGCCGCGCGCACCGGCGGGCGGGTGGTCGTCTGCGACGTCTGCGACGGCGCCGCGGTCCGCGAGGCGATCGTCGCGCTGCGCGCCGTCGACGTGCTCGTGACGTGCGCCGGCGGCAACCGCCCCGGGCCGTTCCTCGACGTCGACGAGGCGGCGCTCGAGTGGGCCTGGGCACTCAACGTGCGCCACGCGTTCCTCGCCGCCCAGGGCGCGGCGCGGCGCATGCTCGCGCGCGGGCGCGGCGGGGCGATCGTGCACGTGACGTCGCAGATGGGCCACGTCGGCGCAGCCGGGCGCAGCGTCTACTGTGCCGTCAAGCACGCGATCGAGGGGCTGACGAAGGCCACCGCCGTCGAGCTCGCGCCGCACGGCATCCGCGTCAACGCGGTCGCGCCGACGTTCGTCGAGACGCCGATGACGCGGCCGTTCCTGGCCGCGCCCGGGGCGCGCGCGGCGATCGTCGAACGGATCCCGCTCGGCCGCCTCGGCACGCCGGAGGAGGTCGCGCACGCGGTGCTGTTCGCGGCCTCGCCGGCGTCGTCGCTGATGACGGGCGCGAGCCTCGTCGTCGACGGAGGCTGGACGGCGCAGTGACGCTCGAGCTCGCGACCGGGCCCGTCTCGTGGGGCGTCGACTTCGCGGATGCGCCACTCAACCCGCCGTGGAGCGACGTGCTCGACGGGATCGCGGCCGCCGGGTTCGCGGGGCTGGAGCTCGGTCCGCTCGGCTACCTCCCGACCGAAGGCGCGACGCTGCGAGCGGAGCTCGAGCGGCGCGGGCTGCGCGCGGTCGGGACGTTCGTGTTCGATGCGCTGCACGACCCGGCACGGCTGCCGGCGATCGCGGAGATCGCCCGCCGCACGGCCGCGCTCGTCGCCGCGGTCGGCGGTCGCCACATGATCGGGATCGACCTCGTCGCGCCGGCGCGCGACCGCACCGCGGGGCGCCGCGAGGCCGCGCCGGCGCTCGATCGTGACGGCCGCGCGGCGCTGCGGCGCGCGCTCGCGACGCTCGACCGCATCGCGACCGACTGCGGGCTGGCGTTCTCGCTCCATCCGCACGCCGGCAGCTACGTCGAGTTCGCCGACGAGATCGCGTGGGCGAGCGAGCACGCCGCGCTCTGCGTCGACACCGGGCATCTCGCGTACGCGGGCATCGATCCCGCCGCCACGCTCGCGCGCTACGGCGAGCGCGTCGCGCTGTTG
>Ga0126306_10002483_pt1 | contig 10395 bp, 13 predicted proteins | sample Plot27_FD_92592 | JGI IMG/M metagenome (GOLD analysis project Ga0126306, IMG submission 92592) | Serpentine soil microbial communities from UC McLaughlin Reserve, CA, USA - Plot27 | ecosystem: Environmental > Terrestrial > Soil > Grasslands | place: USA: UC McLaughlin Reserve, Lake County... | reverse complement strand
CGGCGGCGTTGATCCCGGTCGGGGTCAGGGTGGCGATGCCCAGCATCACGAACCCCATGTGCCCGACCGACGAGAAGGCGATGAGGCGCTTGACGTCCCGCTGGGCCAGACGAGCTACTGCGCCAGGGCCGCGCCGCCGAGGCTGTTGAGCCCGAAGGTCGGCAGTGGCCCAGGACCAAGCGCAGCGACGACGCTACTGCCGTCTACCTGGTCGTCTCTGACGGCTGAGCCTGGAACGGACTGCGAGCAGCTCTCGTGGCGGGAGCCTTGTTCTCCCACCACGCCCAGGGTGGAGGGATCTGGCCGGACGGTGCTGGCATGCCCGCCCCCAGCGCAAGCGCCCCACCAACCAACTCGGCACCCGAGCCGACTAGCGGCCGGCAACCTGAGCCAGTCGGGCCGACTTCGTTGGCTCTGTCGCTTGCCCCTGGCGGTCATCGGCATGCCACGGTGTCCACCGTCCCCCGGGGTCCAAGGGCAGGGCAGACCGCCCGGCCAGGCAACAGGAAGGGGCAGGACCATGACCGAGGCCGCCGTCAGCTTCGCCGGCAACCTCACCGACGACCCCGAGGTCCGCTACACCGAGGCTGGGATCGCTCGGGCCATGTTCCGGGTGGCCGTGTCGGGGCGGCGGGAGCAGGAGCCGTCGTTCTTCACCGTGGTCGTGTGGCGCGACCAGGCCGAGCACGCCAGCCAGTCCCTGGCCAAGGGCAGCCGCGTTGTGGTCGTGGGTCGGCTCCAGCAGCGAACTTGGACAGCCGAGGACGGTAGCACCCGGTCCACCGTCGAGGTCCTGGCCGAGGAGCTCGGACCGAGCCTTCGGTGGGCGACGGCGGCGGCGACCAGGGCGACGAGAAGCTCCAGGCAGTAGCCAGGTCGACCAGTCGACGGAACGAGCGGGACGCGAAGCATGCCAGCGTTCCGCTCGGTCGTGTCCGTGCTGGTGAGGTTCGTGTCGTCTCGGGTAATACTTTGAGGGCGGTCTCAGCTGATGCCTGACAGTGCCCAAGGATGATCGCGCCGTGCGCTGGTGAGAGTGGGTCGCGACCGTGAGGATCCCAGCAAACCCGGGTCGCTTCCTGCCGGTCGTCATCGCGCTGTCGATCATGCTGGCCAGCTGCACAAGGGACCGGCCGTTTCCGAGCGTCACGGCGACCACCGCCGCCTCGGCCGCGACCCCGGCGCCGCCCCCACCGGCCCAGCTGTGCGGGGGCCGACCAGCCCAGCCCAGAGCTTCTGGCTGGCCGCCCCAGGCGGCGCCCAGGTCTATGCCGCGGTAGTTGGGACCGGGCCGGCCACCGCCGTCTTCGTGCACGAGGCCGGCCCATGGGGGCTGTGCGGCTTCTGGCCCTATGCCGACTGGCTGGCCAGGACCAACGGGGTGCGCTCGCTACTGTTCAGCCAGTGCGGCGCTGGCGCCTCCCAATGCCCACCCGGTGATGCGGCCGACCAGTGGCTGGAGGTGACCACGGCCGCGGTCACCTGGGCCCGCGCCCACGGCGCCGGCCAGGTCACCCTGGTGGGCGCCTCGGCCGGTGGCATCGTGGCCCTGCAGGTCGCGGCCGCGATCCGCCCGCCGGTGGCTGCGGTGGTCAACCTGTCGGGGGGGCGGCGTTGGCTGGGGCTGGACTCGCTGGCGGCCGCCCGGCGCCTGGGGGTGCCGGCGCTGTTCGCCGTCGCTCCCGGGGACAGCGTTGTCAGTGTGGGCACGATGCGGCGGCTGTACCAGGCCGCTCCGGTCCGGGCCAAGCGGCTGGTGGTGCTGGCCGAGGGCGCGGGCCATGGTTCGGAGCTGCTCGGGGGCGCCGCTGGTTCGGCCTGGACGCCGTTGGCGGCGACGGTGGCGGCATGGATCCAGGGCCGCCACCGCTAAACCAGGCGACTCGGGCTGCCTGGAGACTGCCAAGCATCACCCGAGCCAGCTCAAGCGGGAAGCAGCTAGAGAAGGGTGACATGCCGACATCCCACTCCGTCCAGCAAGGCAACCATTGAGGCTGTGAGGAGTTTCTCTACACCCTCAAGGCCGGCCCTGCGGGCGGCCTCCGGCCGCCCTCCGGCCCGGCAGCGACACCGCGGTCACCGGGGAACCGGCCCCACCCTCCACCTCGGTGGTTCGAACCCACACCGGATCAGCCGCGCGCCCCTCAGAAGCTGGGGGGAGACGGAGGGCCCCCGTAGCTCTCGCCCCTCGCCGACTCGGTGTTTTGCTCCGTGCGGTACCGGCTCGCCGCACGCTGGTCATGGAACCCATGCTCCGCGGTCCGACGACGACGCGGCCGCCACAGCCGCCCGAGCGCGGCCTTGATCCTGTTCAGCATGATGGCGCGCCTCCTCTGCTCATGGCACCACTATTCTCCGCCCCGTACGCTGGTCAAGGACCGGCTGGGCAAGGGCGCCGGGTCGCCTCAGCTTGGGCCGCGCTGGGGCCGCAGCCGGGCCGTGATCGGCCGGAACGCCTCGGACAACCACGGGGAACCCCGTGCATCATCTGTCCAGCTCAGCCCCCCTTCCCAGCCGAGCACCGCAGGCCACAGTTATCAGCCGATTCGCTCTCGCACGGAGGAAGCCAGGGGTGCAAATCCCCTCACCTCCACCCCCCCTGATGACCAGCGGAACGTCGGTCGTCAGGGTCGCCGTCTCCCGGGTGTCGCTGTAGCGGATTGAGAGCGCCACACCTCCGACCGTCCGGGCCAATGGCGCACTGCTCTCCGCAGACGATTACGGGCAGAGCGTAGAGCGAACGGCGATGCTTCATCCGTTATGGCAATGCCGAACTGGCTGGGCTTCAGCTCCTTGTCGGTCATGGGTGCAGCTTGATGGCGCTGGCGAAGCCGAGGTCGAGTTGTTGCTGGGCGGGGAGGAGTTGGTCGGATGGCGCTGGCCCCGCGGCAGGGTCTTGGCGAGGTGCCGGAGTGTCGGTTTTGTGGCTCGTGATGCCAGGCGGTGGGTGGACTCGGGCGGCGTCGCCGGCGTTGCGGCGCAGGGCAGCGGTGCTGTTGCGTCATCGGGAGCGCACAGGATGCCTCATTGGGACGTAGCGGACACGACGAGGTCGATGGGTCAGCGGGGTCAAACGATCTCGCCCCTGCCGGACATGGACGGGGTAGAGCCCTGGGTTCTGGTCCGCTCCGGTAGGAGGCTGTCTGCATGAGCGAAGGCGAGCGTGAGCGAAGGCGGCGCTTTGAGGCCCTGTTCGCGGTCTACAGCCCGGACATCCTGGCGTATTGCGGTTGGCGAGCTGATTCGGCGAGCGATGCCCAGGATGCCGTGGCCGAGGTGTTCCTGACGGCCTGGCGGCGGCTGGATGCCCTGCCGGAGGGGGACGCGGCGCGAGTGTGGTTGTACGCCACGGCACGCAGGGTGATCGCCAACCAGCGGCGGTCGAGGGGCCGCCAGGTCGCGCTGTACCAGCGGCTGGCCCTCGACGCGGCCGCTGGTGTGCAGCCGCCGCCCTCGTCCACCCGGGAGGAGACGCTGGTACACGAGGCGCTTGGCAGGCTCGGGGTACCTGATCGCGAGGTGCTGCTGCTGGCGGAATGGGAGGGCCTCTCACCCGCGCAGATCGCGGCGGTCCTTGGGTGCCTTGCGATCACCGCACGTGGGCGACTGCACCGCGCGCGGCGTCGATTCCGCACCGTCTTCGAGGACCTGCTCGCCCGCGATGACGGAGAACAGCCCAGACGCGAGGCCTCGGACGGGGCCACGACCTCGGGCTCCCTCGTCCAGCCGCGGCCATGAGGCCGCCCACGACGACGCACAGATTGCGAAGGAGGATCATGAACACCCCTGAGAGCCTCCAGGCCCTGCGAAGGGCCAACCCGCGCGCCAAGGCCGGCTTCGCAGAGTCGGTCGAGGCAGCCGCCGACGCGGTGCGCTCGCAACTCGTCACCACCACCACCACCGACCTCGCCTCGGACGGCGCGCCGGGGCCACGCCGTCGGCATGCCGATCCGCGGCGTCGTCTCGTGCGCGCCGCCACACTGGGCGTGTCGCTGGCGGCCGCGGCGGCCATGGCCGCGGTCTTGACGGTCGGGTCGCCTGGCCCTGGCGTCGCGACCGCGGCTGCCGCCGTCAAGCAGGCCGTGACCGTCACGGCGGCCGCTGGCGAGCGTTCCGGGACCGCCGTTGTCCGGATCACCCACAACGGCCAGATCTGGGCCGGGACCACGATCCGCTGGCACGGCAAGGACCTGGCCGTCTCCCGCGACGGCCCAGGGCGGCAGGGGAGGGCCGGGTCGGAGCTCTTGGTGGTCGATGGGACCCTGTACCTCTTCGACCCGGCCGACGGCGGGTGGGTCATGGCCGGCGACCCGAGCAGCATCGACCCCGACAGCGGGACGACCCCCGAGGAGTACCTGGCGGCCGTGGGTGAGGACGTCGGCGGCGCGACCCTGCACAGGATCACTGACGGCATGACCGGGCTGACCTCCCGCCAGCTCGGCGACGGCTCCACCGTCTACAGCGGCGCCGTGGCGGCGGGGCTGATCGCCAGGGAATCGGGCGTCAAGGAGGGCCAGCCGATCCGGGTGCTCCCGTTCGGCCATGTGGCTCATGACGAGGCGGCCAACCCGGCCGCTCCCCTGCAGGTGGCGGTGACCGCCGGCCCCGACGGCATCATCCGCGAGATCACCGTGACCTGGGGGACCAGCGCCTCGGCGTGGACCTACACGGTCACCTACAGCCGCCTCGCCGCGACCTTGGCCCCGGTCGCACCCGAGGGCGCGCGACCCCTTCGAGACCGCTTGCGCACGAGCAGGCCTTAGACAGGGCCTGACAGCACGTCGGCACACCCGACCCACGCGGGGCCGGGTCCCACCGGCCCCGCGCAGCCGCACTAGCTGTCCAGCCGGATGGAAGTCCCGAGTTATTGAGCTAGCGGGTCCTTGATTCGATGCTCCTGCCCGGGTGGCTGGCGCGGCGATCGTGATGCCACCCAGCAGCGCCGCCACCGGGGGCGGGGTGGGCCCGTCAGTGACTGCTAACGCTGCTGGCGGTTGGTGTGGCAAAGGTGGTGCCTGGCCCGGGCGACCCAGGTCGGCGGCGGGATCATCACCCGGCGGGCTGGAACAGTTCGACCAGGTTGCCGGAAGGGTCCTGCAGCAGGATCTGCGAGCCGCCGGGTCCGGTGATGATGTCGCTGCGGAACCTGCAGCCGGCGGCGCGCAGCCGGTCGACCTCGGCGGCCAGGTCGGCGACCTGCAGGTGCAGGCGGTTCCAGCCGCCGGGTACGGGTCGGGTGCCATCCGGCAGGGGCCGTCGGCCCGAGCTGGTCGGGCCGCTGAGCAGCAGCCGCACACCGTCGCGGCTGACGGCGGCGAACGCGGGGGCGGCGTCCTGCTCGACGGTGAAGCCGAGGTGGGTGGTGTAGAAGGCCATGGCGTTGGCGACGTCGTCGATCATGTAGCGGACGCCGACCGTGGTGGTGGCGGACATGCGCACCTCCTGTGGTGTGGCGCCGGGCGGTCATTACGAAACCCGATATCGAGATACGATAGTCCCATGAGGTCGTTTCTGCACGGGGCCGTGCAGCTGCACGTGCTCCACCACGCCGCCGAGCGCCCGATCCACGGGGCCTGGATGTCGGCCGAGCTGGCCCGCCACGGCTACCGGATCAGCCCCGGGACCCTGTATCCCACGCTGCACCGCCTGGAGGCCGCTGGGCTGCTCAGCGGCCATGACGACCTGGAAGCAGGCCGGCGGGTGCGCCGCTACACCATCACCGACGCCGGCCGCGCCGCCCTGGCCGAGGCGCGCCGCGCCCTGCGCGAACTCAGCGACGAGCTGCTCACTTGAGACCCACGGGCACAGCGATGCCCGCAGCGACAGTGTGGAGCTGGAACTGGCTGCGCGGGCCCCGGTGGCGCGGGAGGAGGCTCACGCTCAAGAAGCGGACATCCCGGGTGTCCGGCCCGCCGCGCGCCAGTCGCCACGTTCCAGCCGTTCCTTCAGGTGCTGGTAGCTCTTGGGCGCCCCCTTCAACGCCAGCTGGCGGACAACGTCCGGCACCAGCTTTCCGATCCCCTTCCCCTGGAACTCGAGCGTGAAGGTGACCCGGGACCAGCTGCCCTTCTCAAGCGGCTCGACGGTGATGCTCGCGCTTGGCCTGAGCGGTCCATCGACACCGCGAGCGGCCCAGCTGCTGGGCGGATCGAGCGCTGTGATCTCCTGTGTGTACCTGAATTCGACGCGGGCGACCCGGCGGGTCGTGGTGAACCTCGAGCCCACGCCGAGCGGACGGCCTCCCTGGATGCGCACGCCCACCACGTCGTCCTGCCAGTCGGCGAACCGCGAAGGATCAGTGGCATACCAGAAGACCTCCGCTGGCGGGCAGGCGATGTCGATGTGGGACACGATCGGTGGCATGGCTCCCTCCTTGTCACATCGGCTCAGGTTGCCCCGTCACTGTGATAACGGACCGCGACGAGGAAATGTGACCGATGGATGAGGGCGACTGGCTGGTCGAGCGCTTCCAGACCCACCGTGGCCACCTGCGCGCGGTGGCCTACCGGATGCTGGGCTCGCTCAGCGAGGCCGACGATGCCGTCCAGGAAGCCTGGCTGCGCCTCAGCCGCGCCGGCACCCGCGGCGTGGACGACCTGGGCCGCTGGCTGACCACTGTGGTCGCACGGGTGTGCCTGGACATGCTGCGCTCGCGCGCCGCACGTCGGGAGGAGCCTCTAGGGATGCACCTGCCCGACCCGATCATCGGCCGCCCCGACGCGCCCGACCCCGAGCAGGAGGCGCTGCTGGGCGATGCGGTCGGACTGGCGCTGCTGGTGGTCCTGGAGGAGCTGGCACCGGCCGAGCGGCTGGCGTTGGTGTTGCACGACACCTTCGCGATGCCGTTTGGGGAGATCGCTGCCATCCTGGGGCGTTCCCCGGCCGCCGCCCGCCAGCTCGCCAGCCGCGCCCGCCGCCGGGTCCGGGCCTCGACCGCGCTGCCCGATGCCGATCTCGCCCGCCAGCGCAGGGTGGTCGATGCCTTCCTTGCGGCAGCCCGCAACGGTGACCTGGATGCGCTCGTTGCGGTGCTGGACCCAGACGTGGTCGTCCGCGCCGACTGGGGCAAGATGCCCGCAGGCGCCTCCAGGACCCTCCGGGGGCCGCGGGCCGTGGCCAAGCAGGCGCTGGCCTTCTCACAACGAGCCCGATCCGCGCGGCCCGCGCTGGTGAACGGCACCGCAGGCGTGGTCGCGGACACGGGCGGGCGACTGCTTGCGGTGATGGGGTTCACGGTCAGCGGCGGGAAGATCGTGGAGATCGACATCCTCGCCGACCCTGCCCGCCTGCGCCGGCTCGACCTGCCAGTCTCGTACACCTGACGCCGGGCGGCGGCCCACCTGCGTTCCCGGCCATTAGCGGCGAAACCACTCCTGCAGTCTGGGGATCGCCCGGTCGAGATTGCGACCGTACACTCGGGCGAAGACAGGTCGAATGAGCGGCGCCAGGGGCCCATGGAGCTCGACCAACCATTCCAGCCGTGTCGCTGCCGGGCCCGACGACTCGAACCGATGGTCGTAGTAGATGCGGACCCCAGGCAGCCCGCCGACCCACTCCCAACGCACTGGCGGCACCCAGACCGACATGCGGAAGGTGTTGCGCCCCAGCCGCTTGATCTGCAAGGCGCCGCTTGATGTGGGACCGAGCTCGCCCGGCGGCGACACCGTCACCGACGTGATATGGGGCGCCCACTCCGGCCATCGCTCCACCTCGGCCAGCCGCTGCCACGCCTCCTCGAGCGGCGCATCGACCTCGAAGACCCGCTTGACAGTTGCGCTGGTCATGAACTCGACCTCCTCCGACTGGCAGCCTTCGACCGTCAGGGACGTGGGGAAACAGGTGCCCGACCCGGTGGGGGCGGCCCGCAGCCAGTGGCGCTCGTCATGGTAGCGCGGCAGGACCTGGGCGACGGCCACGCGGACCCGATCGGCGATCACCGAAGACCTCCCAGGGTCGGACGTGTGTAGACACGCCGAGCTTGGACACCTTTCACCTAGCTGTCACTGATCAAGAACGGCGTGTGAATCAGGGGAGGTGCACTCACGGACGTCTCGCTGATTTACGTGCCGTTCATGGCTGGTGATGGCGCGCATCCGGTGGCGGCGGCCCCGGGTCACTACGTGCGGGCGGGTGCCCAGAGCCTGCTGGCTGGCAGGGGGATCACAGCGACCCAGGGGCGCGTCCAGGCGCTATCCGGTGTCGGCGCCGGTGTTGCTTCCGCGTCGCTGGCGGTCAATCACGGCGTCCGCTTGGCGGTGCGGTCGGCGATCAACATGGCGCGGCTGCCGATCGTGCTGGCCGGATCATGCGATGCGGCCATCGGGGTTGTCGCCGCCCTGGGCGGTGGGCGCTGCGGCATCGTCTGGATCGACGCGCACGCCGACTTCAACACCCCACAGTCGTCGGCCAGCGGTTTCTTTCCTGGTATGTCGCTGGCCGTTGTCACCGGCCACTGCCACCGGGAGCTGTGGGCATCGCTGGCTGATCGCCCGCCGGTCCCGGAACAGCTGGTCGTGCTGGCTGGTGTGCGCAGCCTCTCCCCGCCGGCGGAGGCCCGCCGGCTGCAGAACTCCGCCATCCACGTCATCCCCTGGAAGCGGGGCAGGCCACAGGGCGACATCGTCTCCGAGTTGGAGCAGCTGGCTGGCCAGGTCGACGAGGTCTACCTGCACATCGACAACGACGCGTTCGATCCGAACACGGCGCCCGGCGTCGTGGACGAGCCGGTACCCGGCGGGCTCTCGCTTGCCCAAATGGAAGACATCGTCCACGCGGTGACAGCACGACTGCCGATCGCGGCCGCCACCATTGCCACCTACACTCCCGCCCGCGACCAGCAGGATCGGACCCTGCTCGCCGACCTGCGCATCATCGACCTCCTCGGCCAGTACGCCGCCGCACAGGCCTGAGACCCTACTGAAGCGCGCAGAATTGCCGGTCAACGATCTAGGGGCGGCGGCCTGCGTCAGAACGCCTAACTTCGCCCCTGACGGTTCGTGGCGACCTGCGCAGACGCAGCTCGGCACAGCGGTGAGCCCGCCCTTACTCGCACGGAGGAAGCCAGGGGTTCAAATCCCCTCACCTCCACCACCAGCACGACGTCGATCCGCCCGGGTTGCTTGGTCCTCTGGGTATCCCCGTATGGCGGATGAGAGCGCCTTACTGCGTGCTGGTGACCCGGCGCGGCTGGTCGCCGCAGCGCGTTGCCCGGTTCCTAGGCGTCTACCTGGCTGCCGCGCCCCTGGACCGACCGAGGAGGCCCGGGGAGAAACTCGGCCAGCTCGGTGAGGAGCCGGCCCTTGGGCCTGGCTCCGACGATCCGGAGCCGTTCGACCCCGCCGACGAACACCAGCAGGCTTGGCAGGCTCAGGGTGCCGTAGCGGCGCACGAGCCCCGGGTTCTCGTCGGCGTCGACCTTGGCCACGAGCAGCCTGCCGGCCTGCTCAGCGGCGATCTCCTCGACCACCGGGTCGAGCCACTTGCAGGGAGGGCACCACCCGGCCCAGAAGTCGACCAGGATCGGGAGTCGGGCCTGGAGCACGGCGCGGTCGAAGGTCGCCTCGGTCACGGTGAGAACGCGTTGGTCGGTGATCATCCGGTTGCCTCCTTGCCCGGCCCCGCGCCGGCTTCCAGGTGGCGCAGCTCCCGTGCGACCCGGTCGCGGAGCGACTGCAGCTCCCCGATCCGCGAGTCCAGCTCGGCCAGCTTGCGCCGGTAGACGTCGATACCACCGGGGCACGCCCGCCGGGTCTGGATGCCGGCGTGCAGGCAGTCCAGGAACGGGCGGATCTCCTCGAGATCGAACCCGTTGACGAGCAACGAGCGGATCTCGGCGACGAGCCGCAAGTGGTCCTCGTTGTAGTTGCGGTAGCCGTTCGGGTCGCGGCGGGACACCATCAGGCCCTGCTGCTCGTAGTACCGGATCGAGCGGGCGCTGGTGCCCGACCGCCTGGCGAGTTCCCCGATGCGCATCTGTCCTCCTCCCGCTGGCCACCGTAGAGCCTGACACCAGTGTGAAGGTCAAGGCCGGCCGGGACCGTCGTCCGGTGGAGGAACGGGACCAGGACGACCAGGTAAACCAATCCTGAAGGGCACCGGTGGCTGATCTCGCGCCGGACCCTCCGCGCCGGGGCGCGGTCGGCGGCTGTCGGGGGGCCAGGATATAGCTATGCCCAAGATTTGGGTTGACCTGCTTGCCGGTACGATCGAATGGTGGTCGGCGGTGCGGGATGTGACGGCTTGGGGGTGTCATGAACTGGGCGCGACGGATCGCGGCCCTGCCGTGTGGGCGTTGGACCAAGTGGGTGGTCCTGGCCTTTTGGATCGTGGTGGTCGCGGTCGCGGGGCCGCTGGCCGGCAAGCTGAACAGCGCCCAGCAGAACGACTCCTCGGCCT
>Ga0126306_10002482_pt1 | contig 10398 bp, 11 predicted proteins | sample Plot27_FD_92592 | JGI IMG/M metagenome (GOLD analysis project Ga0126306, IMG submission 92592) | Serpentine soil microbial communities from UC McLaughlin Reserve, CA, USA - Plot27 | ecosystem: Environmental > Terrestrial > Soil > Grasslands | place: USA: UC McLaughlin Reserve, Lake County... | reverse complement strand
TCGGCCACGGCCGCGGCTACTCGCCGGCGGAGGACAACAAGACACCAGACCAGCCGATCGGCGTGATCCCGATCGACTCGATCTTCTCGCCCGTGAAGCGCGTGGCCTACTCCGTCGACGCCGCCCGTGTGGGACAGAAGACCGATTACGACAAGCTCACGCTCGACATCGAGACCGACGGCTCGCTGGACCCGCAGACCGCGCTCCGCGAGGCCGCCGAGATCCTGATCAAGTACCTGGCGATCTTCACGGACGCCGACCGCGTCGAGGCGCTGCGCGACCAGGGCGCGGCGCTGGTGGCCGGGGCCGAGGGCCTCGGCGGCGACGGCGCGGGGGCCCCGGGCGCCGGCGGGATGGACGACATCCTGATCGAGGAGCTCGAGCTCGGGGTGCGCTCGTACAACTGCCTCAAGCGGGCCGGGATCCAGACGGTCGGCGACCTGGTGCAGAAGTCCGAGTCCGAGCTTGCGGCGATCCCGAACTTCGGGCGCAAGTCGATCGAGGAGGTCAAGGAGACCCTCGACGCACGTGGCCTCGGGCTGCGCGCGGGCTAGAGTTCCCGGGCCATGCGCCACCGCAACCAGAAGGGCAAGCTGTCGCGCGACCCGGCGCACCGCAAGGCGCTGTTCATGAACCTGTGCCGCGAGGTGATCGACCACGAGCGCATCCAGACGACCGAGGCGAAGGCCAAGGCCGTCAAGCCGGAGCTCGAGCGGCTCATCACGCTCGCCAAGAAGGGCGACGGGCACTCCCGTCGACTGGCGATGGCCCGTCTCGGCCAGGACAAGTTCGTGGTCTACAAGCTGTTCGAGGAGATCGCTCCGCGCTACGCGGATCGCGATGGGGGCTACGCGCGGATCCTGAAGCTGGGGCCGCGGCGCTCGGACTCCACGGAAATGGTCTTCCTCGAGCTCGTCTGAACCTCGAGCTCGTCTGAGCTCGCGATAACCGTCGCACTCCGGCGTCCTCGGCCCTCGCCGTGCCCAGCACGGCTTCGGGCCTGCGTCCTTGGATTGCTCGGTTCTCGCGGCTCATACGAGCTTGAGGTTGGCGTTCCTAGGCGGCGAAGTCGCGCAAGAGCTCGCGGCCCTCGCCGACGATCGGCGTGCCGTGGGCCGGGAGCAGGTGCTCGAACTCGAGCTCGTCGCATAGGCGGGCGTAGGCCCGCTTCAGCCCGGCCTTGGTCTGCTCCGGCTCGTCCATGAGGTTGTCGGAGACGAACTCGAGCTCGTCGCCGTAGTGCGTCACGCCGTCGGCGACGCTCAGGGCCCTGGCGGCGGGCACGTACAGGGCGGCTTCGTCGGGGCAGATCGAGTCCACCTCGTAGGCCGTGACCGTGCCGACCGCGAGCTCGTCGCCGAAGTCGTAGGGCTCGATCGGGTCATCCTCGTCGAACTCGTGCATCCCGACGCGGGGAGCCCGGATCGTTGCGCCGAAGCGCTCGCTGGCCTCCAGGCTGTCGCGGAGGTGATGGCGGTTCGAGAGCAGGATCTCCTGCACGCCGGCCACCTCGTCCGGCACGGCGATCGGATCGACCAGTACGCCGAGGTCACGGAGCCAGTACGAGCTTGCGCCCATGCCCGTGTTGGGGTGGCGAGCGCTCCAGTGGTGGATGCCTGGCGCAATCTCCCGCATGGTCCGGAAGATACCCGTGCAAGAAATCATGCAACGTGCAGGACTTTCCCCTGATAGAAAGACGTGCCTTCATACGCCGAATCGCCGCGACCCAGGTCCGGCGAGCGGGGGAACCACTTGCGGCCGCAGGGTCGCGGGGGCGAATCGCCGGGACCGCGTGTCCGGGCGTAGCGCGTAAGCGCGAGCCCGTCAGCTCACCTCGTAGGCGTCATTCACATGCCGGGATCACGACGCACACGAGCGCTGAGCACGCTGGCGACCGCCATGGCCGCGGTCGCGCTGCTGTGCGCGCTGCCGGTGGGCGAGGCGCTGGCCAAGCCCGCGGCCCGCGCGCACGCCTCGCAGTCGGAGAGCGAGGTGCGGCAGCTCCAGCGCGCCCTCGGCGTCCCCGCCGACGGTGACTTCGGGCCGCAGACCCAGCGTGCCGTGAAGCGCTACCAACGCCGCCACGGGCTGACGGTGGACGGGATCGTCGGCCCTGCCACGCGGCAGGCGCTCGGGATCGGGCCGGGCCCCGTCCTCAAGCGCGAGCGACGCGGTGGACACCGCAGGGTGCGACGGGCGTCGCGGCGCAGCTCCGGGCGACGGTCGCACCGCGGTGGCGGCGTGCGGTCGCTCCAGCGTGCGCTCGGCGTGCCAGCAGACGGCGTCTTCGGGCCGCAGACCGAACGGGCCGTCAAGCGCTTCCAGCGCAGCCATGGCCTCACATCCGACGGCGTCGTGGGCCCCATGACCCGCCGCGCGCTCGGCCTCGGGCCGGGGCCGATGCTCAAGCGCCGCTCCCGGCGGGGAGGCGGAGGGAGGCACGTTGGAGGCACGCTCCAGCGGGTGATCGCGGCCGCCAACCGGATCGCGAGCACGCCCTACAAGTACGGAGGCGGCCACCGCACCTTCAACGACATGGGCTTCGACTGCTCCGGCTCCATCTCCTACGCCCTGCACGGCGGCGGATTGCTGTCGTCGCCACTCGACTCGAGCGGCTTCATGACCTACGGCGCGCCGGGGCGCGGCCGGCACATCACGATCTACGCCAACGCGGGCCACGCCTACATGGTCATCGACCACCGCCGCTACGACACGAGCGCGATCGGCGACACCGGCTCACGCTGGACCTCCAAGCACCGCTCGGCGAGCGGCTACGCGGTGCGCCACCCGCCCGGGCTCTAGCGCCGGCGGCAGGGAGCGCGCGGACATCGAGTGTCGCCTCCGTCGGCCCGAGGCCGACAGACCCGACACTCGGCGTGACCCTCACGGCAGGCGGCTGGACGAACGATCCATTGCTCCCGTCCGCCGCCGCACCTAGCGTGCATGCCCATGACAACGCGCGAGAAGCTTCTCCATCCAGCCACGTTCATCGCCCTGATAGCGCTGTTCATCGCGCTCGGCGGCGTGGGCTACGCGGCGACCAAGATCGGCACGAATCAGCTCAAGAACTCCGCCGTGACCAACAAGAAGCTCGCGAACAACAGCGTCACGACCCGCAAGATCCGAGCGGGGGCCGTTCGGAACGGCGACCTCGGCAACAACTCGATCTCGACGCAGAAGATCCAGCCCGGCTCCATCATCACCAGCGACCTGGCCGCCGGCTCCGTCCTGAACGGCAATCTCGGCAACCTTGCCGTGACCGGCGCCAAGATCGCCAACGAGACGATCGGCACGCAGAAGCTCGAGAACGGCTCGGTCGCGAGCGACAAGATCGGAACCGGGGCGGTCATCGCGAGCAAGCTGGGGGCGAACTCGGTCACCACGCCTGCCATTGCTCCCGACTCGGTGACGGCCGCTCAGATCGTCAACGGGCAAGTGGTGGAGGGCAACGGTGAACTGCTGTCCATCGAGAACACGCTCGGGAACGGAGCGAGCAACGCGACCCTTCTGACGTTCCCCGGCCTCGGTGTCCTGCAAGCGGACTGCGCCGCGGGGGTCGCGACGGTCGAGTTCGCCAACCTCTCCGGGACCTCGATCGATGTGCGCCAGTGGGGCGTCGTCAACGGCGCCCCGGACACGCCCGTCGTCGTCAGCAGCAATCCGGCGAACGGGGGCGTGATCCAGCAGGGCAGCGCGCCCAACGGGATCATGGGAATCACGTGGATGGCCTCGTTCGGAGGCCCGACCGACGTCAACGTCGCGACGATCAACACGTCCACGAAGAACCTCGGTGGAACCAGCTGCGTGATCTCGGCGCAAGCGACCTACACGAGCTGAGCGGCCTGACGGGGGGCGCGGTCACGTGAAGGCGTGACCGCGCCGCCGTCACCTACGCGAGCTGAGCGGCGCTGCGACCTGAACCTGGATGGTGAGCGGCTGGTAGACGTCCGAGCCGAGATATCGGGCCTGGAGTGTTCCGGCCCGCAGGTCGCGGCCCGCGAATCGAGCCCAGAACGTTCCCTCCCTCACGGCGACCGGTACGGCCCGCGGTGGGCCGCCGCGCCTGGGCAGCCACGCGATGATCACGGCGTACTGCGGCGGGCTGCCTGGCAGGGTGAGCTTGCCGCTGATGGTGATTCGACTCAGGGTGCGCCGCCTCGCCCGGGCGACCGCCCGCCCGCGTACCTGCCCGATCCTCGCGCTGAGGGTCAGCCGCGGACGCAGCTTGGCGGAGGCGCCAGCGATCACGTCGCGAAGCGCGTCGTAGGCCGGCTTCGGAGACAGGTCGGCGCGGACCAGTCCGAAGTTGCACTCCGGATCCTGCGGATGTGCGCAGCTGTCCCGGAGCTCGTACCAGGTGAGGTTCTCGATCCAGTCGAAGCGCGCAGCGACTGCGAAGGCGATTCGCAGGCGGTCTGCCTGTTGCTGTTCGGTCAGCGGTGGCCCGTAGCCGTTCGCGACGGGCACGCTCGGCGTGCCGAACTCGGTGAGCCAAAGCGGCAGATCTGGCCTGCCCAGCTCGGCGAGGTGCTGGTGGAGCGCCTCGAGCTGCATCATCCAGGCGCGCGGGTCGTCGGGCTCGGCGACGCTGTAGGGATGAACGCCCAGCCCGTCGATCAGTCCGAGGCCGCCGCCCGCGGCCACCTGGTCGACCCAGGGCACGATGTCGATCCCACCGCCCGGTGCCACTCCACCGGAGATCAGCTTCGCGGAAGAGCCGACACTGTCGCGCGCCCGGCGCGCGCTGCGCAGAAACTCCACGAAGCCGGCCGGATCGGGCTGCGGCTTCGCAAAGCGTTCGAAGTTGGGCTCGTTCCACAGCTCCCAGGCCGGGATCTGCGGATAGCGGCGCAGTGCGGCGGCGAAGAACTCCTCGAAGGGCTGCGCGTACGGGAACGTCCAGGGGTGGCCCGTGAAGCTGGCCCATTTCGGGGTGAAGCCGACGACGGGAAGCAGCTTCAGCCCGTGCCGGTCCGCGGCATGCACGATGGCGTCGATCGTTCCCCAGTTTCCGTGGCCGGCCTGCAGCGTTGGCCCGTCGCCCTCCACCGCACTCCACGGCATGTCGACGCGCACCCAGCGTACGCCGGTGGCTGCCGCTCCGGCGAACATCCGCTCGCGGACGTGAGCCGTCTGTAGCTGCCAGGGATGCAGGGCGATCCCGGCGATATCACGCGCCGGCAACGCATGCGCGTCCGGCGCCGCGAGAAACGCGAGCAGCACAAGGACGGTGGTGCAGATGGAGCGGGGCAGTACTCCCATATCGACCGGTACGGGGACTGGCTTGACCAGGAAACAAACCAATCAAGGGCAGCTTTTACCAGTTTTCCCATTTGACCTATCGGGTTTGTGCTACGGTCCGGCGCCGGAACTCGATTGACAAGGTGGAGAATGAACCGGATCTGGACTCGCATCCTCAGGCTTTCCCTCGCCGCCGCGGCGCTTCTCGCCGCGCTGGCCGTGGCGGCCTGCGGCGGCACGTCGGACGCTGATAGCGGAGGCAGCGGCGATGGCGGCAATCTCACGCTCGTCGCCTACTCGACCCCGGAGGAGGCGTACAAGGAGCTGATCCCGACCTTCAACAAGACCAGTGAGGGCAAGGGCGTCTCCTTCGACGAGTCGTATGCAGGGTCCGGCGAGCAGTCGCGCGCCGTGGAGGGCGGGCTGCCGGCCGACGTCGTGGAGTTCTCGCTGGAGCCCGACATCACGCGTCTCGTCGAGGCGGAGCTCGTCGAGGAGGACTGGAACCAGAACGAGCACGACGGATTCGTCACGGACTCCGTGGTGGTCTTCATGGTCCGCAAGGGCGACCCGAAGAACATCCAGACCTGGGACGACCTGGTCAAGGACGGCGTCGAGGTGCTCGAGCCGAACCCGTTCACCTCCGGCGGCGCCAAGTGGAACATCATGGCGGCCTACGGCGCGCAGCTCGAGCAGGGCAAGTCGCCCGAGGAGGCCAAGGAATACCTCGCGCAGCTGTTCGAGCACGTGCCGGTGCTCGACAAGAGCGCACGCGAGTCGCTCCAGACCTTCTCCAGCGGAAAGGGCGACGTGCTCCTCGGCTACGAGAACGAGGCCATCCTCGCGCAGCAGCAGGGCGAGGAGCTCGACTACGTGGTGCCGGACGAGACGCTTCTGATCGAGAACCCGATCGCGGTGGTGAACGAGTCGAACGAGCCCGAGAAGGCTCAGGCGTTCGTGGACTTCCTCTACACGCCGGAGGCGCAGGAGATCTTCGTGGGCAAGGGCTACCGGCCGGTCGTGGAGGGCGTGCCTGGGGCGGATGAGTTCCCGACCCCGAAGAGCCTGTTCGAGATCGACAAGTTCGGGGGCTGGGACAAGGTGAACGACGAGTTCTTCGATCCGGAGAGCGGGGTCATCGCCGAGGTCTTCAAGTCCCAGGGGAAGACCACTGCCTCCGACTAGCTCCACAGCCGCAGCACCTGCGGCCCCGCCGAGCCGCTGGCCGAGGGGCCTCCCGATCCCGGGAGACGTCCTCGGCCGCGGCATCGCCATGACGTACCTCAGCATTGTCGCGCTGATCCCGCTGGCTGCCGTCGTCGCGAAGTCGCTCGACCTTGGACTCGACTCCTTCTGGGAGGCCGTCACGAACGAGCAGGCGGTCGCCGCGCTGAGGCTCACCCTGATCACGTCGGTGCTCGTGGTGGCGATCAACGCGGTGACCGGCACCCTGATCGCGTGGGTGCTCGTGCGCGACGAGTTCCCCGGCCAGAGCATCGTCAACTCGCTGATCGACCTGCCGTTCGCGTTGCCCACGATCGTGGCCGGCCTCACGCTGCTGGCCTTCTACGGGCCAGAGAGCCCGGTGGGCGTGAACCTGGCGTTCACCAAGGTGTCGGTGGCGCTCGCGCTGCTGTTCGTGACGCTCCCGTTCGTCGTGCGGGCGGTCCAACCCGTGCTGCTCGAGCTCGACCGGGAGATGGAGCAGGCCGCGGAGTCGCTCGGCGCCAGCCGGGCGACGGTGTTCCGCCGGATCATCCTCCCGAACCTGTTGCCGGCGATCCTTGCCGGGGGTGGGCTGGCCTTCGCGCGTGCGATCGGGGAGTTCGGCTCGCTCGTGCTGATCACGGGCAACATCCCGTTCGACACGCAGGCCGCCTCCGTCTTCATCTTCTCCCAGGTCGAGAGCGACAACCCGGTCGGGGCCTCGGCCGTCTCGGTCGTGCTGCTCGTGATCGCGCTGGTGGTCCTGCTGTTCTTCGGCTGGCTCTCGAAGAGGGCGCTGCGTCATGAAGAGTAGGTTGACGCTCCGCTTCATCGCGCTCGGCTACCTGACGCTGCTCCTCGGGATCCCGGTCGCGCTCGTGTTCATCAACGCCTTCCAGGACGGCGTCGGCGCCGCCTGGGACGCCGTGACCACCCCGGAGGCGCAGCACGCCTTCTGGCTCACGTTCATCATGGTCGCGGTCGCCGTGCCGCTCAACACGGTCTTCGGCGTGCTCTGCGCGCTCGCGATCGTGCGCCAGCGCTTCCGCGGCCGCGCCATCCTGAACGCGATGGTGGATCTCCCCTTTGCCGTGTCGCCGGTGGTGGTCGGCCTCGCCCTGCTCCTCGTCTACGGGCGCCGCGATGGGTGGGTCGGCGAATGGCTCGCCGAGAACGGCATCCAGGTGATCTTCTCCACGCCCGGGATGATCCTCGCGACGATGTTCGTCTCCCTCCCGTTCGTGGTGCGCGAGGTGATCCCCGTGCTGCGTGAGATCGGAACCGAGCAGGAGCAGGCCGCGGCCACGCTCGGCTCGGGCGGGCTCCAGACCTTCTTCCGCATCACACTGCCGGCGATCCGCTGGGGCGTCGCGTACGGTGTGGTCCTCACCACCGCACGGGCGCTCGGCGAGTTCGGGGCCGTGAGCGTGGTTTCCGGCAAGCTGTCCGGCCGCACCGAGACGGCCACGCTATTCGTGGAGAACCGCTTCCAGCGCTTCGACGAGACGGGCGCCTATGCGGCGTCCGTGGTCCTCGCCCTGCTGGCCTTCGCCACCCTGCTCGCGATGAACCTGATCAAGCCCAAGGAGGCCCAGGGATGAGAACCTCGGTGCGCACCCGGCCGAGCCGGGTGCTTCCGCAATGAGCATCGTCGTCGACTCCGTCTCGAAGCGCTTCGGCGACTTCGTCGCCCTCGACGACGTGTCGCTCAACGTCCGCGACGGCTCGCTCACGGCACTGCTCGGCCCGAGCGGTGGCGGCAAGTCCACCCTCCTCCGGGTGATCGCGGGGCTCGAGCACCCCGACTCCGGCCGGGTGCTCATCGCCGGCGAGGACGCGACGCCCACGCCGCCGCAGCGGCGCAACGTCGGCTTCGTGTTCCAGCACTACGCCGCGTTCAAGCACATGACCGTTGCGAAGAACGTGGCCTTTGGCCTGACGATCCGCAAGCGTCCGAAGGACGAGATCGAGGCAAGGGTGGACGAGCTGCTCAAGCTCGTGCACCTCGACGGGTTCGCCCACCGCTACCCCTCGCAGCTCTCCGGCGGCCAGCGCCAGCGCATGGCACTGGCCCGGGCGCTCGCCGTCCAGCCCCGCGTGCTCCTCCTTGACGAGCCGTTCGGGGCGCTCGACGCGACCGTGCGCAAGGAGCTGCGAGCGTGGCTGCGCCGCCTCCACGACGAGGTCCACGTGACGACGGTGTTCGTCACGCACGATCAGGAGGAGGCGATGGAGGTGGCCGAGCAGATCGTGGTGCTGAATCACGGCGACGTCGAGCAGATCGGCTCGCCGCGCGACCTCTACGAGAATCCCTCGAACGAGTTCGTCATGCGCTTCGTCGGGCCCGTGAGCGAGCTGCGTGGGCGCTGGATCCGTCCGCACGACGTGGAGATCCTGCTCGAGCCCATGGACGGGGCGCCCGAGGCGATGATCGACCGGATCGTCCACCTGGGGTTCGAGGTGCGGGTGGAGCTCTCCCTCGGTGACGGCGAGTCGACCTGGGTGCAGACCACTCGCGGCCAGTTGGAGCAGCTCGAGCTGACCGAGGGTCAGATCGTCTGGTTGCGGCCCGAGGCGGATCCCGAGCCCGTCAGCGCCTGAGCCAGGCGTCGGGCTGCTCGGTCAGGCGGCGAACCCGCTGGGGGAGGCGGCCCTCCACGACCTCGGTGAGCGTGAGGTCGTCGAGCACGCTGCGCAGGCTGGCCCGGACGGCCACCCACACGGTCTGGAGGTTCTCCGCGGCGCCATCGTATGAGACCGACTCGGGTGGTTCGCCGCGCACGCTGGCGAGCGGCCCCTCCACCGCCCGGATCACCTCGCCGAGTGTCACGTCGCCCGGAGCGCGGGCCAGCCGGTAGCCGCCCTCGGCGCCGCGCTGGGCGTGCACGATGCCCGCGTGACGCAGGTCGATCAGGATGTTCTCGAGGAACTTGAGCGGGATGCCCTGGGCCCGGGCGATGCGCTCTCCCTTGACGAGCCCCTCCTCCACGGTCGCCAGCTCGAGCGTCGCGCGCACGGCGTAGTCGGCTTTCGCGGTGACCTTCACGGCACGCATTGTGCTGGACTGTGCCGACGATGGGTCAGCTGGAGCAGATCAAGGAGCGCCAGGCTCAGGTCTGGGGCATGGGGGACTACTCCGTGCTCGCCCGGAAGTTCGAACCCGCCGCCGCGGCCCTGTGCGACGCATGCGCCGTCTCCGCCGGCCAGGAGGTCCTCGACGTCGGCGCCGGTACGGGGAACTTTGCGATCGCCTGCGCGCGCGAGGGAGCGAGCGTCGTGGCGTGTGACCTCGCCCCGGGCATGATCGAAGCCGGGCGCGCGCGGACGGAGGCCGAGGGGTTCGACCTCGAATGGATGGAGGCCGATGTCGAGCAGCTGCCCTTCGAGGACGCCCGGTTCGATTGCGTCGGCTCCGTGTTCGGCGCGTTCATCGCTCCGCGTCCCGATGTCGCCGCCGGACAGATGTTCCGCGTCGCTCGCCCGGGTGGCACCGTGGGTCTCACGGCCTGGTCACCCGACGGCTTCTTCGGCGCCCTTCAGCTACTGGGCCAGCGCTTCACGCCGCCCCCGGAGGGGGTCGGGCGGCCCCAGGAGTGGGGCGACGAGGCGACGGCCCGTGCCCGACTGGAGCCGCTGGCCGCGCGCGTCGAGTGCGAGCGCGGTGCCGTCCTTTTGAGCGCGGAGTCGGCGGAGGCGCTGGCGGCCGAGTTCGCCGGGAACGCGCCGCCATACGCCGCAGCACGGGAGGCCCTGCCCGAGGAGCAGTTCGACGAGCTCATCCGGGAGACGGCGCAGCTGGCCCGGGACTGGGGCACCGCCGCCGACGATGGACTGCACGTCGAGGCGGGATATCTGATCGTCGTGGCGCGCAAGCGCGGCTAAGGGCGCTGACCGCCCGGCTGCTCCTCGAGTACGACGGCTCGGACTTCGCCGGCTGGGCGCGCCAGCCGG
>Ga0126306_10002481_pt1 | contig 10399 bp, 14 predicted proteins | sample Plot27_FD_92592 | JGI IMG/M metagenome (GOLD analysis project Ga0126306, IMG submission 92592) | Serpentine soil microbial communities from UC McLaughlin Reserve, CA, USA - Plot27 | ecosystem: Environmental > Terrestrial > Soil > Grasslands | place: USA: UC McLaughlin Reserve, Lake County... | reverse complement strand
CTGTTTTTTTGCCGCAGCGATGTATCATCCAGGCTTAACATTTTTTTAATGTTTGTTAAGTAACAATGGATATTTTCCCATTTCCATCTTGTACTAACCAACCAATCTCTTTTAGAAATTTTATTATTGACAGAATAAATGTTTTATTGTGATTACCTTTGTTTACTATATAGCCTATACCAAGACTTTTATTATTACTTAAGGTATGTATATGGCTAGTTCTAGTTCTTTAAATCTTTCAGGATATGTGACCATTAGGAGATAATTTTAGCATATCTGTTCAACTTATCTAATATGCGCATGATTTACAATAGTTATACATTATAGAAACGATAAACAACTCATTGCATTTAAACCATTGTAAAGTGATGAACGTTGATGTAAATAATTTCAATACTATTAGTGGATCGTCAGAAACTAAAGTGTATCTTTAATAAACATACGGTTATTATAATTCTTAAATTTCAGTATTAATAATTACATAATTACATGATTAAATACAACTATTATTAATCTACCTGGTTTTACAATAATAAAATAATGTCATGTACTACACTTTTAACATTCTGGTTTATCTTTGAATTAAGCAAGGTAGTCTGAGTAAATCCTATATGTAATAGGTTTATATCACAGAGTATTTAGCTTTTATTGTTAGAAACTTATTATAAAATATATAAAATCAAAATTTTTTTAATTATTTGTCATTTATCTTATTTGAGATTTTTTATTATGAATAGCATCTTTTTGAATTAATATGAATACCATTTGATAAAAAGAAATTCCTAATTTGAATGCCTCAAAATCTATATTTCTTAAAATGTATTTTATTGATTCATTATCTGATGAAGATAGTACAAAGTCATCTATAATTTTTTTGAATTTATAATCATTATGGTATCGAAACATGAGTTTATTTTATCAACATAGTTATTAAGAGCTTATAGAAATGTTGATGATTAATGCCTAACATTTGAAATAATAACATTCTAGAAGACTAACGATAAGTGAATCTTAATTTAATAATTAATTTTCCTATAGTATGAATAAAGATAATTAGAGATAGAAAAGTATTTTACCATTTGGGAGTGAATTCGTCCACGTAGTAGAACTCTACTGCTATTATCTTGTATTCCGATTCCTTTTCACTAAAAGGTTTAATCTTAGAATTTATTATTTATAAATAGATAATATATTTGCATAAAAATGAAGACCTAGAAGAAAAGAAGGTATTAGGTTCAGGTGGTTATGCTTTTGTATATCTGACAGAAAATGAAGAATTAAAATTCAGTCTAGGAGTACCGCATTTATTCTTTGGAAATATAGGCAGGTTAGACAAAAAGAGATTTACAAAATATTATTGTAATAAATGTGGAAAAGAATATCCAGGCTCTCCTCTAATAATGTACGATAATCCAAATGAAGAGATTACGGAAGATGTTATTTTACTAGAAAAAGGAGAATACAAATGCATAATATGTAATAACATAATAGCACAATATCGCAAATTCAACAAATAGATATAATGAGATCCATGCCTTGTAAATAATATTTTATGTAGAGTGGACATAACTAATCTACAGAAAGCAAATTTCCTATGCACAGATAAATAAACCATCCCTAAATTTTAAATGTCCAAATGTAAGAAGAATTATGCATTAACGACATTGAAAATCTTTGGAAGTATTGTCTGCAATGCAATACCGCTTGTGGTTGAATTTGATCCTGTTATATTTTTTCTTTTAGGCATTATTTTTTGTTATATTCATCATGACGACGAACCCACGCCATAGGAAAGTCATAACCATCCTCGTCCCGTCCCTTTGGAACTAGATCAAGATAGTTGTATGTATTATTTAATATATCTATTCCACGTGCATAAGCAGAATATGTGTGAAATATTTTACCTGATGGATCTCTATAAAAGACACTTACCCCAGGCAGTTCTGAAACATATGGATTTTGTATGGTAAAATTGTAGAAACCTTCTTTCTTTTCTAATTCTTCTGATGTAAATGATACATAATAATCGAGGTTAAAATCTGTATCAAAAGAAGAAACCCACTTAAAATCCCAACCCATCCGCTCCTTGTATGCATCTATCTTACTATAAGGCGCTTTAGAAATTGCTATCATGGTCACATCTCTTTGGTTCAAATGTACAATTATGTCATTAAAATTGTCTGCCCAGAAAGAACATGAGGGACATGCTGCATCCCATGTAGGATCATACATCAAATGATATACTATTAGCTGGCTTCGTCCATCAAAAAGTTCTGACAATGTTTGTTTTCCATTTGGTCCGTCAAAGACATATTTTTTATTGATCTGAACCCAAGGTAGATCTCGTCGTTGTTGACTAAGTTGGTCACGTAATACAGTAAATTCTTTTTCTTTTTTAAGTAGTTCTTTCCGAGCTTCTATCCATTCACTTTCAGAAACAACTTTGTGATTATCTAAAATGTAAGTCATTGTTTTTGTGACGCCTCCTTTTCTTTATTCTCAAGTTTTCTACAACAGTTAGTCAACTCTTTTAAAAATAAAGTCCAACCTCTATTGTGTTGTTTTATAGATGTTGAATACATAGACATTCTATACAATATATTATATTTAAACATTTAAATAATTCTTTAATTATCATATTATGATAATGACTGGTTCTGTTTGGAAAGCACTAGCTGAGGATAACCGAAGACAGATTTTATTATTGCTTAGGGAACATGATATGTTTCCTTCAGAATTAGCAAAGTATTTTGATACTACCTTGGCTGCAGTATCCACAAATTTAAGAATTTTAAAAGATGCAGATCTCATCAAAGAAACTAGAGAAGGACAGAAAAAAAGATACTCTATAAATCCTAAAAAAACTCTAGAAATCAAAGAATTTTTTGATAAAATGTGGGGACATAATCTTGAAGGCCTTAAAGAGTTTGTAGAAAGTAAAGAGAAAAAGAAAAAATGAGCGACAAATATGATGTACTTAAAAAAGAGATAGTAATAAATGCACCAGTAGAGAAAGTATACTCTGCTCTAATTACTCCAGAACAATTAACTCAATGGTTTCCTAATATAGTAACTATAGAACCAAAGATAGGTGGAAAAATTTCTTTTATCTTAAAAGAAAGTACACAAGAAAATAGAGACCATGAAATTGTTGGTGAGATTGTTAGTTTTATACCAAATAAAGAGCTATCCTATACTTGGAATTTTACAACAAAGCCTGAATATAATAAAAATACTATTGTTACGTGGAAGATTGAGCAACTAGATAAGGATAAAACAAAATTAACTTTAATTCATAGGGGATTCACAAATGCAGATAGATTACAATATGATGATCATAACAAAGGATGGAGTTGGCATATTAAAAGACTTGAAAATCTTATGGATAAAAACACAAACGCAAATTAGATTGTAAATATGAATAAAACTAACTAATAACTAACCCTTGTTTATCTTTTCTCTTTCAACAGCTTACTACTTCAAATAGTTATTATAGTTTCTCTAACATTTATAATTAAAAATACATTAGATGGAATCATAGTTAGAGTGTTTAGAAATTACTTTTGTAGATACTATTTTTTTTGCAGTTAGTATAGCAAGAATTAAAAATATAAAAGAAAGTAATGCTGATGTCAAAAAGATCATATCATATGAAAACGCAGATGGAAAAGAATAACTAATCTCATTTATCATAATTGGGGATTGAAACATTTCAAGATAAATTCCAGATATGGCCGGACCAATAGACATTCCTATAAGAAATAAAAGAACTGTAATACCCATTGATATTCCACTTAACTTGGGCGATACAGAAACCAATGTAATATTAAAACCTCCAACCTCAGCTAATGATAATCCTCCAGCTATTATAGACAAATTTATAATTATTTCATATTCAGTGGAATGATACATAAAAAGACTTGAAAATCCAATAACACTAATGACACTACCTATTATTGTAGGTTTTATATTACCAAACCTTGATATCAAAAAACCTGATAAAATAGAAATTATTAAAGAGATTATCATAAAAGGAAGTTGTACATTTGCTGCATCAATTGCACTTCCTCCAAATCCCGATGGAGAAGGATTTCTTATAAGTATAGATATAGTTTGATAAATCATGAACATCGAAATACCAATAGTCATTAACAGGATATTCGTTGGAAGAAGTATTCTATCTTTTAACAAATTTATATCTATTAAAGGAGTATGTGTCCTGCGTTGAAATAGTACAAAGATAAATAATGATATAATAGATATTACAGAAAATAATATAATTAAACTTAAGTTTATAGCATTATTATTAATACTATTAAAATCTGTTGAATCTGAATTTCCTAATAATGTAATTGAAATCAGGAAAGAAGATATAGTAACTGTTAAAGCTATGGCACCTTTAATATCAATACTTTTTCTTAATGGAATATGATTATTATCATCACCATCTTCTTGCTCTTTAACATGAATAAATCGCATAATAATTAACGTGAGAATCAATGCAAGAGGCGATATAGATATAAAAGTAGAATGCCAACTGAAATATTCGATTGTTGTTGCTCCTAAAGATAAACCTATAACTCCTCCTGCTGCAAATATGGATGTAAGTATTCCTTGAGCAATAGATAATTTGTTTTCTGGAAATTTTTCACGAATTATGGTAAAAGCAATAGGGAATACAGACATACCTATTCCTTGAATTGTGCGCACTATGATCATTGTTGAAATATCATTAGAAATTATTCCTAAAGAAGTTCCTGCTGTATAAATAATCATAACAAGTAGTAAAATTCTCTTTTTCCCATAAATATCAGATAATTTTCCTACAATAGGAGTTGCTACCGCTCCTGCAATTAAATATGCGGTAAGAATCCATGCAGTAGTATTATATGGTATATTAAAATCTTCGACTAAATCTGGAATTGCAGGGATAATCATGGTTTCACCGTAGACAATAATAAGCCCAATCAAGCTTAGTATTGCTAATGTAATCCACGCATCTTTAGATATTTTAACGTGGTAAGATGTTATAGATTTTTCATCAATCTTATTCTTACTATTGTTATATTTGTCTTCGTTTTCATTATTGTTAGTTATATCGTTCATGAGTTAGACCTAATAGTATTAATTATTATAATACAGATAGTATTTTTCTATCCATAAAAACCTTACAAATTTCTATCCTATAACGAATAAGTTCAATTGCAATATCCATTATACTGCTATCAGGTCGAGACAATTGAGTCTTAAAGTACTTGCAGATCGTGAGTGGAACTTTAGTAGGGGTTCTATTATTACGTGTATTTAGTTTTTTTACTTTCAACAGACAATATTTAAAAAAGATTATTATTAAAAGAATCTTATGAAACAAACATATTTTCTAATAACATTAATTGCAGCTCTTACAATAGGAGTACTATCTACAAATTCAGGAATTACTTTTGCCCAAGATAAAAATGAAATATCAGAAATTGATGATTCTCCTTTCATTACAACTACAGAAATAGATGAATCATGGAAACAAATAATACTTTATCTCAAACTGTGAATGATACATCATAATCGAATAATTAATTCCATGATAAATTTGAAGATATTCTTTTAAAATACTCGATATTATAAAATATCTATTGATTCTCATCAGCTATTGGAGAGTCTTCAGTCATTACAGATTCTCAGCTTATAAAATTAAATTAGTTATTGTTATCCATGGTAGTTTGTTGTAACAATTCTCCAATTTCATTATGCATTTTAAGATAGTTTAATCCTTTTTCTGTAGTCTTGAATTTGTGAGTTCCCTCAAGATATTCTAATAGATTGTTTTCTATCAAAATAGAAAGATATTCGTTTAATTGGTTATAACTTAGAAAAGCGATGTACATAATTTTTGTCTTGGTTGTTCCTCCATTTGCAGCGTCAAGAATACTACTCACTATTTCTGTTCGGCTTCTATTTCCCATAATATAGATAATAATATTGAAAAAATATATTTGAACTACGAATAATAGTAGAGTAAGATATTAGATAAAGAAGATTAGGGAATGGCAATTAAATTTCTCGTTGACTAATTATTTTATTCAAAATAATGCTGAAAAATGTTTCATAATTTTAAATTTTCAACTCATATACTAATATATAGTTCTAATTAATCAATAAAAAACACTAGAGATATACAAGTTTTATGACTAGTACATTTTAAGGGTTGTATTCTTTAACAATTTTATTATGTGAAATAAAATTTTAGTCATTCTTTACGAATGGTGGAATGATGATGATGATGATAACAATATTGTTTCACGCGAATTAGAGTATAAAGAAGTAGAAAATTATGGTAAAGTTATGGAATCTCATCCTAATTATCTAACTATATTTTATAATCGTGCTATAGTGTATAAACAAAGGCTGAAGAAGATTTATTTAGCAAAGGTAAAAGGGTATTCATAGTAAATCATTAATCATATTTTATTTTTTGCATGAACATATAATAACTACTAAATATTTCAATGACTTATAAAAAAAGAGAGAATATGTACTAGATTTATCCTACTTTTTCTAGTAATTGTTTTAATTTTACTATTTGTTGTTGGTGCATTTGTTCTTGAGAAATACTTGATTGGCCTTGTTGTTGTGGTGTAAGTTGTTGAGGCAATGATTCAGTCATTGAGTTTTGTTGTAGTGCTTGGACAAGATCTTGTTGTAGTGTACTTACTGTTTGAATAGGTTGTGATTCTTCAAGATTTGGGACTACTCTTTCTCTCAAACAATCCATTAAAGCAATTGCTACTCTAGATTCTTGAGGTTTTCCAGCTGTAATTGCTGCAATGAAATCTGCCGAAGTCTTCAAATGCTTGTTTAGTAAAATAAGAAATTTATATCTCTAGAATAGTTTATTATTTATTTAATTTAATTATTTTTTATTTAAAAGTTAAAACAATAACCAACTATCATTATTGAGGAATATTATCAATAACAATAGAAGGCCATGGAATTGTTGAAGTTTTTATGACTGGTGTAATAACACTGCTAATATTCTATTTAAGGATTAGAGATAATTGTGTTTAATTAGAAATTAATTGTCATAGTCTGAATTAGTAGTATAATTGGGCTTATAGGGAGATTGTCCAGACTATGACAATAACGACAACGCCAACAAGACTATTTGCGCTTCGTAGTTTTTAAACTACTATTAGGTAATATTATTATAATAATTTTGTATTTATCAATGCGTGTAAATTTATGTTTAGATTTTAATTAACAAACTATTGTTATTGTATATCAATCAATTTGTAATTTACGGCTAATAAAAAATCAAAATGATTTTAAGAATTGTTTAAAATTCTATATTTTATTCCTCTGATTACTAACCAAAAATCAACAATCTTTTATCTTACCAAGGTTTACTATTATATGCTCAAAGTCTGTCTTTGAGCCATCTTCCAATGGGTGTTAGTTCGTCGTATAACACCCAAAATCTATAATCTTTTATTCTACCTTCTACTGTCATAATGCACCATTATCTGCTTGTGCAAAAATTCTCATTAGTGGGTGTTACGGTAGACACCCACTTTTCAACACCCATTTACAACAACACCCGATGATAATTCAACAGAACCAAAATATTAGATACAAAACTTCAAGACGATGATGATAATAAAAAAAGAATTAGCTTTTATTATTAGGATTTAATAATAAATAATTAAATTATTTAAAAAAATAGATTTAAAATTAATATTTAACTTCTGTATGCTATGGGCCACCTGATGTTGGTGTTCGTGTATTACCTGTAAGGTTTTGATATGTTGATGTTTGCATTATTATTTCCTTCGCTTGTTTAATCAATTCATTAGCATCACCAGTTACTGACCAATGCAAGAATAAGATCTTTGGTGATTCATTTAACATATGATGATGCAATGCGGTTTGTGTCCAATTATATTTTTGCATAATTTTTTGAACTGGTACTACTTCTTCATCTATTACAGACCATTCTCCAAATGCTACTTTCAGATTATCCTGTTTTTGAGGTGATGATGTTTGGTTACTGGATGTACCTTTTGAATTAAAGACTCCGGTATTGTTCACAACTGCTGGTACCATTTCAATATAGTGACCAAGTACTGAGAAATTATTCAATACTATTCCATCATTTCTAACTATTGGTGGTGCTTGACGATAAACTACAATATCACACAAGTTATAATCAGGTACTGCTTTTCCTTTAACTACACTGGCCAAGGCAGCACATTTTTCTGGCTCGTTTGCTGGTCTACTCTTTTCATTGAAAACAAAGATAGTATCTTTTTCTGGTGCTTCTGTTTTTGGTGATTGTTGTTGTGCATTTACAGACATGTTGCTACTACTGTTAATTATTGTTGAAACTAACAGTAATATTCCTACAAATGTCATAGTTGCTATTACTATATTCTTTGAAAATTTATTTTCCATTTGCGTAAAAATAGTAACAAAATGATATATCAGAATTGTAGATAATTTGGTTCATAGCTATAAAATACTCGTATATCAAATAAACTTATTAATACACTATAGAGAGCATAATTATTCTTTTATGTATCTGGTTTTTACAAATAGTATAATAATAGTAAGGAAAGGAGGAGTTACTATTAGAAAAATAAAAGAGTTAAGTGAATAATGAATTGTTTATAATTAGTATTGTTTACTTTTTCTCATTACCTCCACCAGTAAATACATCTCCTATTTTTTCTCCTATCTCTGCTAAAGGATTTTCTGAACTATTATTGGCAGATTGTTGCTGAATCGCTAAAACCTCTTTAATGAGAGGTACTATACTCTGCACTGGACCTTTTGCATCCCAATGTACAAAGATGGTTTTTGGATTTTCTAAAATTGCATGATTATGTATTGCTACTATTGTCCAATTAGTTTTCGATAATATCTTCAATACTGGTTTTAGTTCGGTTTGTAATAATGCAAATTCTCCCATTACCATTACATTTTGTCTATTTGATATAGCTGAAGAGGCATTTACCGTTGTATTATTAGAGCCAGTACCACTCATCGTAGCAGCAGCAGATGAATCTCCCATTATTTCAACCAGAGAGTTTATTGCTAGAAATTTATTTAATACAGTTCCATTCTAGTCTGTTATTTCTGGAGATTGTCTCATAATAGATATATCACAAATTTCCTTATGCGGATTTAAAATTGGAAATGCATTTGAACCAATTTGAGAAGCAATAGATTTACAATCTATAGGTTCATTTGATGGCGTTTGTTGATTATTTGTACCTTGACCATATCCTTCTTCTACCAAAGGAATGAAAGTAGTTACTGCTATTATTGATACTAGTAATAATAATGTTAAACTCATTGTTATTTTTATTGTGACAAAATATATAACAATATAATATAAAACTACTACATGTTAAAAAAAAATAAATCATGAGAAATTAAAAGAAGTCCATTTTATATTATGATAATATTACTAAATCTATGTATAAATCTATTTTACCTTGTTTCTCATTAATCTCAGAGGACGTGCAGGACTTAGATTACCAGTTATCTTTAACATGAGATGTGTCACAAAACTGACCAAGGGCATAGTAGAATCCCTTACAACTATAACTGGACAATGCAATTGATAGAGTAATAAATGAGCAAATTTGAGTTAGTAACTAGGGTATATTTTCCTATAGTTGATTCAGTTATTAATATATCTGGATTGTGTATCATAACTGATTCTAATATAAGTTTCCCAAATTGTATACTATTTTTTTCGATATCTTCAAAGAAATATTATTTTGTTATGAGATATACTAAAAAAATTATTATTACATTAAAAATGTAACTGATAAAAGATAGAAAGAAGCTAAAAATTCTTGATTACTTCAGTTTTCATTATGCATCGTTATCCTCTCTTTCACAGTAGTCAAGCTTTTAAATTTTAATCAGAATTACTGATGTTATGATTTTCATGCTTTATATTTTTTTCAATATTTTTGAAAATGTTTTAATTAGATAATTATGATATAATTCAACAATTAATTTTGAAAATACCAAATTTATTAGTAATAATAAGTTTAATCAGTTTTCTTAGTATAATCTTGGTTACTGTTTCTCCTCTTAAAAGTTATACAAATTTTTATGAAAATAACAACCATATTCTTTTAAAAATTACTCCAATTTATGCCCAAGGTAATAGTGATGACGTTGAAGATGGTGATATCTTTCCGGATTTTAAAGCAGAAGACAATGGAGGTGAAGAAAAAGATGGTGATATCTTTCCGGATTTTAAAGCAGAAGACAATGGAGGTGAAGAAAAAGATGGAGGTGGTGATGGAGGTGAAGAAAAAGATGGAGGTGGTGATGGAGGTGAAGAAAAAGATGGAGGTGGTGATGGAGGTGAAGAAAAAGATGGAGG
>Ga0126306_10002480_pt1 | contig 10402 bp, 9 predicted proteins | sample Plot27_FD_92592 | JGI IMG/M metagenome (GOLD analysis project Ga0126306, IMG submission 92592) | Serpentine soil microbial communities from UC McLaughlin Reserve, CA, USA - Plot27 | ecosystem: Environmental > Terrestrial > Soil > Grasslands | place: USA: UC McLaughlin Reserve, Lake County... | reverse complement strand
CCGGCCGAGCGCGGCCTCCTCGTCGGCCGTCAGGCGCACGAGCGTGGCCACCGGGTTGTGGTAGTAGCGCTTGCGATCCCGGTAGCGCTCCGGCAGCTCCTCGGGTGCGCCCTGGTTGAAGAAGTCCACGCAGCCCGGCACCACCACCTGGGGGAGCCCGTGCTCGCCTGCCACGGTCAGCCGTCGCGGACCAGTGGCGTGGATGCCGGTGGGGTGCATCGAGTTGGCGAGCTCGGACAGCGTGAAGTCGATCACCCCGGAGATGGCGCCCCCCTCCACGAGCCGCTCCATCGCCGGCCCACCCACGCCGTTGGCGTGGAACACCACCGGCTCGTGCCCGGCGGCCTCGAGCGCCGGCAGCATGCGCATCACTGCCGGCGTGGTGTGTCCCAGCATCGTCACGCCCACGCAGTGCTCGCCGAGCGCGTCGGCCGGCCGCCCGGCGTCGCGCGCCATCCCCACCACGGCGGCCGCGGCGTTGTCGAAGACCGCGCGCGAGATCGGGTTGAGGCCGAGGATGTCCGTCACGGAGTGCATCACGAGGGTGTCGCCCTCGCCCACGAAGGGGCCAAACGGCCGTCTCCCCGATGCGCTCGGGGAGACGATCAGCTTCGGCACGCCTACGGGAAGCGCGGCCATCGCGGCGGCGCCGAGCAGGGCTCCCTCGGCGCCGCCGAGGCAGAGGGCTCCGTCCACGCGGCCCCCGGACCAGAGCCGCTCGAGCACCGCGCGGACGCCCTCGCGCATCAGCTCCACGGCGGCGCCGCGCGACCCGGCGGCGCGCACCTCGTCGAGCTCGCTGCCGCCGGCCCGCGCCACGTCGGCGCGGGCCACGTCCGGCTCGCAGCCGGCAGGCTCGCCGAGGATGCCGGAGTCGATTACGACCGCGCTGCCCCCGAGCGAGGCGATGCGGTCGCGCACGTAGGCGGTCTCCTCGCCCTTCGTGTCGAGCGTGGCGATCAGGGCGATCCGGGGCGAATCGATCAAACGGCGCTGCCCTGCTTGACCGCATCGGCCGCCTTGCGCAGCACGTCGATGCACTCCTGGGTGTAGCGGTCGTAGAGCTCGGCCGGGACGTATCCGGTGCCGTGGTCGCGCAGGAACTGCTCCATGCCCTGCGTGGCCTCGGCCTCCGAGGCGTCGGTGATCTCGGTGCGGTCGGAGATGCGGCTGCGGTCCACGGTCGCCACGAACTCAACCGTCACGCAGCCGTCGTAGCCGACCTCGTCGAGCACGCCCATGAAGCGGTCCCAGTCGACGGCGCCCTGGCCGCAGGGCATGCGGTTGTTGTCGGCCACGTGCACGTCCACGAGCTTGTCGCCGGCGCGCCGCAGCGCCTGCTCCCAGTCGGCCTCCTCGATGTTCATGTGGAACATGTCGAGGCAGACGCCGCAGTTGCCGCCAACGTCCTCGGCGAGCGCGAGCGCCTGGTCGGCGCGGTTGAGGAAGTAGGTCTCGAAGCGGTTGAGCGGCTCGAGCCCGATCCGGACGCCGACCTGCTCGGCGTGCTCCTGGCATTCCTTGAGCGATTCCACCGCCCAGGTCCACTCCTCCTCCGGCGAGGCCATCGGTGTGACCTTGCCGACGGTGGAGGGCACGACGGTGAGGATCTTCCCGCCCCATTCGGCGATCTGGCTCATCGTGTCCTTCACGTACTCGATCGAGCCGCGGCGCACGTAGGGGTCCTCGTGCAGGAGGTCGCGGCCTCCCGTCATCAGCGTGACCGAGCCCCAGCAGCCCACGCCGTGCTTCTCGAACAGTCCGGCCACCTCGCCTGTGTCCCACACGGTCGGCTCGCCAGAGATCTCGATCGCGTCGTAGCCGCTCCGCCCAAGCCGCTCGATGGTCGACTCGATCGGCTCCTGCCGCATCCAGTTGTGCATGGCGAACTTCAAATTGGCTCTCCTCTCCTCAGAATCCGAGCTTGCCCGGGTTCATGATCCCGTCGGGGTCCAGCGCGGCCTTGATCCGGCGCATCGCGCCGAGGGCCGCGCCGTGCTGGCGCTCCATGTACGGGGCCAGCTTGAGGCCGACGCCGTGGTGGTCGTTCATCACGCCGCCGGCGGCGAACGCCGCATCCAGGCCGTCGGCCCAGATGCGGTCGTGCAGCGCTGCAGCGTTCGGCCCGCCGCCGCCATCGGGCACGACGAAGCGGGCGTAGATCATCGTCCCCCACGAGTACCAGTGGGAGAAGTGCATCCTCAACTCGAGGTCGACGCCGGCGTAGGGCTCCTTCACTGCCGCCCGCAGCCCGTCGTACACGGCTTCGATCTTCCCGTAGGTGGCCACCACGTCGATCGTCCCCCAGATCGACGGCAGCACGGGCTGGTGCGGCGGGTAGTAGAAGTCGTAGCGCCGCTGCCACCAGGTCTCCGCGAGGACCGGGTCGAGCTCGCGCCCGCCGGCCTCGCGTGCGAGCGCCAGGGTCGATGCCGCCTCGGCCGCCACGGCGCCCGTCTCGCCCTCGAAGCACAGGACCGCGCACACGCCGTCGAGCTCCTCGCCGACGACCGGTGAGAGCGCCAGCCGGGTGGCCTCGTCGTCGTACATGCGCACCACGGACGGCCGGTGCCCGAGGGCCAGGGAGCGCCGGATGGCGTCCACGCCGGAGCCGATCGTCGGGAAGCGCACCGTCGCGAAGCGGCGCGTGGCCGGGAGGGGCACGATCCGGAGCGTCACGCGGGTGATCACCCCGAGCGTCCCCTCGGAGCCGACGAAGAGCTGGGTGAGCTCGGGCCCAACGGCGTGGCGGGGCACCTCCACGGTCTCGATCAGCTCACCGCCGGCGAGCACCACCCGCAGCGAGAGGACCAGATCCTCGATCTTCCCGTAGCGCGTGGAGAGCACGCCCGAGCCGCGCGCCGCAACGTAGCCGCCGACCGTGGCCCACTCCGACGACGCCGGGTAGTGCGGGAGCATCAGCCCCCGCTCGTTCAGCTTGCGCTCGAGGACCCGTCCGTTCAGGCCTGCCTCGCAGGTGACCGTGTAGGAGCAATCGTCGATCTCGAGGATGCGGTCGAGGCCGGTCAGGTCGACCACCAGCCCGCCGCGCACCGGCACCGCCCCGCCCTGGGTGCCCGACCCGCCGCCCCATGGCACCACCGGCACGCGATGCTCGGCTGCCACGCGCAGCGCGGAGACCACGCCGGCCTCGTGATCGGGACGCACCACGAGCTCGGGCCGGCCGAGCGGCTCGCCCTCCGCCTGTGCGTGGAGGCCGAGCCAGTAGGTGTCGGTCACGTACGCGTCCAGCCGCTCCGGCGCGTCGGTCACTGCGCCCTCACCGAGCTCCCTGACCAGGTCGGTCCGGAACTGATCCATGACTGCAGAGGTGCGCAGTGTTAAGGGCTCCTTTGCAAGACCCATCAACTCACTTCAGGACTTGACAACGAACATTGCATGAGTTTTCAATACGTGTCAAGCCATGCGTCTCCCTGCTCACGGCAGGCACAATCTGACCCGGATCCTCGGCGGCGCCGCGATCTGCCTCGTGGTCGGCTGGCTGCTCGTGAAGGGCGCCGACGACACGCGGCAGTTCACGGTGGTCACGCTCAACGGGCTGACGCTCGCGGCGCTCTTCTTCGTCGTGGCGAGCGGCTTCACCCTGATCTTCGGCCTGATGCGCGTGGTGAACATGGCGCACGGCTCGCTCTACCTGCTCGGCGGCTACATCGCCTTCGAGCTGCAGAAGGGCTCGTTCCAGAAGGGGGGCGGTGGCGGCCTCGAGAACTTGAGCATCACCTCGCCGACAGGGGGAGCCGGCGAGTACAACGTGATCGGCTGGATCGTGCCGGTGCTGCTGGCGGCGCTCGCGATCGGCCTGATCGGCGTACTGATCCAGCAGCTCTTCCTGCGCTGGAACCAGGGGCAGGACCTGCGCCAGGCCCTGATCACGATCGCGATCTCGGTGATCCTCGCCGACCAGATGCTCGCCGAGTTCGGCGGCATCGCGAAGGACATCAAGACGCCGGAGAGCTGGCCCGAGAGCGTCACGATCTTCGGCGTGCAGTACGGCTTCTTCCGGCTCGTGATCGTGACCGGTGCGGCGCTCCTCGTTGGGGTGGCGCTGTGGTGGCTGATCAAGCGCACGCGCTTCGGGCTCATCGTGCGGGCCGGCGTGGACGACCGCGAGATGGTCTCCGCGCTCGGCATCAACATCTCGCTGGTCTTCGCGGCCGCGTTCTTCGTGGGGGCCTTCCTGGCGGGGATCGGCGGCGGGCTGGGCGGCACCATGGTCGCGCTCGAGCCGGGCGAGGACACCTCCTTCCTGCTCAACTCGCTGATCGTCGTGATCATCGGCGGGATGGGCAGCCTCGGCGGGGCCGCAATCGGCGCGCTGCTGCTCGGCCTAGTGGACGCGTACGCCGACGTCTACCTCGTCTTCGGCGACACCGACCTGACGAACTACTCGATCCTCGTCACGTTCATCCTGCTGGTGGTCGTGCTCGCCGTCCGGCCGCTGGGACTGTTCGGGAGACCTGCGTGACGCATCGACTGCTTGGGCGCAAGCACTCGGCTCGGCCGAGTGTGCGCGCATTGGACCGCGCGGACGCCATCGGTTGGGGGATCCTGGCCGTGCCGCTCCTCCTGATCCTGTTCGCGCCGCTCGTGTTCTCCGAGTTCTTCGTGAGCGTGATCCTCACGAAGGCGCTCTGGCTCGGGATCGCCGCCGCCAGCCTGATCTTCCTGTCGAGCTACGCCGGGATGGTCTCGCTCGGCCAGGTCGGCCTCTACGGGATCGCCGGCTTCACGATGGCCAACCTGGTGGCGGCCGACGACGGGGTGGCCGCCGCGTGGAACCCGTGGCTCGCCGTGCTCGCCGCCCTGGCGGTGGCCACGGCAATCGGCCTCCTGTTCGGCGCGGTCTCCTCCCGCAGTCAGGGGATCTACTTCCTGATGATCACGCTGGCCTTCGGCGTGATGGTCTACTACTTCTTCAGCCAGGTCACCGAGCTGTCCGGGTTCGGCGGGGTGAACAACGTGGACCTCCCGAACCTGATCGGCGACCCGGGCAAGGACCCCGCGCCGCTCTTCTACGTGGCGCTCGTGGCGTCGTTGGGGGTGTTCTTCGGCATCCGCTATCTCGCGCGCACGCCCTTCGGGCTCGCAATGCAGGGGCTGCGCGACGAGCCGGACCGCATGCGGGCGCTCGGCTTCAACGTCACGCTCCACCGCACCCTCGCGTTCGCCGCCGCCGCCTTCATCGCGGCCATCGCCGGGGTGTTGTCCGTCTGGTACAACCGCCGAATCTCGCCTGGTTCGGTCAACCTGAACCAGACGATCGACGTCCTGGTGATCGCCGTGATCGGCGGCCTCTACCGGCTCGAGGGCGCCTGGGTCGGGGCCCTCTTCTACGCGCTGCTCGACAACTACTCACGCGAGTACACGCCGGACATCGGGAACTTCCTTGGCCCCGAGCGCTTCAACACGCTGATCGGAATCGTCTTCCTGGTGATCGTGCTCGTCTCCCCAGGCGGTCTCGTGGGCCTCTGGGAGAGGGGGAAGGAGCGGATCAGAGCGGCCTCTGGGGGTAGCCGCTCCCGTGCTGGACCGGCGGCGCCCGATATGCCGCCGGTCCAGGAGCCGGTGCCGTGAAAACACCACGTCAACGAGAGGGGAAGGAAACGGATGAGGAGCAGGAGAGAGAGGCGTATGGCACGTCTAGTGCTCGCCGCGGTCATGGCGCTCTGCTTGGCGCTGACCGTCGCCGCCTGCGGCGACGACGATGACGACGGTGGCAATGGCGGAGGCGGCGACGGAGGTGGCTCCGCCGAGAAGAAGGGCGGCACCATCAAGGTGGGCATCCTGTCCGACTGCGAGGGCGCGTTCGGCGCGTTCTACGAGCCGGACATCGCTGGCGCCCACGTGCCGCTGATCAACCGCGGCGCGAAGGCGTCGAATCCGGATAAGCCGAGCGACGGCATCGAGGGCGCCAAGGTCGCCGGCAAGAACATCGAGATCGTGGGCTACGGCTGCGCCGACGACACCGCCGACAAGGCGATCGAGGAGACGCGCCGCCTGATGGAGCAGGAGGACGCGGACATCCTGGTCGGTCCGCTCTCCGGCGACGAGGGCATCGCTGTGGCCAACTACGCGAAGGAGCATCCGGAGAAGACGTTCGTGAACGGCACGTCCGGCGCTCAGGGGGCGACGCTCAAGGTGCGCGCGCCGAACTTCTACCGCTACCACACGGACGGCGCGCAGTGGTCGGCCGGTCTCGGCGACTACGCGTACAACGACCTCGGCTGGCGCACGGCGGCGGTGATCGGCGACGACTACTCGTTCCCGTACACCTCCCTGGCCGGCTTCATCGCCGAGTTCTGCGCGATCGGCGGCAAGGTCGAGAAGCGCGTGTGGCCGCCGCTGGGCGAGAAGGACTACTCGTCGTTCATCTCGCAGATCCCTGAGGACGTCGACGGAGTGATGGTCGGCATCGGTGGAACGGGGCTGATCTCCTTCATCAAGCAGTACCAGCAGCAGCGCGGGAAGATCGACACGAAGAAGATGATCGGCAACCTGTTCTGGGATGACCCGCTGGTGCTGAAGGAGACCGGCGACGCGCTGCTCGGCGGAGTCGTGGCCGGCGAGACGGCGGGCGACTCGACCGAGGCGAGCGCTGAGAAGTACGTGAGCGAGATCAAGGCGGCGTATCCGGACATCGCGCCGCTGGCCTCCAGCGTGTTCGTCTACAACTACTACACGGCGATGGAGGCGTTGCTGACGGCGCTCGAGGAGGTCGACGGCGACATCTCGAACAACCAGGAGGCGCTGCAGGATGCGCTGTCAAGCGTGGAGCTCGACGCGGCCTACGGCAACATCGCGCTCGACGACAACCGTCAGGCGATCTCCGACAACTACGTCAAGGAGATCGTCAAGGACACGACGGGTGACGGCGTGCCGGACGTGAGGACGATCCGGCGCATCCCGGAGGTCGATCAGTCCTTCGGCGGCTTCTTCACCGAGAACTCGCCGGAGCTCGACCGCAGCAACCCGAAGTGCGAGAAGCAGGACCCACCGCCGTGGGTCGGAAACGCCGAGGAGGTGAACTTCGGCAAGTGACCAGTGCCGCTGCTGCCGAGCCGGTCCTCCGCTTGCGGGGGGTCGGCCGGCGCTTCGGCGGGGTCCACGCCGTCCAGGAGGTGGACCTCGAGGTGCGCCCAGGCGAGCGCCGGGCGATCCTCGGCCCGAACGGCGCCGGCAAGACCACGCTATTCAACGTGATCTCCGGCGAGTTCGCCCCCACGGCGGGGTCGATCGAGCTGTTCGGGCAGGACGTGACGGCCGAGCCGGCGCGACGGCGCGCTCGGCTCGGCCTGTCGCGCACCTTCCAGACGTCCAAGCTCTTCCTCGGCCTGTCGGTCGAGGACAACCTTTACCTCGCGCTGCTCGGGGTCCGGGGCGGACACCTCCGTCTCGTGCGGACGAGGAAGGACACGGAGATGCGCGAGCGGGCCCGGTCGGTCGCCGCGGCGGTTGGGCTGGAGGGCACGCTCGACCGGCAGGTCGGCGAGCTGTCACACGGCGAGCAGCGCCAGCTGGAGGTGGGCGTGGCCCGCGCCACCGACCCGAAGCTGATGATGCTCGACGAGCCCGCCGCGGGGCTGTCGCGCGCCGAGCGCGTGCGCCTGACCGAGCTGCTGCTCGACCTCGATCCCGCCATCACGCTGATCCTGATCGAGCACGACATGGACGTCGCGCTGCGGGTGGCGGAGTGGGTGACGATGATGCACAACGGGAGCGTGCTCGTGGAGGGCACTCCTGCGGAGATCCGGGCCAACTCGACCGTCCACGAGCTGTATCTGGGAAGCGGCGACGGCCATGCCTGAATCCGTACCCTGCGCGTCCGGCCGAGCCGGCCGCTTCGGGCCTCTGCTCGAGGTCACCGACCTGAATGGGTTCTACGGGCCGTCGCACGTGCTCCAGGGCGTGAGCTTCACGATGGATGACGAGCCGGTGGCCGTGATCGGCCGCAACGGCATGGGCAAGTCCACGCTGTGCGCTGCCCTCACCGGCCTGCTCGCGATGGCCGACGGGTCGGTCCGCTTTGAGGGGCGCGAGCTGATGGGCACGCCGGCCTACAAGATCGCCGCTGCGGGAATCGGGTTCGTCCCGCAGGGGCGGCGACTGTTCCCGTCGCTCACGGTGGAGGAGCACCTGCGGCTCGTGGCCGGGCGAGGGAACGGAAGGCGTTGGAGCCCCAAGCGCATCTACGAGCTGTTCCCACGGCTCGCCGAGCGCAAGGGAAACGGCGCCGCGCAGCTGTCGGGTGGCGAGCAGCAGATGCTCGCCATCGCCAGAGCGCTGCTGCTGAACCCGCGCCTCCTGATCATGGACGAGCCCTCCGAGGGGCTCGCTCCCGCCGTGGTGGAGGATCTGCTCGACACGATCCGCGGCCTGCGCGACGAGGGAACGGGCCTCCTCGTGGTGGAGCAGAAGCTCGGCGTGGCCACGGCGCTGGCCGACCGCCAGCTCGTGATGGTGGCCGGCCGCATCGCCGCCGAGACGACCGCGCAGCAACTGAACGACGACCCCGACGCTCAGCGTCGCTACCTGGGAGTGGAGCCACTGTCGTCATGAACGCAATCGACCCGAACTCGAAGCCGGTCCAGTCGTTCGACTGGGGCGTGATCAAGTGGTACGTCACGCCGGACGACCAGCCCGGCGCCCAGCTCACCTTCGGCGAGGTCGTGCTGCTGCCCGGCAAGGGCCACGACCGCCACAACCACCCCGAGTCGGAGGAGATCCTCTACGTGCTCGCGGGCGAGGGCGAGCAGATGCTCGACGACGGCGGGGAGAACCGCTTTCCGATCTCGCCCGGCGACACGATCTACGTGCCGACCGCCATGTTCCACTCGACGGTGAACACCGGCTGGCAGCCGCTGCGGCTGCTGGCGCTCTACAACCCGGGCGGCGCGGAGAAAGCCCTGCGCGAGCTGCCGGACTTCCGCGAGGGCGACGGGCCCGACTGGGCCCTCTCATGAGCACGTGAGCCCGACCGTCCTGCTCATCGGCACGCTCGACACGAAGGGCGACGAGTACGCCTTCCTGCGCGACCGCCTGCAGGAGGCCGGCGTGGACGTCCTGCTGGCCGACGTGGGCACGCTCGATCCGCCCCGGACCGACGCCGACATCGGGCGCGAGGAGGTGGCGGCCGGCACCGGCGCGGACCTCGCCGCGCTTGGGGAGGCGCGCGACCGCGGCGCTGCGGTCACGGCGATGGCGGACGCCGCGGCCGTGCTCGCTCGCAGGCTGCACGAGGAGGGCCGCATCGACGGAGTGCTGGCCGCGGGCGGCTCGGGCAACACGGCGATCGCCACGCGCGCCATGCAGGCGCTGCCGGTGGGCGTGCCCAAGCTGATGGTCTCCACCATGGCCGCGGGCGACACGCGCGACTACGTCGGCGCCCGCGACGTGACGATGATGGCCTCGGTGGCCGACGTGGCGGGAGTCAACCCCGTGTCCGCCCGGGTGCTTGCCAACGCCGCGGCGGCGATGGCGGGCATGGTCAGCGCGCCGGCGGTCGAGGTGGCCGAGCAGCGCCCGCTCGTGGGGGCCACCATGTTCGGCGTGACCACGCCGTGCCTGACGGCCGCCCGGGAGGAGCTCGAGCGCCGTGGCTACGAGCCGGTCGTGTTCCACGCCACGGGCGTTGGCGGGCAGGCGATGGAGGGCCTGATGGAGTCGGGCTTCCTCCGCGGCGTGCTCGACGTGACGACCACCGAGCTGTGCGACGACCTGGTCGGCGGCGTGCTCTCCGCCGGGCCGGACCGGCTGGAGATGGCGGGGCGGCTCGGCCTGCCGCAGGTGGTGTCGGTCGGGGCGCTCGACATGGTCAACTTCGGCGCGCGCGACACCGTCCCGCCGCAGTTCGAGGAGCGCAACCTGTACGTGCACAATCCGGTGGTCACGCTGATGCGCACGACGAAGGAGGAGAACGCGGAGCTCGGACGCCGGATCGCGCGCAAGCTCTCCGCCGCCACCGGGCCGACGGCGCTGTTCGTGCCGCTGCGGGGCGTGTCGATGATCGACGCCGAGGGGCAGCCATTCCACGATCCGGAGGCGGACGCCGCGCTGTTCGAGGAGCTGCGCGCCGTGGGCGACGGGGTGGAGCTCGTGGAGCTCGACCTGCACGTGAACGACCCGGAGTTCGCTCAGGCGATGGTGGAGAAGCTCGACGCGTACATGAGGGGCCCGAAGCAGCCGGCTCGGCCGGCTGCGCAGGGAGCGGATCCCGAGTGACCGGCGAGGAGGCGCGCGCCAAGCTGCGCGCGACGCTCGAAGCCGGCGGGGTGATCATCGGTGCGGGCGCGGGTACCGGCCTGTCGGCGAAGTGTGCCGAGGCTGGCGGAGCGGACCTGATCATCATCTACAACTCGGGCCGCTACCGGATGGCGGGGCGCGG
>Ga0126306_10002479_pt1 | contig 10405 bp, 12 predicted proteins | sample Plot27_FD_92592 | JGI IMG/M metagenome (GOLD analysis project Ga0126306, IMG submission 92592) | Serpentine soil microbial communities from UC McLaughlin Reserve, CA, USA - Plot27 | ecosystem: Environmental > Terrestrial > Soil > Grasslands | place: USA: UC McLaughlin Reserve, Lake County... | reverse complement strand
TCGGCGACCTCCCGCCGGCGGAGTTCGAGGCTCTACACGCTCCGCCGTGCGAGCCATCCACACACACCATCAAGATCTAGAAACCAACAATCACGGTGTCCGCGAAACCCAGCCCGCCTCAGTAGCCGACCCGCCGCGGCGCGGAGTCGCGCTGCTGGCCGACCCCTGAGGGAGCTTCGTGGCTTGTTCCGGTTATCGCTGATCGGGCGCGGTCGCAGAGGAAGCGTGTTGCCGTTGTCAAGCATCGGCGTTGAGGTGACGGCGAAACCAGGTTCGCGCGCGGTGACGTCGGATCGCCTCGCCACGACAGGCGGCGCTGCAATATTTTCGCTGCTTGTAGTCCTTTCCTACGGGAACGTAGGAACAGAACCACACACCACAGATCGGGCATTCAGTGCCTGGGCGGAAGGCTCGCCTGGCTTGCGAGCGGGTGATCCTGCGAGCCGCTGCCAGATTGGGATCTTCTTTCTCCGCTTGCAAGCGACGCCGGGCGGCTTCGATCCCGTCCCGACGTACGGCGAGGAGGTGTTGGGAGCGGCGTTGCCGTTGCTCGTCGTCGTAGTTGGCCTCTCGGGTCGCCGCGCCAGCCAGCAGGACGTCCGGTCTGTGCAGCCATTGCGTCGTTTCCCGGTCGCGCGCGAGCTCTCGGTGGCACTCGCTTAACTCCGGCGAGCACAGGGGTGCATCGCGTGCGAGCCCGGCCATCTCGCGAAGCTCCTCTGCGTACACGCCGTGGACCAGGACCGTATGGTTCGCGAGCGAGCGCAGCCCTCGTCGATTGCACCATGGGCACCGCTGTTCCTCGATGCAGGCTCTCATCTCGGCTTGATCGACGACCGCTTCATCGACCGGTTCACGAGCGCGCATCACAGCCGTCCCGCCGGCAGTCGACACGAGCCAGCGACGACCCGTTGGCCAGCGATTGCGATCGGCTTTGCGCTCCCTTACATCGTTTGGACAAGCCGACGAAATTAGTACAAAAAGTAGAAACGCGATCCGCATCATCCCGCGGTACGGAGCTCAGGTCGACGCAGTGCGCCTCCTTGTCGACGGCTGCGACCGCACGGTGTGCCAGGAGGCGCGGGTGATGGTGATGCGCAGGATCACAAGCGTGATGGCGAGGCCGATCAGCGGGTCGGCGATCTCAACGCCGGCGGCGAGCGCGGCGGCGCTAGCGATCACGGCGAGGCTGACGTAAGCGTCGGCGCGCGCGTGCGCGGCGTCGGCGACGAGCGCGGCGCTGTCGAGCCGGCACCCGCGCGGCTGCGGACGATCGCGGCGAGCCAGTTGCCCGCGAAGCCGAGCGATCCGGCGATCGCGAGCGCGCCGAGGTGCTCGACTTCGCGCGGGTCGATCAGCCTGTCGATCGCCTGTAGCCGGCGACGCATGCGCTGACGAAGATCGCGAGAACGACGGCCAGACCGGCGACGCGCTCGGCTCGTGCACTGCGCAGCGCGAACGCGATCGCCAGCGGGATCGCGGTCGCGGCATCGCCGAAGTTGTGGATCAGATCCGCCAGCAGCGCGACCGAGCCCGACGCGACGAACACGACCGTCTGCGCGATCGCCGAGTACGAGCGGCGCTAGTGCTCCGTCTCGTATTGATTGACCGGGAACCGGTGATCGATGTCGAACTTGGACGCATCCCTGATCTGGAGGTCTGGATGCGTCCCCCGTCGGTGTTCGTCCGTGAGTTGTTGCCTGAGGAGGGCAACCGGCTCAAGCGGCTGTCGCGCAAGGCGGCGTCGGAAGCCAAGCGCGAGCGCGCGCTGATCGTGTGGGCCTCGGCCACGCGGATGCCGGTCTCGCAGATCGCCACGCTGGTCGGGACCGACGAGTCGCACGTGCGCAAGGTCATTCATGCGTTCAACGAGCGGGGGTTCAGCTCGCTGGACCCTGAGCAGCGGGGCGGGCGACCCCGCCGGATCACCGACGAGCAGCGTGCTCGGATTATCGCGGTGGCCGGCGCCCGTCCCGACACGCTCGGGGTCCCGGCCACGCGCTGGTCGCTCAAGCGGTTGGCCCGGTATCTGCGCGAGCAGGCGATCGTTGAGGTCTCGCCGGCGCACCTGGGCCGGATCCTCGCCGTCGCCGGGCTGTCCTTTCAGCGCACGCGCACCTGGAAGGCCAGTCCCGACCCCGATTACCAGGCCAAGACCGCCCGCGTGATCGCGCTCTACAAGCACGCTCCCGACGGCGGCGTGGTGATCAGCTTCGACCAGATGGGACCGATCAGCCTGCGCCCGCACGCCGGCAGCGGGTGGGCCAAACGCAAGCGACCCGAACGCCAGCGCGCGACGTTTAACCGCCGTCACGGCACCCGCTATGTCTTCGGTGCCTACGACGTCCACGCCGACCGGCTGCGCGTCCGACTGCGCCCACGCCGCCGCGGCAGCGACAACCTCGCCTTCATGCGCCAGATCCGTGACTGCTATCCCAAGCGGTTGCGCCTGCACTGGATCCAGGACAACCTCAGCGCCAACTGGACCCCCGACATCCGCGCTTTTGCCGACGCCAACAACATCGAGCTGGTGCCGACGCCGACCTATGCCAGCTACCTCAACCGCGTCGAGTGCCACTTTCTGCCGATCAGCGAGTTCGTCGTCAAGAACTCCGACTACCTGGACTGGGACGCCTTCAACTACGCCCTGGCCCGCCACATCACCGACCGGAACGGCGCCCACCGCGACCAACGCCTCATCGACCTCGAACGCCGCCGACAGATCGCCGCCTGACCCATGACATTCCAGGTCAGAACTTCTGAGACGGAGCACTAGCGCGACCGCCCGCAACCCCTCGCGCGAGCGCTTGATCGACTCACGGACGAGCCCGTGGCTGTGGCCTCGCCGGCAAGATCGCGGCGAGGCGTGGGTGATGCGCCGGTCCACGACCGCGCCGACGTAGGCCCCGCGTGGGCGCTGTGAGTCCAGGCCCCAGCGCTCGCGCATCGGGTGACGGGCACCGACCCGGCCACCAACGCGTCGTCGACTCCTGGGATACCGAGTGGGGCAACCCGGATCGTGTACCTGGTCGACATGAGCAGCGGCGTGACGATCCTGCGCCTGAAGAAGAGCGCGCGCGGCTGCGCGATGATCGACGCAATCACCGCACCGAGCGTGGCGAGCGACTCGCTCGAACCCAAGCCGATCAGCAGCCTCGATCGAAGCGGCCGCTTCGTCTGCTCCGCTGTTCCAGCGAGGGTGCGCGTCTGCGGGACGTGGTGCCCGGGCCGGCACCGCGTCGCGCTAGCAGCCGCTCGACGGCGCGCGGCCGGTTGCCTCGACCTCTTCAAGCGCTGACTTGCAGCACGCCGCGGCGGCCCACAGCCGGACTCGACGAACCCGTCGTCGGCGCCGAGCGCGATCGGCAGGCGGGTGGTCTTCACGATCCGGCGCAAGCGCGCCAAGGCCCCCCGGGAGCTGCCCGGAGCCCGGCGGGACAGGTCCCGTCAGCTGTGTGGCGGGTTCGCCACTGAGTTTTGCCGGTGGAGCTATCCGTTCACGTAGTTGCCGGTCGCGGCGCACGGGTCCGCGGCCGAGCCCATCACCACGATGTCTCCGTCGGCCCCCGGAACGCCGAGGTGCACGAGCACGTGCAGCGGGTGCCTCCGGTTCAGCGGCAGGCCCTCGAGGCTGCCGGCCGCGTCATCGGCATCGACGTTCGGGTTGTTGCTGAAGAGGACGTCGGGGAGGATCAGGTACTTCTCGTCGCCCTCTTCGGCGAGGATCGCGCAGCTGCCGTTGGGCAGGATCAGCACGTGCGTGTGATCCGCTCTCGCCACGCTCGCTCCGGCCAGCACGAGCAGCACGGTCACGGCGAACGTCAGCACCCGTCTCATCCCGAACTCCCTTCCTCGCGGACTCCTCCGACCATGCGGATGTATACACCCAACGAGCTAATCCGACACGCGGACGACAAGCTCGCCCGGTCGGCTGAGTACCGCGCCGTTGAGGGCACTGTCCCGGGACGCGTTGCCGAGCGAGCTCTAAGCCTGTTGCTTCCGCACCAGCCTCGCGACGCTAAAGGCCACAAGGAGGGGCCTAACGCGCCGTGAACGAGCTCACGACGGCCGACGCGGGTGATTGCCTGACAGCCAACGGCATCAGGCACTACTGGACCTGCAACGCGGCGGCCGGGAGCGTACTGCGATTCAACGACCCATGACTCCAGGTCCCACGCTCCGTGATAGGGGCGGTGCGAGGATAGCGCCGATCTCCTGGGGCACGATCCTCTACGGCGCGGCGCTGACGTTCGCGCTCGTCTCCGCCGCCGAGTGGCTGTTCGCTCGCCGCGGGGCGACGGCGTTAACCGCGGCGGCGGCCAGCGCCGCGGGCGCGGTCGCCTGGAACGCAATCCTGCACTCGACCGGCGGTCAGGGGTTCTTCGTCGACGCAAGGATCTCGGTGTTGCCCGCAAGCTGGCAAGACACCGGCTCAGGCGTGTTTGCCATGGCCGCCACTGCGCTAGCACTCGGACTTGGGCCACAGCGCGATTCGCCAGCGGTTGCGGCTGTGCGGCTCGCCACCCTGGCCGCCCTCGTGGCGTTTGCTGTCGACGTCTACCTCTCCTGAGCCGCAGCCACCGCGGTAACTCGGCGGGAACGCCAGTGGAAGCGACGAGTTCGGCAGCTGGCGAACCGCCGTTCACGCCGGCGCAGCCGCCGCGCTGGCCGTGGCGGCCTGCGCGCGGCACGTGTTCGCGGGCGCTGCCCGGGCCGGGGCCCGCCGGTTATGCACGCGGCCCGCCGAGCGCGTCCGCGCCAGCTCGAGGCGGCCGGAGAACGCACCCGGTCGAGAATTGGATTACCGGCCATCGCGGACGGGCACGGTCTTCCCGTACCGGACAAAATGAGGTGCTCCGGTCGAGTTGTGGGTGAAGTTCATCGCGGTAGCTCGATGACGATGCCGGTGCGGCAGAGATAGACGAGGGCGATCAGGGCGTCGGCGGAGTGGAAGCCGAAGCTGCGGTGGCTGATCAGGCGGATCTTGCTGGTGAGGCCCTCGAGGCGGCCGTTGGAGAGTCCGAGCCGGATCGCGGCGAGGATGCCATCGCGGTGCGTCCTGAGCGTGCGCGCGAGTCGGACGAACGGCCTGAGCCGGGATCGGCTGGCCCATGCGAGCCAGGCGCCGGTCTGCCCGCATGCCGAGCAGACGCGCCGGCGGCGACGTAGCCGAACGGTCACGATCACCGCCTCGGCGCTGAAGCTGACACGCGAACGAGATCGTCGGGCGCGGGCGCCAGGGGCGCGATGCGTGGTTGCGGGAGGGCAAGCGCCAGCTCGAGCAGCACCGCTGGGAGAACCCGGATCCGATCTCCCGGTCGCGCGGCGAGCGGCTGCTGTTGTCGGCCCAGCGGCTTGGGTCAGATCTGGATGTCGAGCGCCGCGCCAACGAGGCCTACGAGCACTATCGGGCGACCGCGCACAACCGGCTGGGTCGGCGGCCGGGCGGCCGGGCGGAGCCGCATCGGCCGCCCGAGGTACCGGCCGGGAGGTGAACACCACCGACCCGGACTCGCGTCCGATCCCGATCGGGTTTGGATTCGTGCAGGGCTACAACGCGCAGGCCGCGGTCAACGAGCAGCAGATCGTGCTCGCCGCGGAGATCACCAACGTCTCGACCGACTTCTCACAGCTCGATCCGATGGTCACCGCGACCCTGGCCGAGCTTGAGCGGGCGGGGATCGATCAGCTGCCCGAGGCGGTCGCCGCCGACGCCGGCTACTGGAACGAGCAGCACATGGACGAGGTCGTGGCCAACAAGCACATCTCGGTGCTGGTCGCGCCCGACAAGGGCACCCGCGGCACCCCCAAGCGCTGGTTGACCAGCGGACGCGCCTCATGGATGCGCACCGTGCTTCGCTCCGAGCACGGCCACGAGCGCTACCGAAAACGCAAGCAGACCGTCGAGCCGTTGTTCGGCAACACCAAACACAACGGCGGCTTCGACCGCTTCCACCGACGAGGCAGGATCAAGGTACGCCTGGAGTGGCGATTGGTGATGATGACCCACAACATCACCAAGGTTCACCGCCACCAACTCGCCGCCATGGGGGCCTGAAGCGGCCCCACAGCGTCACACCGCCGCTGGCGGCGCGCGGGGATCCCAACGACCTGCCCACCGTCAACGGACCGAGCGATTGTCCGCGCCCTTTGCGCGACAGCGCCCGGGCCGGCGGCGGCCACCCCTGAGGGGTGAGAATCCCTGGGCCCGGATTGACGCCGGCGAGGCTTGGTGCGTTAGAGCCCGTGCGACAGCGTGGCGCGGGGGCCGGTGGGGCCGTTGATTGCTGCTTCGAGCGCGTAGGTCAGACTCATCCTTGGGAGGTCCCCTCCGGACGATACGTAACCCGTCGTCTCGGAAGGGAGGCAGGTCGATGGATGTGGTGGTCGAGCGGTGCGCGGGGCTTGACGTGCATCGCGACGACGTGGTCGCGACGGTGCGCGTGCCTGGCACGGGCCGTCGCCGGTGGGATCAGGAAACGCAGAAGTTCCGTTCGACGCTCGCTGGGCTGGCCTCGCTCGGCGAGTGGCTGACCGGGTTCGGCGTGACGCTGGTCGGGATGGAGGCAACCGGCGTGTACTGGAAGACCGTCTTTCAGGCGCTCGAGGATCGCTTCGAGTGCTGGCTCTTGAACGCGCACCACTTGCGCAACGTCCCCGGCCGCAAGACCGACGTCAAGGACTCCGAATGGATCTGTCAGCTCGTGCAGCACGGGCTCGTTCGCCCGAGCTTCGTGCCGCCGCCCGAGATCCGCCGGCTGCGTGACCTGACGCGGCTGCGCAAGGCCCAGATCAACGAGCGCGCGCGCTCGATCCAGCGGCTTGAGAAGGTGCTCCAAGACGCCGGCATCAAGCTCTCCAGCGTCGCATCAACGACTTACTCGAAGTCCGCCCGGGCGATGCTCGAAGCGCTGCTCTCGGGCGTCACCGACCCCGAGCGGCTCGTCGAGCTGGCTACGGCAAGGATGCGCGCAAAGATTCCGCAGCTGCGCGAGGCGCTCCAGAGCGCTTCGAGCTCGAGCATCACGGGGTCATGGTCGCGCAGCTGCTCGCGCACATCGACAAGCTCGACGCCGCGGTCCAGAACCTCACCGAACGGATCGAGCTGGCGCTCGCCCCACACGCCCGGATCGTCGAGCTGTTGTGCACCATCCCCGGCTGGCTGCTGGGATGGACGAATCGCAGCAGCGTGCTCCAGCCAGGCAGCCTGAACACGAGGCGATCGACGTGCATCATTCGCGGTCATGACGTCGCCCGCAGCAGTCGATCGGGAGGGATGCTCTGTGCTCGAGCTACCGGTCAGCGCGCCGGGCGTCGCGGTCGCGGAGGCGATCGTCGGCGAGGAGGCGCTCAGGATGCTCGAGCGGGACGTCGACGCAAGACGGCTCGCCGCGGAGGCGATGCGGCGCGCGCACGATCACGGCTGGGTCATCGTCGCCCACGGCGATCTCAGCGGGAGCGTGGTCTGTCACGCCGAGGCGTTCTTCGAGTCGATGGCGGCCGCCGAGCACTCCGCCCACGCGATCGCGTGTCCGGCGGGCACGGTACTGGAGTGGTCGCCCGGACTCACAGCCGACCGATACGAGCCGGGCGGGCGCCTGGTGCCCGTTCCGCTGGCCGGCGCGCAGCTCCCCGGGCCGCGGTTTACACCGCCCGGGCGCGAGCTCGTTGTGATCGACACCGACGGTCTGGAGACGCTGTGCGCCAACCCGGAGGAGGCGCTGGCGCACGTGCGCAGCCTGATCGAGGACGTCGCCGTGCGGCTGGCGCGCCAGTACCCCGATCAGGAGGAGCTGCCCGCAGGGATGCTCGCCAACATCGAGCGCATCCACGACGAGATCCCGGCCGGCGGCATGCGCGTCCCGCTCTTTCACGACTCGGCGACCGACAAGGAGCACGCGCTCGACGTGCTCTGGGCGGACTCGCTGCGCTGGCAGGGCTTCAAGCGCGCGCTCGAGACTCCCGACCTTGTCTCGTGATTCGTCCGGCGAGGTGCCTATGTTCGAGCCTGCTGATGGCGGGTGGGTTGTCGAGTGATGCGCTATCGCGCTTGAAGACGCTCGACGGCGGCGGTGAGGCGGTCGCGTTTCTCGAGCGGTTGGTGTGTGCGGGCGCAGCTCGTACACGTTGCGGACTTACGCGGCCGGGCTTGAGCACTTCCTGCGCTGGCTGGCCGCGCGGCGGGTCGACTTGGTCGAGGTCGGTCGTTGCGTGGTGGTCGAGTACGTGGCGGAGTTCGCGCGCGGTGAGCGCGATGGTTGATCGTCGCCGGCGCCCGACCGACCGCCACCCAAGGCGCTGCTCGGTCACGCCTCACCGGACACCGTGATGGTCTACGCCAAGCTCTACCCGACCACGCTGGTCGAGGAGTACCGCAAGACCGTCCGCGCCACCTACCTGGACTTCCACGGCGCCGACAGCCTGCGCGCGCCGGACGCCGAGGAGTGGCGGCGCTTCTCACAGACGCTTGAGCTGCGCGACATGGGCACCCATCTGTGCGCGCTGCCGGCCGGCGAGCACTGCTCGCGCGGGCTGGTCTGCCTGGGCTGCAGCTCCGCGCAGCCCAAGAAGAGCGCCACCCCGATCTTCAAGCGGATGCTGACCAGCCACCAGGCGGCGCTGCAGCGCGCCCGCGGCGCCGGCGAGCCAGCCGGGCAGCTCGCCGCCCGCGAACTCGAGGTGCAGCGCATCAACAGCGCGCTGCGCCCGCGCCGGCGACCTCGACGTCGCCGCCGCGATCGAGGCCGCGTGACCACGCGTCACGGTGCCGTGACCTCGTCCTCGGCCTGCGCCGCGTTCTCGACGCGACGCGCGAGCGCGTCGATCGTCTCGGCGAACTCGAGCGCCGCGTCCAGTGCGCCGCCTTCGCCCCAGCCGGCCACATACGGCACCGACTCGCCATCGACCTGCAGGCCGACCGCGCGGCTCACGACAAAGGTCACGGTGTCGACGATGACCTCGGCTCGCGCGCGGCCGAACTGCTCATACCCGATCCCGAGGGCGTGGGTGAGCTCGATCCAGATACATCCGATGCGGGGAGCACGTCTCCGTCATGACGTTGACCCCGCGCTGTTGCGTCAGGCAACGGGAGCAGCGATGGGAGAGACACCTTCCTTCCATGCTCCGGGGCGCACGGCTGCGGGCGGCGGTTGCGCGGCCAAGATGCGCCCGCCGCAGTTCCGAGGACTGACGGCGTAAGACGACCTGGCGGCCCGTCCGCCCTCGCGTCGGCGATGCTGTGACGCGTGGAGTACGTGTCCAGAGTGCCGCGACCACCGCTGGACGGGCTGATCGACGACCTCTACTACCTGGAGGGCACGCCGCCGTACCCCCGGCTGACGCTGCCACCGTCGCCGGCGGCGTGGCTCATCGTGAACCTCGGGGCGCCGTTCCGCATCCGCGCCGGCACCGACATCGAGGCGGCCGAGTACGCCGACGGCGTCGTGGTCACCACGCCAACCCGCGCCATCGAGTTCGGCTACCCGCCAGGGACCCGGTCAGTCGGCGTGCACTTCAAGCCATGGGGGCCGGCGCCGTTCCTGCCGATGCCCGCGGGCGAGCTCTGCGACCGGCCGGTGACGCTGGAAGACGTCTGGGGCCGCCCCACCGTCGCTGCGCTGCGAGACCGGCTGGCCACGGCGGCCGGGCCGCACGAGATGCTGACGCTGCTCGAGGACCAGCTGATGCGATTGGTCTGCGAGACCGCCGGCCTGGGGCTGGTCCGCCACACGAGCAGCGTCATCGCGGCGGCCACGGGAGCGGTGGCGATCGGCGAGCTGAGCGTGGCGGCCGGCGTCAGCAGCACGCACCTGGCACAGCGGTTCAAGGAGGTCATCGGCGTCACGCCGAAGCGGCTCGCCCGCACCTATCGCTTCACCGCCACAGTGCTCGCCATCGACCCCGCCGGACCCGTCGACTGGGCCGAGCTCGCGGCTCGCGCCGGCTACTACGACCAAGCCCACTTCGGCCACGACTTCCGGACGTTCACAGGGCTGGCGCCGACCCGCTACCTCGACGTCCGGCGGCGCTTCCTGCGTGAGCACCCCGGCCATCCGCTCGACGCCTGGCCGCTGCCAGCCGATTGATTTTCTACAAGACTTGCCGGTCCCGAGCCGCCAGCATGGGCCCTTCCCGAGCAGAGGAGAGAACCCATGGGCAAGGTCGTCCTGTACAGCACGGTGTCGGTGGACGGCTTCATCGCGGACGAGAACGACCAGCCCGGGCCGCTGTTCGACTGGCTGACGAGCGGCGACGTCCCGCTCGACGAGACCGGGCAGCTGATGGTGTCGCAGGCGTCCTACGATCACACCCGGGCGTACTGGGACCAGATCGGAGTGACGATCGCCGGCCGCCACGTCTTCGACCTGACGGACGGCTGGGACGGCACGCCGCCGAGCGGGATCGA
>Ga0126306_10002478_pt1 | contig 10406 bp, 9 predicted proteins | sample Plot27_FD_92592 | JGI IMG/M metagenome (GOLD analysis project Ga0126306, IMG submission 92592) | Serpentine soil microbial communities from UC McLaughlin Reserve, CA, USA - Plot27 | ecosystem: Environmental > Terrestrial > Soil > Grasslands | place: USA: UC McLaughlin Reserve, Lake County... | reverse complement strand
GCCGGCGCCGCGACCTCGTTCCGGCGCTCGCCTTCAGGCGCGTCGCCCGCCAGCCCGGAGTGACCGCTGCGCCGCTCCTCGTGCTGCTCCTGGGCGTCTCCGTGTCGGTTTTCGCAGCGGCGATGGGGGCGACGCTGGCCGAGGGCCAGGCGGGCGCCCAAGAGGCCTCTCTCTCGCCACTGGCGACCGGCACGGTGGCCGCCTTCCGGGCCGGAGCGGTGCTGGCCGGAGCCTACGCGGCCGCCGTTCTCGTGCTGGCTCCGCTCTTGGCGGCGCGCTCGCGCTTGCGCGACCTCGCCTACCTGCGGGCGCTGGGACTCTCCCGGGCCCAGGCCGCCAGGATCACCGCTGCGGAGCTAGCCCCTGTCGTCGTGGCCTCCCTCGTGCTCGGGACCGTCCTCGGCGTCGTCGTCGTCTACCTGGTCGAGCCGGGCCTCGACCTGAACGCGCTCGCCGCCGGAGAACGGAAGGTCGGAGTTCGCCTCGACCCGGTTGCGTCCGGCTTGCTCCTTGTCGCGCTTCTCCTCGTCTCAGCCGCCGCCGTCCGGGTCACAGGCCTTGTCATGCGGGGGACGAGCATCAGCCGTGTCCTCAGGATGGGAGACAGATGAACCAGATCCTTTGCGACAACCTCGTCAAGATCTACAAGATCGCCGACCTCGAAGTCGTCGCCCTCCAGGGTCTCGACCTGATGGTCGAGCCAGGGGAGTTCATCGCGGTCGTTGGCGCGTCCGGAAGCGGGAAATCGACGCTCCAGAACATCCTGGGGGGAATGGACACGCCCACGGCCGGCAAGGCGGAGGTCGCGGGCTTCGATCTGACCTCCCTCACCCCCAAGGAGCGCACGATCTACCGCCGTCGAATCGTCGGGTTCGTCTGGCAGCAGACGACCCGCAACCTGCTCCCGTACTTGGACGCCAAGGAGAACGTCGAGCTCCCGCTCGTCCTCGAAGGCATGCGCGGCGCAGATCGGCGTGAATATGCAGGCGAGCTGCTCGCTCTCGTGGGAATGTCAGAGCGAGCGAGCCATCGGCCCGATGAGCTTTCCGGCGGAGAGCAGCAGCGGGTGGCGATTGCAATCGCGCTCGCGAACCGGCCGAAGGTGCTCTTCGCCGACGAGCCGACGGGAGAGCTCGACACGGAGACCGCCGGCGATGTATTCGCTACCCTCCGGGCGGCGAACCGGCAGCTCGGGGTCACCGTCGTCGTCCTCACGCACGACCCGCTCGTCTCGGAGCAGGTCGACCGCACCATCGCCATTCGCGACGGCCGGACGAGCAGCGAGACCCTCCGGCGCAGCCAGATCGACGATCTCGGCGAGCAGCGCGTCATCGCCGAGGAGTTCGCCGTCTTGGACCGAGCCGGGCGTCTCCAGCTCCCGGCCGAATACGTCGACGCGCTCGAGCTCGAGCGCCGTGTCCGGCTGGAGCTCGAGCCCGACCACATCGGCGTCTGGCCGGACCGCCACCACTCCGGGGGCGAACGTGGTTGAACAGCCGATTGCCGCGAGCGAAGCGCTCGAGCGGGAGTATGAGGTTGGGAGCGCCGTCGTCCACGCTCTGCAGGGAATCAGTCTTCGCATCGACCGCGGCCGCCTGACGGTCATCCATGGACGATCCGGATCCGGCAAGACCACGCTGCTGAACATGATCGGTGGGCTCGACCGCCCCACCCGCGGTCAGGTCTGGGTCGACGGAGCCGAGGTCTCCGCTATGGGAGAAGAGGAGCTCGTGCGCATGCGACGCGAGAAGATCGGCTTTGTCTTCCAGGCGTTCGGCCTCGTCCCGATTCTCAGCGCCGCCGAGAACGTCGAGGTGCCTTTGCGCCTCCAGAACACGGCACCGGACGTTCGCGCTGAACGAGTGGCCGAGCTGCTGGAGCTCGTAGGCCTCGCCGGACGCTCCCGCCACCGGCCCTACGAGTTGTCAGGAGGGGAGCAACAACGCGTAGCGATCGTGCGAGCGCTTGCAAACCGCCCGAAGCTCCTGATCGCGGACGAGCCGACGGGCCAGCTGGACTCGGCAAATGCCAGAACGATCATGGAGGTCGTCCGCGGGCTGGTTCGCAGCGAGGGCGTCTCGGCGATCGTGGCGACGCACGATCCGCTTCTTCTCGACATCGCCGACCGGGTGGTGGAGTTGCGAGACGGACGAGTTGTCTCCTCGAACGGCGCCGGGCAGGCTGCGGCCGGGGGGCCGCCGTTAGATACCCGGCCTGCCCCCCCGGGGCCCCGCTAACGCCAGGCGAGCCGCCTCGATGCGGAGCCGCTCGAGTCCGGCAAGCTGCTCCTCGGCGCGCCGGCGAAGCTCGTCGAAGTCGAACTCCCGCAGCCGCGGCTCCGTTGCGGCGATCTCCTGCAGGGCGAGCCAGAGCAACCTCTTGCCGGTCACGCCGAGCGCCAGGCCTTCGAGTTCCACGAGCCGGCTGAGCGGCGAATAGCCGGTCAGCTGTCCGTTCAGCTTCAGACGGCCCACCCGCTCGAACGTGAGAGCCAGCGCCCGCTTGAGGCGTGACTCGGGCACCCCGAGTTCGGCCATCAGGCGCTCCAGCGTCGCCCGGTCTTCGAGGATCTGGCCGAGCAGCCACTCGAGGAGTTCGCCGAACGACGATCCGAGGTTTTCCCGTAGCGCCCGCTTCGCGAGCTCCGTGCCGACGACCGCACCGGCCAGGTGGTCGTTCAGGTAGATGGCCAACCTGCGGTTCACAGCTTTTCGCTTTGCCGCCTCCATGCTGAGCGAAACGTCGGGCTGGATGCCCCGCGCGGGTGTCGAGCCGTCCGCGCCGCCGCCGATGCTGCACATATGCCCGTTCCGGCAAGAGCTCATCCGGAACCCTCCGTCCGGGAAATCGAAGACCTCTGGATCCCGCTCTCCGACGGAACCCGGCTCTCTGCTCATCTCTGGCTGCCACCGGGGGCGGAGCTCGAACCGGTTCCCGCCGTCGTCGAGGTCTCCCCGTACAGGCACGAGGACAACACCCGGCGGCGCGACTCCGTTCGCCATCCCTATTTCGCAGCCCGTGGCTTTGCCTCGCTTCGGATCGACGTTCGCGGGAGCGGATCGTCCGACGGCGTCTTGCAGGACGAGTACTCCGAGCGCGAGCAGCTCGACGTCTGCGAGGCCCTCGCGTGGGTGGCGGCGCAGCCCTGGAGCAGCGGCTCGGTCGGAATGATCGGTCTCTCGTGGGGAGGCTTCGCCGCGCTCCAGGCCGCGGCGCGCCGGCCACCCGAGCTCAAGGCGATCGTGGTCGTCTGCGCCAGCGCTGACCGCTACGGCGCGGACGTCAAGTACCGAGGCGGCTCGGTCCTCGGCTGCGAGCTCCTGCCCTGGTCTTCGACCATGCTCGCGATGAGCGTGCGCCCGCCCGACCCCGAGCTCCTGGGGAAGCGCTGGCGCGAGCTCTGGCTCGAACGGCTCGAACAGGCTGGGCCGTTCGCCGAGACGTGGCTGGCACACCAGCGCCGTGACGACTACTGGCGCTCGGGCTCGCCCTGCGAGGACTACGGCTCGATCGCCTGCCCCGTCTATGTCGTCGGCGGCTGGGCCGATCCGTACCGCCAGGCCGTTCTCGATCTCCTCGAGCGCCTCGATTGCCCACGCAAGGGCCTGATCGGCCCGTGGTCGCACCAGTATCCGGAGGAGGGGACTCCCGGCCCGGCGATCGACTTCCGGCGCGAGTGCGTGCGCTGGTGGGATCAGTGGCTGAAGGGCGAGGAGACGGGGATCATGGACGAGCCCCGGCTCCGCGTCTGGATGCAGGAAGGCGTGCCTCCGAGGAAGGACCACCGTCCGCGGCGGGGCCGCTGGGTGGAGGAAGAGATCTGGCCCGCCCGACGCATCGCCTCCCGCCGTTATGCGCTCGGTGAGGGAACGTTCCGAACCGAAAGGACGCCGAGGCGCGCTCTGGCGATCCGCGGCGCCCAGGTGGTGGGCTCGGCGGCGGGAACCTGGTGCCCCTGGGGAGTTGCGGAGCTTCCCCGAGACCAGCGGCGCGAGGACAACCTCTCGCTCACCTTCACCTCGGAGCCGCTCGAAGAGCGGGTCGAGATTCTCGGCTCGCCGGCGGCGACCATCGAGCTGTCCGCTGACCGGCCGCTCGCCCTCGTCGCGGTGCGGCTCTGCGACGTGTCTGCTGCAGGCGCGTCGACGCTCGTCGCCCGCGGCCTCCTCAATCTGGCCCACCGGGACGGGAGCAGCGAGCCGGCCCCCCTCGAGCCGGGCCGGCGCTACACCGTGCGGGTGCCGCTCGACGCCGCCGCTTACGCTTTCCGGCCGGGCCATCGGCTGCGCCTCGCCGTCAGCCCGACCTACTGGCCCTGGGCCTGGCCGTCGCCGGACCCGGTCACCCTGACCGTCCACACAGGAGGGCCGACCCGGCTCGAGCTGCCCGTGCGCCCGCCTCGCGACGAGGACGGCCACGCCACGACCTTCGCGCGCGCGCCGGAGACGAACGGCGCGAACGGCGCGTCGAGCCGGACGGTCTCCCACGACGCCCAGTCGGGCCGCAGGACGCTCGTCCTCGACCGGATTCGCGGCCGGCGCCACGCGCGTGAGGACGACCTGGAAGTCGAGGGCTCGCAGAGAGACGTCTTCACGATCGTCGAGGGCGACCCGCTGTCTGCCGGTGTCGAGTGCGAGCGGTCGATGCAGATGCATCGGGAGGGCTGGTCGGCTCGAGTGGAGACGCGCAGCATGATGACCGCCGACCTCGAAGTCTTTCGCCTCGTCACCCTCGTCGAGGCGTACGAAAACGGCGAGCGGATCTACTCGCGCGAGCGGTCCTTCGAGGTTCCGCGCGACCTCGTCTAGCTCCCGCCGAAAGTTCGAACGGCTTACGCCGCGAACTTTCGGCGGATGACCTCTCTGAGGTGCGGCAGGACGGGGCCCCGACCCACGGCCCTCGAGGAGCCTCTCGCCGTTGGCTTAGCCAGTCGGCAACGAGTCGCTAGCCGGACTGCCCGTCACGCTCGAAAGCGCCCTAGCGAAGGCTGCCCCGACGTCGACCTCGCCGATTTCCTCACCCGGAGATAGCCGTCACGCAGGGCGGCTTCTATGACGCTGCTTCTCGCCGCCTCTTCGAGGAGGCAGCTGGCTACGCCGGCCGCGACGGCGTATGCGACCTGCTCGATGACGGCTCGCTCGGCGGGGGCGACGGTCGTCAAAAGCCCGCGTGCCTTCAACAGACGCTCCGTTGCGACTTCCCTGGCTTGGCCGTGGAAGGCCTGGGCATCGGTCACCCTCCCTGAACCCCCTCCGCAAGCGTCCCCCTCGGCTGCACCGAGGGCGCAGGCGCCTTGCGTGGAGTGGCGGTGAGTTTGAACCCTGCGAACATCGCCGCGATTCCGAGAAGTTCCCCGGCGTAGACGAAGGAGTAATCGCCTGCGCGCGAGAGACCGGTCGCGAGCGCGACGACCATTGCTCCGCTTGCGATCCAGACATTCGCGCGCACGCGCTGCCGACGCAGGATCGAGTAGATCGAGCCCCCCAAGAGAAAGGCTGTGCCGAATGTGTTGAGGCTGATCGCCCAGAGCGCTGCGTGGCCGGCAAGCGCCCCATTTCCAGGCGGACGGCCGCTTGGCGTCGTCGCGAGCATCTCCGCGTCGATCGGGGCCAGCGCGACGGTCACGACCGCCGCGAGCGTCGCCACCGCCAGCGCCCCTACGAGCGCGTCTCGGACCCGACGGTCCAGGAGCAGCCACGCGGAGCCGGCACCGAGATAGGCCACGGTCAGGACCCCTCCGGCCGCGTAATAGGTACGGAAGAGGCCGGGCGTCCAGCCCGTCCGCTGCGCGACGGCCTCGCAGAGCGCCGCAGTGGCGAAGAGCGCGAACCCCGATCCCCACAGGGCTTTCTGGCCTGCCGGGCGACGCAGGAAGCTCGCGACGAGCAGACCGGAGAAAAGGAGCGCGACGAGCGCCGCGGCCAGTGGCAGCAACGTATCGGCGATCGCCGGCACCGACCCGTCCGGGCGCAAGCTGATCGGCGTGACGGGTGCCCCAGGCGGGACGACGGTCAGGTAGGCGAAGTCACGTCCGCCGAACATGCCCTGATGAGTCCCGACGAGCAGGTAGCGGCCCGCCCGCAAGGCGCGGCTGGGCGCGAGGGTGAGCGCTCGCGGCGACTGCGCGCGAACGGACAGCGGCACGCGGTCGCCTCGGGCGAGGTCGAACAACTGGTAGGCGTCGCGTGAGTCGACGGCCGCCGCGCGAACGACAAACGATCGCACGCTCGTCGAGTGGATTCGGAGCGCGTCACGCGGGAATGGCTCTTGCGGATCGCGCCACGAGAACAGCTTCACGGTGCCCTCCCCGGTGCGGAGGAACTGGCCGGTGACCTCCGAGGTGAACCCTGTCTGGTACGCGTACCGCGTCGAGCCGGTCCCGATCCCGGCGAGGGCGGGAAGGAACGGGAGCGAGACAAGCACGAGCGCGATCGCGCCGAGCGCGGCGCTGATCCGCGTGCGGTGGCCGCCACCCCGGCGACGCCCGCGCGGCGGTCGCCCTTCAAACCTGATCCGGCGGCGCCGGTGCGCGCGGTAGAGCGCGGCGGCGGAGAGGCACGCGCTCGCCGGCAGCCAGATGAGCTCCACGCGCCAGCCCACACTTCGCAGCGGCCCGTCCGCGTACGGCGAGAAAGCGAGCGGCAGCACCGCCCACGTCAACGAGGGGCCGGCCAGGAGGAGGAAGGAAGCGGTAACCGGAAAGCCGGCGAAGAGCCAGCCGACGCCCGGGAAGCCGAGCAGGCCGAGCGGCAGCTCGTAGCCGGCAAGGGCGGCCGGCTTGCGCCGCTCGACGCGCTTTGGGATTCGCCCGCGGTAGACGTTTGGCGCGCGGGCGAGCGCGAGACGCCCCGCCCGCCGGTAGTGCGGAGTCATCCGCCAGGCCGCAAGCCCGTACCCCCCGAACCCCGCAGCCACGGCGATGGCCGCCGGTACGAGCGCGAGCGCCTGCCACGGCTCGAGAGCGGAAACCGCCGCCGCGAACGTGCGCCCGCCCGTGACGGTGTGCGCCTCGGCGGCCGCAAACGCGATCCCGGAGGCGTAGTAGACCGCCGTCCCAGCCGACACACCGGCCAAGACGAGCACCGTGGCGCGCAGTGGCACGGGGCGCCCGACTAGGGGCACCAGGAGCGCGAGGGCGAGTCCGACGAGGATGACGAGCAGCCCGCCGAGCATGTTCAGCTGCGCGTGGAGGTTGACGATGAGATCGCCCGCGTCGCCGCTCTCGTCGAGCAGCTCGTTGACGGCTGGAAAGGCTTGCACCGGTCCCTGGAGCGTGCCGACCGCGAGCGCGGCGCACCCCGCGAGGGCAAAGGCTCGCCCCGGCCCGCGCGCCCGCCGGAACCCCCGGACGATGACCGCGAGTAGAAGCCAGAAGGCGGCGAACATGAGAACGCCCGCGCCCACGACGAGGTAGGGATGGAGGGCGGTGGCCTCCTCGGCCTGCTCGGGGGTTAAGCCTTGGTCGACGACGAGCCTGCCCTCGTGGAAGCCGAGGTAGAGCGACGCTCCATAGAACGCGAGTGAGCCCGCGAGAAGCGAGAAGAAGCACAGGTTCGCGAGGCGGCGGGACGGCGGCGTCCCTCCGAGGAGCGGCGCCAGGTAGAAAAGCACGCCGGCGACGAGCATGGTCAGCCCCGTCACGAGGTTGACGTGCGCGTGGCTGATCGGGTCGATCCACTCCCCGGCGTGACCGGCCCGGTAGAGCCAATCCGCCTGCGCGGGTTGGACCTGGATCACGCCTTGGACCGTCCCGACTGTCAGCCCAGCAGCGCCTGCGCCGATGAACTTCCAGAGGTGAGCGTTCGGCTTCGGCACGCGAACGAGCCGCCCCTGGAAGACGGTCAGGAAGACATTGGCCGCGAAGCACCAGTAGCCGATGCCCATGACGCCGGCGCCCATGCCGACCGGGACCTTGTAGAGCTTGCCCATGCTTTCCTTGGCCGCCTGGTAGTCCCAACCGTGCTCGACCAGGCGACCCATGGCGATCCCGTTGGCGACCAGCGCGACGTAGAAGACGAGCAGGCCGGCGGCAGTGAACCAGAAAGCGCCCTGCGCGAGGCTCTCGCTCGCCAGGGGACGTCCGACGATGCGCGGCAGGACGTACCAGCAGAGCCCGGTAGCGATCAGCGTTCCTCCGCCGACGATCATGACGTGCGTGTTCGAGAGGTCACGGACGAGGTGTCCGGCCTCGCCCGCTCCTGCGAGCCACGTAGCCGCCCACGGCAGGTTCTTGACGGCCATGTGAAGCGCGCCGAGCACGAGGAAGCCGGCGCCCGCGAGGAAGTACTTCGCGAGCTTGCGGTCATGCGCTCCGAGCTCCTCCTCGGGATACGGCTCGGTGCGGAGGGGCGGCGCCTTGCCGGGCAGGATCCGCCAGAGCGCCGCGAGCAGGACGGTAAAGAAGGCGACGTACGAGAGGAACTGAAGTGACGAAAGGTGCTTCAGGTACATGCGAACAGGCCTAGCGCAGGCCCGGCTCCACGAAGTAGACGAGCAGCGTCCAGGCGAGCCAGCCGACGACCATGATCGCGAGCACGATCCAGGCGCGGACGACGGCACGGCGCGACCAGCGGACGTCCTCGCCGACGTCGCGGTAGCCGAACAGCGGTCGGGCCGGGCGGAGCCTTCGGCGTTCTGCCATCAGAACACCTTCTCCATGAGAAGAGTCCGCTCGGACTCGAGGTTCTCACCGACGTCAGCCAGGAGGCGGTCGAACGTATAACCGCGCTCGAGGAAGGCCTCGACCTGGTCGGGCGTGTCCCACGTCGTGTAGCAGTGGATGAGTACGTCGCCTTCGTTCTCGGCGCGCAAGAAGACGTCGAAGCGCTGGCAGCCCGGGTACTCCTGCACGTGGCCCTTGAGCGCCTGGAGCGATGCGTAGACGGCGGGCCAGTCCTCCGCTGGAACGAGGGCCTCGGTCAGGGTCGAGTAGGCGACGAACGGAGGCGCGACGGCCATCAGTACTTCTGCCCCCAGACGAGGTGGCCGACGACAATCGCCACCGCGAAGCCGACGAGCACGGCCGTCAGAAGCATGAAGAAGGCCGTCGCCGGCCCGGCGGCTTCGGTTGTCCAGCCGCCGAAGCTGTCGAGCGGGTAGATGTTGGTCCGCTGCCGCGTCGTCCGGTACTGCTTCACCCAGAACAGGACCCCGAACGTCAGCACCGCGACGAAGCCCCAGAGCCAGGCGACCGACAGCCAGTCGACGTGCCACGTGGCGACGCGACCGTCGGTCGCGTGGTGGCCCTGGAGGTAGAGGTAGATGTCCCGGACCTCCTCCGGCGAGTCACCGCTCGGTATTGCCATCGTCCCATTCCTCCTCGTCACGGGCCCAGTCGGGCGTGTAGTAGTCCTCCTCGTCTACTTGGAGAGGCACGCGAGCGGCCTCCTCGAGGTTGTGGAAGTGACCGGCCTTCCACGCGAGCACGAAGGCCACGAGCGCCATGCCGGCGAGCACGAAGAACATGTCGAGCATCCAGTCCGCCATCACCCACTTGGACTCGTCGTTCTCGGGCGCGTCATGCGCGAGCGCGGTCGCCGGGAGCGCGAGCGCGGCCACGAGCGCGAGGCTTAGGAAGGCGAGCCGGCGTCTCATTGCTGCCCCGGCACGGTCGGCGGGATGTCCTTCTGCGAGGCGGCCGGCAACTTCTCACCACGAGCCTTCGCGTCGGCCCACGCGCGGTCGAGCAGATCCTCGTAGATCGTGCGGATCCCGGCGGCGGCGTCCTCGAGCGTGAGCGGCGTCTCGAGGCCGGTGACCGCGAGCTCCTCGCCCGGCGCGAGACCGGAGAAGACGCGCATCGCTTCGATCATGAACGGATCCGTCACCTTGGCCTTCGAGAAGGAGGCGTTGTTCTCGATCTGCTGGCGCGACTTGACCCAGTCGAGCAGCTCGTCCGACGGGCTCCAGGTGATGTAGTCCTCTGGCTGGGGGACGACGTTTGGGTCGAGTGTCCCGTTCGGAATCGTCTTGACGAAGAGGACGACACGCCAGATGTCGTCCACCGACAGCCGCTCGCCGAAGTTCTCCATCGCCGTACCGGGCCAGCCGCGCAGCACGCGGTAGTAGAAGTCGCCCGGGCCGGTGTCACCGCCGCAGCACTGGTCGTCGGCGTCGTCGAACGGGAGCGGCGGTGGGGAGAGGAACTTCGCCGAGGGGCCCTTGCCGTCGCCGTTGAGGCCGTGGCAGCCGACGCAGCGCTCTAGATAGATCTGCTTGCCGCGGCGGAGGTTTTCCTCCGTCACGGGCAGTGGGTTGCCCGCGAGCCAGTAGCTCCGGTCGATCTGGGCGAGGTTCGGCGCCTCCTCGAGCTGGTTCGGCGGCGGCTCGACCTCCTTCCCCTCAGGGATCTTGCCCTTCGCGCCCTTGAAGCCGGTGGGCGGCTCGGGCATCCCCTGCACGGTCAG
>Ga0126306_10002477_pt1 | contig 10407 bp, 12 predicted proteins | sample Plot27_FD_92592 | JGI IMG/M metagenome (GOLD analysis project Ga0126306, IMG submission 92592) | Serpentine soil microbial communities from UC McLaughlin Reserve, CA, USA - Plot27 | ecosystem: Environmental > Terrestrial > Soil > Grasslands | place: USA: UC McLaughlin Reserve, Lake County... | reverse complement strand
GAAACAAAGAAGACGATTCATCGGTGCTCCGCGAGCCATTCCTGTCTCACCGTGGCGTCGGTTTCGCCCGGTTGAAAGTGCTGGCGCCATGCGGCGAACTGATCAGGCGCACTAAGGCGGGACAGCGCCCACACGGCCATGGCGCGGACGAGCGGCGATTCATCGGAAAGACACGGCAGGATCTGCGGAATCAAGGCAGGTTCGCGAGAATTGCCGGCCGCGATGAGGACGTTGCGCAAAAATCGGTTGCGCCCGGTGCGCTTGACGGGCGAGCGGGCGAATTTCTTGCGAAACGCGGCGTCGTCAAGCACCAGGAACTCGGCCAAGGGAGGCGCGAACAGATCGGCACGGGCAGCAAGTCGCTGTTCGCCGGCGGCTTCGGCAAATTTGTTCCACGGGCAGATCGCCAGACAATCATCGCAGCCGTAAATACGATTGCCGATCTTGTCGCGGAATTCGCGATCGATGTGGCCCTTGTGCTCGATCGTGAGATAGGAAATGCAGCGGCGGGCATCGAGCTGATAGGGCGCCGGGAACGCTTGCGTGGGGCAGATGTCCAGACATGCACGGCACGAACCACAGCGGTCTTCCTCCGGGAGATCGGGGGCAAGCTCGGCAGTGGTTAATATGGCACCGAGGAACAGCCAGGAACCGAATTTTCTGGACACGAGATTGGTATGTTTGCCTTGCCAGCCGACACCGGCTTTGCGGGCGAGCGGCTTCTCCATAAGAGGTGCGGTATCGACGAATACCTTGACCTCGCTCGAGGTCTTGGCGGCGAGCTTGCCGGCCAGCGTCTTCAATCTGCCTTTGATCAATTCGTGGTAGTCGTCACCCCAGGCATAGACCGAGATATTGCCGGAGCTTTTCGCCGACAGGCGATGAAGAGGATCGGTTCCTGGGCCATAGTTCAGCCCGATCACCATTGCTGAGCGCGCCTCAGGCCAAAGAGCGCGCGGCGCCTTTCGCCACTCGGCGGTCGATGCCAACCAGTCCATGTCGCCGTGCCGATGCTCGGCGATAAAGCTCTCGAGCCGATAGCCAAGCTCATGATCGGCCTCGAGGCGGGTGATTCCGCAGCTGTCGAAGCCAAGCGCCTTTGCTTCGTTCTTCAGCCATAATTCGAGCGCGAGAGACATGACAATCGCTTCAGAAATCGAGATCCACGTAATTGGGCGGCGGGGCAATGCCGCGCACATAATCTGTCAGCAGGGGCCGGAAAGACGGCCGCGACTTGATCCTCTGATACCAAATTTTGGCCGATCCGGCGCTGTTCCAGGGCACCTCGCCGATGAAATCGAGACAGGAGAGATGGGCAGCAGCTGCGAAATCGGCAAGGGAGAGATTTGCGCCGGCCAGCCAGTTGCGCTCGTCGGCCAGGGTGGCAATGTAGTCCAAATGCAGCCTAATATTTGCCTGGGCAGCCCTGACCTTGGCCATGTCCGGCGGGCCGCCGCCGCGTTCGCGCGGCAGAAACCGGCGGGTGAGCTTCTCGGTCAAGAGCGGATCGCTGACCTCAGCGTGGAACTTGCGGTCGAACCAGGCGACAAGGCGGCGGGTCTCGGCTCGCTCAGCCGGGCTTCTGCCAAGAAGGCTCGTCTTGGGGCTTGAGCGCGTCTCCTCGAGATATTCGCCCAGGGCCTCGACGCCGCTGACCACACTGCGGTCATCCTCAATGAGGACAGGCGTTACGCCGGCGGGGTTCAACTCCTGCAGCGCATCGCTCGGCTGGCCGGGCCGCTCCTCGATCAGCTCCAGGTCGACACCGTATTCCGCCATTGCCAGCCGAATGCGGCGCGAAGCTGGGTCGAGAGGCGAATGATAAAGCTTTGGCATGTGTGATGTTTTGCCAATCCAGAGGCCTTAACGCGGCACGGCGTGAATCCGGCAATAATGCGCCAGCGGGCATTGCGCTGCAATCGGAGCGGTGCAGGTTTGCAGACGCCCGGCGAGCGGATATAGAACTGCGGTTCTATTCGGCCCAGCGATTCGCCTCCCTGCAGCAGAAGAGACGGCCCGATGCCCATCGAGCAAATAGTGGTCCTCGCCATCATCCAGGGCATCACGGAGTTTCTGCCGATTTCTTCTTCGGGCCATCTCATCCTCGTGCCGGTTTTCACCGGATGGGCCGACCAAGGGCTTTTGACAGATGTGATGGTCCATATGGGTTCGCTCATAGCCATATTGGTGTATTTCTGGCGAGACGTGCTGATGTTGGCGCGCGGCGGGATCGAATTGTTTAAAGGCCGGGTCACCGATGCCGGCCGGCTGGTGCTGCTGATCGCCATCGGCACCGTTCCAGCCATCGCCTTCGGCCTGATCCTTAGAAAGACAGGGTTTCTCGATACCATCCGCGGCCCCCAGATTATTGCGTGGAACGCAATTGTTTTCGGCCTCTTGATGCTGGCGGCGGACTGGCTCGGACCGTCGAAATGGCGCATGGAAGATATGAGGATCAGCCCGGCACTTATCATTGGCGTGGCTCAGGCGCTGGCCCTGATCCCGGGCACGAGCCGATCAGGCATCACCATTACCGCGGCACGCGCTCTGGGGTTCACACGGCCCGAAGCTGCGCGATTTTCTTTCCTGCTCGGTATTCCGGCGATGGTCGGTGCGGGCGTTCTCGTTCTCGGGGAAGCCATTGAGGCAGGCGAGCCGATCACCGGTGATGCCGTGCTCACAGGCGCGCTCACCTTTTTCTTCGCGCTCGCCGCGATTGCGTTTCTGATGGCGGCGGTCAAGCGGTTCAGCCTTTTGCCGTTCGTGGTGTACAGGATCGTGCTCGGCGTGGTTATCCTGCTGCTCATCAATGCCGGCCTGATTTTCGCCTAAGGTGTGCGGTCGCGGCCACGAAGCGTGTCTATGCCGCGCGAAAGAAGATTTTCGAGGCGGCGCTCGATCTCGGTGAACTGGCCGGCACGGCGATATCGGTAGAGGTAAGAAGGTACGATGGCCTCGATGTCGCGCGGCACGAGCCCCAAGCCTTTCAAGGTGCGGCCCTCATTTGCCGCCTGGTCGCTCACGACATTATCACGCTGTAAAAGCAGCACCTGATCCTGCGTGAGCAAGGACCCTGGGAAAAGCTGAAGAATGGAAGCCATGATGCCCGCTATTCCGAAGGGCACGGGCAAGAGAAGACGGCGGCGCATGACCGTGCGCAAGGTGAAGCGCATGAGATCACGGAAGCTGTAGATCTCAGGACCACCGAACTCATAAACGCGGCTATCGGCCAGGCCGCGATCGAGAAGCTTTGCGATTGCTTCGGCGACATCACCAACGAACACCGGCTGATAGCGGGTGCGGCCGCCACCGATGAGCGGCAGGACGGGAGAAATCCTGGCCATTGCGGCAAAGCGATTGAAAAAAGCGTCCTCGGGACCGAAGATGATCGAAGGACGAATGACAATGGTGCCAGGAAAGGTGCTGCGCGCGCGAACCTCGCCCTCGGCCTTGGTGCGGGCATAGGCGGAAGGACTGCCTGGATCGGCGCCAAGAGCGGACATCTGAATAAAGATGGCGGCCCCCGCACGCAAAGCGGCATGGGCTGCGGCCTCGGCGCCCTGGGCATGGACAGAGTCGAAGGTCTGCGACCCGCCGGGATGGAGAATGCCGACGAGGTTGATCACGGCATAGGCACTGGCGCAGGCCGCATCGATGGAATCGGGGTAGCGCACATTGGCCTGCACGGGCACGATCTGGCCTACCCTGCCCAGGGGCTGGACGTGGCCCGCGAGGTCGGGACGCCGCACGGCCACGCGGATACGATAGCCATCCTTGGCCAGCGCGCGCACGATGTGGCGCCCTAGGAAGCCCGAGCCGCCAATAACGGTGACGAGCTTGTGGGAATTATCGTTGACGGCAGGTGCCATTGCGGCGCCTCTCTCGTGAGGTCATGCGGGGCTATTTAGCCCTGGGTGGAGGCATTGCATAGCCCCTTGCAGGAGTGAGCCCCAGCGCTTTAGTTGACATTGCAAATAGCGGGTCATAAACAACCGCCCATGCCCAGATGGCGGAATTGGTAGACGCACTAGTTTCAGGTACTAGCGCCGAGAGGCGTGGAGGTTCGAGTCCTCTTCTGGGCACCATAAAGATAGCGCGGACGGCGCACTCAAGGGGTCAGCATGACAATCAAGGTCCACAAGGCTGATCTTCCAACCCATGTCGAGCTAGGGCCGGTGGTGGCCATCGACACGGAGGCCATGGGCCTCCATCCGCGCCGCGACCAACTGTGCCTCGTTCAGCTCTCCGCCGGCGACGGCAACGCCCATCTGGTGCAGATCGACAGGACCACGTTCCAAGCGCCGCGGCTCAAGGCGATGCTCGAGGACCGAAACACGCTAAAGGTATTCCATTATGCCCGCTTCGACGTAGCCATGCTGAAGCACTATCTGGATGCCGATGTGAACTCGCTCTATTGCACGAAGATCGCTTCCAAGCTGTCGCGGACCTATACCGACAAGCATGGGCTCAAGGACATTGTCAAGGAAATGCTGGGCATCGATCTCTCCAAGCAACAACAGAGCTCGGATTGGGGAGCACCGATCCTCTCGGATGCGCAAAAGCAATATGCGGCGCTAGACGTGATATATCTTCACGAGATCAAGGCGCGATTCGACCAAATGCTGCAGCGAGAAGGACGAGTGGATCTGGCGAAAGCCTGTTTCGAATTTGTCCCGGTCAGGGTAAGGCTCGATCTCGCCGGTTGGACGGAAGAGGATGTATTCGCACATTGAACGCCGGAACCGCGGCGTTTCAAATCTAAGACTCACCCGTGTCCTCGGATGGCTGTTCAGTGCCATTGCACTCGCCATGATGGGACTTCTCGCCTATCAGGCGGGAACATTCAGCTCACTCGTGCCGAAGCCCTTGCCGGCTGCCGGCGGTGAAGCCGTCGGAAACACTTCGCCAGCGGCACCGAACGAGGAAATTACCGTCACTGATTCACGCTTTACCGGCTTCGACAGGAGCGACCAGCCGTTTTCGATCAGTGCGCGCAATGCCGTGCAGGATGAGAATGACGCAAGCAAGGTGAAGCTGCAATCGGTCGATGCGGAAGTCATGCACAAATCCGGCCAGCAGATCGCGATCAAATCCAATGCCGCCGTTTACGATTCCAACAGCAAGACCATCGATCTTAAGGGCGATGTCAGGATCAGCTCGACAGGCGGTTTCGATGCAAGGATGGCGGAGGCGCGGGTGGATATCGACCGGCACCGGCTGCGAAGCGAAGTACCCGTCAAAGTGGTCCATCCCCGCGGTGTCATCCAGGCAAACGGCATGGAAATCGAAGATGACGGGGCCCGTATTCTGTTCTTCAATAGGGTGAAGGCAAGATTCGGGGCAGAATCGAGCAAAGGATCACCGCAATGACAAGATGGGCGTGGTTGAGAGAATTCGGCCTGCCGGGCTCTATTTTCCTTGCCTTTGCCATGGCCGGCTGCGGCGAAGCCATATCGCAGACCGTGGATACGGTAGCAATCGCCGGGGCAGTCAAGGGCCAGCAAAACGTCGAGGTCGAGGCGGACAGCATGGAGGTGCTGGAGGCAGAGAAGAAAGCGGTATTCACCGGCAATGTGAGCGCGGTGCGAACCGGTACCAAGTTGAACAGCGATTTAATGGTGGTGAATTACGCCGAGGTGGTCCAGGGCGACGGTTCGAAGCGGTCAGACGTGACGATCATCGACGCCAAGGGCAATGTGCAAATCACCACGGCGCGGCAGGTGATCACGGGGGATCGGGCAATTCTCGATGTCGCGGGGAATCTTCTGACCGTGACCGGCAATGTGGTGGTGAAGGAGGGCGATACGGTCGTAAAGGGGTTCAAGCTCATCGCCGATCTCAAGGCCAAGACAAGTTCGATGACGGGCGGGCGGGTGAAAGGCAGTTTCGTGCCGAAGAGTTCAAGCAACTGATGGCGGCCGCTTCACGCATTATTAATTCAATTGAGTGGTAATAGCCGGAGCGGTTTGGCTTGGACAAAACCTATACCAGCGTCAAGGCACCGAGAGCCGCGAGCCGTGCGAAAAGCCAGCTGAAGAGGCCGGTGAAATTGCGCGGACACGCGGATGACTCTCGGGGACCGGGCGGGCTCGTGGCCTTCAATCTGGGCAAGAGCTTCAAGGGCCGTCCGGTGGTACGGGGGGTGAGCCTGCAGGTCAGCCGCGGAGAAGCCGTGGGATTGCTCGGCCCCAACGGCGCGGGAAAGACAACCGTGTTCTACATGATCACGGGGCTGCTCGCTGCCGATATGGGAACGATCACGCTCAACGGGGAAGACATGACTCGCCTGCCCATGTATCAGCGGGCGAGGCATGGGATCGGCTATCTCCCCCAAGAGGCCTCGATTTTCAGAGGGCTCACGGTCGATGAGAATCTGCGCGCGGTTCTGGAGCTGACGGAAAGCGACAGAGCACAGCGCGAACGTAAGTTGCGTGGTCTGTTGCATGAGTTTTCACTTACCCACCTTAGGAATTCGCCAGCTGTGGCGCTATCTGGCGGCGAACGCCGGCGCGTTGAAATCGCGCGATCGCTCGCGGCAGAGCCCGATTTTCTGCTCCTCGACGAGCCCTTCGCAGGGATTGATCCAATTGCAATCGTCGATATACGCCAGCTGGTTCGACAGCTCACCTCTCGGGGTATCGGGGTGCTTATTACGGATCACAACGTGCGCGAAACCCTCGAGCTCGTCGACCGCGCGCTCATCATTCATGAAGGCCGGGTACTGATGGAAGGCAACCCGCAGGAGATCGTTGAAAATCCCGAAGTCCGGCGGCTCTATCTGGGCGAAGAATTCAGTCTTTAGTGTCATAGCGCCCAATGCCGGACGCATGCGAGAATTGCAGGTCTGCTGACGATCAGCCATGGCGATGATCCCGAAACTCGAATTGCGGCAGTCACAGGGGTTGGTGATGACGCCGCAGCTGCAGCAGGCGATCAAGCTCCTGCAGATGTCGAGTTTCGAGCTCCAGGCATTCGTCGATGCGGAGCTTGAGCGCAATCCGCTTCTCGAACGGGAGGAGAGCGGGGAGCAGCAACCGCCATCAAGCGAGACAGAAAGCCCGCAGCAAAACGCGGCAGAAGCGTCGGAAAATTTTGGAAGGCACGGGGAGGAAAGCCAGCAGCAGTTCGAGAGCACTGGCGGGCAACGCAGCGAAGAGAAGCTGGTCCCTGGGCAAAGCGATTCCGGCTGGACCAGCCTCGGATCGCGCCAGGGGGGCTCCTTCTCCAGCACGGATGATTTCGATTTCGACAGCAGCCTTTCGCGCGAGGCAACCCTGCAAGAGCATCTCACCGAGCAGCTCAATCTGACCCTCGACAAGCCGGACGACCGGCTGATCGGTGCCTATCTCATCGGGACGGTGGATGAAGCGGGGTATCTCACCCAGGAGCTCTCCGACATAGCGGAGGGACTTGGCGCACCGCTCGCACAGGCTGAGCGAGTGCTCAATGTTCTGCAGGGCTTCGATCCCCCAGGGGTGTTCGCGCGCAATCTCAAGGAGTGCCTAGAGCTGCAACTCAAGGAAGCGGGGCGGCTCGACCCTGCCATGGCCTGCTTTATCGAAAATCTCGAGCTTTTGGCACGGCGGAACTATGCGGCGCTGCAGCGCCTGTGCGGGGTAAGCGCGGAAGACATCAAAGACATGGCAGCGGAAGTCACCCGCCTCAATCCAAAACCGGGGGCGGCGTTCGGCCAGCTTGTTGTGCAAGCAGTCATACCGGACGTGAGCGTGAAGGAGGCGCCGGATGGAAGCTGGCTTGTCGAACTAAACAGCGATACGCTGCCGCGAGTGCTGGTCAATAAACAATATTACGCCACGGTGAGCCGTACTGGTGCGCGGGAGCAAGACAAGCTCTATCTGAGCGAATGCCTTACCACGGCGCAGTGGCTGGTTAAAAGTCTCGACCAGCGCGCCCGGACCATTCTCAAGGTTGCACAGGAAATTGTGCGCCAGCAGGACGGCTTTCTCGTTCATGGCGTGAAGGCGATGCGGCCCCTCACCCTGAGGACGGTCGCCGAGGCCATCGGGATGCATGAATCGACGGTGAGCCGAGTGACGTCCAACAAGTTCATGGCCACACCTCGGGGTATCTTCGAGTTGAAATATTTCTTCACCACGGCGATCGGCGCGACCGCTCATGGAGACGATCCCCATTCAGCAGAATCGGTCCGGCACAAAATCAAGGAAATGATCGTTCGGGAAAAGCAGGTGCTCTCCGATGACGTGATCGTGGCGGTGCTGAAGGAAGCAGGAATCGAGATCGCGCGGCGCACCGTGGCCAAATACCGGGAAACCATGGGCATTCCGTCGTCGGTGCGGCGACGTCGCGAGAAGCAGCTCCGCGGCTAGAGAGCTTTCCAGCGGCACCAGGAAGCCGGGCATAATTCGATTGACTTCCCCTACCCCCCTCACTAGGGTCCGCGCCCGTTGAACGGCAACCAGCACCATGCGGATCGCCCGATCTTCATAGGTCGCAGAAAGTCAATTGTTCCAAAGTTGAGAAGTGAAGCCGCGGCGGAGCGGGCGCGGAATCAAGTTGATTCGAGATCATGCAGATTCAGGTAACGGGCAAGAACATTTCGGTTGGGGATGCCTTGCGACAGCATGTAGAAGACCGGCTCAGCGGCGATGTGGCGCGCTACTTCGACGGCACGGTGCGCGCGCGTGTCATAGTTGAGAAACAGCGGTCGCAATTCCGCAGCGACTGCACTTTGCATCTCGCAACGGGCATCGTGCTGCAGGCCCATGGCGTGGAAGGAGATGCCAGGATGGCCTTCGACGTCGCAGCCGGCCATCTGGAAAAACGGCTCAGGCGCTATAAGCAGCGCCTCCGGAACCATCATAACCATCGCGGCAAACCGGCTCGCTCGTCGGAAATAAAGAGCCTCATCATCCAGGCGGCAACACATGAACGGGATGAAGAGGAACCGAGCGACCTAAATCCGGTAATTGTCGCAGAGGCGCTGCACCAGGTGCCGGAACTCAGCGCAGGGGAAGCGGCCATGCAATTCGATATTTCGAACTCGGCGTTTCTGTTGTTTCGCGACTCCAAGAGCGGCTCGCTCGGCCTGATCTACCGGCGAGACGACGGCAACATAGGCTGGATCGATCTTGCAGCCGGCGACAAAAACGCAGGCTGAAGGTATGCGCCGCGTGGCGCGGCTGTTGTCAAGCGATGGACGAATTGACCATGCAACTCTCCGAGATTATCCAGACCAAGAATGTCTTGCCGGCGCTCAAGGCGGCCAACAAGAAACAGCTTTTGCAGGAGCTCGCGCATCACGCGGCGAAACGCACTGGGATCGATGCGCGTGCCATTTTCGAGAAGGTGCTACAGCGGGAGCGCCTATTGTCGACAGGACTGCAAGGCACGGCTATTCCGCACGAGAAGTTCGCAGGGCTCGACCGCATCCATGGTTTCTTTGCCAGGCTGGTCGCCCCCATCGATTTTGAGTCGGATGATGAGCAGCCGGTGGACCTGGTTTTTCTGCTGCTGTCGCCAGAGGGTGCCGGGGGTGATCACTTGATGGCTCTTGCCAGGGTATCGCGGGTATTCCGCGATGCGCAGATCGTCAACAAGCTCAGAGGCACCGAGGACGCGGCAGGGCTTTATGCAATCCTAACGGAGCCGGCGGCCAGCACGCCGCATGCGGCCTGAATAGCGTCAGTGCACGGTCATGGGGAGCAGCTCATTGGCAATGGCGTTTGCCAGGGCGGCCTGTTTGCTGACGGAAATTGCGATGGGCGTGCCATCGGCGCCGTAGAGGCAGAACAGCTGGCCGGTGGCTCCCGCCGGGGTTTCGCCCAGCAATACTGAAGCTTTCTCAGCGTCGATTTCTCGGATATAGGCCAGATGTCCCCCGCCTAAGCGGGCAAATTCAATGTCCGACAGCCTAAGTCTGTTCTGCGTCGCGTTCATGCTCCTCACCCTCCGTTATGGACCGGTGACGTCGCCGCCCCGAGGGCAATCATTTTCCTGATATGGGATTGCCTCGCGGTTTTTTCAATTTTCCCAAGGTCGGCCGCAGTGCCGGAAAAGCCCATTTCTCGTTCGAGTTTGGGCCGCCTCGCACTCAAGCCGCTTCGCGGTTGAGCTTGCCTTCCGCCAGCTGCGAAAGCAGCCGGTCGGCGTTCTTCTCTTCCTGAAGGGTCTCGCGAAGCAGAGCAACGGCTTCGCTCATACCGAGCTCTTCGCCCCAGGCGATGAGCGTGCCGTAGCGCGAAATCTCATAGTGCTCGACCGATTGTGCAGCTGCGAGCAGTCCGGCATCGAGAGCATCGGGCTCTTCAGCCTCTTCGATAATCTCTTTGGCCTCCTCGATCAGGCCTTCGATACCCGGGCAGCGCTTGCCGCGCGGCTCCATGTCGCAAAGCCGGAATATCTTCTCGAGCCTCGTCACCTGATTCT
>Ga0126306_10002476_pt1 | contig 10407 bp, 10 predicted proteins | sample Plot27_FD_92592 | JGI IMG/M metagenome (GOLD analysis project Ga0126306, IMG submission 92592) | Serpentine soil microbial communities from UC McLaughlin Reserve, CA, USA - Plot27 | ecosystem: Environmental > Terrestrial > Soil > Grasslands | place: USA: UC McLaughlin Reserve, Lake County... | reverse complement strand
TACGGCCCCGATGACAGCGACTCGTCGTCGCCGAGCCGGCCGGCGGCACTCGCGACGTATCGGATGTACGCACCGCATTACGCGCTGCCCGATCCGAGTTCGATCTACCACTCGTTCGTCGTCGGACGCGTCCGCTTCGTCGTCACCGACAGCCGGTCGGCAAAGACGCGGGCGACGATGCTCGGCGCACGTCAGAACGCGTGGCTCGAGCGCGAGCTGCTGCGCGCGAAGAGGGAGGGGCAGCTGGCGGTTTGGGTCACCAGCGTCCCGTGGATCGCCGCGCGGGGGCCGGACAGCTGGGCCGGCTATCCGCGGGAGCGCCGCGAGCTCGCGGACTTCGTGGCGCGTGCGCGGATCCGCAATCTCGTGATGCTCGCCGGCGACGCGCACATGGTCGCGATCGACGACGGGACGAGCAACCGCTATGCGACGGGAGGGCGGCTCGGCTGGCCCGTCATGCACGCGGCTGCCCTCGATCGGCGCGGTGACGTCAAAGGCGGCCCGTACAGCGAGGGCGCCTTCCCCGGCAGCGGCCAGTTCGGCACGATCACCGTCCGCGACGGCGGAGGACCGAGGGTGTCTGTGACGCTCGCCGGCTGGAACTACCGCGGTCGGCGGATCGTCGCACACACCTTTACGAGGATGCTCGAGGACGGTCGCCGCTGATCGCCGAGACGAGCCCAGGCTCCGCTACGACGGCCCGGCGGAAGGGATCACGTCGACCCTGACGCCCTCTCGCTCGGCCGCCCCTTCCCAGGCCCGGATCCGCAGATAGATCTCCATTTGCATCGTCGCAAGGTCCAGCGAGCCAACGAGCGACACCTCGAGCTCGTCTTCGGAGACCCTTTCGACGACGGCGTCGCTTCGTGAACGAAGCTGCTCCGCGAGGTCGTCAGTAGACGCGGGATCGCTGACGCGGATTCGCATGGACCGACTGATTCTGGGGCGGTCGACGTCCCTCCGGAACGCCCGTTGGTCCAGATTCGCCCGTCCGTTCGGCTGATTTTCCACTCCCTCGAACGAGGGATATGACATCAGTCCGTCAAAACGTGCTCAATACTGTGTGAAGAGCAGCGCTGCGGCATGGAGTTCCAAGGGGGAATCGGTCATGAACGTCGCAGCGGTAGGGGAAGTGTTCGCAGCCACCGGGTGGCGCTTCTGGGTGGCGATCGTGCTCGTCAGCTGGGTCCTCCTCGCAGCTGCCGTCACGTTTTTGGTGGGACGCTCGGCGCGGCTCTTCGATCAGGAAGAACGTCGACTCCAGAGCCATCGCGGCGCGACGGCGATCCACACCCAGGCGCACATCGCCCCACGCCCTGACGTCGGCGGGCGGCGACGCATCCTCATCGTCGACGACGACCCGTCGCTGCGCCTGCTGCTTCGCACCACCTTCGATGCCGGCGAGTTCGCGGTCGAGGAAGCGGCCTCGGCCGAGACGGCGGCCGACGTGGCTCGCTTCTGGCGCCCTTCCGTCGTCATCCTCGACATTCGCCTTCCGGGCATGGACGGGATCGCCTTTTGCCGACAGCTGAAACGCGATCCCGAACGCTCGCCGATCGTGATCCTGCTCACCGGCGCGGAGAACGGCGACCTCGAGGCCAAGGCCGCCGGCGCGGATGGCATCCTGCGCAAGCCGTTCAGCCCGCTCGAGCTCCTCGGCTTGGTCGATCGGTTGACCGGCTCGGCCCATCAGCTTTTCGTCGAAGCGCCGCGGCCCGACGAGGAACAGATCCTCCTCTATGCGCGAGACCTCGCCCGCCTGGTCGACGTCGAACGATCGCAGCGACGGCTTCTCCAGCACGCCTATCGAGAAACCGTGACCGCCCTGGCCGACGCGCTCGAGGCCAAGGATCCGTTGACCGGCCTCCACGCGTTCCGCGTCCAGCGTTACGCGCTCGAGCTGACCGAGGCCGTCGACAGCGGCCTGCTCGACGACCCGAGTCTCGAGTACGGCTTCCTGCTCCACGACGTCGGCAAGATCGGGTTGCCCGACCGGATCGTGAACAAGCCCGGCCCGCTGACGAAGGACGAGCTGCGGATCGTCCAGCAGCATCCGGTTGTCGGCGCCGAGCTCCTCGCGGGGGTGGCGCTGCTCAGAGGCGAGGGGCTTCGCGTTGTCCGCTCGCACCACGAACGCTGGGACGGCGACGGGTATCCGGACCACATTGCGGAGGCCGAGATCCCGATCGGAGCGCGGATCTTCGCCGTCGCCGATGCGCTCGACGCGATGACGAGCGATCGACCCTACCGCGGCGCCATTCCTTGGGAGGCTGCGGCCGAGGAGATCGTCGCGCAGACGGGGCGCCAATTCGATCCGGGGGTAGTGGCCGCCTTCGCGCGTCGAGAAGGCCGGCTGCGGGAGCTGTGCGAAGTCCAGCACGCCGTCGGCGGGCGGTCGTGAGGCGGCTCTGAGTTAGCTTTCCAGCTGCTGTCGCTCGGCCTCCGCTTTCAGGCGCCGGAGACCGTTCTCGAGCGCGCTGTCGAGCGTTTTCTGAAGCCGGCCGCGAAAGAGACGGGCAACTAGGCCGTTGTACGACTCTTCGCTCGTGACGAGGGTCGCCCCGTTCCGTCCCTCCAACGTGTGAACGTGGATCGCCTTGATGCCGAACGTCTTCCCGGTCCACGCGATGCGGCGTGGCGCCTCGACGTCCTGGATCGTGGACGTGATCGTGCCGGGTCCCGCCTTCCAGCGAAACTCGGTTCCTTCGTCGATGCCTCCCTGGATCGACGCCGCCTTGACCTCCGGGTTCCAGCTCGGCCAGCGCTCGATCGCAGTCAGGACCTGCCACGCCACCTCCGGCGGGGCGGCAATCTCGATCTCGCTCGACCCCACGATGGGCGCCTGCTCGTTGATGCCGGTCAGCGGGTGCTCGCCTTGAGAAAGCTGCCGAACGGTTTGTGGGCGAGTGCTATACCCGGACGGCGCCTCAGCGAGTGATTCCCGAGGCTCCAGAGGACGAGAATCGTCGCACTGCCCGCGGATCCGATCGTGTCCCAGATCAGATCGGTCGCGGTATCCGTCGAGCTGATAATGAGGTGCGATCCGGTGGTGGAGTCGAGAGTCCACTCGACGATCTCCCAGGCGGCGCCGATCGCCATGCCCATCATCAGCACCGTCAGGAAGAAGCCGATGCGCTGGGCCAGCCGTTCGAGGTCACGAAGTTCAGGAACGACGCCGAGCCGCATGAGGACGACGTAGACCACTCCGGTCAGCAGCAGCGGGACACTCGTATGGACGACGTTGTCGTAGTACCTCCAAGAGTCGTACACGCCAAGCACCTCGCCCCAAGACACGAGCGTCATCACCACGATCAGGCTGAAGTCGTAGAAGCGAGGCAGGCTCGCCGCTCTGGCGAAAACAAGGACGAGCGAGGCTCCGACCAGGCCGGTGATGGGATGGCCCGTAATCCCCCACACGATCGTCGCCGCGATGAAGACCAAGCGGAGGACGTCGAGCGGATCGCGTACGTGGCTCGACCAGTCGCCGAGGACGAGCTTCTGCCACGTCCAGCCGCGCGCCTCTTCGGGCACTACAGGTGCGATTGCCCCAGTCACTTCGACCTCCTTTGGGTCGTACGAAGCGTCAACGCAGCGCCACCTTCAGACCGATGATGAAAAGTCCGACCCCCGCGTTGATCGACGCCGCAGCGACGATTCCCGCAAGCCCGTAGCCCTCTCGGCGGGCAAAGCCGATGCCCAAGGCGACGAGGGTCACGACGCCGACGGCCGTGGCCACAGCCAGCGCCGTCCTGTCGCCGAGGATGCCGAGCCACCCCAGGAGGAGCGGTACGGCCAGCGGGACGGTCGCCTGAAAGAGCGGCCAGTCCTGGGAGGCAGCACCCCGCACGTCTGCTCGTTTCGTGCGGCGGCGCTCCTGGATCCGAGCGGCGAGCAACGTCGCATAGACGTGCGCCGCCCAGAAGAACAATCCGCTCGCGAGGAGGATCCAAAGCGCACGCGACGGGGCGACCGAGTGCCGCTCACCCAACCCCGCAACGACCGCGGTCGCGACGATCGTCCCGTAGATCGCTCCGACGAGGTTGGGCGACCGCCGACCGGATACCCGGCTCGCTAGGACCTTGACGGTGAGCGGCTCGGCCATCATGCGTCTTTCAGGTCGTCGGCGCTTCCGGCTCGGCCTCGACAGCCGCCCGCCAAGCGGAGTTGAGCCCGCTCTGCATGTAGCCAAAGAGCGCAGGGAAGATCACCAGGTAGAGGACGAGGGCGAGCCAGCCGTTGATCGGCGTTTTGCCGTGCATCCGCTGGGCTGCCTGAATGCGCAGGCCTGTCGTCACACCCGTCCACAGCGCGGGGATCACGACCAACATGCCCGGAAAGACTGCGAGCGCCGACTTCGCGGGGCTGTCGCCGAGCTCCTTAGTGTTGCGGGCACGCCCGTAGTCGGCGAGCTCGCGGTTGACCGAATACCACCAGTAGACGATGTAGATCCCGAAGGTGATCACCGACAGGATCGCGACCATGATCGGATTCCGGATCTTCGCGCTGACGCCGGGCGCGAGCTCTACGGGACCGGAAATTTGCGACGGCGGGGCGACTGCTGTCGCCTGGCCGGAAGAAGAGACAGACATGCGGGGCTCCTAACGCTTGCGTTCCGCGCAGACACAGGTGTCGGCGCGCTACGCCGGCCGAGTGTCGGAGCCGGAAGAGGTCGCCCGCCTAAGGCTGGGGCAAGGCGCCCTCTCACACTAGCACCGGCCCCTCAGGGTCTCAATGCGGGCGCGCGAGGGTGTAGCGACGGCGGGCCCGCCGCATGAGCATCGCCTGTGCCGACCGTGGCTTGCCATCCTTCTTGACCCTGACCCGATGCCAGAGCTCGTCGCTCCCCAAGTCCCAGGCGGACGCCGTGTCGGACAGGAGTGCGTCGAAGGCCGCCGCGATCTCCTTCTGGGCCGCGATGTCCTCGACGGGAGCGACGACCTCGATGCGATGGTCGAGGTTGCGCGGCATCAAGTCGGCGCTGCCGAGGTAGAACGAGCTGCGGTTACCGGCCTCGAAGTTGAAGAGCCGGCTGTGCTCGAGGAAGCGTCCGAGCACGCTGCGGACGCGGATGCCTTCGCTCAGGCCGGGCACGCCCGGCCGGAGGGAGCACACTCCCCGGACGACGAGGTCAACTGATACGCCGGCCGCGGACGCTGCGTAGAGCTCGTCGATCATCTCGCTGTCCGTGAGGCCGTTGACCTTGATGCGGATGCGAGCCTTCTTCCCTCTGCGTGCTGCTTGCGCCACGTCTCGGATCTCCTCGACGAGCCGCCGCCGCAAGGTGAACGGCGCGATCAAGAGCTTTCGGAACTGCGCCGGGCGCCCGAAGCCCGTGACGTAGTTGAAGAGCTCGGCGACGTCGGCCGCCGTGTCGTCGTCGGCGATGAAGAGGCCGAAGTCCTCGTATGTCTGCGCCGTGACGTGGTTGTAGTTCCCGGTCCCGATGTGCACGTAGCGGCGTAAGCCGCCCGCTTCACGACGGACGATGAGCGTCGCCTTTGCGTGGATCTTCGCCGTCGGTAGGCCATAGACGACGTGTACGCCGGCCTGTTCGAGGGCGCGTCCCCACTTCATGTTGTGACGCTCGTCGCCGCGTGCCTTGATCTCGACGAGGCAGACGGTCTGCTTCCCGCTCTCCGCAGCCTGGATCAGAGCCGGTGCCAACGGCGTGTTCTCTCCGGTCCGGTAGACAGTCGATTTCAGGGCGACGACTTCGGGGTCGGCGGCTGCAGTGTTCACGAACGACTCGAAGCTCGAGGCGAACGAGTCGTAGGGGTAGTGCACGAGGCGCGGGGCGGAGCGAATCGCGGCGAATTGATCGCTCCCGTTGCCTGACGCGAGTGGCGGCCGGGCGACCGGTACCCACGGATCGACCTTGAGATCGGGCCGGTCGAGCGCCGCCAGCTCCGTGACCGCGGCGAGATCGAGCATGCCGTCGACGGCGTACACGAGGTCATCGCTCACACCGAGGCCGGCTTGGATTCGTTCGCGCATCGCAGTCGACATCGCGGTCGAGACCTCGACCCTCGTCACCTCGCCGAAGCGTCGACGCCGTAACTCGAGCTCGACCGCCTCGAGGAGGTCGTCTGCATCGCCCGCCGGCTCGAGGTCGGCATCTCGGGTCACGCGGAACAGTGAGCGCTCCAGCACTTCCATGCCCGGAAACAGCGTGGGCAAGAAGTGAGAAAGCAGGCGCTCGAGCGGGACGAAGTGGGTGCCGCCAGCCGCGAAGAACCGCGGGAGGCGTTCGGGAACCTTCACTCGCGCGAACCGAACCTCGAGCGTCTCCGGGTCGCGCACGAAGACGGCGAGGCTGATCGAAAGGCCTGAGATGTACGGGAACGGCTGGCCGGGCCCGACGGCGAGCGGGGTGATGACGGGGTAGATGTCGGACGCGTAGCGGCGCTCGAGCTCCTCGACCGCCAAGATCGACAGCTCCTCCAGGCCGGCCACCACGACGCCTTCGGCAGCGAGCCCGGGAACGAGGTCGTCGGACCACATTCGTGCCTGGTCTGCCTGGAGGCCGAGGACGCGAGAGCGTACTTCGCTGAGGGTCTGGGAAGGCGTTCGACCCTCGGGCGAGCGACCGCCGATCCCTGCATTCGCCTGGCTCGTCAAGCCACCAAGGCGCACCATGAAGAACTCGTCGAGCATCTGCGAAAAGATCGAGCAGAACCGCACACGCTCGAGCAAGGGCAGCTCGGTGTCGGCGGCGAGCGCAAGCATCCGGGCCTCGTAGTCGAGGAACGAAAGCTCGCGGTTGATCAGCCGGCGATCCGGCTTCGGCTTCCCTACGGACTTGCGCGTCGCTACGGCAGCCATCAGCGACTCGTTGAGGCTTTCGCCGGGACGCAGATGTTGACGGCGGCCGGCTCCACGTCGATGCGAAACGTCTTCTGCTTTGTCCGGGCACCGCCGTCCAGCTCGTACAGCCCTTTGCGGCGCAGCGTCACTTCGATCGACCGCGCCTTGGTCAAGCGGACGAACGGGGACTTCGAAGTGCTGCTGAACCTTGCCCGCGCGAAGGTCCGCCCCCACTGGAGAAGTCCAGCCGGGTTTCCCACGCCGACCTCGAGGAGGCCGTCGTCGGGATGCGCGTCGTCGAAGATCTCAATCCCGCCGAACGCATTCCCGACGTTGCCAAAGAGGATGACGGTCGCCTCCCCGTCGTACCACTTGCTGCCCTCGACGTCGATCCGAGCCTGGAACGGCTTCATCCGCAGGTTCTTGGTCGCTGCCCAGATGTAGGCCGAGCGGCCGAGACGACTCTTCATCTTCTTGTCGGCATCGCGAATGACACGGGCATCGAACCCGAGCCCCGCCATGACGGCAAACCGCTCGCCGTTGATCCGTCCGACATCGAAGCGCCGGCGCTCGCCGTTGAAGCCGAGGTCGACAGCGGCCTCGAGCTTCCGCGGGATCCCGAGGTTCGAGGCAAACAGGTTTGCCGTGCCCGCCGGAAGGATGGCCATCGTCGCCTTCGAGTGCCCCAGAGCGTCGACGCAGCGCTGGACCATTCCGTCGCCACCCCACACGAAGATCAACTCTGCGCCTTGCTCGAGGGCCTCTCGAACCTGCTCCGGCGCCTTCCGGCTCTTCGCGACCTCGCGCCACTGTGGATCGGACACACCGTGCTTTTCGAGTTCCTTTCGGAGCTCCAGAAGCCCGCCGTCCATGCTCTTGGCTGCATTCGCGACCACGGCCACTGTCCTCGTGCGAACCTTTTGGCGCGCCTTTCCGCGCGCGATTCCGGCGACCGCGCTCATCCGAACGTCTCCACGTTCTTCTCGGCGCGCAGCTCCGCGACGGCACGCGCGGTGCGCACGGCGAAGAGCGCGACCAGAACCGCTCCGAGCCCCATCAGGGTCCCGAAAACGACGTCGAGCGGATGATGCTCGCCGCGATAGATCCGCGAGACGGCCACGATGATCGGCAGGCTGACCGCGGTAGCCCAGATCGCGATCCGAAGCGGCAGGGCCTTGAAGTGTGCGGCGAGAAGTAGCCCTAGCGACACGTAGATCGCGGTTGAGGCCGCCGTGTGGCCGGAGGGGAAGCTGTGGTAGTTGTTGAGGTTGTCCAGGTGGACGACGTCCGGCCGCTGTCGAGAGACGAAGAGCACAGTCAGCCCGTAGGTGGAGAACTCCACCATTCCGGCCTGCGCGACGAAGCTTGCCGTTCGCCAGCGATTGTTCAAGGCGAGTGCGAGGGCGACTCCCACGACGATCGGCACCAGGATCGGCGCATCGCCGATCAGGGACCCGACGTACGACGCGTCGGTCCAGAACGCCGTTCGCTGACCCTCGAGCCACTCCGGGAAGCGCTCGTCCGCGCGCAGGATGGCGTCGCTCGCCAGAACGACCTTCGTGAGCATGAAGCCGAGGCCGATCATGATCGAGGCGAGCAGGAGCATCAACGGTTGGGCGACGATCCAGGACACGGCCAGCGAAGGCAGGCGCCGAAGGTACGGAGCCAACGACTCCGACGGGCCGCCGACGCGAGGCTTGACCCGCCTCGACGCTCGCGAGTCTTCCGGGACGCCCGAAACCTTCGGCGGGTGATGGTGGGTGAGGTCGGTCATGCGGCTCCCATCGCTTGCGTTCCGCGCAGACAAGGCGTGTCGACGCGCTACGCCGGCCGAATGTCGGAGCCGGAAAAGGTTGCCCGCCGTGTGCTAGGGCGAGGCAAGTTCCACCCTAGCACCGGACATCCCCGAGGTTCAACGGGGTTGGGGCATCCCCGAGGTTTAACGGGGGTTGAAAGTGGGTCTACACTAACTAAGGACCGCGCATGAGCCACCGGGAAACTGAGCATCTGCGCGTGCTGATCGCGAACGAGCGGAAAGATCGCCTTGCCCTCGTCGCGCCGATCGTCGCCGCGCTGGGACACGAGGTGATCGCCCGCGAGATCGACGTCGAGGACGTGGGCCCGGTGACGGCGAGAGAGAGGCCCGACGTCGCACTGGTGGGGCTCGGCGAGAGCTCCAACCATGCACTCAGCTTGATCGAGAAAATCGTCCACGAGTCCGCCTGTCCCGTGATCGTGCTGCTCCACTCGCCCAATGCCGCGTTCGTCAAAGAGGCGTCGAAGCGGGGCGTCTTCGCTTACATCACCGACGCGGACGTGCGGGACTGGCAGAGCTCGATCGACATCGTGCTCCGACGCTTCGCCGAGTTCCACGATCTCGAAGGTGCCTTTGGTCGGCGCGCCGTGACCGAGCGGGCGAAGGGAATCCTGATGGAGCGTCACTCGGTCGACGAGGGCGCGGCGTTCGAGATGCTGCGCAACCACTCTCGGGCCGCGAACCGCAAGCTTGTCGACGTCGCAGGTGCGGTCGTCGACGGGCATGCCCTGCTACCGAAACATCCGTAGCGGGTGTAGGGTGGAAGTCGCCCTGCCCTAGCATTCGGCGGGCAGTTCTTTCCGGCTCCAGCACTCGGTCGGCTTGGCACCCGAGCGTCAGGAGTCGTCGATGTTCTTGTCGTGGCACGAGCGAGTGACCGTACGAGGCGCGGCGCTCCTCGCCGTGCTCGTTATGGGCAGCATCCTCGGGCTCATCCTCTGGCAGCTCGCGCACGAGTTCGGCGGCCTGCTGTTTGGCTTCGTCTTCGTCTTTATCCTCGCATTCTCCGGCTGGTTCGTCGTGACCCGCCGTCGCCTCGGTCGAGTGCTCGGCTCGTTCGGGGTCCTGCTCGGGATCGCGGGGGTAATCGGCTTCTTCGAGACGCACTACGTGTGGCTGGCAATGGTGATCGGAGCCATCGCCCTCTTCGGTCTCACCGCGCGCTACGCGGTACGCCACGATCTGGCGAGAGTTCGGGCCGCGGCCCCCAGACAAGCCCGAACGCGGCGGCCGACGCGCAGAGGAGTGCTAATCATCAATCCCAAATCGGGAGGCGGAAAAGCCGAGCGTTGGCAGCTGTCGGACGAGGCACTTCTGCGGGGCATCGAGCCTCTGGTGCTTCGTCCAGGCGACGATCTCACCGAGATAGCCGAACAGGCCGTCGAGGACGGGGCCGACGTCATCGGCATGGCCGGAGGCGATGGGTCGCAGGCCCTGGTCGCTGCGGTCGCGATGCGGCACGGCGTTGCTCACGTCTGCATTCCAGCCGGTACCCGAAACCATTTCGCGCTCGATCTGGGGCTCGACCGCAATGACTTGATCGGGGCTCTCGACGCGTTCACGGACGGCGTCGACCGGCGTATCGACCTCGCCTGTGTCAACGAGCGGGTCTTCGTCAACAACGCCTCGCTCGGCTTGTACGCGCACGTCGTGCAGTCGAACGCGTACCGCGAGGCGAAGTTCAGGACCTGGGCGCGCGCGCTGCCGAAGATGCTCGGGCCGAATAGGGCAGAGTCGATCGATCTCCAGTTTCAGGGCCCAGATGGAAACGACTGGACCGATGCGGC
>Ga0126306_10002475_pt1 | contig 10408 bp, 11 predicted proteins | sample Plot27_FD_92592 | JGI IMG/M metagenome (GOLD analysis project Ga0126306, IMG submission 92592) | Serpentine soil microbial communities from UC McLaughlin Reserve, CA, USA - Plot27 | ecosystem: Environmental > Terrestrial > Soil > Grasslands | place: USA: UC McLaughlin Reserve, Lake County... | reverse complement strand
TGCGTGAACCACGGGGCGGCCATCACGTTGAGGAACCCGTCGACGGGCGCGCCCATGTACTGCGGCTCGGGGTTGTGCCAGGCGAGCACCGGGGAGAAGCGGTCGAGGCTTTCCGGCACCGCCGGCCAGACCGGGTGCGGGCCGACGTCGTGTCCGAGCTCGAGCAGGCGGGACACGGCCGCCGTTCCCTCGCGCGAGGCGAGGTTGTAGAAGACGCTCTCGCTCATCAGGAAGTAGGTGGCGGTGACCGCCGCCGCGGCTTCGAGCTCGGCCATCCGCACGGCGGCGTCGAGCGAGAGGTCGACGTCGTGGCGCAGGTAGACGCGGCCCGGCTCGGGCTCGCCCTCGAAGCGGCCGAAGCGGTAGCCGCCCTCGCGCGCGGCGTCGAGGAGCTCGCGGTAGTGCTCGAGCTCGAACGAGCAGCTCACGCGGCGTCGACCTCGACGTCGAGCAACCCGGCCGCGGCCTCGGCCCGCTCGAGTGCCTCGACGTTGGTGTCCCCGACGGCGATTACGTAGCCGCGCCGGTCGCCGTCAAGCCGCACGGGCCGGATCTCCTCGCCCTCGGTCAGGAAGACGTCCGCCTGCACGACCCCCGGGAAGGCGAGCACGCGGTCGAGCCCGCTCCAGCGCACGAGCTTCCCGGTCGGGAGCGGGCCGGGCTCGGCGGTCAGGAAGCGGATCGCGAGCGGCTGCTGGAAGCGCGGCCGGGCGAGCTCGTCGGAGACCGGCTGGCCGAGCGCCTGCTTCAGCGCGATCTCGACGAGGTCGACTCCGACCGCGTGGCGGGCGAGGTCGGCCATCTGCCCGCCTGGGATGCGAGCCGCCACCTCGACCAGCCACGCCCGGCCGTCGGCGGCGATGACCTGCGGGAAGGCGATGCCGTTCTCCAGGCCCAGCGCGTGAACGGCATGGACCGCCACGCGCTCGGCCTCGCGGAGGGTGTCCGAGAACAAGGTCGAGGGGTAGACGTGGATCCAGCCAACTCCGAAGCCGATCCCGGGAGGTCGCAGCCGGTCCGAGAGCGTCAGCAGCTCGACGTTGCCGTCCCGCGCGATCACGAGGCCGTTCAGCTCCAGCCCGTCCTGGAAGCCCTCGACGATCGCCTCCTCCGTCGGAGACTCGGCCAGCGCCGCGTGGAGGTGGCGCTCGAGGTCGTCTGCCGACTCGAGCCGGAAGACCCCGCGCTGGCCCCCGGAGTCCGCCGGCTTGAGCACCGACGGAAAACCGACCGTACGCGCCGCACGCCGCGCCTCGTCGAGCGTGCGCACCGCCGCGAAGCGCGGCTGGGGGACGCCCGCGTCCGCGAGCAAGCGGCGCATCGCGACCTTGTGGGTCATCAGCCGCGCGGTGTCGAGGCCGATCCCGGCCAGCCCGACGGTTTCGGCGACCTCGGCGACTACGGGCACCGCCCGGTCCGCCGAGACGGTCAGCACGCCGTCCACCTCGTGCCGGCGCGCGACCTCGATCACGCCCGGGACGTCGGAAAAGTCGACGACCTCGAAGGCGTCGGCCTCGGGAAAGCCGAGGGCCTCCGGGTTGCGGTCGACAGCCACCGTGCGCAGGCCAAGCTCACGTGCGTGCGCGATCGCACGGCGCTGGTGCCGGCCCGCGCCGACGAAGAGAACGGTGCTCATCGCCTAGATCCTGACGGGGAAGAGGAAGCGCACGCTGTCCCAGCGGTGGATCTCGCAGCCGTTCGATCGGCTGAAGCCTGCAGCGACGGCGCGACCGTCGACCCGTCCCCTCACGCGCGCCCGCTGCGGGCCGCCGTAGATCTGCGTGCAGATGGTGTCGCGCGGCAGCGGCCGGAGCGCCTCCGCGGTCAGCTGCGCGCAGGCAGTCGCTGCGTTGGGCAGCGAGCCGCCGACCGGGTCGCAGCGAAGCGTCCACTGTCGTGACCGGCCCCGGCCCTGCGGCCAGACGGTGATCGCCAGGTCGGTCCCGGACGCCGTCGTCGAGGTCCCTGACGCTGAGTCGTCCGCCCCGTCGAACGCGCCACAACCGGTGATTAGGGGGACGCAGGCACCGATTAGCGCTAAGCGGCAGATCGCACTAACAGGTCCTCTACAGATGCGTCCCATCGGCTAGGTGCTCCGGTACCTCGTACGACGAATTATCTGGGCGGCCGTTCTCCTCGTCGCGGTCACCTTCGTGTCGTTCGTGATCTTCTTCATCGTTCCGGCCAACCCGGCCCGGGCGATGACCGGGCCGCAAGCGCCGCCCGAGCGGGTCGAGCGCGTGGAGAAGATGCTAGGCCTCGACGACCCCGTGCCGGTCCAGTACGCGCGCTTCATGCGCGAGCTCGTGGTGCATCAGTCGCTCGGACGCTCGTTCGCTACCCGCCAGCAGGTGAACGACATCATCAAGGCGGCCGCCCCTGTCACGGCGAGCGTCGTGTTCGGCGGCGTCGTGATCTGGCTCGCGATCGCGTTCCCGATCGGCATCCTGTCGGCGCTCCGGCCGCGGACGCTGCTCGACCGCTTCGCGATGGTCTTCGTGCTGATCGGCGTGTCGGCGCATCCCGTGTGGATCGGGCTGCTGCTGTCGTACGTCGTCGGGTTCAAGCTCGGCCTGACGCCGCTCGGCGGCTACTGCGACATGATCAACCCGTCCACGGCGTGCGGCGGACCGGTGCAGTGGGCGCACTCGCTCGTGCTGCCGTGGTTCACGTTCGCGCTCCTCTACGCCGCGCTGTACACGCGGATGATCCGCGCGAACGTGATGGAGACCATGAACGAGGACTACGTGCGGACCGCGCGCGCCAAGGGCGCATCGGAGTCCCGCGTGATGAAGACGCATATCCTCCGTAACGCGATGCTGCCGATCGTGACCATCCTCGGGATGGACATCGGCATCCTCCTCGGCGGCGCGATCTTCACCGAATCTGTTTTCGGCCTGCCCGGGCTCGGCAAGACCGCGGTCTCGGCCCTCGACGGCTTCGACCTGCCGACCGTGCAGGGCATCGTCGTCTTCTCGACGATCGCGATCATCGCCCTGAACCTGATCGTCGATCTGCTCTACGCCTGGATCGACCCGCGGATCCGCCTTACCTAGCCGTCCTTCTTGGAGGGTTCCTCTCCCTCGCGCGCCTCGAACGCGAGCATGACGCGGCGGAGGAGCGTGTTCAGCTGCCGCCGCTCGCGCTCGTTCAGCGCCTCCGTGACGAGCGCCTCCTTGCGGGCCTGCACGCCGACCGCGCCCTCCCAGAGCTCGCGGCCTTTCGCGGTCGGCTCGACGAGCACGCCGCGCCGGTCTTGGGGGTCCGGGAGGCGGCGGACGAGGCCGGCATTCTCGAGCTGGTCGAGGCGGTTCGTCATCGCGCCGCTCGACAGGTCGGCGATCTTCGCGAGCGCGCCGGCCGAGCGTCGGTAAGGCCGACCGGCCCAGCGGAGCGAGCTGAGGATGCGCCAGTCGGTGTGGCCGAGACCGTGGTCGGCGAGCGTGCGGTCCAGCTCGCGCTGGACGCGCCGGTTGATCCCGCCGATCCGGTCGATGATCCCCTCCACCTCGAGGTCGAGATCGGCCGGAAGCTCGTCCCTGATCTCCTCGAGGAAGCGGTCGACGTGATCATGCTTGCCCACGGAAGAAGTCTTTAGCAAAAGTTTCTTGACGTCAAGACACTTCGGTGTGTATGTTCGAGGTCAAGAAGTTCGAGGTCAAGAGATTAGGCTTTGAAAGGAGGCGGCATGCTTCAGCCCGACCTCGATGTGCAGAGGCTCCTTTCCGTGGAGCGGGCCGAACGCCTCCGCGCCGACGCCCTCGATCGGAACCGTCGGCGTGGAGCGTTCCGCCGGAAGACGAACCCGCGCGACCGGCACCCGGTCGCGCGGCCGGCCTGGGAGGGACGGTAATGACGACTGCAACGGAGACAGGGTTCGCCGCGCTCTCGATCACCGAGGCGGCGGCCGCACAGGAGAACGGCGAGCGCCAGAACGTTCGCCTTCGCGGCGAGCTCGGAATCGGCGCGTTCGGCGTCAACGCGGTGCGGGCGGTCGCGGCGGGGACGAGAGTGATCGGGGAGCACGACGAGGCCGGGCCCGGCTCGGACGGGCACGAGGAGCTGTATATCGTCCTCTCCGGCCACGCGGTCTTCACGGTCGCGGGCGAGCAGGTCGACGCGCCGCTCGGCACCGCCGTCTTCGTCCGCGACCCGGAGCTGCGCCGGAGCGCAGTCGCCAAGGAGGACGGGACGCTCGTCGTCGCGGTCGGCGCGCCGGCGGGGAAGCCGTTCACGCCCACGCCGGGCGAGGCGATGCGCGACTTCCTCGAGCCGTACAACGCCAAGGACTACGCGGCGGCGCTCGAGATCGGCCGCGGGATCCTGCACAGGTACCCCGGCAACCCGCTCGCGCTCTACAACATCGCCTGCATGGAGGCGTTGCTCGGCGCCAAGGACGACGCCCTGAAGCACCTCGGCGAGGCGCTCGCGGGCTCGGATCGCCTGCGCGAGAACGCGCGGACCGACGACGACTTCGCCTCGCTGCGCGGCGACCCGCAGTTCGAGGAGCTGATCGCAAGCTAGAGTCGGCCGCGCTGTGTTGCGCGGCAAGCGGATCCTGATCACCGGTGGGGCGGGCTTCATCGGCACGACGCTCGCCCGCCGGCTGGTCGACGAGAACGAGATCGTCGCGGTGGACAACCTCCACCGCGACGCGCTCTCGGGCACCCAGCTCGACGACCACCCGAACTTCACCTTCGTGGAGGGCGACGTGCTCGACGCCGACCCTCTGCGCACGCTGGCTCGGGGCGTGACCCACATCGTGCACTGCGCCGCCATCGCCGGCGTCGACACGGTGATGGAGAGCCCTGTGCGAACGATGCGCGTGAACCTGATCGGCACCTACAACGTGCTCGAGGCGGCGCTGGCGACGAGGGACACGGTCGAGCGCCTGATCGAGTTCTCCACGAGCGAGGTCTTCGGGACGTACGCCTACAAGGTGGCCGAGGGCGACGTGACGACGCAGGGGTCGGTCGGCGAGGCACGCTGGACCTACGCCGTCTCCAAGCTCGCCGGCGAGCACATGGCTCACGCCTACCACGACGAGCTGGGCGTCCCGACGACCTCCGTGCGCCCGTTCAACGTCTACGGGCCGGGCCAGATCGGCGGCGGCGCCATTCGCGCCTTCATCGAGACGGCGCTCGCGGGCCGCGACCTCGTCATCCACGGCGACGGCTCGCAGATCAGGGCGTGGTGCTACGTCGACGACATGGTCGAGGGCGTCCTCTGCTGCCTCGAGCGGCACGAGGCGGTCGGCCAGAGCTTCAACATCGGCAACGCTCGCTCCGCCGTGACGATCTACGACCTCGCGCAGCGGATCAACCGGTTGACCGGAGCCAACGTCGACGTGCGCTTCCAGCCGCTCCACTACACGGACGTCGAGCTGCGCATCCCGAACATCGACAAGGCCCGGGAGCTGCTCGGCTTCGAGGCGAAGGTGGAGCTCGACGAGGGGCTGGCGAGGACGATCGCGTGGTACCGGAGCCGGAAGCCCTCGCTGGCGTGATCCGCCTCGCTCGCCCCGACGTGGGCGAGGAAGAGCTCGCCGAGATCGCGGCCGTGCTCGAGTCGGGGCAGTTGACGATGGGCCCGAAGGTCGCCGAGCTCGAGGAGCTGCTCGCGCGCGCGTGCGGAGTCGAGCACGCGGTCGCCGTCTCCTCCGGGACGGCTGCGCTCCACCTGGCGATCCTCGCGCTCGGGCTCGAGCCGGGCGACGAGGTGCTCGTGCCCGCCTACACGTTTCCCGCCACGGCCAACGTGGTCGCGCTCGCAGGCCTGCGGCCGGCGCTCATCGACGTCGACCCGGAGACGATGAACCTCGACGTCGCGCGCGTCGCCGACGCCGTCGGGCCGCGCACGCGTGCGGTGCTCGCCGTCCACCTCTTCGGCCGGCCGCTGGACTGGGAGGCGCTCGAGGCCGCGCTTCCAGAAAGGGTCGTGCTGCTGGAGGACGCAGCGGGCGCGCTCGGCGCGCGGCGCCGCGGCAGGCCGTGCGGGAGCCTCGGGCTGATGGGGTGCCTGTCGTTCCACCCGCGCAAGATCGTCACGACGGGCGAGGGCGGTGCCGTCACGACCGACGACGAGCAGCTGGCCGCCTCGATCCGGTCGCTGCGCCATCACGGCTGGGCCGCGGACGACATGCCGGCTCCCGGCGTCAACTACCGGCTCTCGGACGTGCTGTGCGCGCTCGGGATTCCGCAGCTGCGGCGACTGGACGAGCTTCTGGCGGCGCGGGAGCGGATCGCGGCGGCCTACGCGGATCGTCTGGCCGGTGTCGTCGAAATCCCGTCGGCCGACGACGGCGACGTACACGGGTGGCAGGCCTATGTCGTGCGCGTCGACCGGCGCGACGAGATCCTCGCGGCCCTGCGCGCCGAGCGGATCGAGGCGCAGATCGGCACGTACGCGCTCCACCGTCTCGCCGCGTATGCCCACCAGGGCTCGTTCCCCGGCGCCGACGCCGCCTACGAACGTGCCCTGGCCCTGCCGTTCCACACCGCTCTCGACGACGCGGGCCTGGACCTGGTCGCCTCGGCCTTGACAAGACTTGTAAGTGAGTAGTAACTTACACCGCCATGGCGGTGGCAGCGGTTAGGCAGAGCGCCGAGGAACGCCGTGAGAGCATCCTCGATGCGGCGCTGATCGAGTTCGCGGAGCGTGGCCTTCACGGCACCTCCACGGAGGACATCGCAAAACGCGCGGGCATCTCGCAGCCCTACGTCTTCCGACTCTTCGGCAGCAAGAAGAAGCTCTTCGCGGAGGCGTGCGCCCGCTGCATGCGCGAGTTGCGCGAGGAGATGGAGTCCGCCGCGGCCGGGCTGACGGGCGAGGAGGCGCTGGAGGCGATGGGCAAGGCCTATCGGGAGATTCTCGACGCGGACCCGCACAGGCTCCAGCTCCAGATGCACATGTATGCGGCGTCGCAGGAGCCCGAGATCCGCGAAGCCGCGCGGTCCGGGTTCGGCGACCTCTACACGACCTTCGAGCGCCTCACCGGCGCCGACGCCGAGCGCCTCACCCGGTTCTTCGCAGTCGGGATGCTGATCAACGTGATCGCCTCGATGCAGCTGCACGACTCCGGCCTCGGCTGGGCGGAGCGCCTGATCGGCGGCTGCAGCAAGGCCCCCAGCGCATGACCTCTCTTTTTTCACCAGGAAGTAAGTGATGAGTCACTACATCGAAAGGAGCAGTGCGATGTCTGCAAGGACGCGAACGATCTGGACGTTCGTCGTCACCTCGCTCGGCCTCTTCATGGTCGTGCTCGACAACCTCGTGGTCTCGACGGCGCTCCCCGTGATCCGCACGGACCTCGGCGCGTCGATCGAGCAGCTCGAGTGGACGGTGAACGCCTACACCCTGACCTTCGCCGTGCTCCTGCTGACCGGGGCCGCGCTCGGCGACCGCTTCGGCCGGCGCCTGCTGTTCGTGATCGGGCTCGCGATCTTCACGGGCGCGTCCGCAGCGGCGGCTCTCGCGCCGAGCGCCGAGTGGCTGATTGCCGCTCGGGCCGTGCAGGGCATCGGCGGAGCGATCGTGACGCCGCTGAGCCTCACGATCCTGAGCGAGGCGGTCCCGCGCGAGCGTCGCGGCGTGGCGCTCGGCGCCTGGTCCGGCGTGGCCGGTCTCGCCGTGGCGGCGGGCCCGCTCGTCGGCGGCGCGGTCGTCGAGGGCATCTCCTGGCAGTGGATCTTCTGGCTCAACGTGCCCATCGGAGTCGTCCTGCTTCCGCTCGCCGGCCTGCGCCTGCGCGAGTCCAAGGGGCCTGAGGGCGCCCTCGACCTCCCGGGTCTCGCGCTCGTCAGTGCCGGCCTGTTCGGTGTCGTCTGGGGGCTGGTCAACGGGAACGGCGACGGCTGGACGAGCCCGGCGATCGTGACTGCGATCGCAGGCGGCATCGTGCTGCTAGGCGGGTTCGTCGCCTGGGAGCGGCGCGCGGTGCAGCCGATGGTCCCGCTTCGGCTCTTCCGTGACCGCGGCTTCTCCGCGGCCAACGGCGCCTCGCTGTTCATGTACTTCGGGATGTTCGGCTCGATCTTCCTGCTCGCGCAGTTCCTCCAGACCGCTCAGGGCCACTCGCCGCTCGGCGCGGGTCTGAGGACCCTGCCGTGGACGGCGATGCCGATGTTCGTAGCGCCCATCGCCGGCGCGCTGTCCGACCGCATCGGCGGCCGGCCGCTGATGGCGACGGGCCTGGCCCTGCAGGCGATCGCGCTCGGCTGGCTGGCGCTCGTGTCGGAGCCGTCCGTCCCGTACAGCGAGCTCGTGGGCGCCTTCATCCTCGGCGGCATCGGGATGGCGCTCTTCTTTGCCCCGGTGGCGAACGTGGTCCTCTCGGCCGTGCGGCCCCAGGAGGAGGGCAAGGCGTCGGGCGTCAACAACGCGATCCGCGAGGTGGGCGGCGTCCTCGGCGTCGCAGTGCTCGCCTCGGTGTTCTCGAGCTACGGCAGCTACGTCTCGCCGCAGGCGTTCACCGACGGGCTCGTCCCGGCCGTCTGGGTCGGTGCCGCGGTGCTCGCGGTCGGCTCGGTCGTCTCGCTCCTGATCCCGCGCAAGCGGCGCACCCAGGAAGCCGTCGTCGGCGAGGTGGTTCCCGAGGCCGCCTAGCCTCCGCGGTTTGTTCGCAGCGGGCGGAGCAGCTGGTACCCGTCGCGGAGGAAGGGCGTCCGGTCGATGAGCACCGCGATCTCGGTGCCCGCGAAGGCGCCCTCCTCCGTGACGATCTCGTCAACGTCCTCGCCGGGCGTGACGTCGAAGTACTGCTCGCCCTGAATCTGCTCGAGCGCTTCAGAGGGGCCGATCGGGGCGAGCTTGATCACCTCGGTCGCGACGACGACCGGCACGCCGATCTCACCGGCGGCTGACGCGATCGTCGCGGTGCCGACCTTGTTGCAGACCGAGCCGTCGCGGAAGATCGTGTCCGCGCCCACCAGAACGAGCGACGCGTGCTCGAGGTTCGCGGCGGCCTCGTCGTCCTCGACGAGCTCCACCTCGAGCCCTTCGCCGCGTAGCTCGTCGGCGAACGCGCGTCCCTCCTCGAACGGTGCGGAAACGGTGCAGACGACCCTGGCCGGCGCCGTGTAGAGGAGCGCCTCGCGCACGGTGGCAGATGCCGAGTGCGTAACGACGAGCGCGTCCGTGAGCCGTTCGCGGAGCTGGATCGCGATCGAGCGGCCCGCCCGGTCGCGCCCTGCGATCAGGGCGTTCGCCTCGTCGTGGAGCATCCGGCACATCTCGTCGTCGCCGAGGTGCGCGCCGGCGCGCCCTGCGGCGAGGAGCCGGCCCACGGCGCCGGTGATCGCGCCGACGGCGGGGCGGCTCGCTGCGAGCGAGCGACCCGCGTCGATCAGCGAATCGAGCAACTCCTCGCCGCGCGCGGTGTCTTCGTCGGCGAGCTCGACGAGCGTCTCGACGGCGCGCCGCGCCATCCAGCTCCCCCCGTGCGTTCGATCCTCTCTGAGCTCGGCTATTCGCTCTTCGAGTAATGAGGCCACTGAGCGGTATTCTCGCGTGTACGCTCACCGCCTGCAAATGGCCACCTCTCGGCTCACCGCTGTGGCGGAGACGACCCCGGATCTAAGCGTCGTCGTGCCGGTGTTCGAGGAGGCGGCCACGATCTCCGAGCTGTACGCCCGTGCGACCGCGTCGCTGGAGGAGCTCGCGCGGCCGTACGAGCTGATCTTCGTGGACGACGGCTCCGCCGACGGGACCTGGGGCGAGATCGAGCGCCTGCGCAGCACGGACGACCGGATTCGCGCTGTCCGCTTCAAGCGGAACTTCGGGCAGCACCCGGCCATGCACGCCGGGCTCGCACGCGCCCGCGGCGAGATCGTCGTGACGATGGACGGCGACCTCCAGAACGCGCCGGAGGACATCCCGAAGCTGGTGGCGGCAGTCGAGGCGGGCGCCGACGTGGCGAGCGGGCGGCGGGCCGCGCGGCACGACTCGTGGGGCCGGACGCTGCCGTCGCGCTTGATCAACGGCATGCTGCGGCGCTTCACGGGCGTCTCGATCTCCGACTTCGGCTGCGCCTTCAACGCGTACCGGCGGAGCGCCATGGAGCCGATGCTCGGCGTGATCGGCCGGCAGAAGTTCACCAAGGCGCTCGTCCTGTCCGGCGGCGCGAGCGTCGTCGAGGTCGACGTCGCGCATGCTCCGCGCACCGGCAGCTCGCGCTACTCGCCGCTGCGGCTCACCCGCCTTGCGCTGCACGTGCTGGCCGGCTTCTGGCCGCGTCCGATCCAGTGGGCGGGCCTCGCGATCGGTGCGCTCTGCACCCTGCTCGCGACGGTCCTCGGTGTGTACGCGCTCTGGTACTGGATCGACCGCGCCGACTTCCCCGGGCCGCTGCTGCTGGGCGTCGCGGTGCTCGTCGTGCTCGGTACGCAGGGCTTCATCCTCGCGCTGATCG
>Ga0126306_10002474_pt1 | contig 10409 bp, 8 predicted proteins | sample Plot27_FD_92592 | JGI IMG/M metagenome (GOLD analysis project Ga0126306, IMG submission 92592) | Serpentine soil microbial communities from UC McLaughlin Reserve, CA, USA - Plot27 | ecosystem: Environmental > Terrestrial > Soil > Grasslands | place: USA: UC McLaughlin Reserve, Lake County... | reverse complement strand
TTGCAGGCGTGGGGCTCGGGACGATCATGGGCCTCAGCCGTTTCGCCGAATGGCTGGGCGCACCGCTATTCATCATTGCCCAGTCGGCGCCACTGGCGGCGCTCATTCCCATACTCACCTTTGCCTATGGGATAGGGATGACGTCGAAGGTGCTTACGGTATGTATCATGGCCATGCCCGTAATCGTCTTGAACTCGCTTAACGCGGTTCGACATACGCCAGTTTCGCTCCTGGAAATGGCGCGATCCTTTCTTGGCTCGCGATGGCAGCTCATCAGAAAGGTCGTGCTGCCGTCGGCTGGCCCGATGATTTTTGCAGGCCTGCGGCTCGGCTGCGCGGCGGGGTTTATCGGCATCATCCTGGCCGAACTCCTCATCACGCCGACGGGTATCGGCGACATCATAACGTATAATCAGTCGATCGCCGAATATGCCAAAATGTATGCTGCGATCGCTTTCATCATCGTGTTTTCGGTTTTGTTCATCGAAATCATCCAATTTGCAGAGCAAAAACTGTTCCGGAATGCAAGGCGCCTCGCAGCATGAGAAAGCACGAGGCTGGTGCAAGCAAATTGGGGGAAGCGAAATCCATAGTGGAGGTGCGAGGCGTATCGAAAATCTATGAGGGGGGTGTCGAAGCCCTAAGTAATATTACCCTTGATTTTCCAGAAGGGCAGCTCACGAGCCTGCTGGGCCCTTCAGGCTGCGGTAAAACCACGCTGCTCAAGATTATTGCCGGCCTCATTCCGTCCACCTCGGGGGAAGTGCTCGTCCATGGGCAGCCGGTTGCCGGACCGGGACCAGAGCGGGCGTTCGTCTTTCAAGATTTTGCGCTGATGCCCTGGGCAAATGTGATGCGCAACGTCAGCTTCGGTCTTGAACTCAGAGGAATAGGCAAGTCCGAGCGTCAAGCCATTGCCGAGAAATACATCGAGGCGGTCGGGCTGAGAGGGTTCGAACACTCTTACCCACATGAGCTGTCGGGAGGAATGCGGCAACGCGTCGGTCTGGCGCGCGCGCTTGCGGTCGACGCCGCCGTTCTGCTCATGGATGAGCCATTCTCGGCGGTGGATGAGCAGACGCGCCGCAAATTCCAAGAAGACCTACTGCTGCTCATTGCGCGGGAGCGCAAGACGTTCATCTTCGTCACGCATAGTATTGAGGAAGCAGTATATGTCTCGGACAGAGTTGTTCTGCTGTCGCGCAGGCCAAGCACTGTTTCAGCGATCATAGAGCCCAACGTTCCGCGAGGAGGCGATCCCGAGGACATCCGACGCAACGCGACCTATCTCGACACGGTAGAGAACATCTGGCGGGGTTTGAAGCGATATGTGGAGTGAACTGGGATGACGATAGGCGGTTGGCGAATTCCGATGATGGCTTCGCTTCTCATTTGGGCATCGGTTTGGGAGATCGTGGGCCGAAGCGGGGCAAGCCTAGTTATTCCGCCGTTGTCGAGGATCTTCACACGCATCCTGGAGATTGTTCCGACACCAACGTTCATTAATGCATTGGCAATAACGGGACGAAGTTTCCTCCTCGGCGTAGCTATTGCTGTCCTGGCAGGTGTGCCGCTAGGCATTCTCATGGGGCGTTCGCGAATTGCCGACCGAATCCTTCTGCCATGGGTCAATATGTTCCTGTCGGCTCCTCTCAGCGCGCTTGTGCCGGTGATCATGGTCCTTTTCGGGCTCGGGGAGGTGACTATCGTGCTCACGGTCGTTCTGTTCGCGATATGGATCATCGTGCTTGATGCTCGCGCGGGGGTGCGCGGCATCTCGCTGTCGCTCATTGAGATGGCGCGCAGCTTCGGCGCGAACGAGTGGCAGATCTTCAATCGGATCTATGTTTTGGCAGCTCTGCCGGAAATATTATCCGGCATCCGGCTCGGCCTGATACGAGCCGTCAAAGGCGTGGTCATCGGGCAGCTCCTGGTATCGATAGTCGGGTTCGGCAGCCTATTCGAGCTTTATTCCTCACGATTCTTGATGGAGCATTTCTGGGCATTGCTGTTCGTGTTGTTCGGTTTTGCCTTTTCGATAAACGAAATCATGGCGTGGCTCGAACGCAAGGCTGAATATTATGCCTCCTCCCGCCAGTGACTTTTGCGACAGATATAGGGTCATCACATGAAATATGCAGTTGCACCATCGAGAGTAGCCGGCGTGCTTATCGAAGGAGACGATGCTGTGTTTCCCGTTCACCGGATTTACTGCGTTGGGCGCAACTATGCGGCACATGCCATCGAAATGGGCGGTGATCCCAATCGGGAGGCGCCGTTCTTCTTCCAAAAGAATCCCGACAATCTGGTGACCGAAGAGGGCGACTTCCCATATCCCGAGAAATCCAGCGACGTCCATCACGAGATCGAATTGGTCGTTGCTCTGAAAGGCGGTGGCGACAACGTCTCGCTCTCCAATGCGCTCGATCTCGTGTTGGGCTATGCGGTTGGGCTCGATATGACGCGCCGCGACCTGCAGGCGGAATGCAAAGAGCTTGGCCGACCATGGGAAGTGGCCAAAGCATTCGAGCGATCAGCGCCTATCAGCAAGATCGCGCCGGCGAGCCGTTGCGGTCACCCCAATCAAGGAGCGATTTGGCTGAAGGTCGACGGCAAAATGCGACAGGAAGGCGATATCAGCCAACTGATCTGGAAGGTACCGGAAATCATCTCGTTCCTGTCCGGCTATTTCACATTAAAAGCGGGGGACCTCATCATGACGGGAACGCCTGCCGGTGTCGGGCCGGTCGCACGAGGAAATGTCCTTCACGGTCATATCGACGGCATAGGCGAGGTGCGAACGCGCGTAATCTGAGATGTTCAGAGGGTGATCCCGGGGAGTTTCAGCCCATGCTCCCTGGCACAGTCAACGGCGATGTCATAGCCGGCGTCGGCGTGCCGCATCACGCCCGAGGCAGGGTCGTTCCAGAGGACCCGAGCCAGGCGGCGGTCAGCCGCCTCGGTGCCATCGCAAACAACGACCATGCCTGCATGTTGAGAATAACCCATGCCAACACCTCCGCCGTGATGCAATGACACCCAAGTGGCACCTGAGGCAGTGTTGAGCAAAGCATTGAGCAGAGGCCAATCGGAAACGGCATCGGAGCCGTCGATCATGGCTTCGGTTTCACGATTGGGAGAGGCAACGGATCCCGAATCCAGGTGATCGCGTCCGATCACGAGGGGGGCTTCGAGCTCACCTGATCGCACCATTTCATTGAAGGCAAGACCTAGACGATGCCGCTGTCCGAGACCAACCCAGCAGATGCGCGCCGGCAGACCCTGAAAACGTATGCGTGTTCGCGCTAGATCGAGCCAATTATGAAGGTGCGGGTCATCGGGGATGAGTTCTTTCACCCGCGCGTCGGTCCGATAGATGTCCTCGGGGTTGCCGGAGAGCGCTGCCCAGCGAAACGGACCGATGCCGCGGCAAAACAGCGGGCGAATATAGGCCGGGACGAAACCGGGAAAGGAGAACGCTTGCTTCAGACCCATGTCGAAAGCCATCTGCCGGATGTTGTTGCCGTAGTCGAGAGTGGGCACGCCGGCCGCATGAAACTTCAACATGGCTTCCACGTGTATGCGCATGGATTGCTTAGCAGCCGTTGCGACCACTGAAGGATCCGCCCGCCGCTTCTCCTCCCATTCGGCGAGCGACCAGCCAGCGGGAAGGTAGCCGTTGGCAGGGTCGTGGGCGGAGGTTTGGTCGGTCAGTGCATCCGGACGTATGCCGCGGTCAAAAATCTGCGGCAGCAGCTCGGCGGCATTCCCGAGAACGCCTACTGAAATCGGCTTGCCGAGGCGGTGCGCGCTCTCGATCATTTTGAGCGCTTCATCGATGTCGCCTGCCTGGGCATCGAGATATTTGGTTCGCAGCCGCATTTCGATGCGCGAAGGCTGGCATTCGATGGCAATCAGCGAGGCGCCGGCCATGGTCGCGGCAAGTGGCTGGGCACCGCCCATGCCACCGAGGCCTGAGGTCAGAAACCATTTGCCTTTCAGGTTGCCGCCATAATGCCGTCTGCCGACCTCGGCAAAGGTCTCATACGTGCCCTGCACAATGCCCTGGGTACCGATATAGATCCACGAGCCCGCGGTCATCTGGCCGTACATCATCAGGCCCTTGCGGTCGAGGACATTGAAGTGATCCCAATTTGCCCAGGCCGGGACGAGATTGGAGTTCGCGATGAGAACACGCGGCGCATCGGCATGGGTGGTGAAAATTCCGACCGGTTTGCCCGACTGCACGAGCAGCGTCTCGTCATCAGCCAAAAGTCTCAGCCCCGCAACAATACGATCGAAAGAGTTCCAGTCGCGTGCCGCCCGGCCGATGCCGCCATAAACCACCAGTTCCTCGGGATGTTCGGCAACATCCTGGTCGAGATTATTCATCAGCATCCGCAGCGGCGCTTCGGTGAGCCAACTTCTAGCCGAGAGTTTGGTGCCGGTTGGCGCCTTTATCCGCCTAGTGTTGTCTTTTCGTGAAGCGGCCGCGGCCATGGAATTCTCCCGTTGATCAGTCGTCGCCGGTCAAGGCCGGCAGGCCGCCGGAAGCAGACGTTCGGTAGCGGCTGACGAGCTCGTACCTGCCGGCGGGGTAGGTGAGGGTGACGCGGGTTACGACCTTGCCGCCGGACCAGCTCGTGCGGTGAAGCTCCAGGCATGGAGCGCGGGATGTGAGGCGGAGCAATTTTCGCGTGGCATGATCGGGCAGAACGGCTTTGACCGAGTGCTCGAGTTCATCGACAGGGGCGAGCGACAAGAGATAGGCCGTCGGAGTGACGGCGCTAAAATCCTGACGCAGAAAAAACGGTGCGACGGAGGGGTTCACATAGCGCCGTTCGAGCTGAACCGGAACCCTATCTTCACGGTGAACAATTGTGAGCTCATATAGACTGGCGCCGGTTTTCAGATTGAATGACTGTGCCAGCTGCCCATCGGCTTTGACTTTAGCCAAGGATATGACCAGCGCATCATAGCGGCGGCCTCGCGCGGCGATTTCATCGGCGATGTTTCGAAGTTCGAGGAGGCTGGTCGACCTGTGAATCTCCTTAACGAATGTGCCGACGCCCGGGACGCGGCTGATGTATCCGTCGCGGGTCAATTCTCGCAAAGCCCTGTTGGCGGTCATGCGCGCTATGCCGAATCGCGCGGCAAGTTCGTTTTCGGAGGGTATGCGAGTGCCGGGCGGCCAGCCGCCCGAACGGATATTGGCCAAGACATGGTTCTTAACTTGCCGGTAGCGAGGCTGGCTGCCGTTTTGTGCCAAGATGCTCTTCACGGCGAAAGCTCTCGACCAGCCTTGAAGGTCCGATAATGCGGATTAAAGCCCAAGGCGTAAGCGAGATGGCCCGGCGCCTCCACATCCCATAGGACCAGGTCGGCTTTGCGCCCCGGTGCAATGTCGCCGCGATCATTCAACCGCAAAGCGCGCGCCGCGTTGACGGTAACCGCGAGGAGGGATTCTTCCGCTGTGAGTCCAAAAAGCACACATCCCATATTCATGATGGTCAGCAGAGAGTGGACAGGCGAACTCCCTGGATTGAGATCGGTTGCCAGAGCAATGGGAACGCCCTGGCGCCGCAGCTCGGCGATCGGAGGAAGCTGCTTTTCGCGCAAATAGTAAAATGCACCAGGGAGCAGAACAGCAACAGTCGATGCTGCCGCCAAGGCGGCGACTCCCGACTCATCGAGATATTCAAGGTGATCACATGAGATCGCACCGTAGCGCGCCGCGAGCTTTGCGCCGCCCATGTTCGAGAGCTGCTCGGCATGGAGCTTTACCGGAATGTTGTGAGCCAAAGCAGCTTTGAAAATCTCCTCGGTTTCACCGAGATCAAGCGCAATAGTTTCACAGAATGCGTCTACCGCGTCTGCCAAGCCCGCCCTGGCAGCGGAGGGCAGGGCTTCCTGACACACCAGCCTGACATAGGCCGAGCGGTTCTCCCTGAATTCAGGGGGAAACGCGTGAGCACCGAGAAAGGTGGTCTGGATATCAACGGAGCGCTCTCGGGCAAGAGCACGGGCGACACGCAGCATTTTGAGTTCGGTTTCAACATCGAGGCCATAGCCCGATTTTATCTCTACCGTCGTCGCGCCTTCGGCGAGGAGCCTGTCGAGCCGCAGCACGGCCGAGGAGAGAAGCTCGCTTTCGCCAGTGGCCCTGGTGGCACGTACGGTGGACAGGATGCCGCCGCCCGCCTTTGCTATGTCACTGTAAGAAATACCTTTGAGGCGCTGTTCAAACTCATGGGCGCGATTTCCGGCATAGACCAGGTGGGTATGACAATCGATCAGGCCGGGGGTGAGAAGACGACCCTCCGCATCGATCCGCCGGTCGGCGCGCGGGGCGTCGCGCATCGCACCAACCCAGCGGATATGTCCACCGGTAACGAGGACCGCGCCACTGTCCACAAGCCCGTAAGGACTGCCGCCGAGCATGGTGGCGATTCGGGCATTGCCGATCAGGAGCGACCCAGGAGAGGTTGCGGTAGTAGAACCCATGCTGTACAAGCCTGTCTATACAACTATAGATTCGACGAATGGCCGAGCGCAAGCTTCGTTTTGCACATGCCCTTCTTCCCCAGGGTTGGGCGAACGACGTGGCAGTTGCAGTGAGCCCTGAGGGATTGATCGCCGCGGTCACAGCGAACGAAACCGATGAGCTTGGGCCGACAATCGCGGGATTTGCCGTGCCGGGGATGGCGAATGTTCATGCGCATGCGCACCAGCGTGCGATGGCAGGTCTCGCTGAAATCTCCAGCACAGGCACAGACAGTTTTTGGACCTGGCGAGAAACCATGTACCGATTTGCGCTTGCCATGGAGCCGGCCGAACTGGAAGCAGTGGCGGCACAGCTTTACATGGAGGCGCTGCTGGCAGGTTTCACGTCAGTCGGAGAATTTCAATATCTTCATCACGCGCCTGATGGAAGCCGCTATGGACGGCCGGCGGAAATGTCGCTTCGATGTCTCTCTGCCGCAGCAACGACCGGAATTGCGATCACTCTACTGCCGACCTTTTATAGATACGCGGGACTGAAAAACCAGCCTGCGGCGGCGAGCCAACGGCGGTTCGTCAATGACGCAGCCAGCTACCTCGGTATCCTGCACGACGTCCAAACCGAGGTCTTGAAGCAGGGAAATGCACGGCTCGGCATATCTCCGCATTCGCTGCGCGCTGTTGCTGCCGAAGAATTACGGGAGGTCATCGAGGAATTCGACAGACTCCAGCCGGACGGACCCGTTCACATTCACGCGGCGGAACAGAGCCGTGAGGTGGAAGAGTGCCTGGCCGCGACCGGCAAACGCCCGATCGAGTTTCTCTTGGGGAATTTCGAAGTTTCGGAACGCTGGTGCATCATCCACGCGACGCATATGACCGAATCCGAAACCGGAGAGCTGGCACGCTCAGGGGCAATTGCGGGCCTGTGTCCGACAACAGAGGCCAATCTGGGAGACGGCATTTTCAATGCACGTGAGTTTCGCGAAGAGGGCGGCATGATCGCGGTCGGCTCGGACAGCAATATCAGTGTGAGCGTCGCGGAAGAGTTGCGCCAGCTCGAATATTCGCAGCGCCTGAGGCTTCAGGCGCGCAACGTGCTTGCGGGCGGTCCCAACCGGTCGACCGGCAGGACATTATTCAATGCTGCGGCTACTGGCGGAGCCCGTGCGCTCGGGCAACCGCAGGGTGCCATTGCGGCGGGGCTTCGGTCAGATATCGTCGTGCTCAATCAGCAGCAAGGCGCTCTGATCGGCCGCACAGGAGACAATGTTCTCGACAGCTGGATCTTCTCGGGAGGAAACGCTTGCGTAAGCGACGTATTCGTGGCCGGGGAGCATCTCGTGAGGCAGGGCCAGCATATCGACGGCCCCAATATCACGGCGCGCTATAGAAAAGCAGTCGAATCGCTCAAGGCAAAACTGTAATTAGCAGCATGGTCAAGCAGCAGATAGCGATTGGTGAGACCGGCCTCTCTTTGGACGATTTCCGCAAGGCGCTATCGGGCCCGTGCGAAGTCAGCCTTGCTCAAAGGGCGCAAGCTTCGATTGAAGCCTCGCATCAGGCCGTGGCTAGGCTGCTGCGCGGGCCGGAGCCAATTTATGGCGTGAACACCGGTTTCGGCAAGCTTGCTAAGTCGAGGATCGCCGCGTCCGATCTCGGAAGATTGCAAGTCAATTTGGTGCGCTCGCATGCGGCAGGAACCGGCGAGCCGCTCGATCAGGCCACGGTCAGGCTGTTGATGGCATTGAAGCTGGCCTCGCTTGCTCAAGGCTATTCAGGCATTGCGCCGGCGACCGCTCAGCTTCTTGCAGATATAATCAACAGCAACATCATCCCAGTCATTCCCGCGCAGGGATCGGTCGGTGCGTCGGGTGATCTCGCGCCGCTTGCGCATCTGTCACTTGTACTGATGGGAGAAGGGGAAGCATGGGTCAATGGGGAGCGGATGGCCGGCGGCGACGCCTTGAGGGGGGCGGGGCTCAAGCCGGCGGCACTTGGTCCAAAGGAGGGCCTGGCGCTTTTGAATGGAACGCAAGTTTCGACGGCAATTGCCCTTCATGCGCTCATCATTGCCGAACAGACGATGCAGGCGGCAGTCGTGGCGGGGGCGATGTCGGTTGATGCCATCAAGGGAAGCGATACGCCCTTCGATGCGCGTATCCACGCTGTCCGACCACATCCCGGGCAGATCAAGATGGCAGCGCTTTATCGCGGACTGCTCGAAGGCAGCGCGATCCGTGCCTCACATCTAACCGGCGACGACAAGGTCCAGGATCCCTATTCGTTCCGTTGCCAACCCCAGGTGATGGGAGCCGCGCTGGACCTTCTACGGACGGTTGCCCGCACTCTTTCAGTCGAAGCCAACAGCGTCAGCGACAATCCCCTGGTGTTTGCTGCCGAGGGCGAGGTGCTGTCTGGAGGCAACTTTCACGGCGAGCCGGTGGCGTTCGCAGCCGATATCATGGCGCTTGCGATTGCGGAAATCGGTTCAATTTCCGAAAGACGGATCGCGGAACTGACCGACACGACGATCAGCGAGCTGCCGCCGTTTCTGGTTCAGGAGCCCGGGCTCAATTCCGGATATATGATTGCCCATGTCACGGCGGCGGCGCTGGCGTCGGAGAACAAAATGCTGGCCCATCCCGCAAGCGTCGACAGCCTGCCGACCTCAGCAAATCAGGAAGATCACGTGAGCATGGCAACACATGGCGCGCTGCGGCTTCATCGCATGAACGCCAACACCCAAGGGATCATCGCGATCGAACTTCTCGCGGCTGCCGACGGGCTTGAGTTTCGCAGACCGCTCAAGAGTTCAAACGCTCTCGAAACAGCGCATTCGCTGATCCGGTCACGTATACCCCGGCGGGTCGTCGACCGCGAATTTGGCAGCGATATCGAGAATGCACGGATTTTAATCAGAAAGGGCGTGTTTGCCCAATTGGTCGGTGGCTTGCTAGAATAGAAGATGGCCGGAAATTCGTCTGCCTTGGGTTCATGAGCACACCCGAACAGCATCCTTGGCTGCAGCTCGAAGCCTTGGCGGCACGGCGGGGGGATGATCCGGCGCTGATCTTTCCGGAACGAAACCGGCGGCTGAGTTTCATGCAATGGCGTGGATTGTCATTGCGCCTGGCCGGAGGGCTCCTGGCGCTTGGGCTGAAACCAGGGGATCATATCGGCCTGCTTGCTGAAAACCGCATCGAATGGCCGGTTGTGCAGCTTGCAGTGGCAGCAATGGGAGGGGTTCTGGTTCCTCTCAACACGTTTTTCCGCCACGATGATCTTGGATTCGCGCTTCGCCAATCGCAGTCCAAGGCTGTCATCCTATCCAGGGAATTTCGCTCAAATCCCTATCTCGATCATGTCCAGGCACTCAGGCCGACATTGCCGCAGCTAGCGCACATCATCTGCTTGGACAACGCGCCCGAGGTCATGTTGTTGGACGATATTTTGTCCGAAGCGGACCTGCCAGCGCGAGTCACGCTGGAGATGAGCAAACCTGCCGCCCTGCTTTACACTTCCGGTACAACGGGTCTTCCAAAAGGCGCGCTCCTGAGCCACCGCGCGATGGCTTTCGTCGCGCGAACCGCGACGCTAAGACTCGGGATCGGCGAAAGCGACAAGTGGACATCGATGATTCCGCTGTTTCATTGCGCAGGGTGCATTTTCAATCTTCTCGGCAGCCTCAGCAGCGGCGCCTGCTACGTGGGTGTTTCGCATTTCGATCCCGAGTTGATGTTCGAGATCATCGAAGGGGAGCGCGCCACGATATTTTCCGGTGTGCCGACCGGCTATCATGCCATGCTCCACCATCCAACGCGGGTGCGTTACGATCTTTCGACGTTGCGCGGGGGTACATGCGGGGGCGCTCAATGCAATCCGGGCATGCTTCGCCAATGTGCCCA
>Ga0126306_10002473_pt1 | contig 10411 bp, 9 predicted proteins | sample Plot27_FD_92592 | JGI IMG/M metagenome (GOLD analysis project Ga0126306, IMG submission 92592) | Serpentine soil microbial communities from UC McLaughlin Reserve, CA, USA - Plot27 | ecosystem: Environmental > Terrestrial > Soil > Grasslands | place: USA: UC McLaughlin Reserve, Lake County... | reverse complement strand
TCGCCGGGATTTCTCAATCGCCCCCGCCGCGCGAGCGCATCGCCGCGGCGGGGGCGTTTTCGCGTTCAGCTACCTCTACGATCGGACGGCCATGGCAGACGACAGACGACGCGGCGGCGACCGCCAAGGCCGGCCGCCGGCGAAGCGCAGCAGCGGAGGAACGAGTCGGGGCGGTTCGACCCGCGGCGGCTCGGGTCGCGGCGCGTCCGGATCCGGTTCCTCGAAGACCGGTGGCTCGTCGGAGACCGGCGGCACGGGCCGATCAGGCCGATCAGGAGGCTCCGGGCGTCCAGGCGCCTCCGGGCGATCAGCAGGTGGGAGTCGCTCGGCCGGCGACAGCCGCTCGAGTGGTGGCAGCCGGTCGGGGAGCGCCAGTCGCTCCGGGGGCGGTGGCGGCAGCGGCGGCGGTGGAGGTGGAGGTGGCGCGAGCCGTTCGGGCAGCACCTCGCGGCAGGGTGCGAGCGGCGGGCGGAGCAGCGGCACCGGGCGGAGCCAGGGGGGCCGCGGCCAGGCCGCCGGACGCGGGCGCGACGCCCGGCGGGAACGCGACGAGGCGCCGAAGCGCGGCGGTGGCTTCGGGCCGTACCCGGTCGACTCCCGCGACGAGGACACCCGTGACCGGCGCAACCGCCGATCGGGGCCCGACGACGAGCGGGGCGAAGGTCGCGGCGGTCGTCCGGCGCTGCGCACCGTCGGCCAGCGTCCTGACCGCAAGGCCAAGTCCGGCACGAGCACTCGCAAGGCGCGCCCCACAGCGGCGCCGGCGCGCCGCCGGCGCAAGCGCGGCCCGGCCGACGTCCAGCAGGAAATCGGCCGGCTCGCTGGGCGCAACGCCAGCCGCGCCCTCGGCACGCTCATGGCCGCGGCCGACGCCTTCTCCCACGACCGCGAGCGCGAGGCCCTGCGCATCCTGCGTCCCCTGCGCGAGCAGCTGCCCGACTCGCCGAGCGTGCGCGAGCTCACGGGGCTGTGCCAGTACCGCGTCGGCAACTACGCCGCCGCCGCGAAGGAACTCGAGGCCTACGCCGACCTGAGCGACGCGGTCGACCAGCACCCGGTGCTCATGGACTGCTACCGGGCGCAGCGGCGGTGGCGCAAGGTGGAGGACCTCTGGGAGGAGCTGGCGGCGGTGTCGCCGGGCTCGGAGCTCGTGACGGAGGGCCGCATCGTCTACGCCGGTGCGCTGGCCGACCAGGGCCGCCTCCCCGAAGCGCTGTCGCTGCTGCGGAAGCGGGCCGAGCGGATCAAGAAGCCCGGTGAGCACCAGCTGCGCCTCCTCTACGCGCTGGCCGACCTCGAGGAGAAGGCCGGAAACCTCGCCCGTGCCCGCGAGCTCTTCCATGAGGTGCGGCGCGCCGACGCCTCCTTCTCCGACGTGGCCGAGCGCCTCGCCGCGCTCGGATGAGTGTCACACCCCCGTCGTAGCGTCCCCCAGGTCCCCGCACCGCTTCCCCCGTCCGACCGGTCCTGTCCGGGACCCGTCCATCGGAGGAAGTTCCATGCCGTCCACCAGCACCAAGCCGGCCGCCAGCGGATCCGCGAGAGCGTCCAACGGCGCGTCCGAGTCACCCGGCGTCAACCTCGCGGTCCTCTGCGGACCGTGCTCGGGTCCCGCCGAGGTGCGAGTGCTCGAGTCGGGCACCCGCCTCGCCACCCTCGCGGTCCGCTGCCCGACCGGGCCCGGAGCCGACGAACGCGCCACGTCGGTCCCGGTCACCATCTGGGACCCGCCGGCCTGGGTCGACACCCTCGCCGCCGGCGACCCGGTCGTGGTCGTGGGCCGCATGCGCCGCCGCTTCTACCAGCGCCCCGGCGGGGTGGGCTCTCGGGTCGACGTCGAGGCCGAGATGGTCGGCCGGGCCCGTGATCGGCGCCGGATCGACGCCGCGCTGCGCAAGGCCGACGAGGCGCTCGAGGCTCTGGCGTGACGTCCGTGACGTTCACGGGAACACGTCCGCCGCCGCCTTCCCCCATCCCGGAGGGCGCGGTCGCCCTCGGTAAGATCGAAGGCGCAACCAAATGCCCATCCACACAACGAGCCCACACAACGAGGTGAGGGACGCGTGACCGCGACACCCGAGACCCAGCCGCTCGAGCCCGCCATGCTCGACGAGGTCGTCATCCGGTTCGCCGGCGACTCCGGCGACGGCATGCAGCTGACGGGCGACCGCTTCACCGATGTCAGCGCCGTGTTCGGCAACGACCTGGCGACGATGCCGAACTACCCGGCCGAGATCCGTGCGCCCGCCGGGACCATCGCCGGCGTCTCGTCGTTCCAGGTGCACATCTCCGACCACGACATCGTCACGCCCGGCGACTCGCCGAACGTGCTGGTGGCCATGAACCCTGCGGCGCTGAAGGCCAACCTGGCCGAGCTGCCACCGGGATCCACGATCCTGGTCAACTCCGACGCCTTCGACGAGCGCAACCTCACGAAGGTCGGGTACGACGCCAACCCGCTCGACAACGGGTCGCTCTCCTCGTACCACGTCGTGCAGGTCCCGATGACGAACCTCACGCTCGAGGCGTGCAAGGAGCTCGGCGTGAAGCCGCGCGACGCGGAGCGGTCGAAGAACTTCTTCGCGCTCGGCCTCATCTCGTGGATGTACACGCGCCCGGTCGAGCCGACGATCACGTGGATCGAGCAGAAGTTCTCGTCGCGTCCGCAGGTGCGCGACGCCAACATCGCCGCGTTCAAGGCGGGGCTGCACTTCGGCGAGACCGCGGAGCTGCTCGAGCACTACCAGATCCAGCCGGCCAAGTTGGAGCCCGGCAAGTACCGCAACATCAGCGGCAACCTCGCCGTCGCGTACGGCCTCATCGCCGCCGCGCAGCAGGCGAGCCTGCCCATCCTCTACGCGTCGTACCCCATCACGCCGGCGTCCGACATCCTGCACGAGCTCTCGAAGCACAAGAACTTCGGCATCCGCACGTTGCAGGCGGAAGACGAGATCGCGGCCGCCGCGGTCGCGGTCGGTGCGGCGTTCGCCGGTCAGCTCGGCATCACCGCCACCAGTGGACCCGGGCTCGACCTCAAGTCCGAGGCGCTGGGCCTGGCGATCAGCCTCGAGCTGCCGCTGGTGATCGTCGACGTGCAGCGCGGCGGGCCGTCCACCGGTCTGCCGACCAAGACCGAGCAGTCCGACCTGCTGCTCGCGATGTACGGGCGCCACGGGGAGTCGCCGCTGCCGATCGTGGCCGCGTACTCGCCCAGCCACTGCTTCGACGCCGCGTTCGAAGCGGTGCGCATCGCGCTGAAGTACCGCACGCCCGTGATCCTCCTCACCGACGGATACGTGGCGAACGGGTCGGAGCCGTGGAAGCTGCCCGACCTCGACGCCCTCCCCGACATCTCGGTGCCATTCGCGACCGAGCCCAACCACGACGGTGATTTCTGTCCCTACCTGCGCGACCCCGAGACACTGGCGCGTCCGTGGGCGATCCCGGGCACGCCCGGGCTGATGCACCGCATCGGTGGCATCGAGAAGCAGGAGGGGACGGGCAACGTCAACTACGACCCCGCCAACCACGAGCTGATGACCCACATCCGGGCGAACAAGGTGGCCGGTGTCGCCCGCGACATCCCGCCGGTCGAGGTCGACGGCGACGTCGATGCCGACGTGCTCGTCCTCGGTTGGGGGAGCACATGGGGTCCGATCAGCGAGGCCGTGCGTCGGGTGCGCGCCGCCGGCCGGCCGGTCGCCCACGCCCACCTCGTCCACCTCAGTCCCTTCGCGGCGAACCTCGGCGAGGTCCTCGCCGCCTACCCGAAGCTGCTGGTCCCCGAGATGAACCTCGGCCAGCTGTCCAAGCTGGTGCGGGCCGAGTTCCTCGCCCCGGCCGAGTCGCTCACGAAGGTGCAGGGCCTGCCCTTCAGCGCGACCGAGATCGAGAACAAGATCATGGAGATGCTCGATGCCTGAGAACGAAGGTGGCAACGGCGCCACAACCGGTGACGGCAATGTGGCGGTGAAGCTCGGTCGCAAGGACTTCCAGTCCGACCAGGAGGTTCGGTGGTGTCCCGGCTGCGGCGACTACTCGATCCTCGCCGCGATGCAGCTCGAGCTCGCCGACCTCGGCGTGCGTCCCGAGAACCTGGTGTTCGTGTCGGGCATCGGGTGCGCGGCGCGCTTCCCGTACTACATGAACACGTACGGATTGCACTCGATCCACGGGCGTGCGCCCGCAGTGGCGACCGGCGTGGCGCTGGCCCGACCCGACCTCGACGTGTGGGTCATCGGCGGCGACGGCGACATGCTCTCGATCGGTGGCAACCACCTGATCCACGCGCTGCGCCGCAACGTGAGCCTGAAGATCATCATGTTCAACAACCAGATCTACGGGCTCACGAAGGGCCAGTACTCGCCGACGAGCGAGCTCGGCAAGATCACCAAGTCGTCGCCGTTCGGCTCGCTCGACACGCCGTTCAACCCCCTCTCGGTCGCGCTGGCGGCGGAGGCCACGTTCGTGGCCCGCACCCACGACATGGACCGCAAGGGCATGATCGAGGCGTTCCGCCGGGCCCACGAGCACGAGGGCAGCGCGTTCGTCGAGATCTACCAGAACTGCAACGTCTTCAACGACGGCGCGTTCGAGGGCATCACGGCGAAGGAAGCGCGCGCCGACATGATCATCGAGCTCGAGGACGGCCAGCCGATCCGCTTCGGCACCGACAAGGAGCGCGGGGTCATCCTCAACGCGTTCGGTGAGTGCGAGATCGTCGAGGTCTCCGACGTGGGCGAGGACGCGCTCCTCGTGCACGACGAGCACCGCGCCGATCCCGCCTTGGCGTTCGCGCTGTCGCGGTTGTCGTCGGCGCCGACGACGCCCACGCCGGTCGGGGTGTTCCGCGACGTGAGCCGGCCGACCTACGAGGCCGAGGTCCAGCGCCAGCTGGTCAGCGCGGTCGAGCGTCAGGGCCCCGGCGACCTCGCGGCACTCATCGGCACCGGCGCCAGCTGGGAAGTCAACTAGCCCCGACGGGGAGCGTCAGTCGTCCAGGCTGCGGAACACCATGCCCGTTCGGGGCTTGGGCGCGAAGAACGTCGTCTTCTCCGGCATGCGGAGGTCGGCGGCGGCCGCGGCGCGGATGGTCTCGACGCTCACCGGGCCCAACAGCACCGCGGCGTCGGCGTCGCCCTTCGCGACCTGCGCCGCGACCTGCTGCGCGTCGTTGCGGTAGGCGAGCGACACGCCCGGCAGCGCCGGGAGCACGCCTGCGTCGAAACGGGCCGAGTCGACGTCGCGCAGCTCGACCGGGAGCTCGGTCATCGCCAGCTCCAGCTCGGTCGTGGGCATGAGCAGCGCCAGGCCGTCGCGGTCGACGAGACCGAGCCCGCCACCGTCGCGCATCGCGACCTCGAGCGCGGCGACGCCCTCGGGCACGTTCGGGCCCGCGGCGTGCACGAAGAACGGCCCGCCGAGCGCGTCGCGCACGTTCACGTGGGCGACGCCTGTGAGCAGCCGGTGGATGGCGCGGACGCAGAGCTGGTTGGGGGCGAGCTCCACGATGAGCGTCATGATCGCGTCGGCGCCGGGATCGTCGATGCCGGCCTCGCGGCGCTCCCGCCGGTAGTTGTTGGCGGTCTCGAACCGGTGGTGGCCGTCGGCCAGCACCACCAGCTCGGAGCCGATCGCGGCCGAGATGGTGGCGATCCGCTCCAGGTCGTCGATCTTCCAGAGGGAGTGGTGGACGCCCTCCTCGTCGACCGCGGTCGCGTCGGGCTCGGCGTCGCCCGGGTGGAGGTGCGACGAGAGTCCACCCGACAGCGACAGGCCCCAGATCGGATCGAGGTTGGCGCGCGTCGCGCGCAGCAGCTCGAGGCGGTCGGTCTTGGCCTTCGGCAGCGTGCGCTCGTGTGGCATCACGCCGCTGCCGTCGTCGTCGAGCGCGAGCGCGCCGAGGACGCCGGTGGTGCGCTGCGGGATGCCGTCGTCACCGGTGAAGTCCATCCGGTAGATGGAGAACGTCGGTGCGTCGTCGCTGGCGAGCACGCCTTCGGCGCGCCACTGCACGAGCGCGGCTGCGGCGCCGTCGTAGGCGTCGGGCAGGATCAAGCGCACCGCGTTGTGCGGGTCACGCGCCTCCAGCGCAGCGCGCGCCTCGGGTTCGATCACGTCGTAGGGTGGCGCGCTCATCGCGGTGATGTCGCGCGAGCGGTAGCGGATGCCTGGGAAGGGAAGAAATCGGGGCACGATCGCGATTCAGTCGGGGTCAGGAAGAGTCGGTGCCCGGAGTCTCGCACACCGGGTTCCGCGAATCGGAGAGGAGCATCCCATGCAGTCCGCGTACGACGCGTACCAGGAGGGCAACCGGCTGCTCGCGACGCAGAACCCCCATGCCGCGGTGATCGCGCTGGAGCGGGCGCGGGACCTCGAGCCCGACAAGGCCTCCGTGCGCGAGACGCTCGCTCGCGCCTACTACGGCAGCGGCCGCTTCAAACAGGCCGGCGAGGAGTTCGAGCGCGCGGTGGAGATCGAGCCGGTCAACGACTACGCCCACTTCGGCCTCGGGCTGTGCCTCATGCGCCGCGGCGACCGGCTCGGCGCCCGTCGACACCTCAAGCTGGCGGTCGCGATGCGGCCCGACCAGCCCGACTACCAGGCTGCGCTCGCGCGCGTCTCCGAGGACGCGTGACCCGCTCGTGACCCAGCCGCCGGTGGTGGCGTGCGACCTCGACGGCGTGGTGTGGCGGGGCGACGAAGCGATCCCGCCCGCGGCCGGGGGCATCGCCGCGCTGCGCGCCGCCGGACTGCGGGTGGCCTTCGTGTCGAACAACTCCAACTCGGCGGTCGGCGACGTCGTGGCCAAGCTCGGGCAGATGGGGATCCCCGCGACGCGCGACGACGTCGTCACCAGCGCGATGTCCGCGGCCTGGTTGCTGCAGCACGCGCTCGCACCCGGGGCGCGGGTGCTGGTGTGTGGTGGTCCGGGTGTGCGCGAGGCGCTCGCCGACGCGGGCCTGGAGGGAGTCGACGACGGCCCGGCCGAGGCGGTCGTCGTCGGTTTCCACCGCGACTTCGACTACGACGCCCTCGACCGCGCGTCACGGGTCGTGCGCGAGGGGGCTCGCTTCGTCGCCACCAACCTCGACGCCACCTATCCCGTCCCTGGCGGGCTCATCCCGGGTGCGGGATCGCTCGTCGCGGCGGTCGCGACCGCCGCCGGGGCCCATCCCGAGGTGGCGGGGAAGCCGGAGGCACCGACGGTCGGCATCATCCGCGAGCGTTTCGGCGACATCGGCGTGGTGGTGGGCGACCGGCCGTCGACCGATGGCGGACTGGCCGCCGCGCTGGGATGGCCGTTCGCACTGGTGCTGTCGGGCGTCACCGCGTCGGTGGCGCCGCCCGGCGGCGAGGCCATCCCCGATCCGGCGCCGCCGTTCGTCGACGCCGATCTCGGCGCCATCGCAGCGGCGTTGATCACAGCTCTCCGTCAGGCCTGACGCGAGACTGGCGGCGTCCGATCGGGTGTCCGGGTTCGCCGGCGCCCGATCGCCGGGACGGAGCGAGCGGATGCGAGCGAGGGAGGGAGGGAGGTCGCGTACTCTGCACCGGTGACCGTACGCCGGCGACTCGATGCCGAGCTCGTGCGCCGGGGGATGCTCGGGAGCCGCCGCCAGGCGGTCGAGGCGATCGCCGCCGGGCGCGTGCGCGTCGGTGGCAGCCCGGCTCCGGCCCCGACCCGACTGGTCGCGGCCGACGAGCCCATCCAGATCACGGGCGACCCGCCCCGCTTCGTGTCGCGGGGCGGCGAGAAGCTCGCGGCCGCGCTCGAGCGCTTCGACGTGGACGCGCGGGGTCGCCGGGCCCTCGACGCCGGCGCCTCCACCGGCGGTTTCACCGACTGCCTCCTCCAGGCGGGCGCGGTGCACGTCGACGCGGTCGACGTGGGCCGGGGCCAGCTCGCCTGGTCACTGCGCGACGACCCGCGCGTCACCGTCCGTGAACGCGCCAACGTGCGCCACCTCGAGCCCAGCGACCTCGGCGGCGCCGTCGACCTCACCGTGGCCGACCTCTCGTTCATCTCGCTGGTGACCGTCGCCCCCGCGCTCGCTCGTTGCACCGCGCCCGACGGCGATCTGGTGCTGCTGGTGAAGCCGCAGTTCGAGGCCGGTCGCGCCCGCATCGGCAAGGGGGGAGTGGTCCGCGATCCCGCGGTGCACCGGGCCGTGCTGCACGAGGTGCGCGACGGCCTGCGCGACGCCGGTCTCCACGTGCTCGACGTGATGGCATCGCCGCTGAAGGGGGCCGATGGCAACGTCGAGTTCCTCGTGCGCTGCGACGCGCGCGGCCCCGCGCTCGACGACGACCGCCTCGACGACGCGTTGCCCGGCGCGTGAGCGTCCGCCGCGTCGGCCTCGTGCCGCACCCCAATCGCGAGAAGGCCGCGCAACTCGTGACCCAGGCGACGGCCCGCCTCGGCGCCCACGACATCGAGGTGCGCGTCCCGAAGAGCGAGGGCGGCACCGATCTCGACACGACCGACCTCGACGTCGTGATCTCGCTCGGCGGCGACGGCACCATGCTGCGCGCGGTCGACACCGCCTACGAGGCGGGCGTCCCCGTGCTCGGCGTGAACGTGGGGCAGATGGGCTACCTCACCGAGGTCGAGCCCACCGACTTCGAGGACGCGCTCGACCGTCTCGTCGCGGGCGACTACCAGGTCGCCGAGCGCATGGTGCTCGAGATCACGGTCGAGTCTGCAGGCCCGGCGCAGGGTCGTTGGTTCGCGCTCAACGAAGCCGTGCTCGAGAAGGTGCACACCGGACGCCTGGTGCGGCTCGAGGTCGACATCAACGGCACCTTCTTCACCACCTACGCGGCCGACGGCGTGATCATCGCCACGCCCACCGGCTCCACCGCGTACTCGTTCTCGGCACGCGGCCCCATCGTGTCGCCGCGACACCGCTGTCTGCTCCTCACTCCGGTCTCGCCGCACATGCTCTTCGACCGCTCGTTGGTGCTCGCCCCCGAAGAGGTGCTGCGCTTCACCGTGTGCGACGACCGCAGCGTGGTCCTCACGGCCGACGGCCGCGAGTTGGGCGAGCTCGCCGCCGGCGACACCATCTCGTGCCGGGGCGGCGCCCGCTCCGCGCGCATCGTCACGTTCGGTCCCCGCGACTTCCACCAGATCCTGAAGGCCAAATTCGGCCTCGCCGACCGGTAGGGGCGGGATGCTGGTCGAGCTGCACGTCGTCGACCTCGGGATCGTCGCCGACCTCAACCTGGTGCTGGGTCCCGGGCTCACCGCCATCACCGGCGAGACCGGCGCGGGCAAGACGCTCCTCGTCGAGGCGGTGGAGCTCCTCGTCGGCGGGCGCGCCGACGCCGGGCTCGTGCGCGACGGCGCGACCGAGGCGCGCGTGGAGGGCCGGTTCGAGCACCCGGAGTCCGGCGACGAGACCATCCTCGCGCGCGTCGTCCCGCGCGACGGCCGCAGCCGCGCCTACGTCGACGGACGGCTGGCGACGGTCGGCGAGCTCGCGGAGGCGGGGCGGGCACTGCTCGACCTGCACGGACAGCACGCGCACCAGTCGCTGCTGGACCCCGCGATCCAGCGCGGCGCGCTCGACCGCTACGCGGGGGCGCCCGCGCTCGACGCGCTCGGTCGCTACCGGAAGGCGCGCGCGGCCGTGCGAGACCTCGGCGCCGAGCTCGCCGCGCTTGGTGGCGACGCCCGCGCCCGCGCGCGCGAGATCGATCTCCTCCGCTACCAGGCGCAGGAGATCAGCGCCGCCGGGCTCGACGACCCGGGCGAGGACGTGACGCTCGAAGCCGAGGAAGCACTGCTCGCCGACGCGGTCGCGCACCGCGAGTCGCTGATCCGCGCCTACGAGGCGCTCGAAGGACCGGCCCTCGACGCGCTGGGCACCGCGGTCGCCGCCCTCGAGGGGCGCGTACCGTTCGCCGAGCTCGCGGCTCGGTTGCGCAACGCGCAGGGCGAGCTGGCCGACATCGAGCAGGAGCTGCGCCGTGAGGTGGAGCGGGTCGACGACGACCCTGCGCGCGTCGAGACCGTGCGGGCCCGCCGGCACCAGCTCCACGAGCTCGGGCGGAAGTACGGGTCGACCCTCGCCGACGTCATCGCGTACGGCGCCGAGGCGGCGGCCCGTCTCGACGAGCTCGAGTGCTACGAGGAGCGCGCCGCCGACCTCGAGGCCCGGCGCGCGGGTCACGGGCGCGAAGCCTCCGACGCCGCCGCCGACCTGTCGTCCGCCCGGCGCGACGCCGCGGGACCGCTCGGCACCGCCATCGGCGACCACCTCCGCGAGCTGGCGATGCCCCACGCCACGGTGCACATCGACGTCGATTCGGGCCCGGCCACCGACGACGGCCACGACCAGGTGACCTACCTCCTGGCGGCCAACCCGGGGGAGCACGCCCGGCCGCTGGCCAAGGCCGCGTCCGG
>Ga0126306_10002472_pt1 | contig 10417 bp, 7 predicted proteins | sample Plot27_FD_92592 | JGI IMG/M metagenome (GOLD analysis project Ga0126306, IMG submission 92592) | Serpentine soil microbial communities from UC McLaughlin Reserve, CA, USA - Plot27 | ecosystem: Environmental > Terrestrial > Soil > Grasslands | place: USA: UC McLaughlin Reserve, Lake County... | reverse complement strand
GCGGCGCCGGTCGAGGTGGGCACCAGGTTGGCCGCGGCCGCACGCGCGCGGCGCAGATCCTTGTGCGGGCCGTCCTGCAGGTTCTGGTCGGCCGTGTATGCGTGGATCGTGGTCATGATCCCGTGCTCGATCCCCACGGAGTCGTGCAGCACGCGCGCCACCGGCCCCAGGCAGTTGGTCGTGCAGGACGCGTTCGAGATGACGTGGTGGTTGTCCGGGTCGTACGCGTCGTCGTTCACACCGAGCACGAGCGTCACGTCGGGCTCGGTGGCCGGCGCGCTGATGATCACCTTCTTCGCGCCCGCCTCGAGGTGCTTCGCGGCGTCGTCGCGCTTCGTGAAGAAGCCGGTCGACTCGATCACCACCTCGGCGCCCACGTCGCCCCAGGGCAGCGCGCCGGGATCGCGCTCGGCGAACACCTTCAGCTCGTCGCCGTCGACGACGATGCTGTCGTCGGTGTAGTCGATCTCGCCCTGGAACGGGCCCAGGATCGAGTCGTACTTCAGGAGGTGGGCGAGCGTCTTCGGATCGGTGAGGTCGTTCACCCCCACCCAGTCGATGTCGGCGCCTCGAGCGTGTGCCGCGCGGAACACGTTGCGCCCGATGCGGCCGAAGCCGTTGATTCCGGCCTTCAAGGCCATGTCGTGTCGTCCTTCCTTCGCGTTCTGTGCGGTGGGGCTGAATCTACCGGCCCGCTAGGGGCGGTGTGGAGGCTTTTCCACGTCGCGGTGGACGACCTCCACCATGTAGTCGTCCCTCGCTGCGTATTCCCGCGCCAGGTGCTCGGCTATCACGACCGAGCGGTGGCGGCCGCCGGTGCAGCCGATCGCGACCGTCAGGTGGGCCTTGCCCTCCTGCTCGTAGTTCGGCAGGAGGTAGTCGAGCAGCGGCGTCAGCCGCGCGTAGAACTCGCCGATGCCGTCCGAGTTCTCGACGTAGTGGATGACGTCAGGGTCCATCCCGGTCTGCTCGCGCAGCTCCGCCTCGTAGTGCGGGTTCGGCAGGAAGCGGACGTCGAACGTGAGGTCGGCGTCGCGCGGCGTGCCGTGCTTGAAGCCGAACGTCATGAACGTCACGGCGAGCCTGCCGGGGCGGCCGTGCGGGAGCATCTTGTCGGCCACGACCTTCCGGAGGCGGGCCGCCGACAGGTCGGTCGTGTCGACCTGTACGTCGGCGCGCTCCTTGATCGGCTCGAGCAGGGTGCGCTCGCGCGCGAGCGCAGCCTCCACCGAGCCGCCGTTCGCCAGCGGGTGGCGCCGGCGGGTCTCCTTGAAGCGGTTGATCAGCACCGGGTCGTCGGCCTCGAGGTAGAGGATCCGGTAGGGCAGCCCCGCGGCGTCGAGGTCGTCGAGCACCTGGACGAGCGTGTCGAAGTAGTCGCCGCCGCGGACGTCGGACGCCACGGCGGCGCGCTCGACCTTGCTGCCCTCGTGGCCGAACAGCTCGGCCAGCGAGCGGATCATCTCGGGCGGCAGGTTGTCCACGCAGAAGTACCCGGCATCCTCGAAGGTGGCCATCGCCTGCGACTTGCCGGCGCCCGAGATGCCGGTGATCACGACGAAGTCCTCCATGCCGTGGGCGGTCATCGCACCCTGTTCACCTGCGCATAGATGTCGCGGGCCACCTTGCCGGGCAGCCCTGGCACGGCCTCGAGCTCCTCGCGGCTCGCGCGCAGGAACCTCTCCGGCGAGCCGAAGTGCTGCAGGATGCTGCGCTTGCGCGCCGGGCCCACGCCCGGGAGCTCGTCGAGCACGGAGTGCGTCATCGCCCGGTCGCGCTTGCCGCGGTGGAACTCGATCGCGAACCGGTGCGCCTCGTCGCGAACGCGCTGGAGCAGCTGCAGCTCGACGGTGTCGTGCGCCAGCCGGAGCGGGTCGCGCCGGCCCGGCACGAACACCTCCTCGATCCGTTTGGCGAGGCTAACCACCGTCACCCCGAGCGCGCGGAACTCGTCGAGCACGGACAGGCCGGCCGACAGCTGGCCCTTTCCGCCGTCGATCACGATCAGCGCGGGAAGCGACGCGAAGCTCTCGTCGTACTCCTTGTCGTGCGGGCTGCGCTCGCGCTGCTTCACGTATTGGGCCATCCGTCGTGAGAGCACCTCGGCCATGGCTGCGAAGTCATCCTGAACGGAGTCCCGGATGGCGAACCGCCTGTAGTCCGACTTCTTGGGCGCTCCGCCCTCGAACACCACCATCGACGCGCCCGTGTGGTGCCCCATCAGGTTCGATATGTCGAAGCACTCGATCCGCATCGGGATCTGCTCCATGCCGAGCACTTGCCCGAGCCCGTCGAGCGCCTGGATCCGATGTGTGCGGCGCCGCTCCGAGCGCAGTCTGTCCTGGTCGAGCGCTAGCCGCGCGTTCCGCTCGGCCAGCTCGAGGATGCGGCGCTTGTCGCCGCGCTCGGCGTGGCGGACGTCGACGGGAGCGCCGCGCCGCTCGGTGAGCGCCTCGGCGAGCGCGCCCAGGTCGTTCACGGAGCGCTGCACCACGACCTGCGGCGGCACGGCGATGGCGCTCGCGTAGTACTGGAGCACGAACTCCTCGGCCACCTCGCCCTCCTCGCGCTCGCCGGCGTTCTCGAGGTAGAAGCTCTGGCGGTCCTGGAGCACGCCGTCGCGGATCTGGAAGACCTGGGCATTCGCGTCAGTGCCCTCGGCGGCCACGGCAATCGAGTCGAGGCTGCCCACCGGCGCGTTCGAGATGCGCTGGCGCTCGAGCAGCGAGCGCACCGCCTTCAGCTTGTTGCGGTACTGCGCCGCCTGCTCGAACTCCTGCTCGTCGGCTGCCTTCTTCATGCCCTGGTCGAGCGCCCTCTCGATGTGGCGGTAGCGGCCGGAGAGGAAGTCGATGATCGTCTCGACGTTCTCGCGGTACTCCTCCTTCGACACGTAGCCGACGCACGGCGCCTGGCACCGCTTGATGTAGTAGTCGAGGCAAGGGCTGCCGCTGGCGCGACCCGGTTGCGGGCCGTCGCAGGTGCGGTACATGAACACCTTGCCGAGCAGGTCGAGCGTCTCGCGGACTCGCTTGGCGTTGCTGAACGGGCCGAAGTAGACGCGCCCCTTGCGGTGCTTCTCGCGGGTGAAGTAGATGCGCGGGAAGTCCTCGTCCATGGAGATCCCGATGTACGGATAGGACTTGTCGTCGCGGAGCCGGACGTTGAAGACGGGCCGGTGGCGCTTGATGAACTCCTGCTCGGCGAGCAGCGCCTCGGCCTCGGTCTCGGTCGCGATGAAGTCGATGTCGGCGATCTGGGCGACCATGTCGGTGGCCCCGCGGCCGCCCGGCTTCGAGAAGTGGCTTGCCACGCGCTTCTTGATCGAGCGCGCCTTGCCCACATAGAGCACCTTCCGCTTGGCGTCGCGGAAGATGTAGACGCCAGGGCCGTTCGGCAGCGCCCTGCGCTGCTCGGTAACCCGATCCGGTGCCTCGGTGGCCACTACCACCGAGGATAGGTACGCGCTAGGCCAGCAGCCGGACGACCGACTCGGCGAACAGGGCCGGCTTCTCCTGGCCCTCGATCTCGACGGTCCACTTCTGGACGAGCTGGTGCCAGCCGCCGCCCTTGTCCTCGACCTCGACCATCTCCAGGTAGGCGCGGATGCGCGCGCCGGCGGGCACGGGCGAGGTGTAGCGCACCTTGTTCCAGCCGTAGTTGATGCCCATCTTGAAGCCGGACTCGGCCTTGAAGAGCTGGTCGCGGAAGCTGTCGCAGAGGCAGAGCGTGAGGTTGCCGTGTGCGATCGTGGTGCCGAACGGGCTCTCCTTCTTGGCGCGCTCGACGTCCACGTGGATCCACTGATGGTCACCGGAGACGTCGGCGAACTTGTCGATGTCCTCCTGGCTGACCTCGCGCCAGTCGCTGGGGCCGATCTGCTGCCCGACGAGCGCCTTGAGCTCGTCGATTCCGTTCACGGTGGTGGGTGTGCTCATGGCCGGGAGCCTATCCGTGGTGGTACCAGGGCTTCGCCTTCAGGGCGTTGCGGAGCGCCCGCTTGCCGTTCTCGAGCACCGGCTCACCGTGGGTCGGGAGCACGGCGTCGAAGTCGAGGTCGAGGAGCCGCTCGAGTGTCGGGTTGAAGCGCTCTCTGTAGAAGCGCTCGACCTTGGCGTCGATCTTGTCGGTCGCCCACACGCGGAGCTTGCCCCGCCACTCGGCGACGGCGTCACCGAAGACCAGCGCTTCGTGGCTAGGGAGGTGGAGTGGCGTCTCGTAGCGGCGCGGCTTGCCGATCCGGTGGGCGGTGGCGCTCCCGGGGAGCTCTCGGCCGATGTCGAACGCGTGGAAGCCGGACTTGTTCTTCAGGCGCTTCGCGCAGGCGGGGTGGCCGTGGATGGTCGTCTCGGCGTCCTTGCGGTACCGCTTCCACAGCTCCTCGGAGCTCCGCACGTGGTACGGGATCGTGATGAGGATGGCGAGCCGGTCGCGCAGCGCGGCGTCCACCACCTCGAGCACCGGGTCCGGCTCCGGCGGCAGCAGCGGATCGATCAGCAGCGTCGTGTCACCGGCCTGCGCCGCGAAGCACGCCACCTCCGCACCGAACTCCCCCGGATGCCACTCCGGATGCCGCGCCGTCCAGCGCCACAGTCCGTCCGTAAGCTTCTCCATGACGGCAGTTTAACCGTCCAACTGAATTAGATGGTTACGGAAGAAGAAACCGCCGGAGTTGTCGCGCCGCCGCCGCTCATCTTTGTCGCGGGGCTCGTCGTGGGATTCGTGCTCGAAGCGCTGCTGCCCGGTGCCGACCTGCCCGCGTTCCTGCAGTGGGGACTCGGCGGGCTGCTGATCGTGGCCGGCCTCGGGCTGCTCCTGTCCTTCAATGCGTCGTTCAGCCGGAAAGGCACCGCGGTCGAGCCGTGGAAGCCCACGACCGCGATCGTCACGACCGGGCCGTACCGGTTCACCAGGAATCCGGCGTACCTCGGCATGGCACTGACCTACGTGGGCATCGCCGTGCTGAGCTCGGCACTGTGGGTGCTGGTGCCGTTGCCCTTCGCCATGGCCGTGATCGACCGCGGCGTGATCGCGCGCGAGGAGCGGTACCTCGAGCGCAAGTTCGGTGAGGAGTACCTCGCCTACAAGCGCACCGTGCGGCGCTGGATCTGAGTCACTGGACGAGGCGAACCTCGAACGCCCCCGCTGTGAGATCCCCGGCGCCCCCGAGCAGGCCGAGGATCCGGGCGACGTAGGCGGTCGTCTCCGGGATGGACGGGACGCAGCCGCACGCGGCCACGGCGCCCGGGCCGGCGTTGTAGGCCGCGAGGGCCAGCGGCACAGAGCCGAAGCGGCCGAGCAGGTCCCGCATGAGATGCGCCTGAGCGTTGATGGCGGCGTCCGGGTCGAACGGGTCGGTGAGCCCGACCGCGGCCGCGGTGCCCGGCATGAACTGCGCGATGCCCTCGGCGCCGGCCGGTGAGCGGGCGAACGGGTTGAAGCCGGACTCGGCGTAGAGCTGGGCGGCGAGCAGCTGCGCCGAGACGCTCCAGCGCTGGGCGGCGCGCACGATCAGCGACGCGTACCTGGGCGGGACGAAGGACTGGACGGCGCGAGTGGCGGCCCCGTCGCCGCCGCGGGCGCCGAAGCCGACCGACGAGCTGCCGATGCCGCGCGTGAACCCCCAATGCCACGGCTCCCAGGAGTACCTCTGCACGAACCCGAACCGCGGCGCGTTCGCCGCCAGCCACCCGTAGGCGGTGGGCGGTCCGACGTCGAGCTCGGTGGCATACCGGTGAAGGCTTTCGCCGGGTGGAGCCACCCATTTCGGGTCCGGATGAGCGGCGAACAGCCGCGCCTGCTCGGCGTCGGAGCGAAAGCCGCTGGAGATGCTGAGAAACAGCCCCGCCTCCTCGCGCGCCGCGGCGGCGAGTCGGTCGAAGGCGAGCGCGACGTCTGGCCGCATCGGCTTGCCCTGACGGTAAGCGAGCGGGCCGTCGTAGCCGCCGCCGCTCGCGTGATCCGGCAGGCCACCGGCGTCGGGATCGGGCATGAGCTCGGCTGTCGCACGCGCCCGGACCGGTATGCGGAGCACCGAGCGGTGGCCCGCACCGGTACGCACGTGAGCCTCACCTCGCACACGCACCGTCACGTGCGTGGGCGCGAAGCCGCTTCCGCCGAAGCTCACGTCGCTTGCGCGCAGCCGGAGGCCGTTCCGCGCAGCGCCTCGGAGTGCGGCGGCGACGGCCCGCTCCCGGTATTCCCCGTCCTCCAGATGCCGCGGGTTCGGAACGTCGGGCTCGATGAAGGGCGGCTCGAAGAGGCGTGGGTACAGCTCACGCATCACCTGAGCGGCGCTGATCGCGGCGAGGTCCGCCGCGCGCTGATGGCGCCCCCGGGCACCGAGTGCGTTGCCGAACACGAACAACACGGCCGCCCCGACGAGGACTGCCGCGACGACAGCGAGCATCATCAGCGACGCCTGCCCGCGCTCGTCCGGGGCGCGTCGGGGGTCGGCAGCGGGGCGCCAAATCATCCGGCGCGACGCTGCCGACCGCCCGGTTACGGCTCAACGCACGCGCGTAACGAGGTCGCGACGGCCTATCGTCCCGAACGGGCCCAGGTCGCTCCGTTCCGCGACCACGACGACTGTTCGCCTCTGCTGCGGTCCGTAACGGGTCCGGTAGCGCGTTGAAAAGCGCTGCTGATCCGCGTTAAAGTCAACTCAGCTCAACACGCTCGAGTCCCGAATTGGGGGTGGTCCGATGCTGAAGTTCGATGAGGAGCTGACGGTCAAGGGCGGGGTCGTGACCGCGACAGGGCCTTACGATCCCTCAAAAGAAAAGATCATCGAGCTGTGCGCGTGGGTCTTCCAGCCCGACGAGGACGAGCGGAACGTCTGCGGCGCGACGGAGATGACCAATCACCACGGCAACGCCCACCACCTCCTTAGGCAGAAGGCGGGCGCCGAAGCGGATCCAGAGGGTGACGCCGAACTCAAGTATTTTGAGGATCCGTCCGGCAACCACCACTGGAAGCTCCCGATCGGGAGGGTCGGCGACGGCGACATGCGGGCGGGCGAGGCATTCGCGGTAGCCGTTGCCATGATCAAGGACACGGTGAAGGACCAGCAGCGGGTCATCTGGTGGGGGCATCCCGTGATGCTGAAGAACGACGGCACTGCCTGAAACGCCTCGACGTCGAGCTAGTCAGAGTCGACTGAGGGCGCTGCCGCGCTGAGCGCCGAGCGGGCGCGCTCCGCGGAGACGCGGTCTCCCTTCTGCTCGTAGAGGTCAAGCGCCGCGCGAATCGTCTCCTCAGCTTCGGTCGATTGTCCGCCGCGGCGGAGGACAGCGGCGAGGTCGAGCAGCGCGTCGGCGCGAATGGTGAGGAAGTCGGTCGGCTCTGCCAACCGCACGGCCTCGCGGGCGAGCGCCTCGGCGTCATCCGTGAGCCCCTGCTCCGCGGTCAGCTTCGCGCACACGCCCCTCCAAGCGACCTGGGCGGAGAGATCGTTCGGCGCCGCAGCTCCCTTGCTCAAGCGACACAGCTCTTCTGCCTCGTCGAGGCGACCCTGGGCGTAAACAGCCTGTGCGAGCATGGCCGCCGTCGTGGCCAGCAGCGCCTTCTCACCCATCTGTTTCAGCCGGTCATAGCCCGTCCGAAGACGCTCCTCGGCCGCCCGAGGTCGGCCGGCGAGCATCTCCACGAGCGCCTCCTGCTGTGAGACCGCCGCGTGGAGGCCGCCGAGCTCGCCGAGGATCTCATCGCCGGCGTCGACGAGCCGCCGGGCCTCCTCAAACTCACCCTTCATGGCATGCAATGGCGCCAGCGCGTGGAGCACCGAGGCGAGCACGACGGGGCTGCTCCGCACCTGCTCGTAAAGGTGCTGGCAGAGGTCGATCGCGTCGGGCACGGGCGTGGGACCGAACACCGCGGCCGCGGCACGCCAGTCCAAGACCTCGAAGAGCGCCGGCTGGTCGCCGGCGCGCCGCGCGTGGTCGGCGGCGCGCCGCCACGCTTCGTCCGCGCGTGCCACCCGACCCTCGATCCAGGAGTGCTCCGCCCACAGGCACCAAGCGCGGCACTGCCCGAGCTCGTCGCCGTGCGCTTCCAGTACGGCAAGGGCAGACTCTGCGACTCGCAGGGCGTCGTCAATCGGCCCGCTCGTCTCCGCCTGGAGCCGCACGAGCTCCCGCTCGACACGGGCCCGTGACTCCAGGGCAGCGTCTTCACCGGCGTCTTCGATCGCCTCGGCCAGCACGCGGTCCGCGTCCGCAAGTCGCCCCGCGTCGTGCAGCGCGGCGCCGAGCTCGGGTAGCAGTGCGGCGCGAGTGGGATCGTCGCGCCCGAGCAGCGAGACCGCGCGCTCGAACAGGTGCGCTGCGGCGTGAAGATCGCCACGCACGAGCGCCGCACGCGCTGCTGCCGCGAGCCGCTCAGCCGCTCCGGCGGCCAGCGCCCGCTGGCGCTCACCGACTAGACCGAGCTCGGCCCGATTGCGGTATGCCTCGGCCAGGTGGTGGCCGACAGCCTCGTCGGGAGCGCCCGTCCGCGCTTCGAGCCAGCGGGCCAGCCCCTCGTGCAGCTCTGCGCGCCGCTGCTTGGGAAGGCCGTCGTATGCGGCCTCGCGAATGAGCGCATGCGCGAACCGGAACGAGTCCTCGCCGAGGAGCTCGGACCGGTCCGCGCGAACCAGTTGCTTGCGCACCAGCGCGACCAGATCGGTGGCCACGCTGCCACGCTGGTCCTCGGGCAGGAGCTCCTCCACCGCGCCGACGTAGAAGCTACGGCCCTGAACCGAGGCGTCCTCCAGCAGCTCCCGCTCGCCCTCCTCCAGGCGATCGATGCGCGCCGCAAGCACCGCCTGGATGCTCGACGGCAGCGCATCGTTGACATCCGGGCGGACGGCCACGAGCTGCTCGAGGAAGAGCGGGTTGCCCTCGGCCGTGCCGACGATCCGTGAGGCGGTGGCCGTTTCCAGTTCCTCGCCGGCAGCGCTCTGCACGAGCTGGCGCGCGTCCGGGTCCGACAGCGCTTCGAGGACGAGCGGTGTCCTGTTCGGCTGCGGGGCTCCCCAAGCTGCACGCCGTTCCAGGAGCTCAGGCCGCGTGAGGCAGACGAGCAGCATCGGCTGCTCGTTCGAGAAGACGACGAGATACTCGAGCAGATCGAGCATGGTCGGCTCCGCCCAGTGGAGGTCCTCGACGGCCACCACGAGCGGCCGTTCGCTAGCCGCCCGCTCGAGCAGCCGGCGGATGGCCAGGAAGGTCTCCTCCGCCTGTGCCGCCCCACTGGACAGGCCGATGGCGGCGAGCACCAGCTCCGCCATCGCCGCGTCGCCCTCGAGCAGGTCGTAGATAACGTCCCGCGGGTCGCCGTCCCCGAGCTGTCGGACGATCTCGGCGAGCGGGCGGTATGCGACATCCTCGCCGTAGGAGAGGCAGCGACCGACCACGACCATGGCCTCGTCGCCCAGCTCGGCGACGAATTCGTGGGCAAGTCGCGACTTCCCGATCCCGGCCGGGCCCACAACGGTCACCGCATGGCAGAATTTCTCGTCGCGCGCGCGTGTGAAGACGGTCCGCAGCTCGTCGAGTTCCCGCGCGCGCCCCACGAAGCGGCTTCCGGCGAGGGCGGGTCGCGCGAGGCCGTCGGCTTCCAGCGCGAGCAGACGCCACGCCTGGACCTTCGCAGCCCGGCCCTTCACCTCCATTGGCTCGAGGCGCTCAGCGGCCACAGCGCCCCGAACCATGCAGTAGATGTTGTTGCCAAGCAGGATCTCGCCCTCGGGTGCCACACTCTCGAGCCGCGCTGCCACGTTGAAGGCGTCGCCGGCCGCGAACGGCGACCGACGCGCGCCCGGGCTCACAAAGACCTGGCCGGACTCCACGCCGAACTTCATTCCGATGCTGACGCCTTGATCACGCTCCAGGTCGGCGCTGAGTGCGGCGCCCGCGTCGCGCAGGTCCACCGCGGTTCGCACGGCGCGCATCGCGTCGTCCTCATGGAGCTCGGTCTGCCCGAAGACGCCGACGACGGCGTCGCCAATGAAGCCCTCGACCAAGCCGCCGTGCCTCTCGATCACCTCCGCGCAGCCATCCGTGTAGCGGTCGAGTAGCGCGTGCATCGATTCCGGGTCGAGCCGCTCCGCAAGCCCGGTCGAGCCGACCAGGTCGGCGAACACGACGCTCACGAGCCTACGACTCGGCCGTGCGCTGTCCGGCACAGCCGACGGCGGCTCGCCCTTGATCGCCGCGTGCGGCGGGCGCAGATCGCGCTCCGGTGCGGCGTCGGGCAGATCCTCCGCGGCTGGTACCTCCGGCAGCATGAGCGTCGGATCCTGCGCCAGGACCGCCCGCTCGAGCTCGCGCAGGCGCTCGCCGGGCTCGATTCCGAGATCCTCGATGAGCCTCCGGCGCGCCTCCTGGTAGGCCTGGAGCGCGTCCGCCTGGCGATCGCAGCGGTAGAGCGCGAG
>Ga0126306_10002471_pt1 | contig 10417 bp, 16 predicted proteins | sample Plot27_FD_92592 | JGI IMG/M metagenome (GOLD analysis project Ga0126306, IMG submission 92592) | Serpentine soil microbial communities from UC McLaughlin Reserve, CA, USA - Plot27 | ecosystem: Environmental > Terrestrial > Soil > Grasslands | place: USA: UC McLaughlin Reserve, Lake County... | reverse complement strand
GTCGAGATGCCGGTCTACCTGCGGTATCTGGTGGCGCGCTTTACGGCTGGCGGCGGACGCATCGAGGAGCGTGCCGTCTCTTCGCTCGGAGAGGCGGCCGAAGAGGCTCGGGTGGTCGTCGACTGCGCCGGGCTCGGGGCACGCGAGCTCGCTGGCGACCCTTCGATGACGCCGATACGCGGCCAGATCTTGCGCGTCGCCAACCCCGGCCTGGAGCGCTTCCTGCTCGACAAGGAGAACCCGGAGGGCGTCACCTACGTCGTGCCGCGCTCGAACGACTGCGTGCTGGGCGGCACCGCCGAGGAGGGCGATTGGAACACCGAGCCGAACCCTGAGACGGCGCAAGGCATCCTGCGCCGCTGCACGGCGTTGGAGCCGCGCCTGGCGGGGGCGGAGATCTTGGAGCACAAGGTTGGCTTGCGGCCGGGTCGCCCGGAGGTACGCCTGGAGTCTGAGACGCTCGCGGACGGTAGCGCGTGCGTACACAACTACGGCCACGGCGGCTCCGGGGTGACGCTATCGTGGGGCTGCGCCGAGGAGGCGGCGGGGCTCGTCGAGCGGGCGTTGGGAGGCGGGTAGGTTCGTGGACGGAGAAGGGCCGCGGGAGCTGTGGCGGGAGACCCAGGTGCGCTAGCACCTGGCGAACGAGCGCACCCTGCCCTCGTGGGTGAGGACGGGCGTCGGTTTGGTCTCCATAGCGCTCGTGGTGGAGCGGGCCGGGGCGTTGGCCAGGGAAGTCGGCTCCGCGGTCGGTTCCGAAGCCTTCAGCTTGGCGCTCGCCTTTCTGGGGTGCCTCATGCTCGTCATTGGGATGGCGCACTTCCTGCGCACCCGGTATGAGATCTCCCTGGGTGACTACAAGCCCTCCGGCACGGCCTGCATGGTTGTAGTGGCCGGCAGCCTCGCCCTCGCCGGGGCATTCATCGCCTGCGTGCTGCTCGGGTAACGCCGCGAGGCTGCCCGCGCGGCCCCCGAAGTCTTACGCCGGGGAGCGCGTGCCGACCTGGCTGCCGACCCACACGTAGCCGTCCGACCAGACCTCGCGTTTCCAGATCGGGACGACCTCCTTGATGCGCTCTATGGCGTACCGGCTGGCCTCGAACGCAGGCCCGCGCCGCGGCGACGCCACCGCTATGGCCACGCTCGCCTCGCCCGGGTCCACGCGCCCGAGGCGGTGGACTATAGCCACGTGCCCGACCTCCCACCGATCGCGGATCTCCGCCCCGATCTCCTCCAGCTTGCGATCCGCCATCGGCCTGTACGCCTCGTACTCCAGATACTCGACCGAGGCCCCGGAGTCCTCGTCCACCCGCGTCGTCCCGACGAACGTCGCGACCGCTCCGCAGTCGGGACGGAATGCCGCCTCGACGAGCGCGCCGACGTCTATGGGCCCCTCGACGATGCGGAACAACTAACCCCCCGAGACGGGCGGCATGACCGCCACCTCGTCCCCGGCCGACACGACCTCGTCGAGGCCGGCGTACTCGCCGTTTATCGCGAAGGCGAGCGTACCGCGCATGGGCGCGAGGGCAGGATACTTGTCCGTGACCATGGACCACAACTCGCTCAGGGAGACGCCGTTCGCGGGTACGTAGACCTCGCGGGTCTCCGCCGCGGCTGCCGCCGCGCCGAAGAACAGCACCTTAACGTCTTCTTCCATAGTTCGGATTGTAGTACGGGGTCAGGGCTCGGGAGTGTACTCCGGGCCGACGATGACCTTGAGCGCGCGCGGGACGACGGTGAAGCTGGCGGGCTCGTCGCCGATGACCTCGCCGTCGGCGGTGAAGTCGAGGCCGGGGGGCTGGGTGTCTACCCGGATCTCCCTGGCCCTCGCGAAGAACACGCCCTCCTTGTCCAGGTAGTCGGATTTTGCGAGCGCCGCCGGGGTGAGCCCGAGCACCTCGCTCAGGCCGAACTTCTCGATGATGACGACGTCCAGCAGTCCGTCCTCCGGGTTTGCCCGCGGCGCCGCGAGCCAGCCGCCGCCGGCGTAGCGGCAGTTGCCGACCGCCACGTTTATCGCCCGCACCTTGCGCTCCTCGCCGTCGAGGGTGAGCGTGAGCTCCCGCACGTCGAAGTCCCGTGCGACCTCCAACGAGGCCCGCAGATACGAGAGCTTGCCCCACCGCTCCTTTAACTCGCCCTCGTTGGCGGTCGATACCTCCGCCCCCAAGCCCCCCGTCGCCACGTTGAGGAAGAACCGCTCGCCAATACCCTCGGAGCGTACTCGCCCCACGTCGAGCGTGCGCACGCGATTTTGCCGGATGACGGCCTCCGCCGCCTCGGCTTCCTCGGGGATGGCGAGCGTCGCCGCGAGGTCGTTGCCGGTTCCGGTGGGCAGTATGGCGAGCGTCACGCCCTCGGGGAACCCGGCCCTGCCCAGACCGTTTACGACGTCGTTTACGGTGCCGTCGCCGCCCGCGACGATCAGCAACCCCTCGTGCCAACCTTCGGCGGCCTCTATCGCGTCGCCGGGCTCCTCGGTCTGGATCCACTCTATGTCGAGCCCGGCGAGTTCCTTGCGGATCTCGCCGGGCTCGTAGCCCCCGCCGCCGGAGGTCGGGTTGCAGATCACCCGCGCCTTCGTCGCCTCCATGACACCGCCCTTTGTTGCTCTCGCGTCGCCCATGAGTTTACCCGCAACGCATGCGGACACACTCGGTAAGCCGTAAGGAAGCTAGGAGGCTTGCAGCTCGGGTTCTCCGTCCTCGCGCAGGAGGTGGGTGACCGGGAGCCACACCTCACGGGCGGCCCCGCCGTCGAGCGCGACCGCGGCGTTGGCGCCGTCGCCGGAGACGTACCGCACCTCGCCGGGTCCGAACGGCGTCTCGACCCGCTCGCCGGTCGAAACGTCCGGGAGAAACGCCTGCCTGAGGGACGCCACGTAGGCGAGCGCCAGCGAGTGGCCGAGGTACGCGCCCTCGTCGCGCCGGTCGGCCACGAGGATGCCGGCTATCCTGTACAGGTTCGCCCTGGAGACCTGGGAGATCAAGCAAGCCCTGATCGTCTGCCGCACCAGCCGCCCCTCGAACTCGGAATACTCTTCCCCGCTCCTCCTCAAGATGTCCATCACCCGTGGGTACGCCCGCCGCACGGCCTCGTCCACCGTGAGACCGTTGATGCCGCGCTTGTACACGTGCGGGTCCAATCGCTCCTCCTCCCGCCGCCGCGGAACGGAGAGCCAATCCTGCCTCGTGTTGCTCGTCTCTGTCATGGCCCTATTATACCTCACTGAAGATGGTGAACAACCCTGTATTACCCATATAGATGCGGTTTCTGAGGTTTCGGGCGGCATCAGTAGGGAGGAGCGGTAAACTAGGGTGGGCATACGACGGGCGGGAGAACGCAGGTGGATTCGGGCGAGTTTCTGGGACGGTTGAAGCGGGAGGTGATCGGGCACCCCGCGCTCACGCACCCGTTCCTGGAGCGATTCGGGGACGGGGATGCGGGCGAGGAGGGGGTGCGGATGTTCGCGATCCAATACTACCGCCACGTCCGGGTGAGCCGGCTGTACCTCGCGGCGCTCATCTCCAACTGCGGTCACGACGAGGCGCTGCAACTCGCGCTCGCGGAGATCCTCTTTGACGAGTACGGCCACCTCAACCCCGACGAGACGCACCCGGCCCTTTACCGGCGTTTCTTGCGTTCCCTGGGCATCACCGAGGACGAGTGGGAGGATCCGCCGACGCTGCCGGAGATAGAGCTGTACGTCAGCCGCCACCGCGAGCTCACGCGCCACCCGGACTTCCGGCTCGGCCTCGGCGCTATGGGGCCGGCGAGCGAGTGGCCGGTGCCCCCGATCTACGTCCGCCTCAGCGAGGGTCTCAAGAAGGCGACGGGCTTGCCGCCCGAGGCGCTGGAGATCTTCACCAGCCACGTCACGATGGACGTGACCCACGCCCGCATAATGATGGACGCCATCGCCCCCTACGCCCAGAGCGAGGAGGGCCAAGAGAAGGTCAGGGAAGGCGCTCTCGCCTCCCTCGACGCCCGCTCGGTGATGCTCGACGGCCTGTACCGGGCCGTTTACGGGGAGCCGGCCCCGGTCGTATGCGCCGCGGTCCGGGCTACCAACCCCGCTTCCTGAGATGCCCGAGCTGCCCGAGGTCGAGACGATAAAAAGGGACTTGCACGAGCACGGGGTCGTGGGATCGAGGATAGAGCGCGCGGAGATCCTCGACCCCGCCCTCGTCGAGGGAGGGTCGCCCGCGGAGTTTGCCGGGAGGTTGTCGGGCACGGCCATCTCCGGGGCGCGGCGGCGGGCGAAGCACCTGGTCGTAGAGTTGGACTCCGGCGACGCTGCGGTGTTCCAGCTCAAGATCGGGGGCCAGCTGCTGCTGGTCCCGCCCGTCGAGGAGCCCACGACGGTTCTAATGCTCGTCCTATACCTCGACGGCGACCGCAAGCTCTTCCTGCGCGACGAGACGGGCTACACGCGGGCTCGCGTCGTGGACAGAGGGGAGCTCGAGGAGCGGTTCTCGTCTTTGGGACCGGAGCCCATGGGGGACGGGTTCGGCGAGGACTATTTGCGGGACAGATTATCTTCGCGGCGGGCCCAGATAAAGCCGTTGCTTCTGGACCAGAAGGTCGTCGCCGGGATCGGGAACATCTACGCGGACGAGATCCTTTACGCCGCCCGGCTCCACCCCAGGCGCAAGGCGAACTCGCTCTCCCGCGATGAGTGGGACGGGCTGCACGCGGCGATCCTGCAGAATTTGCGCGCCGGGATAGAGCACCGCGGGACGACGTTCAGCCTGTACCGCGACGTGCTTGGCCGCAAGGGCCGCCACCAGGAGTACCTGCGGGTGTTCTTGAGGGCTGGTAAGCCGTGCTCGGAAGGGTGTGGCGGGAAGGTCGTCAAGGAGCAGGTGGGGGGGAGGGCGACGTTCCTGTGCCCCGCCTGTCAGAGTGAAGATGGCCCGAAGCGGGAACAAGCGTTAACATTGGTATAGGAATCGCGAAAGGAGAAAAAGGGTGGCGGAGAAATTCGACCTCGTGATAATCGGAGGCGGCAACGCAGGCTATATCCCCGCGATCAGGGCCAGCCAGCTCGGCATGAAAGTGGCCCTGATCGAGAAACGCGAGGGCGGCCACCTCGGCGGGACCTGCCTCAACGTGGGCTGCATCCCGACGAAGGCGCTGTTGCAGACCGCTTCGCTGCTCCACGACGCCAAAAACGCCGGGGAGTTCGGGGTAAAGGTGAGCGGCGTCGAGTTCGACTACGAGCAGGCCGCCAAGCGCCGCGAGCAGGTCGTGACCCAGCTCAGGCGCGGCGTGCAGGGCCTTATGAAGAAGAACAAGATTACCGTCTACAACGGCGTCGGCAGCTTCGTTGAGCCCAAGAAGATAAAGGTAGAGACCCACGACGGCGAGACCGAGGAGCTCGACGCGGAGAACGTCTTGATCTCCACCGGCAGCGCCGTAAGCTCCCTGCCGGGCCTGGAGTTCGACGGGGACACGATCATCTCCAGCGACGACATCGTCACCGAGAACGAGGACTACCCCGAGTCCATCATCATCCTCGGCTCGGGCGCCGTGGGCGTCGAGTTCGCGAGCATGTACAACGACTTCGGGACCAAGGTGACGGTAGTCGAGCTGCTCGACCGTATCGTACCCCTCGAAGACCCGGAGATCTCCGAGACCCTTAAGAAGGAGTTTGAGGACCGCGGCATAAGCGTCCTCACGAGCACCATGGCCGACCCCAAGAGCCTGGAGAAGGCGGGCGAGGGCGTGAAGATAAAGGTCTCCGCCGCCGGCCAGGAGGAGAAGGAGGAGACCGAGGGCGAGGGCGGCTCCTACGGCGGCGAGGATGTCCCGACCGGGGATGCTGACGGCGGCGGCGACACGCTGGAGGCCGAGTGCCTGCTCGTCGCGGTCGGCCGCAAGACCGTCACCGAGGAACTCAACCTCGACGCGACGAACGTCAACATCAGCGGCCGGGGCATCATAGAGGTGGACGGGTACGGCCGGACTGGCGAGGACGGCGTCTACGCCGCGGGGGACGTGATCGGGGGCTACTGGCTCGCCCACGCCGCCGGGCACGAGGGGATCATAGCCGTCGAGCACATGGCCGGCGAGGACCCGATGCCGCTGGATCAGAACCTCGTCCCGCGCGTCACCTTCTGCCGCCCCGAGGTCGCCTCCTTCGGCCTCACCAAAGCGCAGGCCGAGGAGGAGGGCTACGAAGCCAGGGAGGCCAAGTTCCCGTTTAGGGCCATCGGCAAGGCCCTCATCGAGGGCGAGCCCAACGGCTTCATGAAGATGGTGGTGGACGACGAGACCGACCTCATCCTCGGGATGCACGCCATCGGCCCGCACGTCACCGACCTCATCGCCGAGGGTGTCTTCGCCAAGCTGGTGGAGGGCACCCCGCAGGAGCTCGGCATGGCGATCCACGCCCACCCGTCGCTCGCCGAGATCATAGGCGAGACCGCGATGGCCGCCGAAGGACACCCGATACATTTCTAGGCGTTGGGCACGGGAGGGGCCGCGCGGCCCCTCCCGTCTGGCGTGAACGCGAAATTTTTCTGGGGGACCCGGACGCTCCGCGGCCCAACCTGCCGATAGGGGTCGGGGTTCTGGCCTTGATCGAGCGCGACGGCGCGCTACTCCTGGAGCGCCGAAGCGACTGCGGGCGCTGGGGGCTCGTCGTCGGTAGGGTGGAGGTCGAGGAGTCGCTCGAAGACGGCCTGCGTCGCGAGGTGCGGGAGGAGACGGGTCTCGCCGCGCTGGAATGCTCGCTTTTCCGCATCTTCGACGAGCCGACGAGGATCGTGTGCTACCCGGACAGGAACGTTGCGCGGTTGCTCACCTTCGCCTACGAGGTGCGAGTCGGGGATTTCGGGACGCTGCGTCGCTCGGAGGAGTCGGAGAAGCTGCGCTTCTTCGGCCGCGAAGACCTGACCGGGCTTGACCTGATCGAGACTGCGCGACCCATCATCGAGGGGTACGTCTCGCTCAGCGTCCCGCCGAGCTAGGGTCGGGTGGGCGTCCTCCGCGGTCCCTTCGTTGCGGCACGCGACGGCTTTGGCTTCCGCAACCCGGTCGGGATGGCGCCGAACAGGGTCGGCGGGGAGGTGCTCCTCTGCCGCCTCGACGCGTTCTTCTACGGGAGCGGCCTCTGCTTCGGAATGGCCGCCGCGGTGCTGGCGAACTACCAGCGCCCGACCTCACCCTATCCCCTGGCCGCGTTGCCGCTCACGCCGGACCTGCTCGGGACACTGCGTGGTTACCATGCCCGGCAGTTGTGGTCGCAGTGTGTTCTCGCCGCCGTCCGGGACTGTTGCGTGCCCGGGGCGGGAGGCCGGAGGGGTTAATGGATCGGCTGCATCTGCCGGGTGAGAGCCCCGACCCGCACGTGCTCAACTTCGGGCCGGCCCCGAACGGAAGCTTCTTCCGCTGCCTCTACCGGGCCCATGCCGTCGTACCGTACCGGGTCGAAGGGGGTGGCGGGGAGCGACGTCTCTACGTCTACGATCCCAACTATCCCGGGGACCGGGGTCGGTACGTCTCGTTTTGCGGCGGCGGTTTGGGCTACGGCGGCTTCTCTTCGGGGAGCGGGTGGGGCATCACGCTCGTGCCGCTCTCTGCGATAGGGAACACGGCGCGTCCATCGGCGGGTGAGGTACTATAGGGGGCAAAGCTCGGAGGAGGTAGGAGAGTGGCAACGGCGCGCAGAAGGAAGGTCACGCTTAACGTCCTGGAGAACGGGGCCCGCACCTACACGGTGCGCCACCGGTGGGAGGACCGGCCCGTGGCGCCCCCGCCCGGCGACGTGCCGACCGAGTATCTCCCCTTCCGGCAGCAGAAAAACGGGCTGCCGGGCTCGCACGGCCGCCCCGAGTGGCTTAAGGCAAAAGTGCCCGGCGGCGAGGGGTATCGGGATATAAAGGGGACCATGCGCGGCCTCGGTCTGCACACCGTGTGTGAAGAGGCGCGCTGCCCCAATATCGGGGAGTGCTGGAACAACCGCACCGCGACGTTCATGATCCTGGGCAACGTCTGCACTCGCTCGTGCGGCTTCTGCGCCGTCCTCACCGGCAAGCCGATGGAACTCGACCTCGACGAACCCCACCGCGTCGCCGACGCCGCCAGGCAGATGGGCCTCAAGCACGCCGTCATCACGAGCGTCAACCGCGACGAGTTGGACGACGGGGGCGCTTCGATCTTCGCCGCCACCATACGCGAGATACGGGGGCATGTCCCCGGCTGCGCCGTCGAGGTCCTGACCCCGGACTTCAAGGGCGACCGGGACGCGATAGGGACTGTCATCGCCGCCCGGCCCGACACGTTCAACCACAACATCGAGACCGTGCCGCGCCTGTACCCGGCGGTGAGGCCGCAGGCGAAGTACGAGAGGTCGCTGGAGGTCTTGCGCTACGCGAAGGAGCTGAACCCGAACGGGTTGACCAAGAGCGGGTTCATGGTCGGTCTGGGCGAGGTGGAGGAGGAGATCCACGCCACCATGCGCGACCTGCGCGAGCACGACGTGGACATCCTGACGATCGGCCAGTACCTACGCCCCACCGAGGACCACCTGCCGATGAGCCGCTACTACGCCCCGAAGGAGTTCGCCCTCCTCAGGCGCTACGGTCTCGACGAGCTGGGCTTCAAGCACGTCGAGAGCGGCCCGCTGGTGCGCAGCTCCTACCACGCTCACGAGCAGACCACCGACGCCCGCGCCGCCGCCAACGCCCCGTCCGCGAGCGTCTAGCCGCCCCGTGGAGCTCGAGAAGCGCGCCCCCGCATTGCAGGTCCGCCGATTGCCGGGCCTGACGCCTTACGCCGAAGCCTGGGAGATGCAAAAAGGGCTCGTCCGGCGGCGCAGGGGGGACGAGGTCCCCGACACTTTGGTGCTGCTGGAGCACGCGCCGGTGTACACGGTGGGGCGCGCCGCCGGCGACGCCTCGAACCTGGGGGCGGGGGAGGAGTACCTGCGGTCGCTGGGGGCGGAGGTGTTCTGGAGCGACCGGGGCGGCGACGCGACCTTCCACGGGCCAGGCCAGCTCGTCGGCTATCCCATCTTGCGGTTGCGCGACCGCGACACGCACGGCTACCTCAGGAACCTGGAGGAGGTGCTCATGCGCGTCCTCTCCGACTACGGGCTCGAAGGGTGGCGGCATCCCGAGTACACCGGCGTTTGGGTGGGGGATCGCAAGATCGCCGCCATCGGCGTGAAGTTCTCTTCTGGTTGGATCTCCTCCCACGGCTTCGCCCTGAACGTGAAGACCGACCTCTCCTGGTTCGACCGCATCACCCCCTGCGGCATAAAGGAGTTCGGCGTGACGAGCCTGAGCCGGGAGATCGGCGCCGAGATCCCCCTCCCCGAGGTCGAGGAGAAGGTCGTCGCCCGCTTTCGGGAGATCTTCTCCTGATTGACTCCCCGGTGCGGCGGGTACCAATCGCGCCCGTAAAGCCTTCCGAGAGAAGGAGAAACACCATGGCTTTGGGCGTCGCGAACGTCTCTGGGTGCTGGTCCAGGATACGGAGCGGGCTGTGAACTTCTACGAGAACACCTTGGGACTCTCGGTGGTCGCGGTGTCAGTCCAGAAAAACGAGGTGGAGGCCGGCGGCCTGTGTATCGGGCTCAACGGGGCCGCGAGCCCCGCGGAACGCGGGCCGAAGGCGGCCCCGTTGTGAGCTTCCGGCCCGACGGGAGCCTCGAAGGCGCCATCGAGTTACTCAAGGGCAAAGGGGTGGAGTTCGCGGCGGAGATCTCCGAACACGACTGGGGCCGCGTCGCAACCTTTGAGGAAGCCTCGAAGTGCTAAAGGCGCCCCTCACCTCGTAGCCCTCAGGGGAGGGCGTAACCTCGAGCCGCAGCATCCTATACAGCCTGTTCCTCTCCTCCCCCGTGAGGCCATCCAAGCCGAGATCTTGCGGACGACCCCGACGCCTCCGTGCAGGACGACCTCGCCCTCTCCTGGCGCGAACACCGCGCTTCTTTCTGCCGTCATCGGACGCCTCCTTTCAAAGCAGGTCCAACGGAGGTTGCCCTGTAAGGGTTTGGAGGGCACATTAGGCCTCGGCTTGTTGCGGTGACGGTATTGCGCCCAGCTGATGCATCAGGCCCATCATGTCCAACTGTCCCCGGAACTCCACGATCTTCCCGCCGGCGATACGGTAGAAGACACTACCTGGTGCCTCAACACGTTTGCCGGTGGGTGGGATGCCCTGCAGCTCGCCTCGATGCGTACCCCGACCGGTCCACCGCTCGGCCACCCTGTCCCCTTCCGCGATCAGCTCCTCGAAGGTCGAATGCTAGTCGGGGAACGATTCGCGCCACGTAGCGGCGAAACTCTTGAGTCCATCAGGATCGAGCACCTCTCCCGTAGGCATGTGGATCTCGGTGTCCGCCGCCATTAGCTCGTCCGCAGCGGCCGCGTTCCCCTCGTTCCAGAACTCCTCCACGAAACGG
>Ga0126306_10002470_pt1 | contig 10418 bp, 11 predicted proteins | sample Plot27_FD_92592 | JGI IMG/M metagenome (GOLD analysis project Ga0126306, IMG submission 92592) | Serpentine soil microbial communities from UC McLaughlin Reserve, CA, USA - Plot27 | ecosystem: Environmental > Terrestrial > Soil > Grasslands | place: USA: UC McLaughlin Reserve, Lake County... | reverse complement strand
GGGGGGGGTTGGGGGGCCCGGGGTCCCGGGGGGGGCCGGGGCCGGGGGGGGTGTTGGGGCCTACCCAGGAGCGGACCAGGGTGCGGCCCTTGCGGGACAGGCGGTGCAGGTCGATCTGCTGGATCTGCGCGGCGGGGATTCCTAGTTGGGCCAGGCTGCGGTTGGCCATCTCGGCCGCCGCGTCGTGCTTGCGCTTGCTGAGGTTGTGCTGCAGGACGATGGCGATCCCGCCGTCCGGCAGGTCCTCGATCCGCTGCAGTCGCATGCCCTTGTCGAGCGACTGCGACATCAGGGCCAGGTCGATGTAGGTGGAGTTGGACAGGCGCTGGGCGACCTTGGCGCGGGCGATCACTTCGTAGCGGGCCATGGTTCGATCATGCGTCGCCCGGGGGCCGTTTTCCAGCAATGCCGGCCGGATGCGAAGGGGCGCGAGGTGGCGGCGCAGGATGTGCGGGCGGTGGGCGCGCAGGGTGGTGCGAGCACGCCGGTGGTGGTGCGCAGGTGGTGGGAGCACGCCGGTGGTGGTGCGCAGGTGGTGGAGCACGCCCGGGTGGCGGGGGGCCGGGTCAGGCTGGGTGAGCCTGAGGCTGGACGTCCAGGACGCGGTGGGCGTCGGCCAGGACGGCGGGGGAGGCCAGGGACTGCCAGCGCGGGATCTGTTCCTGGAGGAAGGGGCGGAGCTTGGGCTCCAGTTTGGGGGCGTGCTCGAGGACGTCCAGTTCGTTGACGATGGTGAGGTCGACGAACTCGCGGAGCCCCTCGGAGGTCAGCTCCTCGGAGGTGCCGGTGAAGCGGTCGGTGACGGTGTTGTGCTCGGCGAGGTCGCGCCAGGTGGTCTCGCGGTCGCAGGAGCCGTACCGGTAGACCAGCAGTTCCGCGTCGGTGCCGATGACTGCTTCCAGGACGGGGCGTTCGTGCTGCCAGTCGAACAGGTGGGTCGGGAATCCGTCCGTCCCGTACGCCGCGTGCGCGAGGCCGGCGATCACGAGGGTCTCGGAGGCGCCGAGCGTTCTGAGCCGCTTGGCAACCCGGTGGAGGTGTACGTACAGGGTGCCGCCGGCGTGCTCCAGTTCGTCCGCACCACGAACCAGCAACAGCGATCCCAGGTCTTGGAATGTGCTCATCTGACCTCTTCTGTTCGGAGCGGTCAGGGCCCGACGGGACCGGCCCAGGCCAACACGGTACGACGCGCGACACCGCCTCGCCCAGCAAAGCGGCGTGCCGGATCGGTCACACCGTGGATCACCACGGGTCACCGATCCGGCACCTCCTCACAACTTTCTCGACCGGACCGCGCCGGACGCCTAGGGCCCGGACCGGTCGAGAAAACAGATGAGATTGGATCGAGAAACCGATCGGGGCCTTACGAGAACCAGCATGAAGTCGATCGGGGCATTACGAGAACCGGCCTTGAAGCCGATCGGGAGCTACGTGAGACCCGGCCGGGAACTACTCGGCGAGCTCGGCGAGGGCCTTGCGCGCTGCTTCGAGCTCGGCCTCGAGGGCGGCGACCTTGGCGGCCTGCTGCTCGCGGGCCGCGTCGATGACTTCGTCGATCGGGCCGGACAGGTCCTCGTGCAGTTCCTTCGCCGCGCGGGAGACGGCAGCGGCAGCGACCGCGAGGTTGCGGGCGAGGTAGCTGCTGCCCTGCTTGAGCTCGGCGTGCCACTCGCCGTCGGCCGTGCCGGTGACGGTAAGGGTGAGCTCGAGCGTCTTGGTCTTCTTCGCCGCGGGCGCCTTCTTGGTGGCGCGCTTCGGCTTCTCTGCGAAGGCTGCGGAGGCCGGGGTCGCGTCGGCTGCGGCCGAGGAGGTGGAGGCTGCCGGGTCGCCCGAAGTCGCCTCCGTGGCAACCTCGGAGTCGGCAGAAGCGGTGACACCTGCGTCGTCGGGAGTGTCGGCGACGTCGTTCTGCGGTTCTACTGTCAAAATGTCTACAGTCATCGTTGCGGCGATCTCCCTGGGTGGCATGTCCCCGCCGGAGCGGGCTGGCGCTGAGAGTGTATTAGAACACACGTTCGACCCGGAAAGCCAATCACCCCACGTCGACCGCCCCTGCCCGTTCGTGAGAACGGACAGGGCTCGCTGTACAGCTCAGGCCTGCTGCTCCTTGCGGTCGCCGGACCAGTCGAGGTGGAAGGTGCCCTCGCGGTCGGTACGCCGGTAGGTGTGGGCGCCGAAGAGATCCCGCAGACCCTGGATCAGCGCGGCCGGCAGCCGCTCCGCCCGCAGGCCGTCGTAGTACGAGAGGGCGGCCGCGAAGCCCGGAGCCGGTACGCCGACGGTGGCGGCCGTCGCGATCACGCGGCGCCAGGCGTCCTGGCCGCTGGTGACGGCGCCCTTGAAGTAGTCGTCGACCAACAGCGACGGCAGGTTCGCGTCGCGGTCGTAGGCCTCCTTGATCCGGTCCAGGAAGCGGGCCCGGATGATGCAGCCGCCGCGCCAGATCGTCGCCATCGCGCCGAGGTCGATGTTCCAGTCGTACTGGTCGCTGGCCGCGCGGATCGCGTCGAAGCCCTGCGCGTAGGCGACCAGCTTCGACGAGTACAGCGCGTGCCGGACGTCATCGATGAACGCGTCCCGGTCCACGTCAGCCTTCGGGTCCGACGGCCCGGGTAGCACGCCGGCCGCAGCCTCGCGTCGTACGACGTCCCCGGACAGCGAGCGGGCGAAGACGGCCTCGGCCATGCCGCTGACCGGGATGCCCAGGTCGAGCGCGACCTGCACGGTCCAGCGGCCGGTGCCCTTCTGCTCGGCCTGGTCGAGCACCACGTCCACGAACGGCCCGCCGGTGGACTCGTCCACCTGGCTGAGCACCTCGGCGGTGATCTCGATCAGGAACGACTCCAGGTCGCCGCTGTTCCACTCGCGGAACACGTCGGCGATCTCGGTCGCGCTGAGGCCGAGCACGTGCCGGAGCAGGTCGTAGGCCTCGGCGATCAGCTGCATGTCGGCGTACTCGATGCCGTTGTGCAGCATCTTCACGAAGTGGCCGGCGCCGTCGGGACCGACGTGCACGCAGCACGGCTCGCCGTTCACGTGCGCGGAGATCTTGGTCAGCATCGGCTCGAGCGCGGCGTACGACTCCGGTGAACCGCCCGGCATGATGCTCGGGCCGTTCAGCGCACCCTCCTCGCCGCCGGACACGCCGCTGCCGACGAAGTGCAGGCCCTTCTCGCGCAGTGCGTTCTCCCGCCGCCGGGTGTCGGCGAAGTGCGCGTTGCCGGCGTCGACGACGATGTCGCCCTCGTCGAGCAGCGGAACCAGTTCGTCGATCACGGCGTCGGTGGGCTCGCCGGCCTTCACCATGATGATGATCTTGCGCGGCTGCTCCAGCGCGGCGACCAGCGCGGGCAGGTCGTCGGCGGGCGTGAAGTCACCCTCGTGGCCGAACTCCTGGATCAGCGCGTCCGTCCGGGCCTTGGACCGGTTGTGTACAGCGACGCGGAACCCGTTGCGGGCCAGGTTCCGGGCCAGGTTGCGGCCCATCACCGCGAGGCCGGTGACGGCGATCTGAGCTGGAGCAGAACTCATGGAATTCTCCTGCGGTGAGTGCTGGGAAAGAGTGTGCCGGGACCCAGTCTCGCGCTGATGGCGACCGCTGGGTCCATCGGGTGCCAACCCGTGGACAGGCGGTTCGGTCTCCGGTTCCGTCGCAACTGCGCGAGGACGCGGGTAATAGCAGTTCGTGTGCAGGAAGTGAACCCCTTCGAACCCGTCTCAAGCACCGCCGCCCGATGGTAGATCCCAGACATCGATTTCCGGGATCGTAGGCCCGCCGCCCATGACAGGTTGCTGAGACGCACCGCCACGGTATTGGCAACAAGCTGGTTTCGTTCGACGGGTACGCCGCCGGGATCTCCACCCAAACGGTTGACTTCGGCAACGCGACTCTTGCGGCCGGCAAGCACCAGTTGGCGATCAGCATCACCGGCAAGAACCCGGACCGCGATCGGCTACCTCGTCGGTGTCAACCTGCTCGACCTGGAGCTGAACTGATGACCCGGCGGTGGAACAAGATCGTCGCCGCGCTCGGACCGCCTACAGGCCGGGATCGGCCTGGTCGGCGGACCACCACTGGTACGACCCGCCCAATGTCACCGTCGCCTGGCAGCCTCTGTGGCAACCCGTCGGACGGGCGCTGCCCCCGGGGACGTCCGCCGGTGGTACCTGGCGCTTCGGCTTCTCCGGCACAGAGATGGACACCACCCTCGCCGGCCGCTTGGCCGACGATCTCAACTAAGGTCGGAAGACGTGACCACTCTCGAGCTGGAACCGCGTCGTACCGCACTCGTCCTGATCGATCTGATGCCGCGGATCGTGGCGCTGCAGACGGCGCCACTGTCCGGGCCGGAGGTGCTGGAGCGGTGCGTCGCACTGGCCAAGGCGACCCGGTCGGTCGGCGGGCTGGTCGTCAACGTCCGGGTCGAGCGACCCGGCGTCGACGTCCAGCCCGAGGGCAGCGGCTTCGCCCCGGAGCTCGACCGGCAGCCGGGCGACGTGGAGATCGTCAAACACACGGTCGGCGCGTTCCACCAGACCGGTCTGGACGACGTACTGCGGGCGCGGGACATCGAGACGGTCGTACTCGGCGGGATCGCGACCAACTTCGGCGTCGAGTCGACCGGGCGCGCGGCCGACGAGCACGGCTACCACACCGTCTTCGTCACCGACGCGATGACCGGCCTGGACGGGCCCGCGCACGACTTCGCGGTCAGCTACATCTTCCCGCGGTTCGGCACCACCTGCACCGGAACGGAGTACGTCGCCGCCCTGAGTCCGCAGGAATGACGCTCTAGGGAGTATGGGTACCAGGTAGCGGAGCCGGCGGCGGATCGCTTCGGAGACCTCGGGCTGTCGCCGAGCGCGCGACCTCCTCGGCAGTTCCTACCCGACGACGCTACCCGCTGCCCCGCCCCGCCCGATAGGAGTAGACCCTTAGCCGCCGATTGCCCACCGCAACCATGGGTACTTGGTCCGTGCACGACTATCGGACCTCGGAAAGGCAGCCATGCGGCGGAGATTCGCGGCGTTCTGGGTGACGATCGGCCTGGTTCTGAGCCTGGCCGGATGTGGTGATCCGGACCAGCAGATGCGATCCGAAGGTGCCCGCGCGGCGAGGGAGGCGGTGTCCGGAGTGAGGACAGCGCAGCTGGTGGCGCAGTCGCTGCTGGACGGGAAGGTCTGGGACCAGCCGGCCACCGTCATGGTCACCGACGCAGAGGAGGCACTCGGTCAGGTCGCCACCACGTTCGACGCGCGGCAACCCGAGTCCGCCGAGTCACGCGAGACCTACGACCAGTACTCCGAGGCGCTGTCGAGCGCCGCCGACGGCGTCACCGAGCTGCGGATCGCGCTCCGCAACGGGGACCTGGACGCCGTGCGGCAACAGGTCGGACAGCTGGACAAGACCGCCGAACAACTGGAGCAGCTGGGGGAGCGCGCCCAGTGAAGCGGCTGTTCGCGGTCACCCTTGGCATCCTCACGGCCATCGGCGGCTTCGTCGATATCGGCGACCTGGTCACCAATGCGCTCGTCGGCGCCCGGTTCGGGATGCGGATGGCCTGGGTGGTGGTGCTCGGTGTGATCGGAATCTGCCTGTACGCCGAGATGTCGGGCCGGGTGGTCGCGGTGTCCGGGCGGCCGGTGTTCGACCTGATCCGCGAGCGACTCGGGCGGCGGACCGGCCTGTTCGCGTTGATCGCGTCGTTCCTGGTCACGCTGCTGACGTTGATCGCGGAGGTCGGCGGGGTCGCGCTCGCGTTGGAGCTGGCCAGCGGAGTGAACTACCTGCTCTGGATGCCGTTGGCCGCGTTCGCGGTCTGGCTGGTGATCTGGCGGGTCAAGTTCTCGCGTCTGGAGCAGGTCTTCGGCCTGCTCGGGCTGCTGCTGGTCGTGTTCGCCGTCGCGCTGTGGAAGCTCGGGCCGGACTGGGACAGTTTGATGCAGCAGGCAACCAACCCCGGTCCGACCGGGCACGAGACGTGGGCCACCTACGCCTACTACGGCATCGCTTTGTTCGGCGCCGCCATGACGCCGTACGAGGTGTTCTTCTTCTCCTCCGGCGGGGTCGAGGAGAAATGGGAACGTCAGGATCTGATCACCGCGCGGTCGAACGTGTTCGTCGGCTTCCCGCTCGGCGGACTGCTGTCGCTCGCTATCGCCGGGTGCGCCGCGGTGCTCTACCTGCCGGCCGGCATCCAGGTCGAGACGCTCGGCCAGGTGATCCTGCCCGCGGCCGTTGCCCTCGGCAAGCTCGGGCTGGCGATCGTGCTGCTCGGCGTGTTCGCGGCGACCTTCGGGGCCGCGCTCGAGACCTCCCTGTCATGCGGCTACACCATCGCGCAGTACTTCGGCTGGCAGTGGGGCAAGTTCGTCCGGCCGCGGCAGGCGTCGCGGTTCCACGTGGTGATCATCATCTGCCTGATCCTGTCGATCCTGGTGCTGATGACCGCGGTGGACCCGGTGAAGGTGACGGAGTACTCCGTCGTCTTCGCGGCGATGGCGCTGCCGCTGACCTACCTGCCGATCCTCATCATCGCCAACGATCCCGACTACATGGACGACCAGAAGAACGGCCGGGTGCTGAACTTCTTCGCCCTGGTCTATCTGGGGCTGTTGCTACTGGCATCGATCGCGGCGATCCCGCTGATGATCCTGACGAGAGCGGGGCGTTGAGATGGCCGCCGACGGACGAGTGCTGCACGCGCAGCTGCACCTGCTGGACCGGCAGCTGATCCACGAGCGGACCGGGGGGCTGCTCGGCAAGGTCGACGACGTCGAGCTCGACCTCGACGCCGACGTCCCGGTGCTGACCGCCCTGATCTCGCAGCACGAGCTGATCCCGGCCGGGCAGATCGTGGCGATCGACTCGGCGATCAAGATCCTGCCGGGCGAGCTGAACCTGACCAAGGGCGACGACTGGGCCGAGCAGCACGTGGTCGACAAGATCCCCGGAGCCGGCGATGCGACTGAATGACCTGCTCGGCCACCGGGTCGTCGATCGCACCGGGCGCGACATCGGCGGCGTGGCCGACGTCCGCCTGGTCCAGGACGGCCCGCTCCAGCCGTCGATGCAGGCTGCCTTCCGGGTGGACGGTCTCATCGTGGTGGAGAAGCGCGCCACCCGGCTCTTCGGCTATGAACGCCACGTCGGTCCGGCTCTGCTCCACTGGCTGGTCCACCGGCGCCTCGGCGGCGTCTGGTACCTCCCCTGGGAGGACGTCGAGCGGATCACCGAAGGCGCCGTCGAAGCCCGTTCGGGCCTGGAGGACCTCAGACCGCTGGAAGAGACGCCCCGCCACTGAACCCGTGGTTTGTCGCCCGGGAGGCCGGGCACCGGATCAGCATGCCTACCGCTCTGCCCAGCGCCTCGTTCCTCGATACAGGCCGTACTCTTCGCGATGTGTTCGCGCCGATCGTCGCCCAAGGCGCGATTCTGCGTCGTCCGCGACTGACGGCGCTCAGCGAGCGGTTCAGAACCGACGAACGGGCCCTGCGCCGCGTCCGTCAACTGCGCGACCGGTACGGCGAGGGTCCGTTGTTGCTGAGGTTGCCAGGTCGCACGCTGGCGCTGGTACTCCGCCCGGACCACGTGCGGAGGTTGCTCGACGAGACTCCTGAGCCGTTCTCGGCGGCGACCACGGACAAGGTCGGCGCGCTCCGGCACTTCCAGCCGCACGCGGTCCTCGTCACCGATCCACCACTGCGGACACCGCGGCGCAAGCTGAACGAGGAAGTGCTGGACTCGCACCGCCCGGTGCACCGGTACGGCCACCAGATGCTCGCCGTGATCCAGGAAGAGCTCGACACCCTGCATGCGACGCTGGGCTGGACCGACTTCAGGGAGGTCTGGTCGCGCGCGGCGCGCCGGATCGTGCTCGGCGACCGCGCGCGAGACGACACCGAGTTCACCGAGCTCCTCGACCAGCTGCGCTCGGACGCGAACTGGGCGGGGTTCCGCCGCCCCGACGCCTCCGCCGAGCACCGCTTCCGCGAACGCCTGGACTCGTACGTCGAGAACGCCGAGCGGGGGAGTCTCGTCGACGCTCTCCGGCAGGCCCCGACCGACGAGTCGGATCCCGGTGGGCAGGTTCCCCACTGGCTGTTCGCGTTCGACGCCGCGGGCATCGCGCTGTGGCGTTTGCTCGCCGTCCTCGCGGCGCGCCCGGAGTACGCCGCACCGATCGTGGCGGAGGCTCGCCACCCCGAGGAGTCGCCCCTGCTCGCGCAAACCGGGGCCGCAGTACAGGAGTCGGTGCGGCTGTGGCCGACCACTCTCGTCGTACTGCGGGAAGGGGTCGCGGCGACCGAGTGGAACGCCGGGACTGCGCCGGCCGGGACGGAGTTCACCATCGTGAGTTCGGTGTTCCACCGCGACGACGAGGCGCTGGACTTCGCGAACACGTTCGAGCCGGAGATCTGGCTGGACGGCAGATCCGACGAGGAGTGGCCGCTCATCCCCTTCAGCGCCGGCCCTGCCGTGTGCCCAGGGCGCAACGTAGTACTGCTCACCACGAGTGCGGCCACCATCCACGTCGTCGCGAACTACGACCTGGACCCGGACCCCACCACGGCGCGGAAACTCGCCGACACCATGCCCACCACCTTCGACCACACCGCCCCACGCATCGGCTTCTGGCGGAAGTAGCGCCGTATCAGGCGGGCGGAGGCCACTGGCCGAGAGGCTTCCCGATCTCCCAATGGTGGCCGAAGGGGTCCCGGATCCGCCCCATGCGCCAGCCGTGTTCGTTCGTGACGGGCGCCACCTCGGTCGCTCCGGCTGCTACTGCCTTGGCGACCGAGTCGTCGGGGTCCGGCACGGTCAGGAGCAGTCTGACCGTGCCGCCACCGACGGACTCGGGGCTGAAGTTCTGATGCGCCGGTGATTCGTCGGCGACCCAGAACAGCGCCTCGCCGATCTTCAGTTGCGAAACCAGTTCCGGGTTCTCGTCGGTCCCGCCCACGCGGTAGACCTCGATCGCGCCGAACGCCTGCTGGTAGAACTCCACCGCCGCACGACCGCGGCGTACGGAGAGCTGTGGCTCGATGCCCATCTGGTCGTCCTCCCTGAGGACAACCAGTCTGACATCAAACAGCGAGACGGCCGTTGACACGATGATCGCTCACCTGCGCAGCCTGGCCGCCTGACCTCAGCCGAAGAGCCCCGCGTTCTCGCGGACCCACTCCTGCAGCGTCCGCGGCGGATGGCCGGTGACGGTCGCGACGGTTGTTGTCACGCTCGTCTCGTCCACGATGCCGTCACCGAAGAAGCTCTCGATCGCGCTCGCGTACTGCGCAGGCATGGCGGCGGCAAGCTCGTCGTGGGACTCGGACCGGCTCAGCTCGTAGGCCACCAGGCGACGCCCGAGTGCCTGACCAAGAATCTCGACCTGCTCGGCCGGTCTCAACGCGACCGGCCCGGTCAATCGGTACGACCTTCCCGAGTGGTCGTCTTCGGTCAGCGCGGCGACGGCGACGTCCGCGATGTCGGCAGGGTGAATCGTGGAGATCGGCACGTCGGGGAACTGGACGCGGACCACGTCGCCGGCCCGGAGCTGGTCGAGCCAGCGCAGCGTGTTCGACATGAAGGTGTTCGGCCGCAGGAAGGTCCATTCCAGCCCGGAGTCCCGTACGGCGGCCTCGGCTGCCAGGTGGTACTCGGCGATGGCGTTCGCCGTGGAGGTCCCGGTCACCGCGCTGCTCGAGAGCAGAACGATCCGTTCGACCCCGGCGGCGCGAGCGTTCGCCAGCAACTCTCCGGTGCGCTCGTACCCGCTCAGCAGGAAGATTCCTGAGACACCCTCCAACGACTCGACGAACGTGTCGGGCCGGTTGAGATCACCCTGCACCGCCGTCACGCCGGCAGGCAGGTCGGCCTCACGCCGTACCAGCGCCTTGACGGCGATCCCCTCCTCCGCCAAAGCCCGAACCACCGCCCCACCCGCGTTGCCCGTAGTACCGGTCACCAGCACAGTCATCGCTGCCCCCTCATGAGAAGCGTCATCGGCGCCAGCCTGCCACGCATCGGGGTGAACCGGCTGGCCTTCGGCTTCGTACTGGGTGGGGACGGAAGGGGAGCCATGATGAGGGACGTCATCCGGGTCGATCCCCGGGAGCACGGATCAGCTTCGCGCCTGGGACACCGCTGTCCTCGGCTGGCTGCTGTCCGACCTCGGACGACGGGACCCGGGCGAAGACACCCGATGCCCTGCGCAACGATCTTGCGAGCCACCAGACCACGGAATCGCCTACACCTCGGCCACCTGGCTGATCACCTCGCACGGACCGAGGTAGTCGCCGAGATCCTCGCCTGGGCAACCGAACGGATGAAGCTGAGCCCCACCCGACGGGACGGCGGGCGTCATCTCGGGTGACGACCGCCGAGGTCTGTCCGGGTCGCCGCGAGGGCAGCAGCACGG
>Ga0126306_10002469_pt1 | contig 10420 bp, 8 predicted proteins | sample Plot27_FD_92592 | JGI IMG/M metagenome (GOLD analysis project Ga0126306, IMG submission 92592) | Serpentine soil microbial communities from UC McLaughlin Reserve, CA, USA - Plot27 | ecosystem: Environmental > Terrestrial > Soil > Grasslands | place: USA: UC McLaughlin Reserve, Lake County... | reverse complement strand
CGTGGGCGGATTCGTCATAAACACCAGGGACGTCACGCGGCGCAAGGAGGCCGAAGAGCGTCTCAGGGAGGCTGAGGAGCGCTACCGCATGCTGGTCGAGTGCATACCGGCTATCACCTACATCCAGCAGATACGAGGCAACAGCGAATCTGTGTACGTCAGCCCCCAGGTGACGGACATCCTGGGATACACCCCCGAGGAGTGGACCTCGACCCCGGACCTCTGGATCAAGATCCTCCACCCCGACGACAGGGAGGCGGTCCTTGCCGAGGATTTGCGTACCAACGAGACCAGGGAGCCCTTCGTCATGGAGTATCGTCAGTTCGCCAAGGACGGGCACCTGGTGTGGATGAGGGACGAGGCGACCCTCGTGAACAACGAAGAGGGTGAGCCTCTCTACTGGCTCGGGGTACAGATAGATATAACGGAGCGCAAGCGGGTCGAGGAGGCGCTCGGGGATGCGGAACAACGTTACCGTAGCCTGGTGGAACAGATACCCGCCGTCACCTACATAGACCCGGTGGACGACCCCGACACCTCGCTCTACACCAGTCCCCAGCTAGAGCAAATGCTCGGATACACCCCCGAGGAGTGGCAGACCGAAAAGCTGTGGCCCGAGCGCCTCCACCCCGACGATCGGGAGCGGATACTGGCCGCCGACGAGCGATTCGAGTCGGGGGGCGAGGAATCCTTCAGCGAAGAGTACCGTCTACTGGCCAAAGACGGGTCGGTGGTGTGGGTCCGCGAGGAGGCGGTGCTCCTGAAGGACGAAGCGGGCGAACCCCTCTACTGGCAAGGGGTCTTCTACGACCTTACCGAGCGCAAGGCGCTCGAGGCGCGGCTAGAGCATCGGGCCTTCCACGACTACCTGACCGACCTGCCGAACCGCCAGCTCTTCGTGGACCGGCTGAGGCAGGCCCTGGATCGCACCAGGCGCAGGAGGGGCCGCAAGGTGGCGGTACTCTTCACGGACCTCGACGAGTTCAAGGTCATAAACGACTCGTTGGGCCACGAAGCGGGGGACCTGCTGCTCACCCTCGTCGCCAAGCGCCTCAAGCGCTGCCTGCGCCCGGAGGATAGCCTGGCCCGCTTCGGGGGCGACGAGTTCGTCGTTCTCATAGAGGACATCCAGGGCCCCGACGTAGCGGTGCGCGTGGCCAGGAGGATCACGGAAGAACTCAAGAGACCGTTTCTCCTGGAGGGCAGAGAACTGTTCGCCTCCTCCAGTATAGGCATCGGCCTGGGGGACGCCAGGACGAAGACGCCTGAGGACCTCCTCAGGGACGCCGACACCGCGATGTACAGGGCCAAGGAGGAGGGCGGGACCTTCAGGTTGTTCGACCCTGACATGTACGAACGGGCCAAAGTCCGCCTGGAGCTGGAGGGCGAGCTCAGACGAACTTTGGAGGCTCCCCGCGAGCAGTTGCCCGTCTACTACCAGCCGCTGGCCTCGATACCCGACGGCACGATCGTTGGGGTGGAGGCGCTGCTGAGGTGGGGCCATCCCGAGCACGGCCTGCTCGCCCCCTCGGGGTTCATCCCCGTGGCCGAGCGGACGGGCCTGATAGTCCCGATGGGGCGGTGGGTACTCAACGAGGCCTGCCGCCGCGCCAGGGAGTGGCAGGAACGCCACCCCGCGCACGCACCGCTGGCCCTCGCTGTGAACCTCTCCGCCCGCCAGCTGCGCTACCCCGAACTCGTCGGCGAGGTCGAAGACGCACTGCAGAAGACCGCCCTTGACCCGGGGAGCCTCACGCTGGAGATCACGGAGAGCGTCCTGGTCGAGGATGGAGAATCGAGCGCACAGACGCTCCGGCGCCTCAAGGAGCTGGGGGTGAGGGTGGCCATAGACGACTTCGGGGTGGGATACTCCTCGCTCTCGTACCTCAGGTATTTGCCCGTGGACCAGCTCAAGTTGGACCGGGTGCTCGTGGGGAACCTGGACACCGACCAGAAGAACTTGGCCATCGTGCGGGCAGCGATAGATCTCGGGCACGCCCTCGGCATCGAGGTGGTCGCCGAGGGAGTGGAGACCCACGAGGAGTTCGAAGAGCTTCGCAAGCTGGGCTGCGACCTCGGACAGGGCGACTACTGGTGGGGTCCCCGTCTCCCAGAGGAGGCAGAGGAGCTTCTCGCATCGAACCTCGCTCCCCTGCACGACCCACGGCGCGGGTGACTACTGGCCGATCATGACGACCCTTCGCCGGCCCACGCGCTGGCCGCGAGGATGCGCGAGGCCGCCCTTCAGGCACCTGCTTGAGGCGGGATTCGCGGCCATGGCGGTCTTCGCGCCAAAGGACGCCATCGGCAAACGAGCGCGCTCGTCGAGCGCGGGCATTTCGGCGGCACCTGCATCAACGAAGGCTGCACCCCCACCAAGACGATGGTCGCCAGCGCCAGGGTCGCCTACTTCGGCCGGCTACGGCGTCAGCGACGGACAGGTGAACGTCGACATGGTGGCGGTGGGCTCGGTAAACGCCAACCGCGCCTACTTCGAGCGGGTGGTCGAGGACATGGCCCTGGCCGAGGCCCAGTACCCCGGCTGGCTGGGGCATCTATTGACACACCCGGCAGAGGGCCCCGAGAACTACGAGGAGAAGGGGGCGATCAAGGTCCATGTCGAGGTGAACGGTCGTGTGTGACCGGAAACCACGGCCTTCTGCACATGGGAGACTCTGGTGATGCCGGAGATCTCCCTCACGGGACTGGTAATCGTGGCGGCGATCGCCTTCGTGGTGCCGCTCTGCCTCGGCCTACTACCGGCCCTGCGGGTTCCCTCCGTCGTCATCGAGATCGTGGCCGGTATTCTTATCGGCCCGGCGGTCCTCAGCCTCGTTGAGGTGGACCTGCCGTTGCAGGTCATGTCCCTGCTCGGTCTAGCTTTCCTGTTGCTGCTTGCCGGCCTCGAGATCGACCTGGATCGCCTGCGAGGGGCGCGGCTGCGTAGCGCGGCCACTGGGTTCGTGGTCTCCCTGGCGGTCGCGCTGGGCATCGGCCTGGGACTCTATGCCGCCGGTCTCATAGAGGCCCCGCTGCTCGTGGCTATCATCCTCTCGTCGACCTCCCTGGGCATCGTGACCCCGGTGCTTGCCGACACCGGAGATGCCGACACCACGCTCGGCCAACTGATCATCGCCGGCTCCTCGATAGCCGACTTCGGCGCGATCATACTGCTCTCTCTGTTCTTCTCGGGCGACTCCAGCAGCGTCGGGTCCACGCTACTCTTGATCGGCGCCTTCGTGGTGCTGGCGATCGCTACGGGGGTGGCGCTGGCCGAGGCCGAGCACTCGAGCCGCCTGAGCTCCGCCCTCGTGAGATTGCAAGACACCAGCGCCCAGATCCGGGTCCGGGGGGCTTTTCTCCTGCTCATCGGGCTCGTGGTGGTCGCGCAACTCTTGGGACTTGAGGTGATCCTGGGCGCGTTCTTCGCCGGTGCGGTACTCAGATTGCTTGATCGCGACGAGATGATGACGCACACGGGCTTCCATACCAAGCTCCAGGCTGTCGGCTTCGGCGTCTTCATCCCGTTCTTCTTCATTACCAGCGGCATACAACTCGACGTGAGGGCGCTCCTCGCCGGAGGGTCGGCGCTTACGCTGGTCCCCGTGTTCCTCCTCGCCCTGCTGCTCACCCGCGGGCTGCCGGCCGCCCTCTACAGGCCGATGGTCGGCGACAGGAGCTCCCTGGCGGCCGCCCTCTTGCAGGCGACCTCGCTGCCGTTCATCGTTGCGGCCACGGGTATTGGGATGGATCTCGGCATACTGAGTCCCGCGGTCGGGGCTGCCATGGTGGTAGCAGGATTGCTCTCGGTGGTGCTGTTCCCCCTCACTGCCCTCACGATCCTGCGAGGAAAACCGGCCGCGCCCGACGATCCGGACGGCCTCGAGCATGCCAGTCGCGAACCAGAAGTGACTTGAACTTTATCCAGCGACGTAGCGGAGGTAGTGACGTGGCGCAGACATCTAGGTCGATAGGCCGAAGGACCAGAGAACGGAATCTCAGGGAGCTGATGGATCGGCAAGGGCTCGGGGCGCTCTTGTTGCGGCGACCGGCCAACTTCGCCTGGTACACGAACGGGGCGGACAACCGGGTGGACCATGCCTCCCCCTTCGGGGTCGCGGATGTCCTCCTTACCAACGACGGGGAGTGCGTCTTCACCAACAACATCGAAGCCCCGCGGATGCGGGAGGAACAAACCCCGGACTTCGAGGTGGTCGAGCATCCCTGGTACGCAGACGAGGTATCCGCGCTACGAGGGTTGATCGGCGACTCCTCTCTGGGAGCGGACTTCCCGCTGACAGGCGCTTCGGACGTCTCGGAGGAGGTCGCGCTGCTGCGTTACATTCTGGACCCAGACGCCGTCGAGCGCTACCGGGAGGTAGGCGCGGACGCCGAAGGTGCGATCGAGGAGGCGGCAAATTCCCTGGATCCTGGCATGGACGAACGCGCGGCCGCTGCAAACCTGGCGGAGGCCTGCCGGCGGCGGGACCTCTTCAGCCCGGTTCTCCTCGCGGCCGCCGACGGCAGGATCCTCCGCTACCGTCACCCCATCCCGCAAGGCGAGAAGCTCGGGCGGCGGGCCATGCTCGTGGTGAGCGCCGAGCGCGGAGGGCTCTACGCCAACGTCACCCGGATGGTTCACTTCGAAGAACCGGACGAAGAGCTCGAGCGGCGCCAGAAAGCCTGCGAGACCATCCTCCGCAGAATGAGGGAGGAGGCTACCCGCCCCGGCCGAGCCCTCGCGGAAGCTTTCGCCGACTGCCAGCGCTTCTATGCCGGGGAAGGGTTCCCCGAGGAGTGGAAACTGCACCACCAGGGTGGCATGACGGGCTACGCCTCGCGCGAGATCATAGCGACCCCGCACACCCACCAGGAGATACAGGTAGGCCAAGCCTTCGCCTGGAATCCTTCCATAACCGGTGCCAAAGCGGAAGGGACCTTCGTTCTTACCAACGATGGGCCGAATGTGGTAACCCGCATACCCGAAGCGAGTGGACCGTAAGGACTCGTAAGGACGCGCCGGCGGTACTCCCGAGCAACGTCCCGGAGAGCCTCTCCGCGGCCTCTACAGCGTTTCTCGAAGTGGCCGAGCCTCATTGCAGACATCCCTAGACGGTAGACTTGTTCAATGGCCGGGCGCAAGGACAGGGCGGCAACTCTTGTGGAGACCTCGCTACTCCTTGCGGTGCTCTTCCTTGGCACCAACCCCGTGGCCGTCAAGGTCGCCGTCACCGAGTTCCCCCCCTTGCCCTTTGTGGCCATGAGGTTCACCGTGGCCGGACTCCTGCTTCTCACGCTCGTGGCGCTCCTCGAGCCGGAGGGCGGTTGGCCGTCCAGGCGGGATCTTTTCTCCATGGCGGGAGTGGGCCTCATCGGCGTGGGGGCGAACAACACTGCGTTCACCCTTGGGGTGAGCATGACTACCGCATCCGAGACTGCCCTGATCTATGCGGCAGTCCCGATCTGGGGCATCCTACTTGGCCTCGCGCTAGGACTGGAGAGGCCTACATCGTGGGGCATCGTGGGCGTCTGTCTCGCGTTCGTGGGAGTGGGGGTCGTTGTCTCAGGTGGCTTGACTGAACACACGAGCCTCATAGGTGATCTCCTGGTCGTGGTCGCAACGGTTTGCTGGGGCTCCTACGCGGTCCTTTCTCTGCCGCTCTTGCGGAGGTACTCGCCCCTGGTGGTGGCGTCGTACACGATGCTTTTCGGGGGCCTCGGCGTACTCCCTTTCGCCCTGCCAGGCTTCTTGGCCGCCAGGTGGACCGAGGTCAGCGGTGAGGCCTGGGAGGCCGTGGCGTACTCGACATTCCTGGTGGCGGCCTTCGGGTTCTGGGCCTGGCAGAGGGGCGTCTCGCGGGTCGGGGCGAATCGAGTGCTGATCTATCAGTACCTGATCACGCTCGTCGGCGTCGCGGCCGGGGTATTGCTTCTCGGGGAGGACCTGACCGCGAACAAGGTGGTCGGCGGAGCGGTCATTCTCCTGGGTGTCTACCTCGCCCGGCGTCGGTAGACTTCTAGCGCACACCAAGTTCGTCGGCGCTGAACGGTGGCGGCGATGCTACGCTACCGTATGCACATTGGCAGCCGATAGAGGGGGTCGAAGGTGAGGGAGAACCGTCTCAGGAAGATCTGGCGGGAGGGCGGAACCGCTGTTAACGGTTGGCTTCACGTTCCGAGCTCGTTCTCCGCCGAGGTCATGGCGCACGCGGGATGGGATAGTCTGACCGTAGACATGCAGCACGGGCCCGTGGACTATGCGAGCCTCGTACCGATGCTGCAGGCCATCTCGACGACGGACACCGTGCCCGTCGTTCGGGTGCTGTGGAACGATCCCGGCCTCATAATGCGGGTGCTCGACGCGGGGTGCTACGCGGTGATCTGCCCGATGATCAACACCCGCGAGGAAGCGGAGGCCTTCGTCGGGGCCTGCCGCTACCCTCCTGAGGGATACCGGAGCTACGGCCCTTACAGGGCGACCCTCTACGGTGGCCAGAGCTACACCGACCACGCGAACGAGACTGTCGTGACGATGGCCATGATCGAGACGCACGAGGCTCTCGAGAACCTCGACAAGATACTCGGCGTACAGGGTCTGGACGCGGTCTTCATAGGACCCTCGGACCTTGGCCAGAGCCTCGGGCATGGACCTGGCACCGACCGCGGCGAGCCAGAGGTGGTCGAGGCTATGGACAGGGTGCTGGCGGCCGCGCGCGAACACGGTCTCGCCACCGGTATCTTTACGGGATCTCCCGAGTACGCCTCGCGCATGGTGGAGAAGGGCTTCCAGTTCGTCACCATCTCATCGGACGCTCGACTTATAGCCTCGGCCGCGGCCGAGGCCGTAACCGCCCTCAGGGGCGAGTAAGAGTATCATTGGGCGAGTATAGCCGGGTTGCGCAGTTGTGAGAGGAGTGTTTCATGGCGGAAAAGGAGACGACGGTAGGGCATGAGGAAGGGATCCACGGCCGGCCGGCGGCGCAGTTCGTCAAGGCGGCCAAGGGGTTCTCCTCGCAGGTTGTTATCGTCAAGGGTGACCGGGAGGTAAACGCCAAGAGCGTCTTGAAGATCACTGGACTGGCCAGAAAGGGCGAGAAGGTCACCATCCGGGCCAAGGGCGAGGACGCCGAAGTGGCCGTGGAGACCCTGGCAGAGCTCATCTCCACGGACGAGCACTAGATCCGGACAGACCGAGTGAAGCTGACCGGCATAGGGGCTTCGGAAGGGGTGGCTGTGGGCCCGGCTTTCGCGCCAGCCACAGGCAGTCCCGAGCCCGAGCGAACGCGGATAGGCGAGGAAGAGGTCGAGTCCGAGCTGCAGAGGTTCAGCGATGCGGCCGAGGCCGTGGCAGGCAGGCTCTCGGCGACCGGTGACGAGCTCCGTGAGTCGGGGGATGAGGACGAAGCCGGTATCTTCGAGTTCCACGTCGAGATGGCGCAGGATCCCGAGCTGGTCTCGGCCGTGGAGGCGCGCATCAGGAACCTAAGGAGTCCCGAGTCGGCGGTGCTCGCCGTCGGTGAGGAGTATGCCGCAGAGCTCGCAGCGATGGACGACGAGTACCTCGCTGCGAGAGCCGACGACGTACGCGATGTGACGGGCCAGATCTCCGCCGAGCTGATGGACCGTGGGGGCTCGGGCTTCGATGCCCTACAGACGCCCTCGGTCCTGTTGGCAAGGAGCCTCGCGCCTTCGGAGACGGCGCGCATCCCGAGGGGGATGGCGCTCGGATTCGTCACCGCCGAGGGGTCGAGGACTTCGCACGTCTCGATCATGGCCCGCTCAATGGGCATCCCCGCCGTCGTCGGCGTCGGAGAAACTCTAGAAGACGCCCTGGACGCGAAGAAGGTGGCCATCGACGGTGGCGAAGGCACGGCGATCACGGACCCCGACGATGATACGGTCGCCAGGTTCGAGAGGTTGTCGGCGGCGCTGGCCGAGGAGCAGGCAGCCCTCGACGAGTACAGGCGCGTCGAGGCAAGGACCAGCGAAGGGCGGCGAATCGAGGTCGCTGCGAACCTTGGCTCGGCGTCGGAGGCCGAGGATGCGCTCGAGTGGGGCGCCGAAGGCGTCGGGCTCTTCCGCACCGAGTTCCTGTTCATGGAACGGGACGACCTGCCTTCCGAAGAGGAGCAGTACAGAGCCTACAGCGCCGTGGCCCGTGCATTCGGCGAGAAGCCCGTCATCATCCGGACGTTGGACGTGGGGGGCGACAAGGACCTGCCTGGCGTGGACCAGGCGCACGAAGAGAACCCTTTCCTCGGCTGGCGCGGCATAAGGATGAGCCTGGACACGCCCGACCTCTTCAAGCCCCAGCTGCGTGCGATCCTTCGTGCCGCTGCCGAAGGCAACCTCAAGGTCATGTTCCCGATGGTCGCCGATGTGGGAGAGTTAAAGGCCGCGAAGGCGATGCTGCGGGAGAGCCGCGGGGAGCTCGAAGCGGAGGGAGCAGATATCGGTGAGGTCGAGACCGGCGTGATGATCGAGACCCCGGCGGCCGTACTCTGCGCCGCCGAGCTCGCGAAGGAGTCAGCCTTCTTCTCCATAGGGACGAACGATCTCGTCCAGTACACCCTGGCCGCCGACAGGGGCCACGAGCGACTGCGGTGGCTGCAGAATGCGGACCATCCCGCTGTTCTGGCCTTGATCCGGCAGACCTGCGAAGCCGCAAACGAGGCCGGCATCCCCGTGGGCGTATGCGGTGAGGCGGCCGGCGAGCCGGAGATGATCCCGAAGCTCGTCGAGCTCGGTGTTACGGAGTTGAGCATGGGCGCCCCCTCGATACCACGAGCAAAAAAGGTCGTTTCGGGGCTGTGAGGGCGCACGTCTTCCCGGACTACGAGACCATGAGTACGGCCGCGGCCGACGTCGTCGCGCAGGGGTTGGAGGAAAACCCCTCCATGGTTCTAATGCTGCCAACGGGCATCACGCCTCTCGGGATGTGCCTGCGCCTCGTCGAGATGCACCGCTCCGAGGGGCTCTCTTTTGCGGATGCGACCTTCTTCAACCTCGACGAATACCTGGGATTGAGGCCGGACCACGAGGCTAGCTATCACGTGTACATGAAGGAGAACCTCTACGGGCTAATCGACGCAGACCCGGCGTGGATCTTCGTCCCCGACGGGGCCGCGCCCGACCCGGAGGCAGAGTGCGAGCGCTACGAGGCCGCCATCGTGGAGGCCGGTGGGATAGACGTGTGCGTGCTCGGGCTCGGGCGCAACGGACATATAGGTTTCAACGAGCCGGGAGCGCCTTTCGACTCGCTCACCCGCGTGGTGCAGCTCTCCGAGAGCACCCGCAAGGTCAACGCCGGCGACTTCGAAGCCGACCGCGCGCCGGAGCGCGCGATCACGGTCGGCATGGCGACGATCTTCGGGTCAAAGGAAGTTCTGCTTCTCGCCTCAGGCACGAACAAGGCCGGTGCCGTGGCCGCTGCCGTGGAAGGCGACGTCTCAGAGAGCGTCCCCGCCTCGATGCTCAAGAACCACCCGAACGCCAGTCTGTTTCTCGACGAAGACGCCGGCTCCGACCTCGGGCGCGGAGTAGCGGGCTAGCCTGTGGAGAATCTCCGCCAACGCCCGTTGACGCGGGTTGGACACTCGCGTAGCATCGTTGTCGGTGGGTAGGTGTAGGGGCGAGAGCGGCAGCTCGGCGCGCTGGTCGGAGTCGACGACTAAAGGGGGTCGGATGAAGGTCGGACTGCTCGGAGCCGGCCGTATCGGTACCCTCCACGCCGGTGTGCTCGCCCGCGACCCCAATGTAGATGAGATCTTCGTCGGCGACGCCGACCCACAGCGCGCCGAAAAGGTGGCAGCGGGGGTCAGAGGGGAAGCAGGACACATCGGAGCCGTGCTGGACTCGGAGCCAGACGCCGTCGTCATCGCCGCGTCCACCCCGGCGCACGCGCCCTTGATACGGGCCTCTGTCGAGGCCGGCATCCCGGCCTTCTGTGAGAAGCCGATAGCCCTCGGCTTCGAGGAAACCGTCGAGATAGCGCAGGAGATCGAGGCCTCCGGCGCGACGCTCCAGGTCGGCTTCCAAAGACGCTTCGACGCTGGATACTCGGAGGCGAGAAGGCTTGTAGAGAGTGGTGCTCTTGGAATCGTCTACTCGGTAAGGCTCGCAACCCATGATCCCGACCCGCCGCCCGAGGAGTACATCCCCGACTCCGGCGGCATCTTTCGTGACCTCCACATCCACGACTTCGATATCCTGCGCTGGCTGACAGGTGGTGAGGTGGAGGAGGTCTACGCCACAGGGAGCGTCCGCAACTTCGACTTCTTCGCCGAGCACGGCGACGTGGACACTTCTGCAGCCTTGCTGAGGATGCAAGATGGTGTGGTTGCCGTGCTCACAGGGAGCCGCCACGATCCCCTCGGCTACGACGTGCGGGCCGAGGTCTTCGGCTCCAAAGATAGCGTCG
>Ga0126306_10002468_pt1 | contig 10420 bp, 12 predicted proteins | sample Plot27_FD_92592 | JGI IMG/M metagenome (GOLD analysis project Ga0126306, IMG submission 92592) | Serpentine soil microbial communities from UC McLaughlin Reserve, CA, USA - Plot27 | ecosystem: Environmental > Terrestrial > Soil > Grasslands | place: USA: UC McLaughlin Reserve, Lake County... | reverse complement strand
TCGCCGGGTGCGGGCAGGGGCACGGTCATGGCGTCGCCCACGACGGGTCAGCTCCTGGGACGGACCTATTGACCCATCGCCAGCTGGAGGAGGGGGCCGGTGTCCACCACTTCCCAATGGGCCACGATCTGCCGGCGCTGCATCCGGAAGACGTCCGCCGCACGGAACTCGAGTGGTTGCCCGCGGCCGACGATCCCCAGATCGGGCAGGTCACGCACGACCGTGCCCTGCACGACGCGGAACGTGGCGACGTCGTCGCCTTGACCGACAGCCTGCGAGACCGTCGTCGCGACATCGGGGACGGCATCGACGAAGCCGGCCCACCATTCACGTAGCACGTCACGTCCGCCAGCTGGGGCATACGGACTCAACTGCTAGAAGTCCGCGGCGAAGAAGACGTCGATCTGGTCGATCCGATGCTCGCTGAAGACGACCCGTAGCGCGTCGAGGACGAGGCGCGTGTTCCGCGGCACAGACCGACCTTCCGTCGCCGACGCGACGGGCGATCCAAGGAGGAACGTCGCTGGCATCGCGAGGCCGGCGCGCAACGCGGACCGACGACCGAACGTGGTGTGTCGCATGCCGCGCAACGTATGACCAGCCGTGGCGGTGATCAACGGCCAACCGGAGAACACACCGTGTAGCCGCCGTGCACGATCAAGCGCGACCCGTGACCGGCATCGGGTCCGCGGTCAGGTGTGGCCGAGGATCGGATGGGGGCGGTAGGGGGCTTCGAGGGCGGCGAGCTCGTCGTGGTCAGCGTCACGTCCACGGCTGCGATCGCGTCCTCGAGGTGGCGCGTCGTGGTCGCCCCGACGATGGGCGCGGTGACCACCGGCTTGGCGAGCAGCCACGCCAGGGCGATCTGCACGGCGGCGAGATCACGCGCTGGCGGGTTCCCGCGAGCAGTCCACGTGAGTACCGCAGTCGAACACCAGCTCTGCGGCCGCCACTCGGTGCTGAAGTGTGCGTCCGCCGGCACGTGCGCGAACGAGTGGATTGCCACCAGCCCGGTACGAGCACAGACCACAGTCATGTCCCGAGTGCTCCGCAGAAGCCCTACCGGTAGCCGGCGGGACGTTGTCACAGGCGAGGTGGCTATCTCGTCTCAGGGAGTGACATGAGCGAATGGGACCGGAGGGGTCGAGGCACCCCTCCAGACGAATCGCACCGTGCGCCGGCGCACAGCCCGTCGGATCCCTACGAGGACCTGCGGCCGCTGCTGATCTCGATCGCGTACCGGATGGTTGGCAGCTACTCGGAGGCGGAGGACCTGGTGCAGGAGGCGTTCGTGCGCTTCCACCAGGCAACCCGCCGCGGTACCGAGATCGAGTCGGCCAAGGCGTTCCTGACCACCGTGACCACCCGGCTGGCGATCGACCATCACCGAGCTGCGCGGGTGCGCCGCGAGACCTACGTCGGCCCCTGGTTGCCCGACCCGCTGGTGGACGAGATGGCCCCTGACATCGCCCAGACCGCCGAACTCGCCGAGTCGTTGTCGACCGCCTTCCTCGTGCTGCTGGAGACGCTGTCGCCCCGAGAGCGCGCGGTCTTCCTGCTGCACGATGTCTTCGACTACGACTACCCGGGCATCGCCGAGGTGGTCGGCACGAGCGAGGCCAACTGCCGGCAGATCGCCACACGGGCCCGTCGCCGCATCGCCATCGCCGAGCCCCGCTTCGAGACGTCGACCCGGGAGCGGGATCGCCTGGCCGAGCGGTTCCTGGCGGCATCTCGGCGAGGTGACGTCGAGGCGCTGGTGGCCATGCTGGCCGACGACGCCACGTTCGTCGGCGACGGCGGCGCCAAGGGCAACGGCCTGGCCGGACCCGTCGTGGGACGGGAGCGGGTCGGGCGGCTCGTCGCCAGCTTCACCCGCCGGATGGGCGAGCTCGGCATCTCGCTGCAGCCGGTCCACGTGGGCGCGCAGCCAGCCGTGTTGCTCGTCGACCCGGAGGGCCGGGTCGGCGGCGTGTGGTCGCTGCACGTCGTCGATGGCGTGGTGCGGGAGATCCACGGGGTGGTCAACCCCGACAAGCTCGGTCACCTCGGGGTCGTCTCGCCACTCGCCTTCCGAGCGACGCGCGAGGACCGAACCGACGAGGACGAACAGCGAAAACAACCAGAACAGCGGGAGGGAGAGGCACATGACGACGACGACTGAAGGGCCGGGGCTGCGCCCGAGCTCGACCGCAGCCCCCACCGGTGACCGCTACGTCGGAGGCATCACCGTGCTGGGGGCGCTGTTCATGGTCGTCGCCGGCGTCTGGGCGCTGCTGTGGCCGGAATCGTTCGCGGAGCTGGTGACCTTCCCCGAGCACACCCACTTCCTGCACGACGTCGGGGCCTTCCAGATCGGGATCGGTGTGACCCTGGGCTTGGCGGTGCTCTGGCGCGACCCGCTGGCGGTCGTGCTCACCGGCTTTCTCGCCGGCAACACCATCCACGCCGTCAATCACGCGGTGGACCTCGACCTCGGTGGCCACGACAGCGACCCGTGGCTGCTCGGAGCGCTCTCGCTGCTGACTGCGGTGGCGCTGGTCCGGCGGCTGCGAGAGCTGCACCACGTCGTGGGCCGGGTCGCCACCACCTGCGATCCCCAGCTCGCGCCGTTCGTGGAGCAGAAGACCGTCCTGCTGACCACCTTCCGCCGCGACGGCACCCCGGTCGGAACCCCGCTGAGCGTGGCGGTCGACGGCGACCGTGCCTACTTCCGCACTTTCGAGAAGGCGGGCAAGGCGAAGCGCCTGCGCAACGACGAGCGCGTGGAGCTGACCCCATCGACCACCCGAGGCACCCCCACCGGCACCGGTGCACCGCTCGCGGCACGAGCCCGGCCAGTGGAGGGCACCGAGCACCGCCACGCAGCCCGGCTGCTTGCCCGCAAGCACCCGCTCCTCCACGGCGTCGTCGTGCCGCTGTCGCACCGGCTGGGACGGGCCAGGTTCGGCCACACGCTGCACTACGAATTGCGCCCCGCTGGCGATGAAGGCAGCCCTCAGCCAACGCGGTGAGGCCGAGGGGTGACGCACCGAGGGCAGTGCCGACCGCCCGCCCGGGCGGGAGCTGTGATAACCGAGAGCCAGCAACCCGTGATCGAAGCAAACGCGTGGCAGCGCTTCCCGAGTCCTACGACCGAAGCCCGGACCACCGAGGAGGACCAGATGCTGAGTGACGCAGACATCACGACGCTCGTGACGGCCAAGGATCTAGGCGAAGCGATGGCGTTCTACGAGGAGAAGCTGAAACTCGTAAGGACTGACGAAAGCCCCGGATGGGTCCAATACCGGAGCGGCACCAGCAACCTCATCGTCTACGAGTCGGAGTTCGCAGGCTCGAACAAGGCGACCACGGCGGTGTGGACGGTAAACGACGTCACAGAGACGGTCCGCGAACTGAAAGCCAATGGGGTGACGAGCTTCCAGCAGTACGACGACCTTCCAGGCGCGACCCGCGATGGCGACATCCACACCGCAGGGCCCGTCAAGATGGCCTGGTTCAAGGACCCCTCCGGCAATATCTTCGAGGTCAACGGCCGCGACTAGCAAACACTTCCGGCAACTGAGGACACGTTGTGGATCGTGCCAGAGCGACGTCCTGAGCGGTGAGACGGAACCTGGCTGCCCACCTCATTCCTATTCGCCCTTGTCGAGGAAACTCGTGAGGATCTCGATGACCTGGTCCGGTGCCTCCTCGGGGTTGAAGTGGCCGCCGGGCACGCGCTGCGCGGTGAGGTCATCCGTCCACCCTGCCCACACGTCGGAGGCGTCGGCCAGCTGATCCTCGTCCTGTCCCGTCACGACAAGCACGGGGCAGGTGATGCGCCGGTTCGCTGCGCGATCGTCGCTCTCGTGCTGGCGGTCGAGATGGAAGCTGGCGCGGAAGTCCGCGCACATGGCAGCGGCCGTCGAGGGGGTGAGCGCACGCAGATACGCGTCCCGCTGTTCCGGGCCGATCGCCCGTGGGTCGCTCGGCCAGGTAGCGAAAACGTGGTCGAGCAGGGCATCGGGATCGGCTAGCAGCATTCGTTCCGGAAACGGGGCCGGCTGGGCGAGCAGGTACCACGTCCAGTATCCGAGCGAAGGACCAGCCCCCATGCGCTCGAACTGGTCGACGGTCGGCACGACATTGAGCAGCGCCGTCCTCGTCACCCGGTCGGGATGGTCGAGCGCCAGCCGGTAGGCCACACGGCCGCCGCGGTCATGACCGACGACCGCGAACTGGTCGTAGCCCAGATCGGTCATGAGCGCGACCAACTCGGCAGCCATCTCCCGCTTGGTGTACCCCTCGCCGAGCGGCCCTCCCGGCGCCGCCTCCGAGGCACCATAGCCACGCAGGTCCAGGGCGATGACGCGACGGTCCTGCGCTAGGCGCGGCGCGATGCGGTGCCAACAGGCGTGCGTCTCCGGGAAGCCGTGCAGCAGGAGTACGGGCGGTCCGCCTCCACCCTGGCTGATGAAGTAGCTCGCGTCTTCGACGCGGTGACGGCCATCCACAAAGCCTGGTAGCGACATGTGCCCTCCCATCGTCTCTTCGAGCACCCTCCCGGGTGATGTTCATGGCGAAGCTGTGACAAATTGGTCCATCGAGGCATCGAATGCAGCGCGACAGTTGGAACGCCTAACGGACAGCTGCGATCGGTGTCACCGATGTTGCGGACTCCAGAGCAAGCGGTCGATCGTGCCGGTGCGACAAAGGGTGCACGAGCCTAGACAAGGGCAGCCACGGATGCGCCCATGGCGCCCGCGACGACTGGCGGCGCTTCGAGCTGGTCGGACCGCAGCACCGTCTGGATCTCGATGGCCCGTTCCTCGACGCGGCGTTGGCGCCCGCCTCGCCGCAACGCGGAGGGGATCTTGGACCGCGACAGGCCCAGACCCCGCAGCGCCACCGGCTCCCGTGTGGTCCAGATGGCAGAGTGAACGCGAAGCCGTACGTAACGCTGAGGCGCTTCCGCGATCAGTCCAGCAGTTCAACGACTGGGGTCGCCGACGACGAAGGACGCCCCGAGACTCGCGCCCACCCTGACCAGCTCGACAGAGAATGACCACGTCTCGGGTTGGGTAGACCGCAACGAGCCACACGATTACATGTGCGCGGAGGGGGACGCCGGCGGTGCTACAGGCCAACGTTCAGGACCGGATCGTCGCCCCTGCAAGCGAGGTGCGCGACGCCATCGTGTACCCGGATCGCATGTCCGGCTACTTCATCTCCCATGGCGACAAACCGATGCGATCGGGCACGAGCGTGCATCGGGAGTTCGCTGACGGCGGCGCGCTCGACGTCGATGTCATCGAAGTTGACGACGACCGCATCCGCTTCCAATGGCAAGCGAGCGGCGTTCGCACCCTCGTCGATCTCGAGGTGCTGCCGGACGACGCGACGAGCACCGTCGTGAAGGTCACCGAGTCAGCGTGGCCGAACGACGACGACGGCGTCGCCAGGGCGCTCGAGCAAACAGCGGGTTGGACCGACTTCCTGTGCAGCTTGAAGGCCTACGTGCTGCATAGCATCAACCTGCGCGAGGGCCGCACGGCCGACACCCACTGACGGCGCGACTGTTCGCGGCGAAAGGCAGAAGATGACTGCAGAACCAACATGTGGACAGGGCCTCGCCGAGCACGCAACGCTCCCGCGGCTGATCGGGGCGCTCCTGGACGCCGTCGCCGACAACCTTGACGCCCACCTCCCCGGCCTGGTCGCCAACGACCCGGACTCGCAGCGCGAGAAGCGCGTCTACGAGCAGCTCGCAGCCCGACACCGAGAGGTCGCGGCACGGCTCGGCGCCATCGGCGAGGAGATGGCTGGATATCAGGACCTGCCGATGGGGGCCCACGACTTCGACGCGTTGTCGTCGCAGCCGGTCACCGAGGCGTTGGCGCGAATGATCCACGCCGAGACCGAGCTCCTCGCGCTGGTCACCCAACAGCTCGAGCAGCACAAAGTGATTCTGACGGGGGTGAGTGGTAGCGCGGGATCGTGATGCTCTGGTGGGACGAGGGCTTCTGTCAGACGCTGGCGGACCGGGGTCGGTTCGTGATCCGCGACGACCATCGCGATCCGGCAGATCCCGACCGCGCCTGCTGACGATGCGGCGAAGCGGCTCAACCAAGGTGACACGTGCTTGATGGCGGACGATTGCAGGGCGTCCGACGACGACGGACTCCCCGAACGTCGCGCCGACGATCGGATGACCGCCCGACCAGCGCGAGCGGCGGGACAGCAACCATCCGGTCGTGACACGCGCCGATGAGTTCCGGCGGGCCGCGCCGTCGGATGAGTGGCGGCGCGCCCCGAACCTTCACGGATCGGAGACATAAGGGATGACGAAGCTCACTGCCGCCTCGAAGGACGGCACCGCCATCGCCTATGAGCGCGCCGGGACCGGTCCGGCGGTGGTTCTCGTCGGGGGTGGTCTCACCGACCGCAGCGAGAACGGTCCGCTCGTGCCGGCGTTGGCCGAGCACTTCACTGTTCTGAACTACGACCGCCGGGGACGAGGCGCCAGCGGCGACGCCGCTGCCTATGACGTCGGTCGCGAGGTCGAGGACATCGATGCGCTGATCGCCACAGCGGGCGGGACGGCCCACCTCTACGGCGTGTCCTCGGGCGGCGCGCTCGCGCTCGAGGCGGCCGCGGCGGGGAGCGCGGTCGGCAAAGTTGCCGTGTACGAGGTGCCGTACAACCTCGCGCCCGACTGGCCCGAGGCGTGGAAGTCATACACCGACGAGGTAGATCGCGCGATCGTCGCCGGCGACCGAGGTGCGGCGTTCGAGGCCTTCCTGCGCGTCACCGGTACAGCGGAGGAGGACATCGCCGGTATGCGGTCGGCACCGTTCTGGTCCGACCTCGAGGCGATGGCCCACACGTTGCGGTACGACGCCGCCTGCCTCGGGACGGGACCGCCGCCCATCGACCGCCTCGCGACGATCCGGCAGCCGGTGCTCGTGCTCACCGGCGACGAGCGCCCGCTCGGCGCGGCGCGGTGGGTCCTGGCCCTCGACGAAGCGGGCGACGCGATCGCGACCGCGATCCCCGGGGCGGAGCGCGAGACACTCGTGGGGCAGGGCCACGTCGCCGACCCGGACGCGGTCGCCGCACGGCTCCTGGGGTTCTTCCGTGCATGAGCGGTCACCCGAGCCATCGCAACTGGGCGCGCGACCCTACGACATGGTCGGCACGTCGGCGACTGCGCCTCCCTGTCCCTGACAGAGTTCGGATGCCAATCATGCGAAGGTGTGCGACCTCCCGCATGCGCGATGACTTTGCTGACTACGGCACGTCTGATTTGCGACAGTCGTTACACGGTGTCGCCCGACGACGAAAGGGACCCGCCATGGAGATCACCAACCTGGGTGCAGCGGACGGGCTGCCGCCGGTGGACTGGGCCGCCGTCATCGAGACGCTCGATGCGGGATCGGCGCCGGCTCCAGACGCGCACAACGCTCGCACGACCTGGCTCTCAACGATCAACGAGGACGGAAGCCCGCATGTGACTGCCGTCGGCGCCGTCTGGCTGGATGGCACGTTCTGGTTCCAGACGGGCGCGGGCACGCGGAAGGGCCGCAACGTCGCACGCGATCCGCGCTGCTCGATCGCCGTGTCGATCCGCGACGCGGACGTCGTCATCGAAGGTGACGCCGCTCGGGTCACCGACCCGGCCACCGTGGCGCGCATCGCGAAGGCGTGGGCAGACAATGGTTGGCCGGCTGAACCCGACGAGAGCGGCTCCGGTATCACCGCCCCGTTCAACGCACCGTCGCTCGGACCACCGCCGTGGAACGTGTACCGCGTCGACCCACGCTCGGCGACTGTGGCGCTGGGCACCGAGCCGGGCGGCCTCACTCGCTTCAGGTTCTGACGTCAGGGAGTGAGACGAGTTACGCGGCGCGCAGGCCTCCTGACTGTGTAGCGCCCTGACTGTGTAGCGCCGGGAGGATCCGGACGACCGGATCGACCGATCGCGCGCGAGCGGCTCGACGGATGCTGCGCGCGGCATGGCGCCGGGGTGATCGGGCTAGTTGGGCAGGTGCGCTCGCCTACCGTTCATTCGTAATCCTCCCCAAGGACCGCGACCGTCGGTGCATCACCATCCGCCACGGGGGAACCTCACGGACTCCGACCATCGGCTCCTGGCCTTGTGGGCGGGTCGTGCGCAGAGCACCTCTTGCACCTCTTCGAGTCGGTGCAGCCCTCTGATCCGACGCCGACGTAGGTGGACACGACGGTGTCGGCGCTGTGGCACGTGCGGCGCGCGACCTCGCCGAGGCGAACGCGCGCCCATCATTCGTGATGAAGCTGGTCGCCGAACCGCCAGCGCGTCGGGGTGAGCGTCCCGTCTGTGCCGAAGCCGAAGGCCGTGGTGGGTATCACCTCGTGGACGTCATAGGGGGGAGGGCCTGCGGTCGTCGCTCCCGCGGCGTAGTGGAAGGCGCCGTCGCGCACGGAGACGTGCCAGTCGTAGATCGACGCGTATGCGCCGGCCACGCGCCGAAGGGTGTCCTCATGGCGCACCTTGGTCGCTCGGCCTTCGACGACGAGGTCGAGTGGTTCGGTCTCGACAGTGACAACGCAGCGCGGGTTCCGCACGAGGTTCCTGGCCTTGCGGGTGCTCTCCCCCGCGCAGAAGAAGAGGCTCCCGTCGACCCACACGGCTAACACCGGCACGGCATGGGGCAGTCCGTCGGGTCGTACGGTCGCCAACCAGTAGGTGGCCGTTGACTCCCGGAGGAGGTCCTGCGTCATCGCCCAGGATGTCGGGTTGGTGGTACCGGTGACGATCGGCTCAGCAGACAGAGGTTCAGGGTGGGTCATGTCTCGTTCCTTCCCATGTCGATGAGGTCAGAGGGCGGGGGTACTGCGCATCGCGGCCCCGGCGAGTGCACGTCGCACGTCGTGGCAGAGGACGGCGGCGGAGTCGTGTCTACCGGGACCTCCACCCGACATCGGCGAACCGGTCGTCGGCCGCCTCGCCATGAGAGGGGATGGTCCCGTCGAAGACGAGCGGCCGCGCTGGCAGTCGGGCCACGAGCGTCGCAGTGAGGCCGTCGAAGTCTTCGTCGGCGGTGCAGGCTCGGTCATGACGGTCCGCCAGACAACGTCGAGACGTGGCTCGAAGAACTGGCGCTGGGCCAGCCGCCGTGGACCGCCGGGCCGGGTGTCTTGCCACCGGTTCGTGACCCGTACTACGTCGGCCCCGCCATCGTTCGTGTCGAGCTGGGTACCTGGTGTTTTCGTTGCATGAAGAGCGCGGCGAGGGCTGCTCCGGCGAGCACTGCTCCCATGAGGCTGAGCGTGGCGTAGCCGACGCTGCCGACGACGATCCCCGAGACCGTTCCACCGGCACCACCGGCGAAGCCCATCGTCATGTCGGCGACCCCCTGCGTGCGGGCTCGCTCCTCGGACGGCACTGCTGCGACCAACAGCGCGGAACCGCTGATGGTTGCCACGCTCCAGCCGAGACCGAGGATGGTGAGCGCAATACCGATCACCGCGTGGTTGTGGCCTGGCGCGGCCGCCAGCACGGTGGACGCGACAAGCATCGCGATGCCGGCGTGCGCGGTGGGGAGCGAGCCGCGGCGGTCGGCCAGAGAACCGACGAGCGGCGCGAACGCAAACATGCCCGCCACGTGGACGGACATCACGAGACCGACAACCTCGAGCGAGCCGGCGTGTTCGCGCAGGTGCAGCGGCGTCATCGTCATCACCGCCACCATGACGCAGTTGGCCGTCACCATGGCAACGAGCCCGGAGCTCGCGGAGCGGTCGCGCAGCACGACGCCGAGCTGCGCGACAGCGGATCGTCGCGACGCGGGTGCTTCCGCGGTATCGAGACCTCCGGCGACGACGAGCGGGTCGGGTCGCAAGAGCAGCCCGACGACCGCGGCCGCCACAGCGAACCACACGAGTGCCACCACGAACGGACCGGCCAGGGACGTCAATCCGAGCCACTCCCCGAGTCGGCCAGCGGGACCGAGCGCATTCGGACCCGCGACTGCACCGATTGTGGTCGCCCACACAACGGTGGAGATGGCCCGCGCTCGGTGTTCCGGCGCGGCGAGGTCGGCACCGGCGTAGCGAGCGAGCAGGTTCGCTGCGGTGCCCGATCCCATCAGGACCATCCCGGCGAGCAGCAGCGGGAACGACTCGATCTCGGCGGCGATCACGGCGGCCCCGGCACCGGTTATAGCCGTGACGTAGCCACGGACGAGCCCGGGCCGTCGCCCGCGCCGCGACATCACCCGCGACAAGGGCACTGAAGCGACTGCCGAGCCGAATGTCAGCGCCGCGAACGCGACGCCTGCGAACGTGTCATCCCCGCCGAGGATCTCCTTGGCGAGCAAGGGCGACACAGCAGCGCCGACGCCGATGGCGGCACCGCCCAACACTTGTGCCGCGACGAGGACGCGGACGGTCCGCT
>Ga0126306_10002467_pt1 | contig 10423 bp, 10 predicted proteins | sample Plot27_FD_92592 | JGI IMG/M metagenome (GOLD analysis project Ga0126306, IMG submission 92592) | Serpentine soil microbial communities from UC McLaughlin Reserve, CA, USA - Plot27 | ecosystem: Environmental > Terrestrial > Soil > Grasslands | place: USA: UC McLaughlin Reserve, Lake County... | reverse complement strand
CGTCCGCGGTGAGGGCGGCCCGCGCGGCGGCGCAGGCACCGGTGCCGCAGGACCGGGTCTCGCCGACCCCCCGCTCGAACACCCGCAGCCGCACGTGCGCGCCCGGTTCCACGACGTTGATCAGCTCGACGTTGACGCCGTCGGGGAACAGGGCCTGGTCGAAGGCCGGCGACTCAGTGAGGTCGAGGGTGTCGACGTCCTTGTCGGTGAGGCAGGCCAGGTGCGGGTTGCCGAGGGACACGGCGAGACCGGCGAACGTGGTGCCGGACACCTCGGCCTCGCCCTGGCCGAACGCCCGGGCCGGGCCCATGTCGACCCAGTAGTCGCCGTCCGGTGTGGCGCCCACGCTGCGCGGCCCGCCGCGGGTCCCGACGAGGACGCCGGCCTCGCACGTGGCGCGGTCGAGCAGCCCCTCGCTCACCAGGACGTGCAGGAAGAGCCGGATGCCGTTGCCGCACATCTCGGCGTGCGAGCCGTCGGCGTTGCGGTGGTCCATGAACCACTCGCACCGGTCGAGGTCCTCGCCCAGGACGGCCGGCGCGTCGGGGACGTGCACCGTGCGGACGACGCGCAGCACGCCGTCGCCGCCCAGCCCGCCCCGGCGGTCGCACAGCCGCCGGACCATGGCGGGGTCGAGCCGGTCCTCGGGCCAGACCGCACCGTCGGGGTCGGGCAGGACGACGAAGTCGTTCTCCGTGCCGTGCCCGAGGAGCACGCGTGGAGAGGAGGTCACGACCCGATCGTAGGCCCGGTGATCACGGCGGTGACCGCATCGATGAGGTCGGGGTCGCCCGCGTCGAACCAGCGGATCGTGCGGTCGCGCCGGAACCAGGACCGCTGGCGCCGCACGAACCGGCGGGTGCTGGAGACCGTGCGGGCGCGCGCCTCGCCCGCGCTCAGCTCCCCGGCCAACTGGGCCAGCACCTGCGCGTAGCCCAGTGCCCGGGACGCCGTCGGCCCCTCGCGCAGGCCCTCGGCCTCCAGCGCGGCCACCTCCTCGACGAAGCCGGCGGACCACATGCGGTCCACCCGGACGGCGATCCGCTCGTCGAGCTCGGCGGGCGTGCGGTCGAGCCCCACCGCGACCACCGGATAGTGCGGCCGGGGCTCGGGCAGCTCGGCCCGGAACGGCCGGCCGGTCAGCTCGATGACCTCCAGCGCGCGCACGATCCGCCGTCCGTTGCTCGGCAGCACCGACCCCGCAGCCGCCGGGTCGAGCCGCGCCAGCCGCCCGTGCAGCTCGGCCGCGCCGACCGTGGCCAGCTCGGCCTCGAGCCGGGCGCGGACGGCGGGATCGGTGCCGGGGAACTCCAGCTCGTCGAGGACGGCGCGCACGTAGAGACCGGACCCGCCCACGAGCAGCGGGACCGTGCCCGCCGCCCGCAGCCGGTCGATCTCGGCGCGGGCGAGCCGGCGGTACTCGGCCACCGACGCGGCCTCGCGCACCTTCCACAGATCGAGCAGGTGGTGCGGCACGCCGCCGCGCTCGGCCGGGCCGGGTTTGGCGGTGCCGATGTCCATGCCGCGGTAGAGCTGCATCGAGTCGGCGTTGACCACCTCACCGCCCAACCGCTGTGCCAGCGCGACGGCCAGCGCCGTCTTGCCGGTGGCGGTGGGGCCGACGACGGCGACGACGGGCGGTTCGGCGTTCACGCCACCACCCAGTGCGCGACGAGGTAGCCGACCCCGAAGGGCGCGGTGTCGAGGTGGAGCCGGGCAGCGACCCGCTGACCGGCGAGCGCCTCCCCCACCGCCCGCCAGGTGGGCACGCCCGCGGCGAGCAGCCGCTGTCCCCGGTCGGGGTCGAGCGCCGCGAGTGCTGCGGCGTCCCCGGCAGCGAGCGCCTGCGCGACGGCGGCATCGAACGGGGCGGCGTCCTCGTCGAGGTAGCCGGGCGCCTTGACGGAGCGGCGGGCCGAGCCGTCGCCCATCGCGAGGATGCCGAGCGGTCCGGGCAGCTCGCGCACGAGCGCTGGGAGGTCGGCCGGCCCGACGCCGATGCGCCGGCCGCCGGAGCCTGCCTCGTCGAGCAGCCAGGCGCCGAGCGTGTGCGGGAGCGGTACGGGCACGCCACCCGGCCGCACGCGGCCGTCGAACGGGACCTCGAGGTCGAGCCCGAAGCCCCCGAGGGAACCGGCGTCCCCCGGCCCGAAGCGCATCCCCGGCGGGGCGCCGTCGCCGACCACGACCACGAGCTCCGGGCCGGCGGCGAGCATCCGGTCCACCGCGTCGGCGCACGCGCGGCGGAGCACCATGGTCTCCGGTGCCCCCCGCCCCTCGACCGCCGGCAGCAGCAGCGGCGGAGCGGGGCAGAAGGCGACGCTCACCGACGCGCGGGCTCCTGGCGTCGGGAGGCGTCCGGGGACGGCGGTCACGAGAGCAGTCTCCCGGATGCGACGTGGGACACTGCCGACGTGTCGAGCAACGACAACCCTGGGAACGGGGCGCAGCAGGCCTCTCCGCCGATTGCGGAGAACCCGGACGCGACCAGCGGCGAGGCGGGAACCGAGGCGGGAGGCCCGGCGCCGAGCCCCGCGGACGCCGTCGGGCCAGACGCCGTCACGCCGGAGGAGGCCCCCGCGGTGGCGCCCGCGGAGGAGGCAGTGGCACCGGAGCCGACGGCACCGGAGCCGACGGCACCCGAGCCGACCGCGCCGGAGCCGGCGGCCGATGAGCCGGAGGCGGTCTCCGAGGCGGTCACGCCGGCGGCCGGGACGCCCGAGGCGCCCACCCCTGCGGACGCGGAGCTCGCCGATCCCACGACCGATCCCGCGACCGATCCCGCCGCCACGCCGGAGGCCCCGACCGACACCGCGGACCCGTCCGAGAACGCGCTGTCGTCCTCCGACCCGTCGTCCTCCGCGCCGTCGTACTCGGCGCCGTCGGTCACCGCGACCCCGAAGCCCCCGGTCCCCCGCCCCATGCCGCCGCGGCCGGCTCCGACGGCACCGGTGGTCCCCCTCGCCGCCGAACCGGCCGAGCCGCCCGCCGTCCCGGCGAGCGACCCCGGCGAGTGGGGCCGCGTCGACGAGGACGGCACCGTGTACGTCCGCACCGCCGACGGCGAGCGGGCGGTCGGCTCCTGGCAGGCCGGCGAGCCCGCCGCCGGGCTCGCCCACTACGGGCGCCGCTTCGACGACCTCGCCACCGAGGTCGCCCTGCTGGAGGCGCGGCTCAAGGCGCACACCGGCAACCCGAGCGAGCTGAAGAGCAAGGCCCAGGCGCTCGCCGACTCCATCCCCACCGCGGCGGCCGTCGGCGACCTCGACGGGCTGGCCGAGCGGGCACGGGCGATGGTCGGCACCGCCGACTCCGCGGCCGCCGAGTCGCGCGCGGAGAAGGCCGCGGCCCGGGCCGCACAGATCGCGCGCAAGGAGGCGCTGGCCGCCGAGGCGGAGCAGATCGCCGCCGAGTCGACGGCGTGGAAGGCCGCCGGCGACCGGCTGAAGGCGATCGTCGAGGAGTGGAAGACGATCCGCGGCATCGACCGGAAGACCGACGAGGCGCTGTGGTCGCGCTTCGCCGCCGCGCGCGACGCGTTCGGCCGCCGCCGCGGCGCCCACTTCGCCTCGCTGGACGCCCAGCGCGGGGAGTCCCGCGCGGCGAAGCAGGAACTGATCAAGGAGGCCGAGAAGCTCGCCACCTCGACCGACTGGGGCCCGACCAGCGCAGCCATGCGGGGGCTGATGGAGCGCTGGAAGGCGGTGCCGCGCACCGGTCGCGAGGGCGACGACGACCTCTGGAAGCAGTTCCGGGCCGCCCAGGACGTCTTCTTCACCGCCCGGGCCGAGTCGGACAAGAAGCGCACCGGCGAGGAGCAGGCCAACCAGGCGCTCAAGGAGCAGTTGCTGGCCGAGGCGGAGAAGATCGACCCCACCAGCGACCTGCGGGGCGCCCAGAACGCGCTGCGCAGGATCCAGGAGCGCTACGACGCGATCGGGCACGTGCCCCGCGGCGCCATGCGGTCACTGGAGGACCGGATGCAGGCCGTCGAGCAGAAGGTCCGCGGGGCCGCGGACTCGACTCGCGCCCGCACCGCCCCGGAGAACCCGATGGTTGCCTCCATGCGGTCGGCGGTGACCAAGGCCGAGGAGCAGCTGGCCAAGGCCGAGGCGGCCGGCGACGAGCGGCGGATCGAGGAGGCGAAGGCCAACCTGGCCACCCGCCGGGAGTGGCTGGCCGAGGCGGAGAAGAGCGCCGGCCGCCGCTGAGCACCGGCTGTCGGTCCCGAAAGCTGCGCGGGAGACGCCGGCTTTCCGTACCGAGAGCTGGAACTAGACGGGCGCGCCGACCCGCGGCATGCCCAGCAGGATGCCGGGCGTCGACGGACGGGTGCCCGCCTCACCGGCGTTCCCCGCGCGGGTCCGGCGGTGCGAGAGCAGCGCGCCGTCGGCGACCAGGAAGTGCGGCTTCGCGTCGGTGACGACCGTCTCGACGACGTCGCCGGGCCGGACGCCGTCGGCCGCCGCGAAGTGCACGAGCCGGCCGTCGCGGGCCCGGCCGGAGAGCCGGCCGGTCGCGGCGTCCTTGCTCCCCTCCCCGGCTGCGACCAGCAGCTCGACCCTCACGCCGACCTGCGCCCGGTTCTCCGCCCAGCTGATCTCGTCCTGCAGCGCGGTCAGCCGCAGGTACCGCTCCTGGACGACGTCCTTGGGGAGCTGACCGTCCATCTCGGCGGCCGGCGTCCCCGGGCGCTTGGAGTACTGGAAGGTGAACGCGCTGGCGAAGCGGGCCTGCCGGACGACGTCGAGGGTCTGCTCGAAGTCCGCCTCGGTCTCGCCCGGGAAGCCCACGATGATGTCGGTGGTGATCGCCGCGTCGGGCATCGCCGCCCGCACCCGGTCGATGATCCCGAGGTAGCGCTCCCGCCGGTAGCCGCGGCGCATCCGGCGAAGGACGTCGTCGGACCCGGACTGCAGCGGCATGTGCAGCTGGTGGCAGACCACGGGGGTCTCGGCCATCGCAGCGATGACGTCGTCGGTGAACTCACGGGGATGCGGGCTGGTGAACCGCACCCGCTCCAGGCCCTCGATGCGACCGGTCGCGCGGAGCAGGTCGGCGAAGGCGCCGCGGTCGCGGAACTCGACACCGTAGGCGTTCACGTTCTGACCGAGGAGGGTCACCTCGAGCACGCCCTGGTCCACCAGCGCCTGCACCTCGGCCAGGATCTCCCCCGGCCGGCGGTCCTTCTCGGTGCCGCGCAACGAGGGGACGATGCAGAACGTGCAGGTGTTGTTGCACCCGACGCTGATCGAGACCCATCCGGAGTAGGCGGACTCCCGCTTCGCGGGCAGGGTCGACGGGAAGACCTCGAGGGACTCGACGATCTCCACCTGCGCCTCGGCGTTGTGCCGGGCGCGGTCGAGCAGTGCGGGCAGCGAACCGACGTTGTGGGTGCCGAAGACGACGTCCACCCACGGGGCGCGGCGGACGATCTCGCCGCGGTCCTTCTGCGCGAGGCAGCCGCCGACGGCTATCTGCATGCCGGGGTGTGCGTCCTTGACCGGCCGGAGGTGGCCGAGGTTGCCGTAGAGCCGGTTGTCGGCGTTCTCCCGCACCGCGCACGTGTTGAGGACGACGACGTCGGCGTCGGCCCCATCCGCGGCGGCGGTGTACCCGGCCTCCTCGAGCAGGCCGGAGAGGCGCTCGGAGTCGTGCACGTTCATCTGGCACCCGTACGTGCGCACCCGGTAGGTGCGCGCGGGCGCCTCCCTCGCAGATCCCATGACGGGTCGAGGGTACGGCGCGCCCGCGGACATATCGATTGTCATTGTTATCGACTATCGCTATGGTGCCCGCCATGACGACGAACCGGCCGCTGCTCGGCCGCACCGGCATGACCCAGGTGGCACTGCTGCTCGGCTCCATTCGCCGTCGTGGCCGCGGTCGTCGCGGTGGCGGCGCCGCTCTACCGGCTCGCCCAGTCGGGCGGCTACGTGGAGGTGCACCGCGGCGACGTGCAGGCGGGCGTGGCCGAGCACCTCGCCGACGGCGTGCGGGCGGTGAGCTCCGGCGAGATGGTCACGCTCGCGGTGGACGAGCTGCCCACAGGCCTGCGGGTGCTCACCGAGCTCAGCACCTCGCTCACGGCACTCGCCGTCGCCGTCGGGGCGTGGCTGCTCGCCAGGGTGATCAGCAGCATCCAGGACGGACGGCCCTTCGACCGGCACAACGCGCGGCGCCTGGCCGCGGTGGCCGCCGCCGTCGTCCTCGGGGGCACCGTGGCGCCGATGCTCGACGGCTTCGTGAACGACCTGGTCGTCCAGGCCGTCGAACCGGTCGCTCCGGGATCACCCCTCACGGCGGTCGTCTTCGAGTTCCGCATGGCGCCGCTGTTCGTCGCCGTCCTGCTGCTCGCCGGCGCCGAGGCCTTCCGGCGGGGACGGGAGCTCGCCGACGACGTCGCCGGGCTGGTCTGACCGCGTGGCCCGGACCGACAGCGATCCGCGCAGCGCCGAGGACCAGGACGCGCCCCACCGGGTGGTCTGCCACCTGGACCGGCTGCTGACCGACCGGGGGCTCACGCTCACCGAGCTGGCCGACCGCGTGGGCGTCTCCGTGGTCAACCTGTCGGTGCTGAAGAACGACCGCGCCCGGGCGGTGCGCTTCTCCACGCTGACCGCGATCTGCGACGCGCTCGACTGCCAGCCCGGCGACGTCTTCTCGGTGCACCGGTAGCCGAAAGGTCCACGGGCCGAAGGCCAGAGCAGCATCGCTGACGTCCGGCCCGTGGCAAGGGGCCGGTCGGGACGCTCAGACGCCGGGGCCCGGCCTGCCCTCGTCGTTCTGCATCAGGTGCTCCTTGCCCGTGGTGGTGTCCGGCGCGTCCGCAAGGATGGAGTCGTCCGCGACGGGTTCCAGCGGGTCGACGGGAGCGACCGTCTCGACCGGCGGGGCGGCCTGCGGTCCGGTTCCGACGGTGGTCGTCGCGACCGTCTCCACCGGCGGCGCCGTCTCCGGTGGTGGCACGACCTCGACGGGACCCGGCTCGTCCGCCCCGGCAGGGACCTGCTGCTCGCCGGAACCGCCCGATCGCGTCGCCGCGGCCACCGCAGCGGCGCCCACGGCCGCTGCCGCGACCCCCGCGGCGACCGCCGTCCCGGAGACACCCGCCGTGCCGCTGTCGCCCTGCGAGGCCGCGGCGGCCGACACACCGGGCGTGCCCACGCCGACGCCCTCGTTGACCGACCCGCGCCATGCGCCAGTGGCGTAGCCCTGGTCCTCGATCAGTTCCTTGAACCGCTGCAAGTCGCTGGTCACCTGGCGCTCGACGATGCCCAGCTTGTCGCCGACCTGCTCGACGACGCCCTCGGGCTCGTACTCCAGCGTCAGGTAGACCAGCGTCGACGCGACGCCGGCCGGCTCGAACCGCACGGCGCCGGCGTTCGTCGCGCCGGCCGTCGCCGCCCAGGCGATCTTCTGGTCCGGGATCTGCTCCAGGATCGACGCCTCCCACTCCCGCCGGACACCGGCGATCTCGGCGACCCAGTGCAGCCGCCGGTCGTCGAGCTGGCGGACCTCCTTGACCCCACCCATGAAGTGGGGGAAGTCCTCGAACTGCGTCCACTGGTTGTAGGCGGTCGCCAGCGGCACGTCGACCTGGATGGACTTCTCGACCTTGGTGGTCATCGGGCAACCTCCGTCGTTGCAGGGTCTGCTCCACCGGACCACGTCGCGGTACCCGGAAGCACAGCCCGGATACGTCCCCGCTCCGCGACGTCCGTGCCCGGGTGGATGCGGTGTTCGTTACCCCTTCGTGATGCCACGGCCGGATGCGTGACTCCCGGCCCCCCTAGGGTCGGTCGGGTGACCAGCCGTTCGAACGGAGAGCCGCTCGTCCGCCTCGCGGGCGTGAACAAGTGGTTCGGCCAGCTGCACGTGCTGCAGGACATCGACCTGGAGATCGACCGGGGCGAGGTCGTCGTCGTCATCGGGCCGTCCGGCTCCGGCAAGTCGACGCTGTGCCGCGCGATCAACCGCCTGGAGTCGATCGAGAAGGGCGAGATCTCGATCGACGGCGAGCGGCTGCCCGAGGAGGGCAAGCAGCTGGCCCGCCTGCGCAGCGACGTCGGCATGGTGTTCCAGAGCTTCAACCTCTTCGCGCACAAGACGATCCTGCAGAACGTCACCCTCGGGCCGACCAAGGTGCGCGGGCAGTCCAAGGCCGAGGCGGAGAAGCGCGCCCGCGAGCTGCTGGAGCGGGTGGGTGTGAGCGCCCAGGCCGACAAGTACCCGGCGCAGCTGTCCGGCGGTCAGCAGCAGCGGGTGGCCATCGCCCGCGCGCTCGCGATGGACCCGAAGGTGATGCTGTTCGACGAGCCGACCTCGGCGCTCGACCCCGAGATGATCAACGAGGTCCTCGAGGTCATGGTCGGGCTGGCCCGGGACGGCATGACGATGGTCGTCGTCACGCACGAGATGGGCTTCGCCCGCCGCGCGGCCAACCGGGTCGTGTTCATGGACGGCGGCCGCATCGTCGAGTCCGCCGACCCCGAGACCTTCTTCACCAATCCGCGATCCGACCGGGCCAAGGACTTCCTGTCCAAGATCCTCAACCACTGACCCTGAAGGGATCACACCCATGCGCATCACCCGCTACGCCGCCGCCGCGGCGGCGGCCGGCCTGCTGCTGGCCGGCTGCGCGAGCGAGGCCGGCAACCAGGCCGAGGACGCCGCCGAGAACACCGCCGAGGTCGAGACCGACGTCGAGTTCGACGCCGGCACCACGATGGCCGAGCTGAACGAGGCCGGCGCGATCACCGTCGGCACCAAGTTCGACCAGCCGGGCTTCGGCCTGCTGAACCCCCAGACCCGCGAGCCCGAGGGCTTCGACGTCGAGATCGCCAAGATCATCGCGGCGAAGCTCGGCATTGACGCGGACGACATCACCTGGACCGAGACCGTGTCGGCCAACCGGGAGCCGTTCATCCAGAACGGCCAGGTCGACATCGTGGTCGCCACGTACACGATCAACGACACCCGTAAGCAGGTCGTGGACTTCGCCGGGCCGTACTACGAGGCCGGGCAGGACATCATGGTGGCCAAGGGCAACCCCGAGGGCATCGAGGGACCCGACGACCTCGCCGGCAAGACCGTGTGCTCGGTCGAGGGCTCCACGCCGGCGCAAAACATCCGGGAGAAGTACCCGGAGGCGCAGCTGACGACCTACGACGTCTACTCCAAGTGCGCCGACGACCTCAAGAACGGCAACGTGCAGGCCGTCACCACCGACAACGTCATCCTGACCGGCCTGATCGCCGGCAGCCCGGACGACTTCGAACTGGTCGGCAGCCCCTTCACCGAGGAGCCGTACGGGATCGGCCTGATGAAGGGCGACGACGACTTCCGCTCGTTCATCAACGACGTCCTGGAGGAGTCCTTCGAGGACGGGTCCTGGGCCGACGCGTGGGATCGCACCGCCGGTTCGGTCAGCGGCCAGGAGGCCCCCGAGCCGCCGTCGGTGGACCGGTACTGATCGCCGCTCCGGTGGGGCCCGGGTCCATCCCGGGCCCCACCGCCTGCCGCCGGACCTCGATCGAGAGGGGGTGAGATGTCCTTCCTGGCCGACAACTTCACGCTGCTGCGGGACGCCTTCCTGACGACGCTCGCGCTCGCCGTCGTCAGCGGCATCTGCGCGCTGGTGCTGGGGACGCTGCTGACCGCGATGCGCGTCAGCCCTGTCAAGCCGCTGCGCGGCGCGGCGGTGTTCTACGTGGAGGTCTTCCGCAACACGCCGCTCACCGTGGTCTTCTTCTTCCTGGCGTTCGGCATCGTCGAGATCGACCTGCAGTTCCCGACCCGCTTCATCACCGCCGTGGCCGCCCTCTCCCTCTACACGGCCGCCTTCGTCTCCGAGGCGCTGCGGTCGGGCATCAACTCGGTGCCGCCGGGCCAGGCCGAGGCCGCCCGGGCGCTCGGCCTGGACTTCCGCCAGACGCTGACGTCGGTCGTCCTGCCGCAGGCGTTCCGGACCGTCGTCCCGCCGCTGGGCAACGTGTGGATCGCGCTGGCGAAGAACACCTCGATCGCCGCCGGCTTCGCGGTCACCGAACTCGCCGCCGCCCTCGTCCGGCTGACCAACCAGAACGCCGACCAACTGCTCGTGGTGTTCCTGGCCATCGTGGCGGCGTACCTGGTCATCACCCTGCCGTCGGCGTGGCTGATCGGCGTCATCGAGCGACGGACGGCGATCCTCCGATGAGCACCTCGGCCGTCCTGTTCGACATACCGGGGCCACGGGCCCGCCGCCGCCACCGGATCGGCACCTTCATCGGCGGGCTGGTCCTGCTGGCGCTGATCGGCCTGGGGCTGTGGCGGCTGGGCGTCAACGGCCAGCTCGAGCCCGCCCGGTGGGCGGTCCTGTTCGACCCCAACAGCGGCGTGCCGCGAGCGCTCGGAACCGCCCTGGTCAACACGCTGCAGG
>Ga0126306_10002466_pt1 | contig 10427 bp, 11 predicted proteins | sample Plot27_FD_92592 | JGI IMG/M metagenome (GOLD analysis project Ga0126306, IMG submission 92592) | Serpentine soil microbial communities from UC McLaughlin Reserve, CA, USA - Plot27 | ecosystem: Environmental > Terrestrial > Soil > Grasslands | place: USA: UC McLaughlin Reserve, Lake County... | reverse complement strand
TGATCCGCAAACACTATCGTCCTCTGCCCTCCTTCAGCGCTCTTTTTTGAGAGAAGGCCACCTATGCTCTTGCTTCCAGCGTTCGATGGCCTCCTCATCCCGCTGGTTGGCCCGGCGCTGCGGTTTCTGCAAGCTTTGCCTCAAAGCCTTGAGCAAACGGCTCACATGAGCCGGATGATAGCTCACCCCGAACTCTTTGCGGATCACTATAGCCACCCTCTCGCAGGTCCATACCTCTCCCCGAAAGCCGTGAGCCTCAGCTCCCCGTTCCAGAAGCTCGGGTAGTTTCATCCGCTGCTCCTCACTCAGGCGCGGCGATGCTCCAGGGGCGGGTCGGCGCTCTAGAGCCTCTACTCCCCCGCCGTCGCGGGCTCGCTTCATCCACTGGCTCACCGCTCCCTTGCTCACGCCAAGGGCCTCGGCAATTCGTTGCTGAGACCATCCAAGTTGTTTGAGTTCGAAGGCTCTCAAGCGCCTTCCCTCGCGCCAGTCGGTGGCTTCTTTTGATAGTGAGTTGTCCATAAGCAGAGATCCTACCATCGGCGTTTAGCAATCTTCGCAAAGATCAGTAAGACGTAGAAGATAGCATCGAAGACGTCGCGCAAGGCGTGGGCACGCATCCTCACGGTCCTTGGCAGTTCGGGTAGGCAGGCGCGTAGACAAGCCCATTCTCCGTCCGAAAGGTCGGTAGCATAGGTCTTTCTCATGCCCGAGAGCGTATAGGAGCATCTCAGCCTTTAACTCTGCAAAACAGGCTCTCAGACCCGATACGGTGGAGTATACCGTGACGATGCGAATACTGGGCATCCCGGGGAGCCTCAGACGCCTACTGGTCTTCGCACCTCGATCCCGGGTCGGCGTAAATCCTCGGAGATCGTGATCCCCTGTCACATCCGCCGGGTTCCGTCGGTCACTACTACGATGACACCACGCGACGGAGGGATGTGACCGATGGACGAGCAAGCATGGCTGGCGGAACGCTTCGAGGAGCACCGGAGCCGTCTGAGGGCGGTGGCCTACCGGATGCTCGGCTCCACGGGCGAGGCCGACGACGCCGTCCAGGAGGCGTGGCTCAGGCTCTACCGTTCCGGCGCCGACGGCGTCGAGAACCTGGGCGGGTGGCTGACCACGGTCACAGCGAGGGTGTCTCTGAACATGCTGCGCTCGCGCGGGACGAGAGGCGCGAGGAGCCGCTGGAGAAGCCACGGGGCATGCCCTCGGGTCTGTGCGTCGTGCCGGACCCGATCGTGGGCCGCGCGGACAGCACCGACCCCGAGCAGGAGGCGCTCCTGGCCGACTCCGTGGGCCTCGCCCTGCTCGTGGTCCTCGAAACCCTGACCCCCGTCGAGAGGCTCGCGTTCGTGCTGCACGACACGTTCGCGATGCCCTTCGACGAGATCGCCCCCATCGTGGGCCGCTCCCCGACCGCCACGCGGCAGCTCGCGAGCCGTGCCCGCCGCCGGGTGCGTAGGGCAACCGCGGTCCCCGACGCCGATCTCGCCCGCCAGCAGGAGGTCGTGGGCGCCTTCCTCGCCGCCGCGCGCGAAGGCGACTTCGGGGCGCTCTTGGCGGTGCTCGACCCCGACGTGGTGCTCCGGGCCGACACAGGCGGCCCGCCGAGGGAAGTCCGCGGCGCTCGGGCGGTTGCAAACCAGGCGCTCACCTTCTCCCGCCTCGGCGGCCCAGGTCGCGTCTCTCGTCCCGCGCTCGTGAACGGGGCCGCGGGGGTCGTCTCGCAGGACCCGGCCGGCCGTTCTCCGTCATGGGCTTCACGGTGAGCGGCGGAAGGATCGTCGAGATAGATATACTCGCCGACCTCGAGCGCCTGAGCAGGCTCGACCTGTCGGCCCTCGACGACTAACGACCGGCGTCCAAAACCATGCTCGATCACCTAGATCACATTCGTGTCAGCTTTCGTAACCCGATCCAACACCGTGAAGCTCGTTACGAACTCGAAGAAGCGCAAGACTTGTTGTCGCTGTCGATCGACGCTTTGAATCGCATGGCGAAGTTGTGTGCCAGTGCAGGCGTGTCCGGGTCCGCCCGGGGGTAGTAGGACGACGGCGAAAACCGCGTGTTCATGCGGATTTCGGACGCTGATGGACCGGCCTGGACGCCCCGAAGCTCACTCGTAATGAGATTAGGTCAGCGATTCGAGTCCGCTCGTCGGCTCTACTTTTTGCCTGCAAAATCCGCAAAAACGAAAAGCCCCCGATGTTCGTGTCGGTGCTTTGTCAGCAGTTCGTCAGCAGTAGCCTCTAAACGGTGAACAGGTGTACGGAGCCATCGATGGACCTCCCGAATTCGGAGAATCAACGCCGCGTCGGGATCCATCGACTCCTTCGCTCGGACGTTACGCAGAGACGCGAAGGCCCCGGTTCCTACGAAGCGGGACCTCCACGCCTGCCATAGCAGACGTAGAAGACGCCTGCTTGGCCCGTGCTCATGCTCTCTGCGCGCTCGTCTCACGTTCGGGTTCCGTGCCGGAAGGAGGGTGAAAAACGTCGATCCGCGAGCGATCCGGCCGGCCTTCCCAGGAGGCTTGCGGCGACCTTCCGGATCTGCCCCCGGTCGCCTGAGGGCGCACCCGCCGGCTGGGGCAAACGACCTTTCGCCCGTCGACCGCCGTGCGGCGGCTCGCCAGCGCCGACGTTCACAGATCCGGCGCTCCGGCGAGCCCCTTCGTTGTCTCCGCCTTCTCGCGGTTGAGTTCGGAGGAAGGTTGTTCCGCAAGGAACCGAACAAGCGGCGTCGACGTGCGTGTCGCCCCGACGCCGAGGCTCTCCCGAGCCGTCGTCCCGACCATCCGCTCCAGAAGCCCGTCATCGGCAACGTCAGCTTTCTCTCTTGGCGTGCCGGCGTGACGAAGGCCAACGATTCCGCGGGACCACCAGCATCATGGAGTCGAATACGCTCGCCCACTGGTGCACCGTGAGCATGGAAGGGGGGCAATGCAAAGAGAATCCGTTGTCTCTCGCGAGCCTGCGGAGTTGGGGCCTGGTGAAGAACGGCCTGAGGGTTTCACTCACGCAGTTTCCGTGCCCTACGAACGCCCGGCGCACGAACGCCCGGAAGAGGTGCCGGAGCTCGGGAGCCACGAGTGGCGGGCCGCGCTTGGCGGCCACCATCAGGCAAGCGTCGACTTCCGGCTTCGGATCGAAGGCGTCCGCCGGCAGCTTCAGGCCCGCCGAGAACCTGTACCAAGGACTCCAGTTCAGGGTCTTCAAGGTCGTAGGAGTAGAACGCGCGTGCTTCAGGGCGACCTGTTTCTGCACCAGCAGGTGGGCTGCCTGCAGAGGAGCGGTCGGATCGTCCAGGAGACGGTGCAAAATGGGGGTGGTGATGTTGAAGGGTATGTTCGCGACGACCACGAAAGGTTCTTTCGGGAGCGTCACGGTCAGGGCGTCTCCCTGCACCACCCGGACGTGGTCGTCGTCGGAGAAGCGCTCCCTCAGGTGCATAGCCCAGTACGGATCGTACTCCACCGCCACCACCCGCCGAGACGCTCTCGCGAGCTGGCGGGTGAGCATCCCTCCTCCGGCTCCGAGCTCCACCACGAGGTCATCCTTCCCCAGGCCTGCCTCGGCGACTATCCACCTGGCAACCCGCTTGTCCTTGAGGAAGTTCTGGCCCAGCTCGCGCCGATTCTTTCGCCTCTTGTCACTCCACTTCTTCCGGCCGGGATGGACATTGCGCTTCGCGGACCGTAGGTCTCTTCGCAACATCTTTAGGATCACCCTTCGTCTTCGGCATGCGCTTACTCGGTATGCGGCATGGGGAAGCCGGGCGACTTCTAGAACGACGCTATGATTGGAGATTCCCAGGCGAAGAAAGCCCTGCACAGCCGTGGTTCGGCAAAGGCTTAACGGAAGAAGGTTACCTGCTCAAGAACCGAAGCCGCCCGGCAGGGGGTTCTTCGCCTGGCGAAGAAGCGCCCGGCTTAGTAGGCGCGAAGCCTCATGAAGACGAACCTAGGAGATCCGTTTCCCATGTCCGTAAAATACCACAGATCCACGCTGTCCCGACGGGCAAACGTGGCCGTGCCTGCGCTGGGACCTGCCTCCCTCCGAGTTGACGCAGATAGGAGCGTCGAGGTGTGTGCGAAACCTCGCCGTATGATGCGCTACACCCTCGTGTAGTGGTACCGGCAACAACACCCAGGTCGCGGGGGCCAAATGCTGGATTTATGGGTGGTGATCTATCAGCCACAGGCCAGGTCGGGCTAGACGGACGGCGCCGCGAGGAGGTTTCCGGGTGACGGTGTCATCTGGACCGCCGTCCCGTTGCTCCTCAGCCAGCGCGCCCCGGCGGCGTCCATCAGGCCGCGCCCGTACGGCCCAGGGAGCGCGTCGGCTTACCCCGAGCCGCCAGGTAGGCGTCGAACTCCTCCGGCGTGCGCACCCCGTGCTCCAGCACCGCGCCGTAGATGTCGACGCTCGACACCTCCCGTCCGTAGGCGGGGTCGCGGCGCTCGGGGCTCTCTCGACCCACAGCCCCTTGATCCACAGGATCGCGAGCCGCGCCTCCAGGTCGAGCCGCCGGGCGAGATCTTCTTGGTACGCCACCTCGTCCTCGCGCGGGTCTCCGGAGAGCCAGAAGGAAACGTCGAGCTTCCACGGAACAGCCCGGGCGGATCCGCGAAAAACCACGGCGTCCTCCTCCAAGAAGGGGCCGTTTTACGCATTCAGAACGCGAATAAACCACCGATGAACCACCCGAATCGATCCTTCGGCCGATGACGCTGCAACCGGTTCGGCCTTACCTTCGCCGTTGAAAGCAAGCAAGTGAAGCGGAGGAGGCAAAGAGCGATGATCCGCGCTAAATACACTGTGGAGGGAACGACTTTGAGCCGCAAGCTCGGGCTGTCTTTGCCCGCCATCATCGTGCTCGCGGCGCTCGCAGCGATCCGCGTTCCGCTCCACGACCTGGGAATAGTCCCGGACGGCAGCGTCGCCGCCGGGTTGCTGGTCTTCGTGCCGCTGGCGATCTGGGTGACCGTGGTGCTGCAGCGGCGGGTTCCGAATCCTTTTCTCACCCTCGTGGTCGTCGGCCTCGCCTACGGCGTTATGCTGGCGGTCATCCACCAGCTGTTCTGGTCGGCGGCGTACGACGGCAGCCCGCCGAGCCTCGGCGGCAACCTCGAGGGTGTGCTCGCCCCCGGCCTGGAGGCGGTCGTCTTTCGTGTCTCCGCCTTATTCAGCAGCCTCGTGACCGGCACCCTCGTGGGAGCGGTAGCCGGGGCGGTGGCCTGGGCGATCGATCGCCTGCGGCGGACCTGACACGACGTACCCGGCGGACCGTACCCGACGTGCTGCATCCGCAAGAAGCATCTCGTGAAAAGGAGGATCCCGTGAAGAAGATACAGAGGCTAGCGTTCCCGGTCGTCACCGCGTACCTGTGGGTGATGATGATCCTATTCGGCGCGATAGTCCTGGAGACGTTCATGATCTACCCGAACGTCTTTAGCGACCCGCCTGCATCGCTGGAGCTCGCGATGGACTTCATGTCCGTCAGCGGCCCCTCCGATTTCTTCCCGCCCCTGGGGTTCCTCTCTTGGGTCCTGGGAGCCGGGGCTCTCGTCCTGTGCTGGCGCGTGAAGACGGCGCGGTGGTGGATCCTGTTCAGCCTGGCCATGATCGTGTGCGAGGGCCTGGCCTCCATGCTCTTCTTCTGGCCGCGCAACGAGATCATGTTCGTCGAGGGCCCGGAGGTCCATTCCGCTGAGTACCTCAAGCAGGTGGCCCGGGAGTTCGAGACGTGGCACTGGAGATCCAGGATGGGGTTCAACGCGCTGGCTGCTGTCTCCGCCTTCGTGGGCTTTCTGCGGTTCTATCGCCACAGGCTCCTGTCCCGGGACGCCACGGTCGAGAAGGCGTGAGGCCACGGCATGTCAGGTAAGGACTCCGGTGTGCGCCTCAAACGAAAGCCGGGCACGGCGGGCGCGACCGATAGCGGAGCGGGTGAGTCGGTGATGAGGCCGAATGCCTACGTCCGGTTCGCCCGCCTCTGCCACGCGTTCCTCTCCTCGGCGTTCTTTGCCTGCGTAGTAGTCCAGGTGTTCTTCGCCGGCGTGGGCATCTTCGGGGCCGACTGGTCCTTGCATACCTACTTTGTGCCCTTCTTCGAGCTAATGCTGCCGCCGATGTTCGTTCTGGCCTTCGTAGGCCGGCTGCCGCTCACGCTGAAGCTATCTCCCGTCGGGCTGTGGTTCCTCGTCACCGTCCAGTACGCCCTCGCCAACCTCGACGTCCCCGACGCGGTTGCGGCGCTCCACCCGGTGAACGGGCTCCTGATCTACTTGACATCGCTCGAGATCGCCCGAAAGTCCTGGCGCGTGGCCACCGAACAGACGCAAGGATGACGCTTGACCACGAAGATCTCACGCAAGGACTTTTTGAAGTTGGGGCTCATGGGCGGAGCGGCACTCGCTCTCCCGTTCGGCGCGCCCGCATGCTCCGGGTCCGGCAACGGCTCGACCGGCAACCTGCTGCAAAGCACGGCGAGGCTGCCGGGACCGTTCCGCATACCTCTTCCCGTGCCCCGGTGCTGAAACCTGCGCGCTCCGACGCGGAAGCCGACTACTACGAGCTGACCCAGAAGATGGGGAAGCAGGAGATCCTGCCCGGCCTGAAGACGGAGGTCTGGGGCTACGACGGCGTCTTCCCCGGTCCGACCATCGAGTCGCGGCGCGGCCGGCGAACGGTCGTACGACACCGCAACGAGCTGCCGGTGCCGGCCGTGGTCCACCTCCACGGCGGCGTCACGCCACCTGGAAGCGACGGTTACCCCACTGACCTGATCCTGCCTAAGGGGCACGGGCACCGCGGAAGCGCGCACGCCGGACACGGCGGCACGACGCAAGGACACGCCGCCGCGGGCCAACACTGCAACCTCTTCAAGGACTACCTCTACCCTAACGAGCAAAGGGCGGCGACGCTCTGGTATCACGACCATCGCATGGACTTCACCAGCCCCCAAGTCTACAAGGGCCTCGCGGGTCTCTACCTCCTGCACGACGACGAGGAGGACGCCTCGCCCCTGCCGGCGAGCGAGAAGGACGTGCCGCTCGTGATCTGCGATAGGTCCTTCGGCGAGGACGGCTCCCTCCTCTACCCCTCGTTGGACCCTTCGCTCTCAGCCGAACCCGGCGTCACGGACGCCTACATGCGGGGCGTGCTCGGCGACGTAATCCTGGTCAACGGCGCCCCGTGGCCGGTGATGGAGGTCTCGAACACGAAATACCGCTTCCGCCTCCTCAACGCCTCCAACGCCCGCCGCTACGAGCTGGCCCTCGACCCAGAGCCCCTGGAAGGCGCCCCCTTCGTGCAGGTCGGCAGCGACGGGGGGCTGCTCGGCGCGCCGATAGGCCACCGCACCGTCCCGATCGCGCAGGCCGAGCGCTTCGACGTGGTTATAGATTTCTCGGAGTACGAGGTGGGCATGGAGGTCACGCTGAAGAACCGCCTCGGCGACGGCAGGACTTCGGACGTGATGCGGTTCCGCGTCAACCGCAGGGAGAGGGAAGAGAGCGCCGTCCCCGATCGGCTCTCGGACATGGGAGAGTTCGAGACGCTCGACGAATCCGCTGCGACGCTCACTCGCCGGTTCCGCTTTACCCAGTCCGCGGGCGGGGGCGCGACGATGTGGACCGTAAACGGGGAGGCGTTCGACCCCGGGCGCGTGCACGTCGGCCCCGAGCTCGGATCCACCGAGGTCTGGGAATTCGTCACCGACGCGCACCACCCGGTCCACCTGCACTTGGTGAACTTCAAGGTGCTCTCGCGCCAGGGTCGGAGGCCGCTGCCCACCGACGGAGGTTGGAAGGACACCGTCGACGTCGGGCCCGGCAACGTCGTGCGCGTGCTGGTGCCCTTCGAGGGCTACCGTGGCAAGTACGTCTTCCATTGCCACAACCTCGAGCACGAGGACATGACGATGATGGCCAACTTCGAGGTCGTCTGATGATGGGAGGAGGTACGAGGAGCCCTCCAAGTGTGGGGAGACGGCCAACGGCGAGAACCAGCCTCATCCCTAAGGTACGGTCGCCTCATCGTTCTCACCTTGTTACAGGAATTCAAAGCATTTCGTCGGAAAAAGGAGCAAAACCAATGCTTTCCAAGAGCTTACGGTCGCGACGACCCTTGCCCCTCCTCACCAAAGTCACGCTGGGCGCCCTGTTCGTCAACGCCCTGGCCTACGCGGCCGAACTGCTCCGGCTCGGTCCGTTCGACCCCGAAGTCAGCGCCGTCGTTGCCCTGCTGCTCGTCGCGAGCGTGCTGGTCGCCACCGGTTGGCGGTGGACCCCATTGTTGGGCGGGCTGCTGGCGGGCGCCATCATCTTGGGAAACCCGTTCCTGCTGATCAACCTGTCAGATCCGGGCGTGATCCTCTTCTTCGCCGCGACGGTGGTGGAGGTGGTAAGCGGCCTCACCGCCCTCCTCGGGGGAATCGCCGCCACCATCCAGAACTACCGCGCGGCGGACGACGGAGTCGGGTGCCTAGAGACCCCGACGGACGAAGGAGGCTCGACGTGTTGCCGAACAACGAGATGGCCGCGATCCATGGGCCGCGCGACGACCGGAAGCGGCGACCGTACCGCACCCAAGTGGCCGGCGTGCTGGCGGCGGCGTTCGCGCTCTCGCTCGCCTACTCGGTGATCGTCACGTTCACCGGAGCGCACGAAGGCTACGGCATGGCGGACCCGACCCTCTGGGTCTTCTACGCGGTGGGGTTCGGGTTGGCGGCGCTGACGCTAACGGACAGGATCTGGGTCTGGCGGGTCGTGGCGGCGGCGGTGCTCGCCCTGCTAGCGGTCGGCATCTTCTATTACCCCACCGTCTTCCCGCCGAGCGCGCAGACCGCGCTCGCCTGGTTCGAGAACGACGTCTACATGGGCCTCTTAATTCTCGCCGAGTGCCTCTGCGTCCAGCGCCTGCGCGGCGTCGACGTTACCGCCGGCAAGTGAGACGTGCTGTGATGTAGGCCGGGGGTTATCCTGGGAGGGAGCATATGGCCATTGGCGTTACCGAGGAGCGAACCGACGAGGTGAGAACCCTACTCGCCGCGATACGCGGGTGGGCACAAGGGCGGCCAGACGTCGTCGCGGTCGGGTTGGTCGGTTCCTGGGCGAACGGCGGCGCGCGGATGGACTCCGACGTAGACATCGTGCTGTTGACCGAAGATAGGGGGCTGTACCTCGAAGGTGAGGCTTGGATGTACGAGATGGGCGGGGTCGAGCTGGTCTGGACGCGGAGGTGGGGGCCGGTGACGGAGAGGAGGTTCGCGCTGCCGTCCGGACTCGAGGTCGAGCTGGGCGTGGCGCTCCCTTCCTGGGCGTCCACCGGGTCGGTGGACGAGGGCACGCACCGGGTCGTCAACAACGGTATGTCGATAGTCTACGATCCGAAGGGGGTCCTCGCCGGCTTGCTGGACGCCTGCGGTCGGTCGGAGGCGACGGAGAGCTCCGGCAGATCGGGTGTCGGCCACGCCTAGCTGGAGAGATGTCGAAGCCGAGGTTCCCGCGCTCACCGCCCTGGCGCGGCGTTTCTTCGACGCTCACGTCCACAAGACGCTCGCCACCCTCCGGCGCGACGGCTCCCCGCGCATAAGCGCAACCGAGGTGGACTTTGCCGACGGGGAGCTGTGGCTTTCATCACTACCATTTCACGGTATACGCCATAGACACCAAGCTCGATACACCAGCGGGCCTGAGCAAGGATGAACTCCTTGCGGCTACGGAAGGGCACATCCTCGACGAAGGAGAGCTCGCCGGAACCTACGAACGATGATGGTCGCTCAGGGAAGTGATGTTGTAGATTGCGCGGTCTTCGAGTCGTAATCATTCGTCGTGATGACGACTGGTGCGTAGAGCAGTCGTTGATGCCAACCCGGGCGGCACCAGGCGTTACTAGACGAACTTACGGTTTCTCCCGAGATGGCCAAACTGGCTCATTTACGGGCTTTTGCGGACGTGGTGGTGCTAGGCGGACCCTATAACAGCAAACTCGTAATGAGGTTGGGTCAGCGGTTCGAGTCCGCTCGTCGGCTCTTTATTAATCGGCTTATCGAACTCGAATTCTCAAGATATAGTAAGCCACCGGAGATGATCTGGCGGCTTTTTGACGCTTCTGTCTCCTGGCGCCGTCGCCCAGCCATCCGTAGGAGTTATTCCCCCAGGACCGGAACGTCCCGCTCTTGCGCAGTCACGTCCTGCTGACTTCTTCGGCCGACCTGCACGCATCCCCCGAGCAAGCTTTCAACGCCGCGAGGCGCTTCCTGAGATAGGTGGGGGTGGCCCCGTCGTCCATCAGGTTGTTGAGCTGGTAAGGGTCCTCCCTAACGTCGTACAATTCTTTGTCCCCGGCGGAAGCTCCGCTGGTGTATTCGACGTAGACCCTGCCTTCATTGCTACGTACGCCCTTGTAGGT
>Ga0126306_10002465_pt1 | contig 10430 bp, 9 predicted proteins | sample Plot27_FD_92592 | JGI IMG/M metagenome (GOLD analysis project Ga0126306, IMG submission 92592) | Serpentine soil microbial communities from UC McLaughlin Reserve, CA, USA - Plot27 | ecosystem: Environmental > Terrestrial > Soil > Grasslands | place: USA: UC McLaughlin Reserve, Lake County... | reverse complement strand
GGCGCCCTCTCCCGCGCGTTCGGCGGCGATTATCTTAGGCAGTTTGTAGACTTGCCTACCGTTTTGGTCTCTCTCGTCTTCATCGTCGTGGTCGGCCTGATCAACTTCTGGGGCATCTCAGAGTCGGTCAGGATCAACGTGGCTTTCACGCTCATCGAGGTGGTCGGGTTGTTGCTTATAGTCCTGATCGGGGTGGCGGCGCTTTCCACCGGCTCCGGGGACCCGGGTAGGGCCTTTGAGTTCAAAGAAGGGATGAGCGTCCCACTGGCGATCTTGGGCGGGGCCGTTTTGGCCTTCTACGCCCTCATCGGTTTTGAGGACTCGGTCAACGTGGCCGAGGAGACCCAAAATCCGAGCAGAATATACCCCCGCGCTCTCTTTGGAGGCCTGCTTGTGGCCGGTGTAATCTACCTGCTCGTTACCTTTACCGCCTCGATGGTGGTCAATACCGAGACGCTTGCGTCCTCAAGCGGTCCGCTACTAGAGGTGGTGAAGGCGGGTCCACTAGCGATACCGACGTGGCTGTTCGCAGCTATAGCCCTGTTTGCCGTAGCTAACGGAGCCCTGATCAACATGATCATGGCCTCCCGGGTCATCTACGGTATGGGCGATCAGGGGGTCATGCCCGCCGTATTCGCCAAAGTTCACCCGGGCCGCCGCACCCCGTGGGTCTCCATAATTTTCACCACCCTAATCGTCATGATCTTGATCGCCTCCGGCGACATCGGAGCCCTGGCGAGGGCTACCGTACTTCTGCTTCTAGTGGTGTTTATCGTGGTCAACGTTTCCGTCTTCGTTTTAAGGCGGGACCCGGTCGAGCACGAGCACTTCCGCACCCCGCTCGTGTTCCCTATCCTCGGGATCTTGGTTTCGCTGGCTCTTCTAACGCAGCAGCAGTGGGATACCTTCTTGCGGGCGGGGTCGCTACTGCTGGTCGGGCTAATTTTGTGGGGGCTGAACTACCTGGCCAAGAGACTGCTGGATAAGAGGGCCCCGGAGCTTCAAGAATAGCAGGCGATAGATGTCCGGAACCCGGCTCGACTTTTAGGCCTAAAGATCGTAGACCTCGCCAAACTTGTTCTTCAGGTAGTATAGATATGGCCTGGTGTCAAGCGGACGGCCTGTAACCTTCTCGACCAGCTCGTCCGGATAGTACCGGGAGCCGTACCGGTAGATGTTCTCTCGGAGCCAGCCGTGGAGGGTAGAGAACCTACCCTCTTTCATCTCAGCGGGGATCTCCGGGTGCGCCTTTGCCGCCGCGTAGAAAAACTGTACGGAGAGTACGTTGCCGATAGCGTAAGTTGGGAAGTATCCGAAGAGACCGTTAGACCAGTGAACGTCCTGCAATACGCCTTCGGTGTCATTACCAGGGGCGATGCCAAGGTACTCTTCCATCTTGGTATCCCAGGCGGAGGGGAGATCCGCTACAGAGAGGGTGCCCTCGAGGAGAGCGACTTCGAGCTCGAAGCGCAGGAGGATGTGCAGGTTGTAGGTGGCTTCGTCTGCCTCGACCCGGATCAGGGACGGCTCTAGCGCATTGATCGCCCGATAGAACGCTTCGAGGTCAACCCTGCCCAAAGCTTCCGGGAAAGTCTGTTGCAATTTCGGGTAGTAGTGGGACCAGAACGGCCTTGACCGTCCGACGAGGTTCTCCCAAAGCTTCGACTGTGACTCGTGTACGCCCATCGAAGTACCGCCTGCTAGAGGCGTGCGGGCGTAGTCTGGGTTTACCCCCTGCTCGTAGAGGGCGTGACCGGCCTCATGCATGGTGCCAAAGAGAGCGGGTGCGAGCCAGCCTTCGTCGAAGCGGGTGGTGACACGCACGTCACCCGGGCCGAAGTTTATGCAGAACGGGTGGACAGAGCGGTCCTGGCGGCCCCGCTTCCAGTCGTAGCCGAAGGCTGAGATCACCGCCTCCCCAAGCATTTTCTGTTCGGACTCATTGAACTTCCCGTAGAGTGGGACCGCCCGGGCCTCCTCGTTTCCCTTCTGTTCGGCGACCGCCCGAACGAGCGGCACAACTCCCTCTTTAAGCTCTTCGAACATCTTCTCGAGCTGCGCTTTCTTTGCCCCCGGTTCGTAACCGTCCAAGAGGGCGTCGTAGGGATGGTCCTCGTAGCCTAAGTGCTCGGCTGCCTCGCGCTTGAGCGGTACGATCTTCTCCAGATGAGGAGCGAAGATCGCCCAGTTGGATTCTTCGCGTGCTTTTACCCAGGCCGGTTCGGCTAGAGCAGTCACGCGTGTAGTGTCCGCTACCAGCTCCGCGGGTAGCTTCGTTGCCTGTTCATACTCGCGCCGGGCGCGCCGAACGAGCGCTCCTTTCTCCGAAGAGAGATCTGGCACTACCGCAGCGCTGAGAAGCCGGTCCGTCTCGGCATCCACCAGCATCTGATGGGCGAGGCGGCTCAGGGTAGCCATCTGTTCGGCGCGACCCACGACGCCTCCATGAGGCATGTACGTCTGTCGGTCCCAGAAAAGAAGGCTGTTCGCCGATCCCAGATCGCTTATCGTCGCCAGCCGGGCTTTGAGCTGCTCGTAAGCGGTCTCTTCTTTTGCCATGCGCTCATACTAACACCGTGGACGGCGGCGACGAGCGGTTCTCGCGCTTTGGAGTCTGCTCTCTTCAGCAGTACGACTCTTTAGGGAAAAATTCGCTCTGACTACAATATGTAGTGTAGACCTTCGAATCTTCGGGCAGGTTCATTGCGTCCTGGAGCAGGGGATGGTAATAGTGCGCGGACATAGGCCGGGGCGAGTTTCGGTATAAAGAACATGTGAGGGGGGAGATCCGGCATGATCGCCAGGCGTGCTATTGTCGTCCTTGCAGCGGCGATCCTGTTGGCTACCGCACTCGTTGGGGTATGGGCAGCAAACCCCAACGAGGCAGAGGCGACGCTCATAACGATCGAGACCTGCGACGGCGGGGCTATCGACCTTACTAGCGACGAGAAGCAGATGCTAGACCTGCACAACCAGATCCGCGCTAACGAAGGACTTCCGCTTCTCTGCGTACACCCCGTCCTCACCGAGGCCGCCCGCGCCCACTCCCAGGAGATGCTAGAGAAGGACTACATCTCTCACGCCTCTTTTGACGGGGAGGCTATCTTAGATCGACTGGAACGTTTCGGTTACTCTTTCGGGGATTACTCTTATGGGGCGTACGCCGAGAATATCGGTTGGGCTATGGGGCAGAAGGGCGCGTCAGATTCCATGTTCCGGTACTGGATGGAGAGCCCCGATCACAACGTCAACATCCTCGACAAGAAGTTCTTGGAGGTCGGTGTAGGGATCCAGGCGGGCAGCGGCAGCGAAGGTACGGCGCACACCGTAGACTTTGGGACACGCCTCTAGCTATCTGTCAGTCACGCCTCCTCGTGAGTTGGGATCCATGAGAAGACAGCGTGCCGGAGGGAGCGCTCGGTTTAACCGGTACTTGAAATGCCCCTATTCTCCTTCTGTTGCGAGATACGAAGCTTGCTATGCGGGCCGCTCTGTCTTGTCAGTTGGTATTTGGCTAGTCAGCTTGTACAAACCTGTATAGACCACCAGAACTATGAGGATCAACGGCCCTATGATGTCCATGTAGAAGATCAAGCCCACGTTGCCGGAATTATAGTTGCCTGCGGCCACGATCTCTCTAACGTGGATCGCGGCGGCGCCAAGTAGCTAGACAGACGTTGCTATCACGGTCGCGGTCCAGAAGTTGCCCCGAAATCAGTAGCACAGGATCCCCCAGGTGCGTGCTATCGGTTAAGATAATCCCTTATATGAAGCTAGGCAATCCCTTATAATGAAGCGCGTAACGCACAGGAAGTTCGCAACCACGCCTGGCACCCGGGACATCCTGCCGCCGGAGTCCACCCGTCTTCGAGACGTGCAGACCAGGATCCGGGAGCGCTTCAGGCTCTTCGGCTACGGCGAGGTCCTGACACCGACCCTGGAGTACTACGAAGCCATAGAGGAACCGAAGCTCAGGGACGCCTCCTTCAAGCTATTCGATCCGGATAACCAGATGGTTATGCTCCGACCGGAGATGACGACGCCCATAGCCCGGCTCGTTGCCCAGCGCCTCAGAAACTTTCCTCCGCCCCACAAGCTCTCCTACGTACTGCCGGTCTACCGGCGGGCGAGCGTGGGACGAGGCCAGAGCGCCGAACTTTACCAGGCCGGCGTCGAAGTCGTCGGCTCCCCGAGCCCGCAAGAGGACGCCGCCACCATAGCCCTGCTCGTGGACGTCCTGAACTCTTTGGGGCTCGAGGCGATGGGGGATTTCGCGGTCGTGCTTGGCCAAACGGCGTTCTACGCTGCCTACCTCCATCATGCGGCCCCCAAGGCGGCTCCGGCCCTGCTTGAAGCACTCGCCGCCAAGGACCTCGTACGGGTCGACGCTTTAGCCGCTGATTTAGCGGATGGGGTCTCTGCTGCCGTAAGAAGGATACCTCGTCTCGTTGGTCAGGCTGCGGAGGAGGGAGTGCTCGAAGAGGCGGAGAAGCTCGCCGGGAGTGTTCCGGAAGCTACGGCGGCACTCGATAACCTGCGCGAGATCCTGCACCACCTCGACGCTCAGGGCTGCCTCGAAGCGGTTATCTTGGACCTCGGCCTGATCGGGCGCCACAACTACTACACTGGTGCTGTCTTCGAGGCGTACTCCCCGCGGCTCGGCTTTACCGTCGCCAACGGCGGGCGCTACGACAACCTCCTAATACGCTTCGGCCAGGAGCTGCCCGCGACAGGCTTCGCCATTTATCTCGAAAGGCTTCTCTCCGTGCTGTCTGAAGAAGAGGCGGACCCGCTCCTCATTCTCGTCGGCGAGGGTGTCGAGGTTACTAAGGCCGCGGTCTCGCTGCGGAGGAACGGCGTGCCAACCCTGCACCTGTCCGAAGATCTGGAGCCCGAGGCCGCCGCAGCGTATGCCTCCTCGGTCGAGGCATCTTGGGTCTGCTACCCTGCTTCCGAGGGCGTCAAGCTCGCCCCCGCAGAACCGGATGCCCGCTTTGAAGCGTTGCCGATAGAGGACGTCGCCGCAAGAGTGTTCCAGGGAGCTCCCCGAGGGGCGTACCGATGAACGCGAGGAGCAAGCTGCGGGTGGCGCTGCCAAAAGGGGCCATCTTTGAGGACGCTTTGCGGGCGCTCAAGGGAGCCGGGTTACCGGTGGAGGTCTTGCAGGAAAACGGCCGCAAGCTGTTCTACGAGGCTCAAGGGACAGAGTTCGTCGTGAGCCGGCCGTCGGACGTGCCGGTCTTCGTGGAGTACGGTGCGGCGGACATCGGCATCGTCGGCAAGGACGTATTAGAGGAGCAGGAGCCCAACGTAGTGGAGCTGAGAGACTTGGGAACGGGGGGGTGCAGCATGGTCCTGGCGGCCCCCGCTGAAAAAGCAGGCGGGGTTCGTGAGGCTATCGAGCATGCGGAGGTCGTACGCGTTGCGACCAAATATCCTCGCACGGCGCGGCGGTACTTTGAGGGAATGGGCCGCCAGGCGGAGATTATCGCGCTCCACGGCTCGATAGAGCTCGCCCCGCTCGTGGAGCTTGCCGAGTGCATCGTGGACCTAACGGCGACCGGGAGCACCCTCCGCGAGAACAATCTGGTGGTTTTGGACGAGATCTCCTCCTCTACCGCCCGCCTCATAGCTAACCGCGGCGCTTATCGCCTCCGGAACGAGGAGGTTGCCGCTCTCATAGAAGCCATGGAGAGGAACGAGATCCCCCTTGGTTGAGATGCTCGACGCTCGTGACACCGATCTAGGGGAACTGGTCGCACAACTTAGACGTCCGGGCGGCTTTCTCTCTGAGAAGGTCCGAAACACCGTCCGGCGCGTCGTCGCCGACGTTCAAGAGAGGGGGGATGAAGCTCTTTTTGAGTATACAGAACGCTTCGACGGGGTGTGGCCCGACCCGGTTCGGGTTCCGGTAGGCGAGATAGAAGAGGCAAGAGATGCGCTCTCACCCCAGATCGAGGAGAGTTTCCGTGTTGCGGTAGAGAACGTACGCTTTTTTCATGAGCGGGAGCTGGACCGCTCCTGGGAGACGAGCCGCAACGGGGCGACGATTGGCCAGAGGGTGCGGCCCATAAGGAGGACCGGTCTCTACGTCCCCGGCGGGCATGGCGCCTATCCGAGCACACTCGTCATGTCGGCGGTCCCGGCGCAGGTGGCGGGAGTAGGGGAGACCTGCGTATGCGCTCCGCCTGGCCGCGACGGACGCGTGAGCCCCCACGTGCTCGCCGTTGCCGGTCTTTTAGGTCTTGAAGAGGTCTATAGGGTAGGGGGCGCGCAGGCAGTTGGGGCGATGGCCTACGGTACGGAGAGCATCTCTGCGGTCGAGAAGATCGTGGGCCCCGGCAACGACTATGTAGTCGCCGCGAAGCTCGAGGTCTTTGGCGTCGTAGGCGTGGATGCGCCGCAGGGCCCAAGCGAGGTCGTGGTGATCGCCGATGCGAGCGCCTCCCCCGAGAAGGCGGCCTACGATCTCTTAGCTCAGGCCGAGCATCTCTCCGGCGCCTCAGCCGTGCTGCTGACGCCGAGCAAGCAGCTCGTAAAAAACGTCGAGCCCTTGCTTAAAGGGGAGCCTGCAGAGTTCATCACGCTCGTGCTGGTACGCGACCTAGCGCAGGCTGTAGATATTACTAACCTGTACGCTCCCGAGCACGCGCATGTTATCTCCTCGGAAGAGGAGTCGGTCTTCCAACACCTCGACACCGCCGGCATGGTGGCGATCGGCGATTTTAGTCCCGTAGCCCTTAGCGATTACGCCGCCGGCCCTTCCCACGCCCTCCCCACCGGTGGTGCCGCGACCTGGGCGTCTCCTCTGGGCACTCATGACTTCACTGCTCGCACCAACTACATCCGCTACACTCCCGAAGCCTTACAATCTATAGGTCCTCATGTTGAACGCCTCGCCCGCCTCGAAGGCTTCGAAAACCATGCTAGAAGTGTCGGAGTGCGGCTAAATAAGTATACGGTTACTTAGTGAAAAGCTGAGAAGGATGACATGAGCGATCAACACCCCGGTATGAGTAGTGCTTTTCAGATCTTTATGAAGGAAGCTCCTGATCACGCTTAGGCGTGGATGGAGACTGTTCGTGTTCTCGATAGCGCCGGTGTTTTGGACAAGAAAACCGAAGAGTTGGTGTATCTGGCTGTGCTTGCCGCGCTGCGTCTTGAAAGCGGTGTGCCGCTTCACGTTCAGATGGCCAAGCAAGCGGGTGCTTCGCGCGAAGAAGTTATCAGCGCGATCCTGATTGGACTGCCCGTTGCCGGTCAGGGTGTCATGCAAGCTTTCCCTGGAGCGGTAGAAGTTTATGACGCTGAGTAGGAACTTCGTCCTAATTGGGCCTTTTGTGCAAGGCCCGTTCGGCCCTCAATCTTTGGCTAAAATGCTAGGGGCTGGTCGCCTAAAGCTAAAGGCTGGAAAGGAAAAAATGGCGAGGACTGGGACGGCCGAGCGGAAGACGGGAGAGACGCGTGTGAGGGTGCGCCTCGAGCTCGACGGCCAAGGGTGTGCGGACGTAAAGACAGGCGTCGGTTTTTTCGACCACGTCCTGCACCTCCTCGCCCACCACTCTGGCATGGACTTGACCGTGGAGGCAGAAGGAGACCTCCACGTTGACTACCACCACACCGTCGAGGACACAGGCCTCGTCTTAGGGCGCGCCTTCGACGAAGCTCTAGGAGATCGGGCTGACCTGGTGCGCTTCGCCGACGCCTCGGCGCCGCTCATCGAAGCGCTCTCGACCGCCGTCGTGGACCTTGGAGGACGCAGCCACCTTACCTGCAATCTGGGGCCTATGCCCGAGAAGATCGGTGCTTTTGACGTCGAGCTCTTCCCGGAGTTCCTGCGCGCCTTTACCCAGTACGGTCGCTTCACCCTTCACCTCAACTGTCACTACGGCGAAAATGCCCACCACAAGGTCGAGTCCGGCACTAAGGCTTTGGCAGTGGCACTCCGTCAGGGAACCGCCCCAAGGAGCAGCGGTAGCGCCTCGACAAAGGGGATCGTAGATTGAACGTGGCGGTCATCGACTACGATGCAGGGAACACGCTCTCGGTAACCCGGGCGTTAGAGAAGGCGGGGGCGCGAGTGCGCCTTACCCCAGATCCAGAGTTGGTAGTAGCCGCGGACGCGGTGGTCCTGCCGGGGGTAGGGGCATTCGGGGACTGTGTGCGGAAGCTCAAAGAGCGTGGGATGGATGAGGCCTGCCTCGCCGCGTACCGTGTCGGCAAGCCATTTTTAGGGGTTTGCGTGGCCCTTCAGGTCTTTTTCGAGGCCTCTGAGGAGTCGTCGGGCGTGGAGGGCTTAGGTCTTCTGCCTGGAAAGGTAGTCCGGTTTGATGTAGGGGACCTCAAGGTGCCGCATATGGGTTGGAACGAATTCGAGGTGGTGCGACCACACCCGGTACTCGATGGACTGAGTGGCGAGGCTTTTTACTTTGTCCACTCCTACCACCCCGTCCCCGAAGAGGACTCGGATCTGCTCGGGGAAACCGACTACGGTGGACCTTTCTGCGCCGCCGCCGGTCGGGAGAACCTCGCGGCTGTCCAGTTTCACCCCGAAAAGAGCAGCCGCGCCGGCTTGCGGCTCTACGAGAACTTCCTCAGGTGGGCTCGGAGTCTTTGAGAGGCTTTACGGTCTTTCCCGCTATAGATCTCCGCAACGGCCGGTGCGTCCGCCTGAAGCAGGGCGATTTCAGCCGCCAGAAGGAGTACGACGCGGACCCTATAGGACGTGCCCAGGATTGGGAGCGTCGGGGCGCCCACGCCGTCCACGTCGTAGACCTCGACGGTGCGAAAGAGGGCCGGCCTGTGCAGCTCGCTCTCGTCCGTAGGATGGCCGAATCGGTCAACATACCCCTGCAGGTTGGGGGTGGTGTCCGCACGCTCGAAAACACACGGGCTTTAAGGGGGGTGGGGGCTGACCGCGTGGTCATGGGCACGGCAGCAGTCCTCAACCGCGAGCTCAGGCTGCGGGCGGTAGAGGAGATGGGTGAGGCCCTGATCGTAGCCGTAGACGCCCGTGGTGGTATCGTAGCGACCCACGGCTGGCAGGAGGAGAGCGGCCGACACATCCTCGCCCTCGCCAAGGAGCTCGCCGAAGACGGCGTGCGCTCTGTGCTCTACACTGACGTAGCCCGCGATGGCATGGACGCCGGGGCTGCCCTTGAAAGCACCGCCGAGGTGGCGCGCTTGCTCCCGACTATCGCCAGCGGCGGCGTGCGTGGGGTCGATGACATCTTGGCCCTCTCGGGTATCCCCGGTGTCTTCGGTGCGGTCGTTGGCACTGCCCTCTACGAAGGCCGCGTCACCTTGGAAGAGCTGCTTAAGGCCGCGAGCGGCCTGTAGGAAATCCTGCAGCGGCGACCACCCAGCAGCGTTACGTAGCTAAATCGTTATCAATGCCACGAATACGGTAAACTGGTTAGGGGAAAAAGGGAGCTTTATAGATTCGAGAAGCGATGCCGGAGAACTAGGTTCCGGTCTAGGTCCGGACGGTAATGAGGGGGTTTGTTCTTTCCAACCCCACACGGAGCTTTGTGAGTACGATCCGCGTGCTACTCTTCGAGCCGACTAGCTTCTTCCACTGTCTGCCTCCCGGGGGCAGCCTCCGCAACCCGCTGGTGTTCGCGCTTCGTTGCTTTCTAATCTCGTTTGCCCTCGCGGTCCTCATCATTCCGCTCAATCCTTTAGCCGAGGATGTCCAGCGTCCCGACAGGCTTCTGGCGAGGCTATAAAAGAGCCGAGTCTAGCAGGGATGGTTTTACTGGGCGTACTCGTCGTATTCCTCTCACTCTTGGCAGCGATGTTGGCTCTGTACTAGGGTCCTTATCTACCACCTCTTGGTGATGCTCTTTGCGAGGCCGACCGGCACCAGCTTCGAGGTAACCTTTAGCGTATACGCTTACACGTCCGCTATAGCGCTTCTGCAGTGGAACCGCGGCTCGGTTACTTGGCCACATTGTACGGGTTCTACTTGGTCTTCGTAGGCGTACGGGAGCTACATGCGACGACCGCCGCTTGGGCTGCCGCGGTAGTCTTCTCGGCGGAGGCCCTGAGGGCTGCCCTGAACTTGTTACAAGAGTACAATCTAGACTTCTTGCTCTGGGATCTGCTGCTCTATAATGCCAGCGCGTATCGTACGTTTCTGGCTTTTGCACGACACAGTACGGGACCTTCGTGGGCTTGCAGCCCGAACGCGAGGGAACCGACTGAGATATAGTCGAAGGTCAGAGTTTGAGGCGGGCAATCTTCGCCGCGCCTTCTTCATACTTGGCCAACTGGAGCGTCCTCCAGGAGAGCTGGGCGAGCGATTCGTCGGTGGGTTTGCTCGCAAGATCTGGGTGGACTTCCGCCATAGCTTGACGTGCGGTTTTGACACAGGCGTCGAGGGCGGCGTTGATCTCGTACGCCCGGGCGGCTTGGTACTTTATCCGGAG
>Ga0126306_10002464_pt1 | contig 10430 bp, 12 predicted proteins | sample Plot27_FD_92592 | JGI IMG/M metagenome (GOLD analysis project Ga0126306, IMG submission 92592) | Serpentine soil microbial communities from UC McLaughlin Reserve, CA, USA - Plot27 | ecosystem: Environmental > Terrestrial > Soil > Grasslands | place: USA: UC McLaughlin Reserve, Lake County... | reverse complement strand
CGGCGTCTCCGGCTCGGGCAAGAGCTCGCTGGTGTTCGGCACGATCGCCGCGGAGTCGCAGCGGCTGATCAACGAGACCTACAGCGCCTTCGTGCAGGGCTTCATGCCGACGCTGGCGCGGCCAGAGGTCGACGTGCTCGAAGGGCTGACGACCGCGATCCTCGTCGACCAGGAGCGGATGGGTGCCGACGCCCGCTCCACGGTGGGCACCGCAACCGACGCCAACGCAATGCTGCGCATCCTTTTCAGCCGCCTCGGCAAGCCGTACATCGGGCCTCCGGCTGCGTACTCGTTCAACGTCCCGACCCGCACGGCGAGCGGGGCGATGACCGTCGACAAGGGCAAGGGCGAGCGGATCGTCGTGCGCAAGGCCGTCTACCACGGCGGCATGTGTCCGCGCTGCGAGGGCCGGGGCTCGGTCACCGACTTCGACCTGTCGCAGCTGTACGACGACGGCAAGTCGCTCAACGAGGGTGCGCTCACGATCCCCGGCTACAGCATGGACGGCTGGTACGGCCGCATCCTCAGAGGCTGCGGCTTCTTCGACCCGGACAAGCCGATCCGCAAGTTCACGAAGACCGAGCTCCACGACCTGCTCCACAAGGAGCCGACAAAGATCAAGGTCGACGGCATCAACCTGACGTACGCGGGTCTGATCCCGACGATCCAGAAGTCGATGCTGTCCAAGGACGTCGACGGGCTGCAGCCGCACATCCGAGCCTTCGTGGAGCGGGTGGTGACGTTCACCGCCTGTCCCGACTGCGACGGCACTCGGCTCAACGAGGCGGCCCGGTCGTCGAAGATCAAGGGGATCAACATCGCCGACGCCTGCGCCATGGAGATCACGGACCTGGCCGAATGGGTCCACGACCTCGACGAGCCGTCGGTGGCCCCGCTGCTCACGGGGCTGCAACACCTCCTCGACTCGTTCGCGGAGATCGGGTTGGGATACCTGTCACTCGACCGACCGTCGGGCACCCTGTCCGGGGGGGAGGCACAGCGCACCAAGATGATCCGCCACCTCGGCTCCTCGCTGACCGACGTCACCTACGTCTTCGACGAGCCCACGATCGGTCTGCACCCCCATGACGTCGAGCAGATGAACGACCTGCTGCTGCAACTGCGGGACAAGGGCAACACCGTGCTCGTCGTGGAGCACGAGCCGGAGACGATCGCGATCGCCGACCACGTCGTCGACCTCGGCCCCGGCGCCGGCACGGAGGGCGGCACCGTCTGCTTCGAGGGCCCCGTGGAAGGGCTGCGGGGAAGTGACACCACTACCGGCCGCCATCTCGACGATCGGGCGACCCTCAAGGAAGCGGTGCGTTCGTCTTCCGGCGCGCTGGAGATCCGCGGCGCGTCGACACACAACCTCCAAGACGTGGATGTCGACATCCCGCTCGGAGTGCTATGCGTGGTCACCGGCGTCGCCGGCTCCGGCAAGAGCTCGCTGATCCAAGGCTCGGTCTCCGGCCGCGACGGCGTGGTGGTGATCGACCAGAGCGCGATCCGCGGTTCGCGACGGAGCAACCCGGCGACGTACACCGGACTGCTCGACCCGATCCGCAAAGCGTTCGCGAAGGCCAACCGCGTGAAGCCGGGGCTCTTCAGCTCCAACTCCGAGGGCGCCTGCCCCACCTGCAACGGCGCCGGCGTCATCTACACCGACCTGGGCGTCATGGCCACCGTCGAATCCCCGTGCGAGGACTGCGAGGGGAAGCGGTTCCAGGCCGAGGTGCTCGAGTACAAATTCGGCGGCAAGGACATCAGCGAGGTACTCGCGATGCCGGTGGCGGAGGCGACCGGGTTCTTCGACGACGGCGAGGCACGCACGCCGGCCGCGCACAAGATCCTCGAACGGCTCGCCGACGTCGGGCTCGGTTACGTCAGCCTCGGCCAGCCGCTCACCACACTGTCAGGCGGTGAGCGGCAGCGGCTCAAGCTCGCCACCCAGATGGCCGAGAAGGGCGACGTCTACGTCCTCGACGAGCCGACCACCGGCCTCCACCTCGCCGACGTAGCGCAGTTGCTCGGCCTGCTCGACCGGCTCGTCGACTCCGGCAAGTCGGTCCTCGTCATCGAGCACCACCAGGCGGTCATGGCACACGCCGACTGGATTATCGACCTCGGCCCCGGTGCCGGCCACGACGGCGGCCGGATCGTCTTCGAGGGCACACCCGCCGACCTCGTCGCCGCCCGCTCCACCCTCACCGGTGAGCACCTCGCGGCCTACGTCGGCACCTGAGTCAGGTCCATGGCCGGAGTCCCGCTCTCGACGGACAGGGGAGCGGCGCGGCCTGCCGCTGGACGTCCTGTACCTGCATGGCGCCGTGTGGCAGGCGCACGTTGAGAATCTCGGTCGCTACCTGGCGGGAGTGACCCCGATCGCCCGGTGAGCGTACCTACGTGAGCTGTGCTCACAGGCCCGGCTTGATCACCATGTCCCAGGTGATGAGGACGAGGAGCGCGAGGATCAGACCCATACCCCACGTCCAGCGGCGGAGCTGGCGGGCCGCCTGGATGTGGTCGCCTGCGGCGGCGGCTCGCCCGGCGCCGATCGCAGCACGGCTCTGAAAGACGGCGCCAACTAGGAAGGCGGCAGCGAAGAGCGTGAGCGCGAGCCAGACCCAGGTCTGGCCGAAGGTCCAGGCGTCGCTGTCGAGGACGAGCCAGATGCCGAGGCCAACGACTGCGACCATCGCGGGTGCGAACACGAGTGGGCCAATGACACGGAGGTTGCCAACGAAACTCGCGATCGCGTCGCGGTCGCCGCTTCGAACGACCCGGGTCGCGAGGACTCCGACCGCGAGCAGCCCTCCGACCCAGACCATCGCCGCGAGGATGTGCAAGAACATCAGCCAGTCGTATAGAGCCGCTGCTATCGGCATCAAGCAGCCCGTTGTCGTTGCGCCATCGCGTCGCCATTGCTCGCCTCCCCGTCCGCTACCCAACCGGCCGTCATCCTAAACTTACTCCAAACATAGAGCTACCATAAAAATCATGCCACGCTAAGATACGCAAGGATGCGTCTCCGCGAGTTGAAGAAGGAACAAACACGGCAGCTGATCGCCGACACCGCCTGGCAGCTCTTCGCCGACCGAGCGTTCGATCAAGTGACGGTCGCTGAGGTCGCGCGCGAGGCGATGGTCGCGCCGGCCACCGTCTTCAACTACTTCCCGACCAAGGAAGATCTCTTCTTCTTCCGACTCGAGGCCTTCGGCGCGCGTTTGGTCGAAGCGATCAGCGAGCGTCCCGTCGCGCAGCCGGCACTCGAGGCTTTTCGCCGCTACCTGCTGCATCCGGCCGGCCTGCTCGCCCAGCTCGACGCCAACGATCCGCAAGCGCTCGAGCGGCTCCGTACCGTCCACCGCATGATCGCCGCCAGTCCCTCCCTGCAAGCACGGGAGCAGCGCGCGCTCGCCGGCTACACCGACTCTCTCGCTGTGGAACTCGCAGACGAGAGCGGCGCGTCGGCCGAGGACGTCAGCGCCCGAGTCGCGGCCAACGCGATGATGGGCGTCCAGCGCACCCTGATCGACTACGTACGCCGACGCGTGCTTGCGGACGACAAGCCCGAGCGACTCGCGGGCGATGTCCGGCGGTTCGGCAAACGCGCATTCGCACTGCTTGCCGAGGGCCTTGGCGATTACGCGCCCAAACCCGCCGATCGCTGACGCCGCGAGAGAGGCGCCAGGCTCTGGTGAAAGCCGGTGGGCTCGCTAACGCAACGTCGGCACACGGATGACCCGGACGTGATCGATTACGTCGTCCGCGACGTGGTAGATCGCAACGACGCGGATTTCAACAACCGAACCTCGCGGTCCTGTGATGCGCTCCTGTCGATGACGTACTCGCCGACGAGGATGCGCGTCGCGATTTCCGCCTGTAGTTCGGTGATGCGCGGAAAAGCTTGCTGTATGCGGCTCGCATCGCGTCGTGGCCTCGCATGACGATGGCACCGGTGGCGTCCTCGATGACCACGTGCAGCGAGTAGCACGCCACGAACTCGTCGATGTCCTTGCGGTTGTAGGCGTCGACTTGGCGCTTGACGGGATCGCTCAGGTTCTGCGGCATCGCCTTGTGGCCTATGAGCCCGGGTCGCTGCGCGGCGGGCGCGGACGCGATGGCCAGAGGACGAATTGACCTGGGCCGGCGAGTTTGCTGAGCCGTTCCTGCTCAGGCGCGTCCTCCGCTGTGCCCAAGTCGGCGTAGGCGGCGGCCAGCTCCTCGTGGAAGCCACGGTCTGGGTGCCCGGCTGCCTGTGCCACGCCGCGGCCTGCTCGAGCAGTGGGATTGCCTCCTCGGCTCGTGCGAGCGTGCGGAGTGCTCTGGCGACGCCGACGCGCGCCGCTTCGCGAAGGTAGGGGTACCTCGCATGGCGCTCATACGCCTCGAGCGAGCCGCGGTAGGCCGCGAGCGACTGGGCGTGCTCGCCGCGCTGTGCGTGCCACCAGCCGAGGTTGTTCAGAAGCGTGCCGACCCAGTACGCAGTCGCTGGGGAGCGACGGGCGCGCTCGAGCCCGCGCTCGGTCCAGGTGATCATGTCGCCGGCGAGTGCTGCCATGTGGGCGGCGTCGCCGGCAATGAACTCGTGTCCGGCGGCGAGTGCGGTCTCGAACGCCTTCTCGAAAAGCGGCAGCGCAGCGGCGAGATCGCCGGAGAGCCGCAGGACGCGCCCGCGCTCGAGCAGGATTCGCGCGCGCGCGACTTCGCTCGCGTCAGCAAGCGCTTCCGCCTCCGACAGGAGACTCGTAGCTTCATCGAACCGGCCGTGCAACCCCTCGATGCGCGCGAGCTGTGTCAGCACCTCCGTGCGGCCCGAACCGCTTGCTTCCTCATCGAGTGCGGCGCGCAGCCGGAGTTCGCTTGCGTCGAGGTCTGTGAAGTCCCACAACGGGCGCAGGCGGTCGTCGCTCACTCGGATCCCGAGGTTGAGCCGACGGCACTCGGTCCATAAGCTGCCTGACGCTTCAGGGCGAGGCGCTCCGGTGGCGGCGCGAGGGCGCGTTCGGGGTCGGCGGCGTAGTTGGACGCAGGACCCTCGTCTGCTCGAGCGTTCGCAACGACACCCTGAGCGCACAAGCTTTGGTCAAGCGGATCGGGTAAGGCTTCGGAGGACCAACCAGACGAAGATCGCCGCCGTGGCGGCGGCCACGAGGGAGACCGACGCCAACGGCCGGAGTGCCACACGGGAGAGCCTGTAGCCGGTCAGCCAGAGGAGCGCCAGCGCGGACCAGAGGAAGACCCGCCAGGCGGTGAGTCCGCGCGACGAGAAGCCGTCCTCGCCGCCAAGCAGCTCCCAGCCGGGGTTGCGGGCCTCCGACGACGCTCGGGCCTCCGCCTGCAGCTCGTCGAGCGCCGGCTGCAGGAGTGGGCCGCCGTGGGGCGACTCGTAGCCGATCACGCCCCGACCCGCCCAGCGGAGCCGCTGATCCTCCGTATCGAAGACGAGCAAAGCCAGCGCCACGGCCACCGCGAACGACGCAACCACAAGCCACGGCCTGCTGCCGACCACGATCGCCGTCACGGCCGCCGCTACGAGCGCCAGCCCGGCGACCAGCGCCAGCGGCCCCGGCCATCCGACGTCGAAGGAGGCGAGTGCTAGCTCCCGCTCGTAGCGGAATCCACGCTGCTCGTTGCCCGCGCCGATGAACGCCGAGATTGCGATCTCCAGCGAAGCGACGAAGCACGCAACGACGAGCGCGGCGGCGGCGCCGCCGACTGCCGACCACGAGAGAACATGATGACTGCGGAGCCGCTCACCCACGCCCCGATCATTCTCGCCATCGACACGTTCGCCGGCCAGCAGCCTCTAGCAGGTTCGGAGGCGAGGCCGGTGAGTTGGCCAGTGTTCGTGAATTTCACCCGAACGAACGCACGAGAGGGTCAGTTCGCCGAACAGCGAGCCTCCAACCGAGCCGTTGCGTTAGCGAGACCCGAAGCGACCACTGGCGGCAGGCACTTGGGCAGTGCCTCCTCAAGCGGCAGCCATGCGAACCGATCGTGCTCGTCGTCCAGCACGATGTTCGCGTTCGGCGGCGCTTGCGCAACGTACAGAGCGACGTCCGCCGGCGCGCTTGCGCTCCGCAGAGGCGTCAGAGGCAGCGCTAGCCCGATCTCCTCTTGCAGTTCGCGCGTAGCCGCCGCATCTGGCGCCTCTCCTGGCTGGCGGGCGCCCGAGGGCGGCGTCCAGGCCCACTCGCCTTCGAAGTCTGGTCCACCCGGGACGAGGCGGTGCAGGAGGAGGAACTCCCTGCTTTCGATGCCCTGACGCCAGACGACAATGGCACAGCCAAACGGGCGCTCACGCGCTACTGGCAACCCGTCCCAGGTCATGTGCATCTCAGCCACCAGCTCGACCTTACGCTGTCGCGGCTGTTGACCTTACGCTGTCGCGGTGGAACGCCGGTCTCGATCCCTCTCGACCCGGCCTTCGCCAGGATCAATGGCAGACCGCCGCAGTTCGACGAGCTTGCGGCTCGTGTCGAGGAGCGGCTCGCATAAGGAAGCGCTCCCATGGGCAAGCGTCCGGGAATGTCACCCGAGACGACGGCACCTGCGGCTCTTCCGCCGACTACGCTCGGGCAAATGAATGTGCGCGCTGAAGCGATGACCGATCGGTCGGCCGTACGGACAGTGCATCTCGCGGCGTTCGGAGACCACGGCCACGTTGTTGCGAACCTCGTCGGCGACCTGCGAGATGCTGTAGCCCGAGGCGAAGGACTTTCACTTGTGGCGGACGAGCGAGACCAGGTCGTGGGCCACGTCATGTTCAGCCCGAGCCTGCTTGACGCCCCGAAGCGGCTGATCCCGGTGCAGGTGCTGAGCCCCATCGGGGTCGTGCCAGCGTTCCAGAAACAGGGGGTTGCGACGAACCTCATCCGCCGCGGTCTTGAGCTGCTGATCGAGCGCAGTGTGCCGCTCGTCTTTCTGGAGGGGCCGCCGGCCTATTACTCGCGCTTCGGGTTCCGGCCAGCGGCCGACCACGGATTCAGAAAGCCATCGTTGCGAATCCCGGATGCAGCGTTTCAAGTGCTCCGACTCCCGGCGTACGAGCCTTGGATGACGGGAACGCTGGTTTACGCCGATGCTTTTTGGAGGCACGACGCCGTCGGACTCCGCGACCGCGACGTCTGACGATCTGCGACCAGCCAAACCATCGCCGCGTGGGCCAGTGTCTGGGAATGTCCCCTGGGCGTCGATCAATTCCGCGCCGCGATTCTAGGATTCGCTTCGTGAGCGATTGCGGCACCTGTAAATCCATCGCCTTGGAGACTGCACCCGGCGGCTGCATCCACAGGACAGAGCACTGGTTCGTCGATCACTGCGTCGGCCCGCTTGGCGTCGGGACACTGATCATCAAACCCAATCGTCATCTCATACATGTTTCCGACCTCCAAGCAGCAGAGGCTGCGGAACTCGGAGTCGTGCTTCAGCAGGCGGCGGCAGTCGTGACAGCGCTTCAGCGACCCGAGCAGGTGTACGTCACGCTGTGGTCGCACATGGACGCCATGCCGTGCCACATTCACTTCGTCGTTCAGCCGGTGACTCGGGCGCAGATGGATGAGCACGAAGGGCGCCACGGCCCCCGGCTCCAGGTCGAGATGTTCGATCGTGGGATCAGCCCGGATCCGAAGGAGGCAGCGGCTTTCGCCGATCGTGCCCGCGTGGGGTGGCCGTCGTAGCAGCTCTTTTAGTGGTCGCTAGGTACGTGAGCAGGGCGTGGGCCAGCGCCCGGGAATGTCCCCTGCTGAAGCGGAGCGTCCGCTATGGCGCCCGGCGATCTCAAGCCCGGTTGTGGTTGACGACCTCGACGTTGTGCCCGTCCGGGTCTAGCACGAACGCGCCGTAGTAGCCCGGGTGGTAGACCGCGCGCTCGCCCGGCGCGCCGTGGTCGGTGTAGCCCGCCGCGAGCGCGGCGGCGTGGAACGCGCGCACCGTGGCGTCCTCGGGCGCGGGGAACGCGAGGTGGACGTGCTCCGTGAGCGGCCGCTCGTCCCGGACGAGTGAGAAGCTGTAGTCCGGGCCGGACAGCTGCACGCGCTCGGGCTCGTCGTGCGTCAGACGGAGCCCGGCGTGCGGGGCGATCGTGGTGTAGAAGCGCCGGGAAGCCTGCGGGTCGCGGACGCGGATCCACAGGTGGTCGACGCGGCCGGCGGGCACGGCGTCCTGGCGGTCGCCGTGGACCGCCTCGACGCTGTTGCCGTCGGGGTCGAGCAGGAAGCCGCCGTAGTACGTCGGGCCGTACTGCGTGCGCGGCCCCGGCGCGCCGTCGTCGCGGTACCCCGCGTCGATGCCCGCCTGCCAGAACGCGTCGACCTCCGCGCGGTCGCGGGCGCGGAAGCCGACGTGGAGCACGCGGGTCACCGGGTGCTCGCGGTCCGTCGGCCCGATGGCCCAATCGTCCCACTCGACCAGCTCGGCGTCCGCATGGCTGGGCTCGACGCCCAGGACGCTCAGGACGGTGCGGTAGAAGCGCTCGGAGGCCGCGAGGTCCGAGACGGCGATGCCGACGTGGTCGAACACCCGGCCGAGGCTACCGTTGCGGGCTTGCCTGAGGCGCGAGCCCACGGGATTCTGTCGTCGATCTCGGGTCGGGTCAAAGCAGCCGGGTTCGCGCCTCGGTAGTACCGGAGGAGGCGGGAAGCTCGTGTGCCCCAGTGTTCGGGAATGATGCTCCTATGACTTGTCAAGCCATCAGCGGCTCCTGGTTCTCGAGCAGCCGGTAGAGGTGGCGGGCGAGGTAGCGCTTCAGCAGCCGAGTGGCGTCGCGGCGGCTTTTGCCCTCGGCGATCCGTTTCGCGATGTAGTCGCGGGTTGCCGGGTCGTGCTGGCGGCGGTGGAGCACGATCGTGTGCAGGGCGCGGTTGAGTTGGCGATCGCCGCCGCGGCTGAGCCGGTGCCGGGTGGTCTGGCCGCTGGAGGCGGGGATCGGGGCGACGCCGGCGAGGCGGGCGAAGCAGGCTTCGGAGCGCAATCGGCCTCGGTGCGACCAGGCGACGATTAGCTGGGCGGCGACGATCGGCCCGACGCCGGGCTCGTCGAGCAGCGCCGGCGCGAGTGCACGCACGTGGGCGACGATCTCCTGCTCGAGCTCGGCAGCCTCGATCGTGGCAGCCTGGAGACGGCGGGCGAGGCTGCGCAGCACGAGCCGGGTGGCGGCCTCGTCGGCTGCGGCGGTGGTGCGGCGGAGGCGGCTGCAGCGGTCGAGCAACTTGCCCTCCGACAGTCCGCGCAGCTCCTCGCGGAGTCGCGTGGGCGCAGTGACGATCACGGCGCGGAGCTGCGTGAGAGCTTCACGTCTGACGTCGACGGCACCGCGCGACCAGTAACAGCCGTAGCGCTTCCCGTTGCTCGCCTGCGCGTGGCAGGGCGAGCGTCTGGCTGGCGAGCGCGGCGCGTGCCGTTCTGACCGCGTCGAGCTCGTCGTCTTTGCCCCGCAGCCGCCGCTCAGCTCGCGCTGTGCGGCTCAGCTCGAGGACCGTCTCGCCACGACCAGCAAGAAAGCGGGCAAGACCGGCGCCGTAGCTGCCGGTGCCCTCGATCGCCCAGGCGCGTCTTCCCGGTGCGTGCCGCTCGGCGACGCGAAGCAGCTCGCGATAGCCGCGCCCGTTCGTCGGCGCCGCGCTCCCAGCAACCACAGCACCCGCCGGCGCCGTCACCACCGCCATCACGTGCTCGTCGCGGTGGGTGTCGACGCCGAGCACGTAGTCCAGCTCGTCTGCAAGCATCAGACTCGATCCTCCGACCAGGTTCGTAGGGTCCGGTGGTGCCGGTCTGAGCAAGGGAAACCGCGGCGGCAGGACTGTGATGAGTCACGCCAGGACGGCGGACAAGCTCCTGATCAAGCCAGCAGCGGGCGCCAGACCGACGCCGCCGCGCACGCGCGGACAGATCATTCCCAAGGCACGCACACGGCGGCCAGTCACCTGACGAGTCACACCCGGCACGGCGACAACCAGGCTGGCGAGCGTCCCAGACAGACACCCTCGCCGAGTCTCACAGTCCCCCGAGCGCACGGCTCGCGGCGCGGCGCTACCGTTCTTGTGCCATGGCACTCCCGCGTGAGATCAGCGACGACCTCTTCATCCTCTGCGAAACGTTGATCGAAGGAGGTGAAGAGGGCGTCGAATCCACTATCAGCGGTCTCACTCGGGAACAGTTCGAGGTGCAGTTCGACCTCCGCGGCGAAGGAGCTGCAGGTTGGTACGGACTCTCGACGGTCGAGGTGCCGGATGCGTCGCTGGCTGCCTGAAGCCACTCGTACGCTGCCCACGGCGCGTCAACTGGTGCGGCGAGGTCTTGGACCAACACCATGGCTAAACGGAACTATTTAGTGGAGGGCTTATCTGGTGCCGGTAAATCCTCGGTCTACGAGGAGCTGATCCGACGCGGCTACAAGGCCATCAGTACCGACCGTGCTTGGAAGT
>Ga0126306_10002463_pt1 | contig 10431 bp, 8 predicted proteins | sample Plot27_FD_92592 | JGI IMG/M metagenome (GOLD analysis project Ga0126306, IMG submission 92592) | Serpentine soil microbial communities from UC McLaughlin Reserve, CA, USA - Plot27 | ecosystem: Environmental > Terrestrial > Soil > Grasslands | place: USA: UC McLaughlin Reserve, Lake County... | reverse complement strand
GCGGCGTCGTGAGCATCGCGGGGTGGCTGCCGGGGCGGACCACCTCGGCCGGGTGCGGGTCGAACGTGACGACGACCGAGTTGAGGCCCGCCTCCCGGGCCCGCTCCACGGCGTGGCCGATGATCTGCTGGTGCCCGCGGTGCACCCCGTCGAAGACCCCGATGGTGACGACCGACCGGCCCCACCCGCTCGGGGTGTTCTCCACCCCACGCCACCGACGCACGCTCGTCCCCTTGGCTCGATCCGGCTCGCCGCTCCAGAGCCTAGGCCAGGTCATCCGGACAGCCCTCGAGCGTGGGGGATCTCACGACGTAGAGCTCGCGACATCCCACACACTTCGGGCGGCCCGAGGAGGGGGGCGGCGAGGGCGGCGCGGAGGCGGGCGGGTCATTCCCTGGTGGTGAGGGCGGGAGTCTCGGCGGCGACCAGCTCCTCGTCAGTGGCCCGGCCGACCTCGCCAACCTCGGCCTCCGCGTCGGCCGGCACCTCGACCGGACCGGCCTTGCCCTCGGCGCGCTTCGCCTGCCAGGCGCGCAGCCGGAGCGCCGCCTTACGGCCCAGGTCGATGGAGGGCTTCTCCACGAACCGGTACGTCAGCTCGGACACGATGAGCGTGATCGACAGCCACATCAGCACCGTGAGGATCTTGAAGCCCGGCACCGAGCTCGGCAGCGCCGGCACCACCATCATCACGACCCAGTGGGTGAGGTACAGCGAGTAGCTGACCCGGCCCAGCCACTGCAGCGGCGCCGGCCAGTTGACCCGCTCGCGCAGCAGGAAGAACGCGGCGAAGGTCGAGAACACCACCACGATCACGACCGAGCGGGTGAGCGGCGACTCGCCGAGCGCGCCGGCCGGGCTGTACCAGGTCTCGGTGTACAGCCAGAACGCGGAGATGCACGCCAGCGCGGTGACGCCGTAGACGGCCCAGCCGAGCTCGGGCTTCACCTGCCCGGACCAGATCCGGTGGATCACGGTGCCGGTGAACATGACGGTCAGGTAGATCGCGGCCTGGTGCAGCGGGTCGGGCCGGTTGAGCAGCACCGGGATCACGCAGACGCCGGCCACCGCGGCGTAGAGCGCGCCGGAGCGGTTGCGGGCCAGCAGCGCCGCCGCCGCGCCGAAGATCAGCGCCAGCCCGGCGACCCGCAGCGGGTTGCCGTGGTAGCCCGGGACGCCGAGCACCCACGGCGTGACCGCCGCCTTGCCGACAAGCATGTCGGTAGCGAGCACGGTGATGCCGGCACCGGCCAGCGCGATGCCGACCGAGGCGCGGCGCAACCGGGTCACGAAGATGACGGTGGTCAGGCCATAGAAGCAGATCTCATACGGGAGGGTCCACGCCGGGCCGATGAGGAACGGGGCGCCCAGATGGCGGGCGAGGATCGTCACGTTGCCGACGAGCGCGCCGGGCCAGTTCGAGAAGACGTGCTCGGAGACCTTCATCCAGCCGAGCAGGCCGAACGCGAGCACGGCCAGGCTTACGAACCAGAACAGCGGGCCGAGCCGGAACACCCGGCTGACCCAGAACTCGCTCACCGAGCCGTGCCGCTCCAGCGACGCCGGAATGATGAATCCGCTGACCAGGAAGAACAGCATGACGCCGAAGCCACCGAGGTTGATCACCGAGTGGCTGGCCCAGTAGAAGCCGTCGGTCAGCACCGCCCCGTGGTTGCCGAGGTGGTAGAAGACGACGGAGATCGCTGCGATGCCGCGGAGCACGTCGAGGAAGCCCAACCGGCCGCCCTTGCGGACTTTGGTTAGCTCCTTCACAGTGGCCGTTTCGGCGCTGGGGCTGCTTTCGCCGAGATTGGTTGATGCGACCACTGTTCTCCTCGTAGACGACCGGGTGCGGGACCCGACGACCCTAGCAGCGCGATGCAACAGCGCGGTATCCGGAGTCAATCAGCGGAAACGACAGGTCAGGCTTGCGCCGGGCTCGCCTCGCGGACCCGGTTCCGGCCACCACGCTTGGCCATGTACAGCGCCGTGTCGGCAGCCGCCAGCAGTTCCTCGGCGGTCATCTCGCGGTCGGTGCCCGCGACCCCGCCGCTCACCGTGATCCGCAGGCCGGGCGCGAACCGGCTGAGGTCGAGCGCCTCCACCGAGGCGCGCAGCCGCTCGGCCACCACGAGCGCCTCGCTGCGGCCGGTGTTCGGCAGCAGCACCACGAACTCCTCGCCGCCGATCCGCGCGGCCAGGTCGCTGACCCGGCAGTGCCGGGTGATCTCGACTGCCAGTGCGCGCAGCACGGCGTCCCCGACCAGGTGGCTGTGCCGGTCGTTGACCCGCTTGAAGTGGTCGATGTCGATCAGCACCAGGCTGACCTCCTCGCCGGTGAGCGCGGTGTGTACCAGCACCCGCCCGAGCTGGGCGTCGAGATGCCGCCGGTTCGCCAGCCCGGTGAGCGGGTCGGTGTGCGCGAGCCGCTCCATGGCACGGCGCTCGTCGGCCAGCCGGCGGTTGGCCCTGGCCAGCACGCGCAGCTCGCGGCGGTCCCGCTCGTCGGCCTGCTGCTCCCGCTCGGCCTCGTAGCGCGCCGCGGCGACCCGGTCGGTGCGCTCGGCGAGGCGGTCACGGAGCCGCAGCTTCGCCGCCAGCAGCCGCTTGTGCAGCGCGAACGCCGCCGCCACGTCGCCGATCCGCTCCCGGGTCTCGACCAGCAGCTCGAGCACCCGCTCGGTCTCGTGGGTCAGCTCCCACTGGTCGTAGAGGGCCAGCGCACGCTCCAGGTGGGTGGCGGCCTCGGCCAGGTCGCCGCGGGCCAGCCGAGCCTGGCCGACGTAGCGCAGCGCCTGCGCGGCGGCGTCGTCGAGCTCCAGCGCGCCGGCCCTGGCCACGGCCTGTTCGCCGACGGCGATCGCCTCGTCCACGCGGCCCAGGTGGATCAGCGGCACGACCTGGTACGCCAGCGCGCACGGCTCAAGCCCGACGAAGCCGGTCCGCACCGCGTGCCGCTGCACCGCGCGCAGCTCGGCGAGCGAGGCGGTGAACAGGTCGGCGGCGGCGTCCGTCCGCCCTTCGTCGGCGGCTTGGACCGCCAGCTTGCTCCGGGCCTCGGCCGCGTTGAGCCAGGCCAGCCCGATCGTCACCTGATCGCGCACGGTCACGGCCAGCTCGCCGCTGCGCTCGAAGAGCGAGAGGCTCTCGGCGTGCCGGCCGATGATCGTCTCGTTGATGCCGAGCGTGTTGAGCGCGCGGGCCTCTCCCGTCTGGTCGCCGAGGCTGACGAACGTCGCCAGCGCGCGCTCGGCGGCGACGGTAGCGCCGCCGGGGTCGCCGAGGTATTCCAGCGCGATCCCGCCGAACAGATCGCACCAGGCGGCACCGGCCGCGTCGCCGAGGGTGGTGTAGCGCTGCTGCGCCTCGAGCAGCGCGTCCCGGGCCTGCCGGGGCCCGACCGCGAAGAGCAGGCTGTGGCCGTGGACGCGATGCGCGCGGGCGATCAGCGCCGGGTCGCCGAGCCGATCGGCGGCGACCAGCGCCTGCTCGATCCGCTCCATCGCGGCGCTCGGATCGGCGTCGGCGAGCCACGCGATCAGGTCGAGCAGCGCGGCGAGGCGCGCGGGCTCGCCGGCCGCGGCGCGTACGGCCTCCTCGAGCAGCGCGGTCTGAGTCACCGGACGCGACTCAACTCACGCAACGCCGACACGTGCACCGTTCCTCGGACAGCGGACTCCGGACAGCCGGACCATGCTGGCCTCGGCACAGCCGGGACCAGCGACAACCACACCCGGCGAGAATCGGACCAGGCGCACGACGTTAGCAAACGCCGTTCGCCCCGATCACCCCGGAGTAGCGGGCACCCTACCGACTGTCAGCGAGTCGTCGCAGTGGGCTGCGATGCGGTCCGAACCTGGTTCCGTCCGTTGCGCTTCGCCCGATAGAGGGCGCCGTCGGCGGCCGCCTGCAGGCCGTCGGCGTACTCGCCAGCGCCGGCTACGGCGACGCCCGCGCTGAGCGTCACCCGCAGGCCAGGCTCGATGTCGTCCAGCCGCAGTGCCTCGACCGCGGCACGCACCTGCTCGGCCACCTCGGCTGCCTTCGCCGACGTGGTGTCCGGCAGCAGCAGCGCGAACTCCTCGCCGCCGACCCGGGCGGCCAGCGCGCCATCCTGCCCGAAGCCGGCGAGCAGCGCCGCGACCCGGCAGAGCAGCGTGTCGCCGGTGAGGTGGCTGAGCCGGTCGTTGACGTCCTTGAACCGGTCGATGTCGAGCAGCACCAGCCCGAGCCGCCGCCGGCTCAGTTCGGCGCGGACCGCGAGCCGGGAGAGCTGGGCGTCGAAGTGCCGGCGGTTGGCCAGACCGGTGAGCGGGTCGGTGTGGGCGAGCCGCTCCAGCGCCCGGCGCTCGGCCTCGAGCTGGTCGTTCCGCTTGACCAGCTCGGCTGGGCGGAGCTGCTCGCCGGTGTCGTCCTCGGCCCGGCGGGCGGCCTCCAGCCGGGCGGCGATCACCTCGTTCTCGCGCTGGGCGTTGGCGTCCCGCAGCGCCAGCTCGGTGGCGAGCAGCCGCTTGTGCACCGCGTAGGCCTGGGCGATGTCGCCGACCGCCTCATTCGCCTGCACCAGCCCGCGCAGCACCCGGGCGGTCTCGTTGTGCAGGCCCCACCGCTCGTACGCGGCGAGCGCGTCGACGAGTAGTTCACGGGCCCGCTGCGGCGCCCCGAGGGCCAGGTGCACCTCGCCGGCATAGCAGCGCGCACTGGCCTGGGCCTCCTGGGAGTCGGAGGCGGCGGCGAAGCGCAGCGCGCGGTCACAGGCCTCCAGCGCGTCGTCGTGCCGCCCGAGCTGGAGCAGCGTCGAGGCGCGGTACGCCGGGGCCAGCGGCTGCAGGTGGCGGTGGCCGAGCCGCTCGAGCAGCCCTTCGAGGTACAGGTACTCGGCGTCGGCCTGGCCGAACAGGACGCGGGCCTCCTCCGGCCGGCCCTCGGCCGCCGCGATCCGGCCGAGCTCGCTGGCGGCCTCGGCCCCGTTCATCCGGGCCAGCGTGTACGTGCCGGGGCAGCCGGCCGCCTGGGCCAGCTCGGCGGCGCGCCGGAACCGGGCGAGCGCCTCCGGCAACCGGCCGAGCATGGACTCGCCGTACCCGAGCGTGTTGAGGCAGCGCGCCTCGCCGCCCTGGTGGCCGATCCGGCGGAATTCTGCCAGCGCCCGCTCCAGCCGGACGGTCGCGCCGCCCGGATCGCCGAGGTACTCCAGCGCGACACCGGCCATGAGCTCGCACCACGCGGCGTCGGCGGGCAACCCGAAGGCGTCGAACCGGCGGCCGAGCTCACGCAGCTCTCGGTAGGGCCCGATCAGGTCCTTGAGGCCGAAGATCCGGGCCACCGCGTCGGCGTACCGGGCCCTGGCCAGCAGCGCCGGGTCGCCGAGGTGCTCGGCCTGACGAATGGTCTGCGGACCCAGCACCACCGCCCGGGACGGTTCGGCGTCCGCGCACCAGAGCACCAGCCGGATCATGATCGCGGCGCTCTCGGCCGGGTCGGATGCGGCGGCCGCCTCCTGCTCCAGCTCGGCGGCGCGGGTCAGCCGCCGGCCGTCCGGCGGCGCACCGAGACCCCAGCGTGGGTGGCGGTATCCGGCTGGCGGCCCCAGCAATCGCACGCCTACTCCATCCGGGGGTCAACGGACGTCCACCCCGCAGAGTAACAAGCCGAATGCCCTCAGGTATCAAAGTTCTACCGCGCGGTAACCGTGAGGCGGGGAGTCGGACCGTTCGATCGAGCCTTGGTTACGCCGTTGGGTTGAGGACCACCTCGGGGCGCGCCGCGCCGGCGCGCTCGGCGACCAGCGCGATCACCTCGCCGTCCGGGCCGAAGACGCCGTAGGTGCCGGGTATGCCGGCGGCGGTGAGCCGGCCGCCGTGTCCCAGCACACGAGCCTGCTCCGCCTCCACGTCGCGGCGCGGGAATGCCGACGCGACCGCGGCCGAGAGCGGGATGACCAGCGGCTCGCCCAGCTCGGCCCGCCGTTCCAGCTCGGGCAGCGTACGCGCGGAGTCCAGCCCGAACGGGCCGACCCGGGTGCGGCGGAGCGCGGTGAGGTGGCCGCCGACGCCGAGCGCGGCGCCGAGGTCGCGCGCCAGCGCCCGGATGTAGGTGCCGGCCGAGCACTCCACCACGACGTCGAGGTCGAGCAGCGCGCCGGTGCGGCGCGCGTCCAGCAGCTCGAACCGGGACACCGTCACCGGACGCGCCGCGAGCTCGACCTCCTCGCCCGCCCGGACCCTGGCGTAGGAACGCTGCCCGTTCACCTTGATCGCCGACACCGACGACGGGACCTGGGAGATCTCGCCGGTGAGCGCGGCGATCCCCGCCCGCACCGCCGTCTCGGTCACCGCGTCGGCCGGTGCGCCGCCGGTATCCTCGCCCTCGGCGTCGTCGGTGACGGTGGACTGGCCGAGCCGGATGGTGGCGGCGTACTCCTTGATGGTGAGCGTCAGGTAGCCGAGGAGCTTGGTGGCCCGCTCCACGCCGAGCACCAGTACGCCGGTCGCCATCGGGTCGAGGGTGCCGGCGTGGCCGACCTTGCGGGTGCCGGCGAGCCGCCGGGCCCGCGACACCACGTCGTGCGAGGTCATGCCGGCCGGCTTGTCCACCACGAGCAGCCCGCTTGCGGCCGGCGGGCGGTCGCCCCTACCGCGCCGGCTCATCGGGCGTCTCCCGCGCGCGCCTGGGCCACCTGCCGCATGTCCGCCTCTCCCCGCTCGGTCCACCGCGCACCGGCCACGCGGAGCACCATGCCCACCAGCCTGATCAGCACGAACGCCAACAGCCCGGCCCACACCCCGGGCAGGCCCCAGCCGGCCAGGTGCGCGAGCCACACCAGCGGCAGGAAGCCGCCCAGCGTCGAGGCCAGCGTGACATCGCGGAGGAACCCCACGTCGCCCGCCCCGATCAACACCCCGTCGAGCGCGAACACGACGCCGGCCGCGACCTGCGTGGCGGCCAGCCACGGCCAGATCTGCCCGGTCATCGCCAGCACCACCGGGTCGCTGGTGAACAGGCGCGGCAGCGCGTCGTGCGCGGCGAGCAGGGCGGTGGCGAAGACCGCGCCGGCCGCTCCCCCGTAGCCGGCGACCCGCCACGCGACCGCACGCGCCTCCTCCCGGCGTCCGCCGCCAAGGCTCTCCCCCACCAGCGACTGGGCCGCGATCGCGACCGAGTCGAGGACCAGGGCGAGGAACATGAACAGTTGCAGCGCGATCTGGTGCGCGGCGAGCGGGGCGGCGCCGAGCCGGGAGGCGACCGCGGCCGCGGACAGAAACGACGCCTGGATCGCCGCCGTACGCAGCATCAGGTCGCGGCCGACCGCCAACTGGGCCCGGATCAGCGCCGGCTGCGGCCGCAGCGACACCCCCTCGGCCCGCAGCGCGCGGACGAACAGCACCGCCGCGACCAGCTGAGCCGCCACGTTCGCCAGCGCCGAACCGGCCAGCCCGAGGCCGGCCGGGTAGACCAGCACGGGACAGAGCACCATCGACAGGGCGTTGCCGCCGAGCACGTACCGGACCGGCCGCCGGGTGTCCTGCACCCCGCGCATCCAGCCGTTGCCGGCCAGCGCGAGCAGGATCCCCGGCACACCGAGGCTGGCGATCCGGAACCACAGCTCGCCGGCGGCCCGCACCGCGGCGGCGTCCGGCCCGCCGACCAGCACGGACATCAGCGGATGGGCGAGGAGCTGGGCGAGGACCACGATGGCCAGGCCGGCGCCAAGGCCCAGCCACGACGCCTGGACGCCCTCCCGGACCGCCTGGGCGCGCTGGCCGGCGCCGTACCGCCGGGCCGCCCGGCCGGTGGTGCCGTAGGCCAGTACGTTGCCGAGCCAGGCCGCGGACGCCATCAGCACCCCGCCGGCGGCCAGGCCGGCGAGCGGCACCGGGCCGAGGTGGCCGACGACCGCCGTGTCGACGAGCAGGTAGAGCGGCTCGGCGGCCAGCACGACCAGCGCCGGCAGCGCGAGCGCGGTGACCCGGCGGCCGAGCCGGCGGCGGGCGTTCGCCGCGTCGGCGGGCTCCCGCCGGTCGGTCACCCGCGGCCGTCCGCCCGCACCGACCCCTCGTCGCGCTGGCTCGCCCCGTCCCGCTGGCTGGCGCCGTCGTGCCGGCTTGCCCCGTCGTGCCGGCTTCCCCCGTCGTGCTGGCCGGCCCCGCCGTCGTCGGCCGAGTCGTCGGCCGTGCGGTACGGGTCGGCGTCCCCCGCGTACTGCGCGCCCGCGGCGAGCCGCTGCAGCTCGGCGTCGGCGTCGCGCGCCTTGGCGAGCAGGTCGTCGATCTCGCGCGCGGTGTCCGGCACGGCGTCGGCGGTGAACGTTAGCGTCGGGGTGAACTTCACCCCGGTCTGGCGGCCCACCGCGCTGCGCAGCACGCCCTTGGCGCTCTCCAGCGCCGCGGCGGTGGCGGCCCGCTCGGCCTCGTCGCCGAGGACGGTGTAGAAGACGGTGGCGTCCCGCAGGTCGCCGGTGATCTTGGCATCGGTGACCGTGACCATGCCCAGCCGCGGGTCCTTCACCTGCGTGCGCAGCGTGTCCGCGACGATCTCCCGGATCCGCGTCGCGAGCTTGCGTGCCCTGGCGGCGTCGGCCATTGTCTGCTCCCTTTCCAAGTCCCGGGCGTGTGGGTTCTGATGAGCTATAGCTCGCGAAACCCCACACGGTTCGCGAGCGAGCGGCCCGGCGCTAGTCGTCGAGCCCGTGCAGCCGGCGCCGCACGGAGAGCAGCTCCAGCTCGGGACGGCCGGCGACCAGTCGCTCGCAGGCGTCGAGGACCTCGTTGACGTGGCCGGCGTCGCGCGCCACCGCGGCGACCCCGAACTCCGCGCGGCCGTGCAGGTCGACGGCGCCCACCTCGGCGGCGGCGACGTCGAGCCGGTGCAACGCGGCGACCACAGGACGGACGTACCCCCGCTTGGCCTTAAGCGAACGGCTGTCGGCCGGAAGCAGGACGTCCAGTAGAAGAGTTCCGGTGAACACGGTCGGTGTGCCGGTTGCCCGACGGCCGGGGGTGGGCGCCGTGGCGCCCACCCCCGGATCACGTCAGCTGCGCGGCTTCTCCCGCATCTCGAACGTCTCGATGACGTCGTCGACCTTGATGTCGTTGAACGACCCCAGGCCGATACCGCACTCGTAGCCCTCGCGGACCTCGGTCGCGTCGTCCTTGAACCGCTTGAGCGACTCGATCGTGAGGTTGTCCGCCACCACGGCGCCGTCCCGGATGAGACGAGCCTTGGCGTTGCGCCGGATGAGCCCGGAGCGGACGAGCGCGCCGGCGATGTTGCCGAACTTGCTCGACCGGAACACCTCGCGGATCTCGGCGGTCCCGAGCTGGACCTCCTCGTACTCCGGCTTGAGCATGCCCTTGAGGGCCGCCTCGATGTCCTCGATCGCCGCGTAGATGACCGAGTAGTACCGGATGTCGACGCCCTCGCGGTCGGCCAGCTCGCTCGCCTTGCCCTGCGGCCGGACGTTGAAGCCGATGATGACCGCGTCGGAGGCCGACGCCAGCATGACGTTGGTCTCGGTGATCGCACCGACACCGCGGTCGATGATCTTGAGCTGGATCTCCTCCGGCACCTCGAGCTTCATGAGGGCGTCCTCCAACGCCTCCACCGAACCCGAGCCGTCGCCCTTGAGGATGAGGGTGAGCGTGCTCTTCTCGCCCTCCTTGAGACGGTCGAGCAGCGTCTCCAGGGTCGCCCGGCCACGGCGGTTCGCGAGCGCGGCGTTCCGCTCCCGCGCCTGCCGCTGCTCGGCGATCTGGCGGGCCACCCGGTCCTCGTTGACGCAGAGGAAGTTGTCACCGGCGCCTGGCACCGAGGTGAAGCCCAGCACCTGCACCGGCTGCGACGGGCCAGCCTCCTTCAGCTGGTCGCCGTGCTCGTCGAGCATCGCCCGGACCCGGCCGTAGGCGTCGCCCGCCACCACCGAGTCGCCGACGCGGAGCGTGCCGCGCTGGACCAGGACGGTCGCCACCGGGCCGCGGCCGCGGTCGAGGTGGCCTTCGATCGTGACGCCCTGCGCGGGTACGTCGACCGGAGCAGTCAGCTCCAGCGCCGCGTCCGCGGTGAGGACGACCGCCTCGAGCAGGGCCTCGATGTTGATCCGCGACTTCGCCGAGATGTCGACGAACATGGTCTCGCCGCCGTACTCCTCGGCGACCAGCCCGTACTCGGTGAGCTGCTGCCGCACCTTGGCCGGGTTGGCGCCTTCCTTGTCGATCTTGTTCACCGCGACCACGATCGGCACCTCGGCCGCCTGGGCGTGGTTGAGCGCCTCGATGGTCTGCGGCTTCACACCGTCGTCCGCCGCCACCACGAGGATCGCGATGTCGGTGGCCTGCGCACCACGGGCACGCATGGCCGTGAACGCCTCGTGACCCGGGGTGTCGATGAAGGTGATCTTCCGCTCGTCACCGGCGACCGTCGCTCACCTGGTAG
>Ga0126306_10002461_pt1 | contig 10443 bp, 8 predicted proteins | sample Plot27_FD_92592 | JGI IMG/M metagenome (GOLD analysis project Ga0126306, IMG submission 92592) | Serpentine soil microbial communities from UC McLaughlin Reserve, CA, USA - Plot27 | ecosystem: Environmental > Terrestrial > Soil > Grasslands | place: USA: UC McLaughlin Reserve, Lake County... | reverse complement strand
TGTCCGACGACGCTCGGCAATGATCGCTTCGGACGACGCCCAGGCGTTCCCCTGAAGGCGCGCTCGCTAGCCCAAATCGCACGAATGCGATAGCGCGAAGACCGACTAGCTTGGGTAGCTGAGAGTGCTCCTCCTAGTCCGGGGCGGCAGATGTCCGATCCGCTACTGGGGCAAGGCGGCGTCCTCAATGCTCTCGTCCTGACTGGCCCACTCCATGTTGATCTGCTCGGTCGTCATTTCGTCAGCCTTCGTAAACGTGAAGTAGGAGCGCTTGTCGGTGGCGACGGTGACGTTGCCCGGGTAGCCATTCAGCGCCTCCGCCAGGAAGTCGATCACCTCCAGAGCGGTCGCCTCGTCGGGATCCTCGCGCGGGGAGAGGATGTAGACGGTGAGCGAGCCGTCCTCCTCGCGGCGATAGCGCCACTCGGCGTACTCGCTGTTGAAGCGTTTTGCGGTCCCCGGCTCCTCGTCGAGGAGCTCCTTCCATGCCTCGCGGACCGGGCCGGTGATAAGGGGATAGTCCTCGTCGGGGACGGCAGGGCGGCAATAGCGCTGGCCGAGCCAGCGGGCGAGAGTCTGCCGACGCTCGCGGGTCAGGGTGTCGAGCACGCGGTTGTCGGGGACGAGCGCGTCGAGGAAGCCTTTGTCGAGTAGGCCGCGCCAGCCGTAGTCGAGGATGACGGCGGTCTCCTCGCTCGGGTCGTTGACGCGGAAGTAGCGCGCAGACCCGAAGTCCTGCGCCTCGGCGATGATCCGGTCCTTCGTCGTCGTGAAGACCCGCGCGACCTCGATCTGCGGCAGCTCCTCGGGCCGCTTGACGATGTCGCAGCTCTGAGTGATGACCATTAGGCGGTCGCCGGCTTTGGCGGGCACCGGTACCGTGACGGGCTCGGTCAGTTCCTCGCGGCGGCGCGCATTCTTGACGAAGCCGCGGGCCGCCTTGCTGGCCGGGTGATCGGGATGGACCCATTGAAGGGGCAGGACCCCGGCGTTGTCCGGGAGGAGGCTGCCCTGTTCCCAGGGCAGCTCAGCCTCGGCGTTAGACGCCTCCGCTCCTGCCACGGCCGATCATGCTTCGTCGTCGACGGTGATCGCCGGCTCGGGCACGCCCCAGGAAACCTCGGCTCGGCGCCGGCGCAGCAGCTCATCGGGAGCGATGGCGGGCTTGGGCGCCGAACGCGCGCGGATCGCGCCGCGGAAAGCACGCCAGCGCTCGTCGCGCAAGAGATCGAGCGGGCGGACCTCCATTCCGGGCAGCGATGCGGTGAGCCACGTGGCGAGGTTCGCGTGGTGAGCGCTGGCCGCGTTGAGCGCGGCAAGGACCCGCTCGAGCTTGTCGCGCGCCGGCTCCTCGCCGTCGATCCACTGCTTGACGGCAGAGTGACTGACCCCGAAGATGTTTGCCCAATCGCGGAGCGAGAGCGGCGCGAGCGCGCGGATGCGCGCCATCCGGGTTGGCGTCTGGAAGGGCACGAGCGGGCCTTCCAGACGGACAGGCGCGAGTGCCGTGCCCCGCATGGTGGAGCTGTAGTCGAGGCGGTCCACGACGCGGGTGCCGTGGTCGACGACCGGCGCGGCGAGGAAGGTGGCACCGAGACCCAGGACGGTGACCAGCGCGGTCCCTGCGCGGGCATCGACGGTGAACTGCCCGGTCACGTCCGTGCGGTGGGCGGGGTTGGTGTGCTCGGCCATGGCGATCATGTGTCAGACATCTTCCTGCCCGAGCTTGCCGCGGCGGTAGTCCTCGTTCACGCCCCACGCGAAGAAGCTGCGGACGTCGTCGTTGAACTCGCGCAGCGTCACCTCGATGCCCTCCACGCTGTAGCGGACATTGCGCTCGGTGAAGGCATCGATATCGAGCAGATAGAACGGCTGGGCCAGCTGAGGGCCGAAATGCGCTTGCGCGGCGAGTGGGTCGACCGTGGTCCCGCCCTGGGGCTGCAGGCCGTGGCGGACGAGCATGCGTATGTCGTCATCGCCAGCCAGCTCGAGGATCTCCTGCGTGGCAGCAACGGCGGCGGTGAGTTCGTCGCTGCCGGCGGCCCCGAGCAGGAGGGGGCTGATCGCCTCGCGCATCTCCGTCTTCGGGTCGGGGCTGCTAAGGCGAACCTCGTTGATGAAGCGTAGGCCGATGCGCTGGATCTCGGCCGGGCCGTAATGCTCCTCCACGGCCGCGCCAAGCTCGACGATGCGCCGGACGAAATCCTCGATGTCGGCGTAGCGATTGGTCTCCAGCGCCACGAAGTCGGGCGTGAGGATGGCCGTGAAGACGCCGTCTGAGTCATCGAAGCGGTGCTGTCCCGCTGATGCGGCCTGTTGCTGGACGCCTTGAGGCGTGATGAGCACGGCCATTCCCTGCTGCTTGGCGTAGCGCGGGTAGGTCTGGCGGATCGCCTCCTGGAACGGGATCACCGCGTCGTCCTGGTTGATCCGCAGCACAGTGGAGAAGCGGATCTGGCAGAGCACCTGTGCCAGCTGATGGTTCTGCAGCCGGAAAGGCGCGGCGGGCGGAATGTCGGCGATGGGGCGCACTAAGTGACCTTACATATTGGCACTAGATCTGTCAACTACCGTGTAAACCTACCAAGATCGGCGAGAAGCCGGCTTGGGGCCCACTCCGCGCGATGCTCGCTGGCCTGACAGCCCAGCGGAGCGGGCTCGACGCGCGGGAGCAGGCGCGGGCCTCGTACGACCCGCGTCCGCCGATCGTCCTAGCCGCGACCGCTGGCTGTACTTCCGGAACCGCGTGGAGGCAGAACTCTCAACGGATGGCCACGCTCGTCGCCGCAACCGCGTGAGCGACAACGGACTGCTCCCGGCCGCGCGCGTGCCTGGTTTCGCAGGGCCGCGAGGCGCCCGCCAGGCTCTGGAGCCCGTCAGGGTGGGGGGCCGTTTGAGCGGCAAGGGGCCTCTCTAGGGCAGATGGCTACGTCAGCCGGACGAGAGCTAACCCGGACAGACGTCCTCTCCACGAGCGAGGTGGCCGAGCTGCTGGGCATCCCACGCTCGACGGTGCACGAGCTCGCGCGGCGCGGCGAACTTCCGGCGCGGCGGGTCGGACGCCGCTGGATATTCCTACGCGACCGGCTCGCTGCAGCGATCACGCCGCTCGACGATCCGGCCGCCTGGAGGCCCGAAGAGAACGCTTGGGATTCCTTGAGCGCTACTCCGCTGCGCTACTCCAGAGGGCCGGCCCAAGGACGCCGAACAGCCCGCAACGACGAAATCCCCGCCTCAGCAGGGACTCCTAAGAGCGCGAGCGACGGGACTCGAACCCGCGACCTCCGGCGTGACAGGCCGGCGCTCTAACCAACTGAGCTACGCCCGCTGGCGCGCGACCGAGCATAGCGGCCCGAGCGTCTCCCCAATCAGCTGGACGGTCTCGAGATCGTGGGCCTCCGGGCTGTTGAAGATCAGGCCGTCGAGCCCGGCCTCGAGGAGCTCGCTGCACCTTTCGGCGACCGTGTCGGGGTCACCCACGATCCAGGTGGCGAGCCGGTCGGCGGGCATGCCGCTGATCTCGGCGATGCGCTTGAACAGCGATTCCGCCTCGTCGTGGGTCGGCTTGACGATGATCGTACCCAGCCGCGTCTTCGTGATATCCGCGATGTCGCGGCCGAGCCGCTCGCAGTGGCCCTCGAGCACGCCGATCAGGTGCCGGATCCGATCCGGGTCGCCGAAGAAGTTCGACGCGTCGGCGTACTGGGCCACCATCCGCAGCGTCTTCTTCTCGCCGCTGCCGCCGATCATGATCGGGATGTCGCCCCGGATCGGCCGCGGGTTGTTGAACGCGTCCGTGACGCTGTGGTGCTTGCCCTCGTAGGTCGCCGGCGACTCGGTGAACATCGTGCGCGCGATGTTGAGGTGGTCCTCGAGCCGCTCGAAGCGCACCTTCAGCGACGGGAAGTCGTACCCGTAGGCGGTCGCCTCGTCCACGTTCCACCCGGCACCGATGCCGTGGATGGCCCGGCCGCCCGAGATCACGTCGAGTGTCGTCGTGAGCTTGGCGTGCAGGGCGGGGTTGCGATAGGTCGTGGCGCCGACGAGCAGGCTGAGGTTCACGCGCTCGGTGCGCGCCGCCAGCCCCGATAGGATCGCGTTGCCCTCGAGCATCCAGTTCTCGGGCGGCCCCACACCGCGGATCTGGTGCAGGTGGTCCATCACCAGCACCGTGTCGAAGCCCGACGACTCGGCCGTGCCCGCTATCTCGGAGAGGCGCTCGAAGAGCTGGTCCTCGCTCACCTCCGGGAAGTTGAAGTTGGGGATCTGCAGGCCCAGTCCGATCGGTGCGCGAAGCATGGCTTCGAGGATACGCTGCCTCCCGTGCGGCTTGCTGGCGCCAGAGCGCTCGTGACGGGGGCGACCGGAGGCATCGGCGGGGCGATCGCGCGGGCGCTTCATGCCCGCGGCGCGACGGTGATCCTGAGCGGCCGGCGCGAGGAGCTCCTCGAGGAGCTGCGCGCGAGCCTGGGCGACCGAGCCCAGGCCGCTCCCGCCGACCTGTCGGAGCGGGGCGGTCCGGCGCGCCTCGCCGAGGTGGCCGGCGCTGTGGACGTGCTGGTCGCCAACGCCGCCCTTCCGGCGAGCGGCCGGATCGAGGACTTCGAGCCGGATGAGATCACCGCTCGATCGACGTGAACCTGCGCGCGCCGATCCAGCTCACGCGCGCGCTCCTGCCGGGCATGCTCGAGCGCGGGCGCGGCCACGTGGTGCTGGTGTCGTCGCTGTCGGGGAAGGTGGCCTCGCCGCGGTCCGGGCTGTACTCGGCCACGAAGTTCGGCCTGCGCGGCTTCGCCGCCGGGCTGCGCGAGGACGTGGAGCCGCTTGGCATCGGCGTGACGGTCGTGTTCCCCGGGTTCGTGAGCGAGGCGGGCTTCTTTGCCGAGAGCGGCGTGAAGCTGCCTCGCTGGGTGGGCACGCGCACCCCGGAGCAGGTGGCCGACGCGGTCGCGCGCGGGGTCGAGCGCGAGCGCGCGGAGGTGGACGTGGCGCCCCTGAGCCTCCGGCTCGGCACGCGGATCTCGGAGCTGGTTCCGGTCACGGCGGCGCGGGTCCAGCGCCGGCTCGGCTCGGAGCGGATCGCGGACGAGCTCGCCGACGCCCAGCGCGACAAGCGCTGATCACCGGAGGGACTGCGGGGAACCACGTATAAAGATTGAGGTTCCCTTATGCCGATGGTGTGAGCATGGGGACGATGACGCGCACCTCGATGGGTGTCCGGCTGGCGGTGCTGGGAGCCGTCGCGGTCGCGGCCGTGCTGGCTGCCGTGGTGATCGCGGGCGGGAGCGGCAGCGGCACCAAGACCACCGGCGACACCTCGGCGTTGAAGGGCATCCCGCAGTCGGGGCTGACGCTCGGCTCGCCGAAGGCGCCGGTGACGATCGTCGAGTTCGGCGACCTCCAGTGCCCGTTCTGCGCCGAGTACCACCACAACGTCTTCCCCGCGCTCCTCGACCGCTACGTCCGTACCGGCAAGGTCCGGCTCGAGCTGCGCCTGCTGCGCTTCATCGGCCCCGACTCCGACCGGCTGGCGCGAGTCGCGGTCGGCGCCGCGGCGCAGAACCGCATGTGGCAGTTCGTCGGCCTGGCGTATGACCGCCAGGGCCGGGAGAACTCCGGCTACGCGACGAACGACTTCATCAACAGGCTCGCTAGTGACGCCGGCCTGAAGGAGGTCGACGCCGGCGCGGCCGCCGAGCGGCAGGTGCAGGGCAACGAGCGGCTCGCGAAGACGGCCGGCATCGACTCGACCCCGTCGTTCCTGGTCGGCCCCACCGGCGGCACGCTGCGGCCCTTCCAGCCCTCCGAGCTCACGCCGGACGCGTTCATCCCGAAGATCGACCAGGAGCTCGGCAGGTGACGAAGGCGATCGCCGGGCTCGCGCTGCTCGGCCTGGCGATCAGCATCTACCTGACGTACGTGCACTACGCGGGCATCGAGCCCGTCTGCAGCAGCATCTCCAACTGCGACCGCGTGCAGAACTCGGAGTACGCGGACCTCCTCGGCATCCCGGTCGCCGTGCTCGGCATCGCCGGGTACGCGGCCATCCTGGCGTCGCTTCGCTCGCGCGTGGACGTAACCGCCCTGCTCGCCTACCTCGCGGTGGCGTTAAGCGCGTACCTGACCTGGGCCGAGCTGTTCAAGATCGACGCGATCTGCCAATGGTGCGTCGGCAGCGCGATCATCACGCTCCTCATCGCCGGGCTCGCGACGCTGCGCGCGCTGCGCGCGCCGCTACATCACCGGGCGCTGAGCTGAGCTGTCCGGCTCGAGGCCGTCCTCCTCGAGATCCAGCGCCACGCGCACGATGCGCGCCTGCTCGCGCTTGTGCGCTGCGGAGTAGCCCTCGCCCGTGGCCGCACGCAGCTGCCGCCCGACGTAGTCGTAGGACATGCGCTCCGGGAGGATCTTCGCCATCCGGCGGCGCATGAACGCACGCGGGCCCATGTTGCGCGGCTCCTCCTGGACCCACACGACACGCTCCAGATTCGGGTAGCTCTCCATCAGCTCCACGAGGTCCTCCTCGGGGAACGGATAGAGCAGCTCCACGCGCGCGATCGCGATGTGGGAGGCCGCGTCGCGCTCCTCGTGGCCCGCGATGTCGTAGTAGATCTTGCCCGAGCACAGCACGAGCTTCGTGACCTGGTCGCGGCCGTCGTCGGCGAAGCGCGGGTCGTCGATCACGCGCTCGAAGTGGCCGTCGGAGAGCTCCTCGAGCCGCGACGAAGCCTCCGGCAGGCGCAGCAGGCTCTTCGGCGTCATCACGATCAGCGGGCGCGGCTTCGACACGAGCGCCTGGCGGCGCAGCAGGTGGAAGTACTGGGCCGGGGTGGTGCAGTTCGCGACGCGGATGTTGCCCTCGGCCGCGGCCTGGAGGAAGCGCTCCACACGGCCGCTCGAATGCTCGGGGCCGGAGCCCTCGTAGCCGTGCGGCAGGAGCAGCGTGAGCCGTGAGGTCTGTCCCCACTTGGCAAGGCCCGAGACGAGGAACTGGTCGATGATCACCTGGGCGCTGTTCACGAAGTCGCCGAACTGCGCCTCCCACAGGACGAGCGCGTCGGGCGCCTGCACGCTGTAGCCGTACTCGAAGCCCATGCAGGCCTGCTCCGACAGCGGGCTGTTGTGCAGCTCGAACGGCGCGTTCCCGTCGCGCAGGTGCTGGAGCGGGCTGTAGCGGTCGCCGGTCTTTGCGTCGTGCAGGACGGCGTGGCGCTGGCTGAACGTGCCGCGCTCGGTGTCCTGGCCGGTCAGCCGCACGGGCACGCCCAGGGCGAGCAGCGATCCGAACGCCAGCGACTCCGCGTGCGCCCAGTCGATAGGGCCGCCCTCGGCCAGCGCCTCGCGGCGGCGCTCCAGCAGCGGGCTGAGCTTGCGATGCAGGTTGAAGCCGTCCGGGAGGTGAAGCAGCTGCTCGCCGAGCGAGCGAAGCGTGTCGGCCGGCACCGTGGTCCGCGGCTCGCGGCTCATGGTGCGGTCGAGCTCGTGCGTGCCGGTGTCGGGCGGGGCACCGATCGACTCCTTCAGCTCGGTGTGCGCCTGCGCCATCCGCTCGTACGCCTCGGCGGCCATCCGTTCGGCCTCCTCCTGTGTGACCACGCCGTCGGCGATCAGCTGGTCCGCGTACAGCTTGCGGACCGGCGGGTGCGTCTTGATCTTCGCGTACATCTGTGGCTGCGTGTACGCGGGCTCGTCGGTCTCGTTATGGCCGAAGCGGCGGTAGCCGATCAGGTCGATGAGCGCGTCGCGCCCGAAGGTCTCGCGGTAGGCCTGCGCGAGCCGGATCGCCGAGGTGCACGCCTCCACGTCGTCGGCGTTCACGTGGATGATCGGCATGTCGAAGCCCTTCGCGGGGTCCGACGCGTAGCGGGTCGAGCGCGCCTCGAACGGGTCGGTCGTGAAGCCGAGCTGGTTGTTGGCGATCAGGTGGATCGTGCCCCCGGTTGAGTAGCCCGGCAGCGCCTGGAGGTTGAGCGTCTCGGAGACGATGCCCTGGCCGGGGAAGGCGGCGTCGCCGTGGATCAGAACCGGGACGACAGCGGCCGGGTCGTGCGCGAGCTCGCGGGCCTTCCGGGTGGTCTGGTCGGCGCGGGCGCGGCCCTCGATCACCGGGTTCACGTATTCGAGGTGGCTGGGGTTCGGCGAGAGCGTGACGGTCACGCTGCGGCCAGCTTTCGTCGGGTAGGTGCCGCTGGCGCCGTAGTGGTACTTCACGTCGCCGGTGCCGCCCTCGGGAGCGGCGGTCTCGACCGCGATCGTCTGCTCGCCCTCGAACTCCGCGAGGATCGCGGCGTACGGGCGCCCGACCGTATGCGCGAGCACGTTCAGCCGCCCGCGGTGGGCCATGCCGAGCACGATCTCGCGCGCGCCGGCCCCCGCCCCGAGCTCGATGGTCTCGTCGAGCATCGGCACAAGGGCGTCGAGCCCCTCGATAGAGAACTGCTTCTTGCCCAGGAAGGCCTTGTGGAGGTAGTTCTCCAGCGCCTCGACCTCAGCCAGCCGCTCGAGCAGCTTGCACCGGTCCTCCGAGCTCAGCGGCTGTCGATAGGTGCCCGACTCGATCGCCTGCCGCAGCCACACGCGCTGCTCGTGGTCGGAGATGTGCTCGATCTCGTAGGCGATCGTGCCCGTGTAGGTCTTGCGCAGCTGCGGGAGCGCGTCGGCGAAGGTCTCGCCGGGCACCGCCACGCGGAGCACGGACGCGGGGATGCGCCGCATCAGCTCGTCGTTGAGGCCGACCGTGGCCGGCTCGAGCGCCGGGTCGCCCACGGGCTCGGAGCCGAGCGGGTCGAGCCGGGCGGCCAGGTGGCCGTGCATGCGGTGCGCCTTCACCAGCGAGGTCGCGGCCTGCACCGCCTGGAGGAGCGCCGCATCCGCGATCGGGACGGCCTCTGGCGCGGCCGCCGGCGTTCTGGCGGCGGGCACGGGCTCGTCGGCGGTCACGCTGGGCGCCTCGGCCGGGGCCGTCACGCTGGGCGCCTCGGCCGGGGCCGTCACGCTGGGCGCCTCGGCCGGGGCCGCCACGCCCATCGCTCCGAAGACGGAGTCGTAGAAGTCGTCCTCGCCCTGCAGCAGCTGGTCGATCCGGCGCAGGAACGCGCCCGACTCGGCGCCCTGGATCACGCGGTGGTCGTACGTCGAGGTCATCGTCATGACCTTCTGCACGCCCAACTCGGCGAGCTTGGCCGGGTCGGCGGCCGTGAGGCCGGGCGGGTAGCCGATGGCGCCCGTGGCCACGATCGTGCCCTGCCCTGGCATGAGCCGCGGCACGCTGGCCACGGTGCCGATGCCGCCGGGATTGGTGAGCGTGATGTTGGCGCCCTGGTACGCGTCGGGCTGGAGCGTGTTGTCGCGCGCGCCCACGACGAGCTCGTCGTAGCGGGCGACGAAGTCGGTGAAGCTCAGCTCGCTCGCGTCGCGCAGCACCGGCACGACCAGGGAGCGGGTGCCGTCCTTGCGCTCGACGTCGACGGCGAGGCCGAGGCTCACTGTCGCGGGCGTGACGCGCTGCGGCTTGCCGTTCTCCTCGGCGTACGCGTGACCCATGACCGGCATGTCGCGCGCGGCCTGGACGATCGCCCAGGCGATCAGATGCGTGAACGACAGCTTCTTGCCGGCCGCCTTGAGCGCCTTGCGGCGGGTGTCGAGGGCGTCGACCGGGACCGTCCGGAAGCTCGTGGCGGTCGGGATCGACCGGCTCTCGTTCATGAACTTCACGAGCGTGGCCGCGGGTCCGCGGATCGGCTCGACGGCGGCGCCGGACGGTGCCGGCGCGCCGTTGCCCTCGACGGCGGCGAGCACGTCGTCCTTCGTGACCCGCCCGCGCGGCCCCGAGCCTTCGATCCCGTTCACGTCGAGGCCGTGCGCGTCGGCGATGCGCGCGGCGACGGGTGTGGCGTTGCCGCCGTTGCTTGCCGGTGCTTCGGCGGCCGGCCCCGCCTCGGTGGACTCCGCCTTCGGCTGGACCGAGCCATTCGAGCGGCCACTTCCCGGCGCGATCCGGCATAGCACCGACCCCACCGGCACGGTCTGGTCCGCCTCGACCAGGATCTCCGCGATCGTGCCCGCCAGCGGCGACGGCACCTCGGCATCGACCTTGTCGGTCGAGATCTCGACGAGCGGATCGTCGACGGCAACCGAGTCGCCCACCTTCCCCCGCCACTCGAGAACCGTTCCCTCGGCGACCGAATCGCCCATCTCCGGGAAGGTGACGTCGACCGGCTCGCCCTTGGGCGCCTCGTCCGGGGTTTCCGGAGCCTCCGGCGCGGCCGCTGGGGCGCCGTCTCCGTCGTCAGGCTCTATCTCGCCGAGCACAGATCCCACCTGAACCGTCTCATCGGCTTCCGCGAGGATCTTTACAAGCATTCCGGCTGCTGGGGCGGGAACTTCCGCGTCGACCTTGTCGATGGATATCTCGACGAGCGGCTCGTCGGCCTCCACCCGGTC
>Ga0126306_10002460_pt1 | contig 10444 bp, 10 predicted proteins | sample Plot27_FD_92592 | JGI IMG/M metagenome (GOLD analysis project Ga0126306, IMG submission 92592) | Serpentine soil microbial communities from UC McLaughlin Reserve, CA, USA - Plot27 | ecosystem: Environmental > Terrestrial > Soil > Grasslands | place: USA: UC McLaughlin Reserve, Lake County... | reverse complement strand
GATCCGTGCCGAGTTCGCCGCGCTCGCGGGACACCTCGGCATGCTGGCGGGCCAACCTCGCGCGGACGGACAGAACGGTCGCGCCCCCAATGGGCGCCTCAGCGACGAGGCGTACCGGTTGCTCGAGGCTATGGCAGTCGCGGCGGAACAGCCGGGCTCGGCGAGGTGATCGCGGCAGGTGTGGGTGCCAGTGGGACGCGCGGGCGGTCGCGACCGGCCGGTCAGACCTCGCCGAAATCCGGCTGCCAGAGCTTCTGCCGCTCCGGGTCCGGGCTGGTGTAGGTGAGCCACGGGCGGTGGCCGTACTTCTCCAGCAACCGCCGGCCGTACCCCGGGTACTTGATGTCGACGATCTCCCCGCTGACCGCGTCCTGGCCGTCGGCCTGCGGGGTGATCACGATCGGGTTCCCGGAGAAGTCCAGGTACCGGAGTTCGGGCAAGGTGTCCGCGGCTGCCAGCGCCTCGGCGCCCCGCAGCCCCACGTCGGTGTGGTCGAGGCTGAGGTAGCGCAGCTTGCGAAGATGCGGCGAACGGACCAACGCCTCGACGCCCTCGTCGCCGATCGGGCTGTCGGTGAAGACTAGGCTGGTGAGGCGACCGAGTAGCGGTGACGCGGCCAGCGCCTCCGTCAGCCCGGCGGCGTCGGTGAGGATGACGTGGCGAACCGGCGCCCGGCGGTACACCTCGTCGCCCTTGGTGAGGAAGGACTCCGCATCCATCTCGACGAGCTCGACGAATCCACGCCGGAGCCGCCACTCGTCGACCAGCGGCGCGACGTCGGCGGCGATGCGCGGGCCGATCGCGCGGATGAGGCGCCGGTACCGCTCCGACTGCTCCAGCGGCAGCGGGGAAGCCTGCCGTCCGAGCCGCTCCTTCTCCAGCCCCAGCCGGATCAGCTCCGCGTGGTCGGGATCCGTGCCGGCCACCGCGTCGGCGTACCGAAGCCGCAGCTCGGCACTGTCCGGGTCGGCGAGGATCGCGGCATACAGCTCGGCGGGGCTCGACATGGCTCGATGCTAGCGACGGCATGCAGGCCCCCGGGTCAGCGGCATCCATGAGAAGGAAACAAGCGCTAAGATAGCTTAACGCAGGCAAGTCTGCGCAAGAGGTGTTAGGGTGGATCCATGCCTCCGAGGAACTCGCACTGCTCGTACTGCGGCCATGCGTTCGTGGCCGAACAGGTCTGGCCGCGGCGTTGCGCCGAGTGCGACCAGGTCAGCTACCTCAACCCGCTGCCGGTCGCGGTGGCGGTGTTGCCGGTCGATGGCGGGCTGCTCGTCGTGCGGCGCGATGTGGAGCCCAAGCGAGACGAGCTGGCTCTCCCGGGTGGCTTCATCGATGTGGGGGAGTCCTGGCAGGCGGCCGCGGTGCGCGAACTGCGCGAGGAGACCGGGATCGTCGCTGACGCGTCCTCGGTGGAGCTGTTCGACGTGTTGAGCGCTCCGGACGGGACGTTGCTTGTTTTCGGGCTCCTCCCACCAGCCACCGAGGCCTCGCTGCCGCCGTCGGCGCCCACCGAGGAAGCCACCGGCTGGCAGATCCTCCGCCAACCCACCCGACTCGCGTTCCCGCTGCACACCCAGGCGGCCGACGCGTTCTTCCACCGAGCCGCTGCCGTGTCCGGCAGGCCGGTGGCCGGGTCTCGGTAGAGTTGCGCCATGGCTCTCGCCCTCGCTCGGACCAACGCCGAAGCGCACCTCTATATGGATCTCCACCCCTGCCCGTGCGGTGAGGTCGTGTTCGATCGGCAGAGCGCGGTAGTCGAGGCACAGGGTGACTTGGCCACCCACTACGCCGGGCCGTGCTCGCGCTGCGGCACCCAGCGAGAGTTCCTCTTCCGGCTGCCGGCTGAGGTGCTGGCTCCGGCCGTCGGCCAGGTCCAGTTCGGCGGCGCCGAGCCGTCCGAGCTGCTGGACCCGGGAGAGTGGCTCTGGGTATCCGACGCCTACGCCAGCCGCGGGCCGGCCGACGTGACCGGGCTCGGCGCCGGCGAGCGGGAAGATTCCGCCAACGACCTGGCGACCGCCGCGGCCGCCATTGGCGAGGCGCTGAAGTTCGTGCCGGCCGGCGCGGAGGCGGTGCCCGAGTCGGCGTTCTGGTCGGAGCGCGGACGCGCGGTCCGCGCCGAGGAGCCCGGGCGGTTCCGGGTCAGTCGGCTGGAAGCTGTCCGGGACGCCTACCGCCAGCTCTACGCCGCAGCCAGCAGCTAGCCGCGCGTCGGCGCCGACAGCACCACCAGGGGAGGGACGGGGATGATCACCGAGGAGGAGGCGCGCGCCCGCGCGGACGCCTGGATCAACGGCGGCGTGCCGTCGGAGGGACGTCGCGAGGTCGGCTCGTACGCCTTCGACGGCGGCTGGGTGGTCTGGCCGAAGGAACCCCCGCCTGACGACCCGAGCCGGCCACCGTCCACTGTGGGTGGTGGACGCGGCGTGGTGGACGCCGAGAGCGGTGAGTTGACGTTCTGGCCCAGCCTGCCGGCGCCGGAGATCGCCAGGCGCTATGTGCTCAGTCGTGGCGAGGGTGGCGCGGGTGCCCAGCCGCGCGCTGAGGGCTCGGCGCCCGCCGGCGACTCCACCACCAGCGGCGCGGCTAGCGAAGTGGCAAGCACGGGCACGGCCGGCGAAGCGCCGAGCGGCGGTGGCTTCGCTACCGGCGTGAGCCGGGTGCCCGCGCCGCGGAGCCACGAGGGAACGCCCAGCGCGGCCGGCGAGCCGCCGCAGGACGCAGCGGCGGGGCCGGCCGATGTTCCCCGCGCCGCGACGCACCAGAGCAGCGCACCCGCCGGCTTCCGGCCGGTGAACGACCTCGAGTCGGCCATGCAGCGCGCGCTGCAGAACCAGGACCAGTCCGGGTACGCCGCGGCGCTGGCGACCGCGGAACTGGTCGTCCCGGTCCGCCCGGCGCCGGACGGCGGCGTCGTCACGGCCACCGTGCAACGCGAGGGTCGCAGCCACCTGCTCGCCTTCACCTCCACCGCGACCATGGGCGCGACCATCGGCCGTGACGGTGCCGAGTTGCAGTTCATCAAGGCCTCGGTCCCGCAGATGCTGGCCACCTGGACCGACCCGCAGGTGTGGCTGGCCGTCGACCCCGGCACGCCGATCGAGGGATACCTGCCACCGCAGTGGCTCCGCGACCACCTCGCGGCCGCTACCACGGCACACCCGGACACGCCCGCCCCGAGCCAGCCACCGGCGCCCGCAGAGGCGCCCGCACCGGCCCAAGCCTCCGCACCGGCCCAAGCCCCCGCGCCAGCTCCAGCCGAGACCGCGCCCACAGTCATGCAGAAGCTGGTCCCGCCGGTGTTCGTCCCGTACTACCTCGATCAGGGCTACGACCGCGTCGCCGGCTTCGTCCACCGCGCCATCGATCTCGACGACCTGGACGCCGCCGCGCTGCTGGCCGAGGTTGAGGGCGGCGACCCGGGCGCCGACGTCGAAGAGGTGCACGTGCTGCGCTGGCCGGCGTACCGGCCCGGGTTGTACCGGACTCCGTACGGCGGTCCGACCGAGGAGGACAGCGGCTTGGTCAACGGTTGGGTGGTGGAGCCGCCGCCGTTTACCGGCACCGGATTCACCGCCGGCCCGCGCGGCGTCGCCGAGTGGAAGGTCGACAGCGTCCGGTTGCCGCACGGAGCCCAGCTCTGGCGGATCGGTGCCTTCCCGCGGCCGGTCGCCGTGTTCGATGCCGACACGCTCACCTGGACCGGCACTGGAGGCGGCGACGCCGCGCCGGCCAACCCCGCCAACCGGGGCACCGACGGGTACCACGCCCGCTGGCGTGGCGTGGAGTACGAGGCCAGCCCGGACGGCGAGCAGGTGCGGCTCTACCGCACCGAGCCCGCGGACGGGTTCACGCCGGTCAGCGCCGGGCGCTACGTCGCCGTGGTCCCGGCGACTGACGTCGACGAGCTGACGTACCTGCGTACCGTCGCCTCCTGGCGCGGCGAGCCGTTCTCCGTGCTCGGCGCCTCCGGCGACTGGCTGCGCGTCGAGTACCTTGGCGGCAATTCGGCTACCGCCGAGCGCCTGGGGCTCGAGCGCTTCGACCGCGGCGTCTACCAGGGTTGGGCCCCCGCCGGCGAGGTGTCCCCACCGGAGCAGACCCGCATCTGACGCCGGCTCACGATGACTGGGGCCGCGGTATGAACCCCGCGGCGAGTCCGGACGGCACCGCTGACCAGAGCCGGGCCGCGACGCCGCTACCTGCACCAGCTCCGCACGGTCGCCGTGCGGGCCAGCCGGTACGCGCTGAAGCCCAGCCCGAACAGGATGGCCGCCGCTACCACGACGATCAGCGGCGGCTTGTCACGATCGAAGGACGCCGCCCCGGCGCCGAGCAGGACGAAGCCGCTCAACCCGGCGAGGATCATGCTCGCGCTGTGCAGCCCCGCGAAGCCGTGTCCGGCCCATATCTGCCGCACGCCCCACCCGGCCAGCAACCCCAGCGGCAGGAACACCGCCGCGCCCAGCAGGGCCAGCGCCAGCACGAGCAGCTTGTCCGCGGTGGTCCCGTCCACGTGACCCACGAGCGTCAGCCCGCCGAGCCCCACCAGGTACACCCCCGCGACCAGGTACACCGCTGCCACCGCGGCGCCCAGTACGCCCAGAACGACCACCGTGACCGGGTGGCGGGCTGCGTTCGGCATGCCAGCCAAGCTAGTGCAGTGACACTAGTACGCTCGAACCGAGGCGGCACCAGCCAGGAGGCGGACGGCGTGACATCGCGGAGTGTCCAGAAGGGCCGGTTCGCGGTCCACGACGGCATCAAGTACGACGCGAACGTCGATGTCGAGGGCCGGCGGGTGCAGCTCTACTCGACCGATCCGTCCGCTGTGGAGCGTGGCTTCGAGCCGGCCGGCCAGGGCCGGTACCGGCGCTCGGTGCCTGCTGACGACGTCGACGCGCTGTACGACGTCCACACGCTCGGCCGGTGGCGCGGCGAGCCCTTCGAGGTGGTCGGCGAGCACGACGGCCGGTGGGACCTGTGGTACCTCGGCCGGAACTCCGACACCGCGCGCCAGCTCGGCCTGGAGCAGTACGACCGCGGCGTCTGGCGCATCACCGTCGACCCCGCCGAGGTCACCGACGTGCACACCGAGCGCCGCGACCTACCGCGCCAATAGAGCTCAGGGGACCGCGACCGCGTCGTCCACCAGCAGCGTCTGCAATTCTTCCAGGCTGGGCATCCGGCCGAGCCCGCGCAGCCGCTGCGACTGCACCTTCCGCATGCCCTCGAACAGCTTGCGCGCCTCGCGGGCGTTGCCGAAGTTCTGGTTCCGCTCGGTCCTGTTGAACCGATCGAGCAGCGCGGCCTCCGCGCCGGGCCCGAGCCGGTAGTCGTCCCCCCTCGCCATCCGCGTGACGATCAGGACCAGCTCCTCAGGGGTGTAGTTCTCGAACTCGATCGTCTTCGAGAACCGGGATGCCAGACCCGGGTTGGCATCGAGGAACTCCAGCATCTCGCCGGTGTAGCCGGCCGCGATGACGGCCGTGTCATGCCGGAAGTCCTCCATCAGCTTGACCAGGGTGTCGATCGCCTCCTGGCCGAAGTCGCCGCCGGAGCTGGCCGAGCGCGACAGCGTGTATGCCTCGTCGACGAAGAGGACGCCGCCGCGCGCCTCCTCGAACGCGGTCGCTGTCTTCTCCGCGGTGTGGCCCAGGTACTGCCCGACCAGGTCCCGCCGGGCGACCTCCCTGAACGCGGCCTTCGGCAGCACGCCTAGCGCGGCGAGAAGCTTGCCGTAGATCCGCGCCACAGTGGTCTTGCCGGTACCGGGCGCGCCGGCGAAGATCAGGTGGTGGCTCATCCCGCCGACGCTCAGGCCGGCGCTGCGCCGCCACTCGTTCACCTGGATCTCGTCGATCAGCGCCCGGACCTCGGCCTTCACGCCGGCCAGGCCGACCATCTGGTCCAGCTCGCCGAGCAGCTTCTCGATCCGGTCGGCGTCCTGCTGGCTCGCCTCGTCGGTGGCGCCCACGCCGGCCTTGGCGGTGCCGACCGGCCGCTCGATGACGGTCGGGCTGGCACCCTGGGCCAGCTCGATGCCAGGCGGCGCGGTGTTCTCCACCTTGCACTCCTCGATCGCGCCGCCGCAGCCGGCGCCGAACGCGATCCCGACGCCCTGCGTGTCGTGCACCCAGCACCGTCGCAGGATCGGGTTGCTCTGGTGCGCCACCGCGATGCCGACGTCGCCGGTCTGCGAGACGTCGCACCCCTCCAGGGTGGGCTTGCCGTACTGGTAGACGTACACCCCGCGGTACCCGCACCCCTGGACGGTCGAGTTGCGGATCACCGGGTCGGCGCCGGACCGGACGATGATGCCGTCGTCGGTGATGTCGAGGAACTCGCAGTCCTCGATGGTGCCGCCGGCGTCGTCGAGCACCGCCCCGTACTGCCCGCTGACCACCTTGCATCGCCGCAGTTGCAGCTCTGCTCCGCTCGCGGCGTTGACGCCGGCGCCGAACCCGGCGGCCAGCTCGCACTGCTCCATCCGGAGCTTGCCGGCCTCGACGGTGACCGCGGGGCCGGCCGCGCGCAGCGTCAGCTCGTGCAGCCCGGCCGAGCCGGCGCGGCAGGTGAGCGCGGGCGCGTCGGTGGCGGACGCGTCGATCACGACCGTCCCCACGCCCTGGGCGGCGGCGAGCGTGATGGCCTTGCCGGTGACGACGAGCGCCTCGGCGTACTCCCCGGGCTCGATGGAGATCACAGCGCCGTCGGGGGCGGCCTCGACCGCCTCGCGGATGGACGGGTAGGCGCCCCGCCGGGTGGGGGAGACCAGCAGAGTGCGGGACATGGCTCCGTCAGGGGTCGCGGGCGGGTCGCTCGCACAGTATCGCAGCGCATCAGGCCGCTCGGGCCATCTACGCGGACGCCCCTACTCGACGTCGGTGAAGTGCTCCACCCGCGGCGGCTGCGCGAAGTACGGGCCGATCAGCGCGCGCCACTGCGGGAAGCGCTCGCTGTCCCGGAAGTTCGCCAGGTGCGCCTCTACCGAATCCCACTCGACCAGGAGGACGAACCGGTCGGGCGTCTCCACGCCGCGGGTCATCCGGACCGAGCGGCAGCCGGGCGTGCTGGCGAGCAGCGTCCGCCCCTTCGCGTAGGCCGCGGCGAACGCGTCCTCCGAGCCGGGGATGACGTCGATGAGCGCGACTTCGAGGACCATGCGCGGAGGTTGCCACAGGGCGCATGCGGCGCACGCCAGCGGGGTCCGCGATTCCGTGCCGGCCGGACCGGGTATCCAGGGTGAACTACGGAGGGTGAACATGGTCACCCTGGCTAGCAGTAGGGCTACTGAATCGGTCACAATGCTCGGAGCGTGGAGGGGAGTATTCCTTCGCGGTGGCGCCGTCATCACGGTCGGGCAAGTGGACCCGGTGCCGCCGGTCGCATCGGTAGTGGTCCGAAGCGGCGGAAGAGACCTCCGGTCTGACGTAGTGTCTACCGGAAGGTCAAAGGATGCATGTGTCCACCACGGTCTGGCTGGCCACTCTCGGCGGGTTGACCGCAATCCTGCTGGCTGATCTGTTCATCATCGGCAGGCGGCCACATGAGCCGTCCCAACGCGAGTCCGTGCTGTGGGTGACGCTCTACGTCAGCATGGCGGTGCTGTTCGGCCTCGGCGTCCTGCTGTTCAGCGGCCCCAGGTACGGCGGCGAGTACTTCGCCGGCTGGCTCACCGAGTACAGCCTGTCGGTGGACAACCTCTTCGTCTTCGTCATCATCATGGCCAGGTTCCGGGTGCCGCGGGCGTACCAGCAGAAGGTGCTGTTGATCGGCATCGTGCTGGCCCTGTTGATGCGCGGCATCTTCATCGCGGCCGGCGCCGCGGCGATCCAGCGCTTCGTCTGGGTGTTCTATCTCTTCGGCGCGTTCCTGATCTACACAGCGGTCAAGCTGGCCCTGCACACGGACGATGACGAGGAGTACACGGAGAACGCGCTGGTCCGCTGGACCCGCCGGGTGCTCCCGGTCTCCAAGGGCTTCGACGGCGCCAAGATCAGCACGCGGATCGACGGCAAGCGGCTGTTCACCCCGATGCTGGTCGTGATGATCGCGATCGGCACCACCGACCTGCTGTTCGCCCTCGACTCGATCCCGGCGATCTTCGGCCTCACCAAGGAGCCGTTCCTCGTCTTCACGGCGAACGTCTTCGCGCTGATGGGTCTGCGCCAGCTGTACTTCCTGATCGGCGGCCTGCTCGACCGGCTGGTCTACCTCAACGTCGGGCTCTCCATCGTGCTCGGCTTCATCGGCGTCAAGTTGGTGCTCGAGGCGCTGCACGAGAACAACCTGCCGTTCATCAACAACGGCGAGCACATCGGCGCGATCCCGGCGATCCCGATCTGGTTGTCGTTGACCGTGATCATCAGCACACTCGCGCTCACCACCGTGCTGAGCCTGCTGAAGTCCAGCCGGGACGCCAAGCGGGAGGCGGTCGCCGCCGGGCGCTGACGACCGAAACCGCCGGCAGAGGGGCACGTCCGTACGGCGGGCGTGCCCCTCTCGCCGTGTCGCTGGCCGTGTCGTGGAACGTTCGAGCCGGCGTGCCGGGGTTGACCCGATTGGGCGAACGGCTAAGGTTAGGCTCGCCTAAGCTGCGGTCCCGGACGACCGCATCCAGGGCCATCCCTGTAGGTGCTCGGGGCGACCGCGCCGGACCCTACGCTTCCATGTCCGTCGACCGCGCGCCCGCGCGGCGCGCCCGAGGAGCAGCATGACCGCGACCGTGCCGGACCTGCCGCTGCGCACCACCCAGCCGGCCGGGCACGCCAAACGGCGCGCCACCGCGCCTGCCGGGTCGCCGGAGCGCACCGGCGAGGTCGAGTTCCGTAGCCACCACAGCGCCACGGTGCTCGCCGACCTGGCGACCTGGCACGGCCTCTACCTCGGCGTCTACGCGGACGACCGGCACCGGGCCGACCACACCGACCCGCCGCTCGCCGCGCGGCTGGCCAGCCATGCCGGGCGGCCCGGGTTCGAGCTGGTAGCCGCCCATGCGGAGGGCCGGCCGGTGGGCTTCGTCTACGGCTACCGGCTCACCCCCGACACGCAGTGGTGGCGCGGCCTCACGCCACCGCCGGACCCGGCGCTGGTCGCCGAGTGGCCGGGCCGTACGGTCGCCCTCTGCGAGGGGCTGATGCTGCCGGCGTGGCGCGGCCGCGGCCTCTCCAGCGAGCTGCTCGCGCGGCTGCTGGCGGGCAGGACCGAGGAGCGAGGAGCGGCCCTGGTCGCACACGGCAACACGCGCATGCTGGACATGGCGCGAGCCCGCGGCTGGACCCGCGTGGGCGATCTCGAACCGCACCACGGATGGCGGCCGCATGCCGCGTTCGTCTTCCCGTTGCGGCCCGCGGCGCCAGCCGCCGGCTCGACCGCGTGACCTGAGACAGAGGAGCCCTCCCGGATGACCATCTCGCACGACACCGCTGCCGGCACGGCTCTCGCCGGTTACCCCGCCGCGGTCCTGGAGCGTCAGCGCGACCGGGAGTCCTCGGCCCGCTCGTACGCGCGCTCGTTCCCGATCGTGCCGGTCCGGGCCGGCGGGATGACCCTGGTCGGCGCCGACGGGCGCACGTACCTGGACTGCCTGTCCGGCGCGGGCACCCTCGCGCTCGGCCACAACCACCCGGTCGTCATCGAGGCGATCCGCACGGTGCTGGCGTCCGGCGCGCCGCTGCACGTGCTCGACCTCGGTACCCCGCTCAAGGACGACTTCACCACCGCGCTGCTGGAGACGCTGCCGGGCGAGCTGGCGCGCGACGGCCGGATCCACTTCTGCGGGCCGGCCGGAACCGACGCGGTCGAGGCAGCGCTGAAGCTGGCCCAGACGGCCACCGGGCGCCGCGGTGTGCTGGCGTTCACCGGCGCGTACCACGGTATGACCGCCGGCGCGCTTGCCGCGACCGCCAACCTCGACGTGAAGTCACCGGTCGGCGCCCCGGCCCTGGACGTGACCCGGCTGCCGTACCCGTACGCCTACCGCTGCCCGTTCGGCATCGGCGGCGACATGGGCCCGGAGATCGGTGCCCGGTATGTCGAGACGCTGCTCACCGATCCGCACTCGGGTGTGCTTGACCCGGCGGCGATGATCCTCGAGGCCGTGCAGGGCGAGGGCGGCGCGATCCCGGCCCCGGACGGCTGGCTGCGCGCGATGCGCCGGATCACCGCCGAGCAGGGCGTGCCGCTGATCGTGGACGAGGTGCAGACCGGCGTCGGCCGGACCGGCGCGTTCTGGGCGCTCGAGCACAGCGGGATCGTGCCGGACGTGGTGGTGCTGTCGAAGGCGATCGGCGGCGGCCTGCCGCTCGCGGTGATCGTCTACCGCAAGGAGCTGGACGGTTGGGCGCCGGGCGCGCACACCGGCACCTTCCGGGGTAACCAGCTGGCGATGGCGACCGGCGCCGCCACCCTGCGCTTCGTGGCCGCGGAGGGGCTG
>Ga0126306_10002458_pt1 | contig 10445 bp, 10 predicted proteins | sample Plot27_FD_92592 | JGI IMG/M metagenome (GOLD analysis project Ga0126306, IMG submission 92592) | Serpentine soil microbial communities from UC McLaughlin Reserve, CA, USA - Plot27 | ecosystem: Environmental > Terrestrial > Soil > Grasslands | place: USA: UC McLaughlin Reserve, Lake County... | reverse complement strand
ATGGCCTTTCTCTCTCCCCCGAGCTCCCGCGATCGCGGCGGACATCCGTGAGCAATGTGAGCAAACTGCGCGCATCCGTGCGCGCGGCCAAGATCCCGCCCGAGGACCGTGCGGCGGTGGAGTACGCCGAGCAGCTGGCCGAGCTCCTGGACCGTGCCACCACCCCGACGCTGGCCCGGATCGCCGCCGGCGAGCGGCCCATGTCGCTCGAGGACCGGCTCGAGGTGGTGCGGATCGTGGGCCCGCAGTACGCGCGGCTCCTGACGTCGCTCGGGCTCACCCGGGCGGGCCGCGGCGTCGCGCCGGCCAGCTCGACTCCCACCGCCGGCTCGGCCGCCGGCGCTTCGCAGGATCAGGCATCGCATGACCGCCACCGTGAGCGGTTCAGCGAGCGCGCTACCGGTACTCGGTAGGGCTACCCCGCGGCTGTTCACCGCGCCGCTGGTGGTCGGCCCGCCCGGGCCGTGCGGGTGTGGCTGCGCACTCACCGAGGACACCTCGATGGGGTTCGCGGTGATCGAGTGGGCCACCGACGTGCTCCACCACCCGCCGGATCCGTGGCAGCGGTGGGCGCTGATCCACGGGCTCGAGCTGCTCCCGGACGGGCGGCCGCGGTTCCGGACTCTGCTGCTCGAGGTGGCCCGGCAGAACGGCAAGACCGAGTTGCTCGTGATCCTCGCGCTGTGGTGGCAGTTCGTGTGCGAGGTGGAAATGGTGCTCGGTACCTCGACGAAGCTCGACTACGCCAAAGAGTCATGGCACAAGGCGGTGCGGCTCGCCGAGTCGGTGCCAGCGCTCACCCGCCAGCGGGCCCGCCGGTGGACGCGCGACGCGAACGGCGAGCAAGAGTCGTGGACCACCACCAGTGCGCGCTACAAGATCGCGCCGAGCAACGAGGAAGGCGGCCGCTCGCTCACCGTTCACCGGCTGATCCTCGACGAGCTCCGGCAGCATCACGACTACTCGGCATGGGGCGCCGCGGTCAACGCCGGCAACGCGGTGCGGCGGTTCCAAGCGTGGGCCATCACCAATGCGGGCACGGACCGGTCAGTGGTGCTCAACGACCTGCACGACGCGGGAGAGGCGTTCATCGCATGGGCGGCCGAGCTCGGCCACGACCAGGTGGTGGAGCACCTCGCCGCGGCGCCGGGCGACTACCGCATGGGGCTTTTCTCCTGGTCGTGCACCGAGGACATGGACCCGCTCAACGTCGAGCACCTCGCGGTGGCCAACCCGCAGCTCGGCACCCGGGTGGAGGCAGACACCCTGCTCGGTGCGGCCCGCCTCGCGGTGGCGGCCGGCGGCGATGCGCTGGCCAAGTTCAAAACCGAGGCGATGTGCATCCGGGTGCGGTCCCTGAACCTCGCGGTGGACCTCGGGGCGTGGGGACGCTCGGTGGAGGTGGCCACCCTCGACGCGTACCGGGGCCGGCTCGCCGCGTGCCTCGACGTCGCGCCAGACGGCAGTCACGCGTCGCTGGTGGTCGCCGCGGTGATGGCCGATGGGAAGGTACGGCTCGAGGTGGTGCAAAGCTGGGAGAGCCTCGCCGCGGTGCGCAAAGAGCTCCCCGCGTGGATCGAGCGGGTGCGCCCGTACACGTTCGGGTGGTTCCCCATGTCCGGCGCGGCCGCGCTCACGGCCGAGCTCGGCCAGCGAAAGGCGGGCCGCGTCGGGTGGCCACCCCGCGGTGTGCGGGTGGCCGAGATCAAATCCGAGGCGGCGCCGGTGTGCATGGGGTTCGCCGCGCTGGTGGCCGAGCTCGGCACCGTGCACAGCGGTCAGGAGCTCCTGACGGTGCACCTCGGCAACGCGGAGAAGCGGTTCCGGGGCGACGGCTCGGTGTGGATCTTCGACCGCCGCCCGGGCGCCGGCCACATCACCGCGACGTATGGCGCCGCGGGCGCCGTGCACCTCGCCCGGACCATCCCGGCGCCCGTGCGCCGGGCAGGATTCCACCAGGGATAGCGGCCAGTTGGTAACGGTTCTCGTTGTCGGGCCGTATCCTCCTGATCATGAGGTTGGTTGCGCAGCTCAAGCGCTTTTTCGGACTCGGCGGAGCGCCGGCGGCCGCGGCCACCTTCTCGGTGTCCGGACCCATCGATGCGTTGCTACGCGGAGCGTGGGCAAACGGGTGGATCAACGGCGGCCCGGTCTCCCGCGAAGACGCCATGACGGTGGGCGCAGTCGAGCGCGGCCGCGACGTGCTCTGCTCGATCGCGTGCCTGTCGCTGACGAACTTCCGTGGGCTCGAGCAGGTGCCGCGGCCGTTCCTCGACCAGCCGGATCCCGACGTGCCGCGGGTGGTGCAGCTGTCGCAGACAATCGAGGACCTGCTCTGCGAGGGCATCGCCTGGTGGGTGATCACCGGCAAGGACTACCGCGGGTTCCCGACGTCGGCGCGGCGGGTGGAGCCTCGCACGGTGTCGCTGGTGCCACCGGCGGATGACCAGCGTTCGCCGGCACCGTTGCCGAGCGGCCACGACCCGCGCGGCGCCGCGGTATGGGTCGACGGCGTGCGGATCCCTGCCGATTGGGTGATCCGGTTCGACTCTGCAGGGCGGCCGCTGCTCTCCACCGGTCACCGCACCATCCGGCGGGCGCTGCTGCTCGACGCGCTCGCCGCGATGTACGCCGAAAACCCGCGGCCGCTCGAGGCGTTCACCGACACGGACGACCCCACCGCGATCCCGTACACCGACGAGCAGGTAGAGCTGTTCCTCGCGCAGTACATGATGGGCCGCAAGCGCGGCGGGCCGGCCTACATCCCGCGGCAGCTGGCCCGCTCGGACGTGTCCGCCCCGAGCCCATCAGAGCTCCAGCTGGTGGAGCTCCAGCGCGAGGTCTCGCTCGAGCTCGCGCTCCACATGGGCCTCGACCCCGAGGATGTCGGAGTCAACACCACCTCGCGTACGTACTTCAACGCGCAGGACCGCCGCAGTGACAAGATCAACCACACGTTCGGCCCGTACATGGCGGCGATCACCGACCGGCTCAGCATGGGGGACGTCACCCCGCGCGGCCAGCGGGTGAGGTGGGATCTCACCGAGTACCTGCGGCCCGATCCGGTCTCACAGATCACCTACTGGCAGGGGCTCAAGGGGATGGGCATTGTGTCTGACGATTGGATCGCCGGGCAGGCTGGGATCGCGGCCGCCGACCGGGCGCCGGCGGCCGCGGCCGCGCCGCCGGCGCCGGCGCTTACCGCCACGATCGCGCCGGCGCTGTTGGCCCACCGGCAGCCGCTCGCGCTACCCGCCGGCGCCGGGACGTTCTCCGGCGACTCGGCCCGGGGGATGCGGTTCTCCGTACGGGACTTCGCCGGCGCGCGGCCGAGCGCGGCCGCCGACGTCGGCAAGCGCACCATCACCGGTCTCGCGGTTCCGTTCGATGCGGTGGCCCGCAAGTACGGCGTCGGGTTCCGGTTCAAGCCAGGATCGCTCGAGTACGACGCGGCCGCGCTCAACCGGCTGCGAGTGATGGATGGGCACGCCACCTACGTCGGTGTGCACAAGAGCGTGACCATGAGCAAAGAGGGTCCGGTGGTGGAGCTCTCCATCCTCGACGGCCCCGAGGGCTCGCCGACCAAGATGCACCGCGACCAGCTGCTCATGGACGCGGCCGGCGGCCTCGCCGATGGGCTCTCCATCGGTGTCGATTTCTCGCTCGACCCCGCGGACGGCGATGTGGTGTGGAGCGAGCCCGATCAGACGTACGACGTGGTTCGGTCCACATGGCTCGAGACCTCGGTAACCCCCGATCCGGCATTTACCGGCGCACGCGTCACCAAGGTGGCCGCAAGCACTACAGGAGGAACCATGCATTGCACGTTCTGTGGCCACCAGCACCCGCAGGGGATGGCGTGCGCCACGTGGCAGCAGCTCAACCCCGGACTCGGCCAGCAGCCGCAGCAGGCGGCCGCGTTCACCGTCCAGCCGCAGCAGCAGCCGCAGCAGCAGCCGCAGCAGCAGCCGCAGCAGCAGCCGCAGTTGGTGGGCGCCGGCGCGCCGGTCGGCCAGTTCGCCGGCCAGCTGCCCTCGGGCCCGGTCTCGGCCGAGCAGCTTTCCGCCGCGCTCGCCACCACCGTGCAGAACATGATCCAGAGCGGGCAGGTAGCCGCGGCGCCGCCGGCGACCGTGGCGACGCTCGACCCCGCTACGGGCCAGTTCGCCACCCCGGTCAACCCCGGGGCGATGGGTCTGCCGGGTGCCACCCCGCAGGGCACGGGCTCCGGCGTCAAGTTTCAGGTCAACGAGCCCGAGCCGTACCGGCTCGTGTTCAACCGCCGCTCGGGTGAGTACGACCTACGGCAGGGCTCGCACGACTTCTCCCGCGACCTGATCGCGTGGCTCAAGGACGGCGACAAGGCGGCCGGCGACCGGGCCCACGACTTCGCACGCCGCAAGTTCAACGTCGCCACCACCGACGTCGACGAGCTCAACCCGACCAAGCAGCGGCCGGACATGTGGGTGGACCAGCGCGACTACGAGACCCCGGTGTGGAACACCGTCTACAAGGGCGGTCTCACCGACATCACCCCGTTTGCGTTCCCCAAGTACAACTCGAGCTCCGGGCTCGTGGCCGCACACACCGAGGGTGTGGAGCCATCCACCGGTACCTACACCGTGACCAACCAGACCGTCTCGCCGACCCCGTACTCCGGCAAGGCCCGGATCAACCGCGAGGTGTGGGACCAGGGCGGTAACCCGCAGGTCTCCACCATCATCTGGAATCAGATGGTCCGCGGTGCGCGTGAGGCGTGGGAAGCGCTCGTGATCACCACCCTCAACGCGGGTTCGTTCTCGGCGCTGGCCACCCTCACCGCCGGCGCGATCGACCGGGCGGTGGCCGGGCGGGTGCTCGGCAACGAGATCGAGAACGGCATTGCGCTGCTCCAGTTCGCGCGCGGTGGGATGCGGTTCCGGACGGCGTTCGCGCAGGCGGACTTGTACATGGGGCTCAAGGGCGCCACCGCCACGGACGGCACGCCGCTCTACCCGATCGTCGGGCCGGCCAACCGCAACGGTCAGTCCGCGACGCTGTTCGGTGAGATCAACATGGGCGGTATGCCGTTCATCCCGACCTGGGCGCTCGCCGCGGTCGGCCAGTCGGCCCCGACCAAGAGCTACTTGGTGGACCCCACCGCGGTGCACGCGTGGAGCTCTGCCCCGCAGAAGCTCACCCTCGATGGCATCGCGGTGGCGTACGTGGACCTCGGCATCTGGGGATACCAGGCGGCCGCGGTGTCCGACACCGCCGGAGTTCGTACCATCACGTGGGACCCGGTGGCCTGATCCGATCGAGCACCACCCCGTGACCTGCGGATATCCACGTTCGTCCATCGCACCGAACACGTCAGGATCGAGGTACATCAATGCCCACGAAGGATGAGCTCGAGCAGCAGCTCGAGCAGGCGCACGAGCGGATCGCCGAGCTCGAGGAACAGGCCGCGGCCACCGAGCGGGACGCCACCAGCACGGGCGCCAAGCGGCCCACGCCGCAGCGACCGGACTACGGCCTGTCCGAGGGTGAGCGGCAGGCGCTCGAGCTCGAGGGCGTCACGACGAGCCCGTTTACCGGCGAGCAGCTCGACGCGCACACCGAGGGCGTGGAGCCCACCAATCCCGTGGCGCGCCGGCGCGCCGAGCGGGCCCACCTCGAGACCGAGCGCGTGCCGAACGAGTGGCCGGTCTCGGGTGCGCCGCCGGCGGCCGGCGGCGACACCGACCCCGCGCACCACGACGACGACGCGCACGCCTAACAGGGGGGAGAGCGGCCGCTATGCCATGGGCACCCGATTACGTAGCCATCGGAGGGGACGACGGGCTCGCCGCGTACGTCCGGACGGCCGCCGATGACCCGTTTCTGGAAAGCCTCGGGCCGGCGGCCGCTCGCGCGGTTGACGCGTACTGCAACCGCCAGTTCGGCCAGCTGCCCGCGCCGGCGACGTTCACCTACGAAGCTCGCAACGCGGCCCGCCTCGCGGACGGCACGTGGGTGCTCCCCGTCGACGACGTGCAGGACATCACCGCGGCCACCGTCACGGTGGATGGCACGGTGGTGGCTGCAGGGGTGACCGGCTACCGGTGGTGGGAGCTCAACGCGGTGGCCAAGGGCTACCCGTACACCGCTCTCCGGTTCGCCGAGCGCCCGTACGGCGACGTCGCGCTGTTCGCCAGGTTCGGGTGGACCAGCTACCCCGCGGCGGTGCCCGCGGCGGTGCGCTTCCAAGTCAACCGGTGGTTTGTCCGGCGGGAGAGCCCGTACGGGGTGGCCGGCTCACCGGACCAGGGCAGCGACACCCGACTGTCGGCCCGCCTCGACCCGGACACCCGGGCGATCCTCGCCGGCGGCCGCATCGTGCGCGCGAGGGCGCCCCGATGAATCTCGCGGACGTGCTGGACGAGATTTGGGTGGTGCTCGAGGACGTGCCCGGGCTCCACGTTCCCGATGACGGCCCGGGCGTGCACGCCAGCGCACCGGCACCGTTCGTGGAGCTCCCCGAGGTGTCCTACGGCGACCTCGGGGCAGGGCTCGACCGGATCGAGGACCTCGGGCTCACGGTGGTGTTCGGGCCGGCCAACAACGCGCAGACGTTCCGCACCGCGCTCGAGTTCGCCAGCACCTCGGGCGCCCGTTCCATCCCTGCCGCGCTGCTCGGCCACCAGTGGGCCAGCTGCCACACGCTGGTGCCGCGTCGGGCCGAGCCCACGATCGTGGAGCCGCGCGGCAGCAACCCGCAACTCGCGTACGTGTTTCACCTCGACATCACAGGAGCTCCCTAGATGCCTACCGCTGTGCACGGCAAGGACTACTACGTCTCCGTGGCGACCAAGGACCTCTCGACGTACGTCAAGACGTCGAGCTGGGAAGACAACCCCGACATTCACGACATCACCGGATCCGGCACCGATGACAAGACGTTCCGCGGTGGCCAGATCGGGCGCACGTTCACCATGGGCGGGTGGTACGACACGAGCGAGGTCACGGGGCCGGCCTACCTCGCCACGATCCCGGGGCAGACGGTGGCGATGGAGCGGCGGGTGGCCGGTACGGGCGTCGGCAAGCCTAAGCAGACGTGTCAGGTGGTGGTGGGCAAGTATGTGGAGTCGCAGAAGAATGACGACATCACGCAGTGGACCTGCGATTTCACCATCACGGGCGCGGTAGTCCGCGCAACGCAGTAGCAAGATCAACAAGGGGGAAACGATGGGCCAGCTCACACGGGACGAGATCCTCGCACGGCGTACGGGCAGCGACGTGGTGACGTTCTCGGACGGCACCACGGTCAAGGTGCGGGGGCTCACCCGCAAAGAAGCGGCCGCGATGCGCGAATTCGAGGAGGAACACCCGGGCGACCTGATCGGGCTCGAGGCGCTGGCAATCTCGCAGGGCATGACCGAGCCCGAGCTCTCGCACACCGACGCGGTGGAGTGGCTCGGGCAGGACGCGCACGGGGAGATCCAACGCGTGGTTAACGCCATCCAGACGCTCTCGGGTCAAGCCGAGGGCCAGTCCAAGGAGTATCTGAAAAGCGTTCCTCGAGGGCAGCGAGCTCGCAGCTGAGTTCTTCCTCGCCGACCGGCTCGGCATGACGGTGGAGCGGCTACGCGAGGAGATGACGCAACGCGAGTTCGTGCAGTGGACCCGTTACCACGCGGCCCGGGCGATGAATGCGGAAATGGACCAGGCGATGGCCGAGGCCAGGGCGAGGAGGTGACCGGGTGCGCGAAACGATCAAGATCGCCGGGATCCGTGACTTCCAAAAGCAGCTCAAGGCGATGGACCGCGACCTACCCAAGCAGCTACGCATCGCGCTCAACTCAGCGAGCCAACTGGTGATCGACTACGCCAAACCCAAGGTGCCGAGCCGTTCCGGCCGCGCGCGTTCCTCGCTCAAGGTCCGCAGTTCGCAGCGTGAGGCACGGATCGCCGCCGGCGGCACCCGGGCGCCGTATTACCCGTTCCTCGACTTCGGCGGATCGGTCGGCCCGGGCAAGAGCGTGCACCGCCCGTTCTACACCGAGGGCCGCTACATCTACCCGGGGCTCCGGCTCAACCGTGACAAGATCACCGAGCAGCTCGAGACCGCTCTGACCGAGCTGGCCAAGAGCGCCGGACTCGAGGTGGACTAATGCCCAACCAAGTCACGCTGACGTTTGCCGGCGACGCGGCGCCGCTGTCTAAGACATTCGGCCAAGTCGGTGCCGATGCCCAGAAGATGGGCAAGGACGTAGGCGATTCCTACGACCACGCGGCCGAGCGCTCGGATGCGCTCGACACCCGAGCGATGGGGTTCCGGGACACCCTCACCGGCATCCAAGACGGAGCGCTCGGTGTCAAGCAGGCGGCGAGCGGCGATTGGGGTTTTGAGACGCTGCTGTTGCTCGGTACGGGCATTGGTGACCTCGCGTCGGGCTTCACCAACTTCCTGATACCGGCGCTCAAGGCGAGCAAGGTTGGGATGATGGCGCAGGCGGTGGCGACCAACATCGCCTCGGGCGCGACTAAGGCGTTCACCATTGCCCAAAATCTGCTCAAGGTGGCGTTTCTTACGTCACCGATCGGGTGGATCGTGCTGGGTATCGGGCTGCTTATCGCCGCGGTGGTGCTCATTGCCACCAAGACGACATGGTTCCAAACGATCTGGCGGAATGCGTGGGGGTGGATCAAGTCCGCCGCCAGCAATACGTGGGACTTCATCAAGAAAATTCCGGGGTGGATTGGCTCCGCATTCTCCAAAGTCGCGGGCTTCATCATGGCGCCGTACAAGGCGGCGTTTAACGGCATCGCCCGGGCGTGGAACAACACGGTGGGCCGGCTCTCGTTCACCGTGCCCGGGTGGGTGCCCGGCATCGGCGGCTCGGGGTTCTCGGTGCCGAACATCCCCACTTTCCACTCGGGTGGCATCGTGCCCGGGGTGGTCGGCACTCCGACGCTCATTTCCGCGCTGGCCGGCGAGCGGGTGTCAGGGATCGCCAGCGGTGGCGGTGGCGGTGGCATGGTCACCGTGTCCGCCGGGGACGAGCTGGTGCGCGCGCTGCTCGAGCGGATCGCGTCCGAGGTCAAGTCGCGCGGCGGCGACGCGGCAACGATCGGGATCCGGATCGCATGACGGACTACGCCACCCTCGCGCAGCTGTTCTACAACGGCTCGTATTTCACGCTCGCTTCCCTGGTGGACGCGGCCACCGGCGTCAACCTCGAGCGCGGGGTGGCTGACGACCTGGACCTCAAGACCGGCGTGTGCACGTTCCGGCTCAACGATGCGGCGGACCGCTACCGGCCTAGCAACGCGGCCAGCGACCTCTACGGCCAGACTGGTCAGTACATGCGGGGTGCGTTCGCCACGGGTCTCTCGGTGCGGTTCACGGGTGAGACGCAGTACATGAATCCCGGGCAGACCGATGACCACCAGACTGCGGTGGAGCACCCGTGGCGGTGGGACTTCGAGTCGGGCGTGGGTGACTGGCAGGGCTACGACGCGACCGTTGCGGCGGCCACCGACGCGTGGGGTGGCGGGTTCGGGGGAGTGCTCCGGATGACCACCGCGCCCGGGGTCGGCGCGACGCAGGCGTACACCGCGCCCGCCGCGGTGCCGGCCACGGCCGCGGCGACGTACCGGGCAGAGATGTGGGTGTACCTACCGGTCGCCGCCACGGTGACCGCGGCTATGGACTTCACCGGGCCGAGCGGATACCTCGGTGGGCAGTACCCCACGTTTGCCGTTCCGGCCGCGACGTGGACCAAGCTGGTCGTCACTGGCACGGCGGTGCCGGGCACCACCTACGTGGTGGCGCATCCGACCATCGGCGCGCCCGTGCCCACGGGGCTCGTGCTGTATCTCGGCCTGGTGACGCTGTGGGACACCGCGGCGCCCACGATGCGCGGCCGCCGATGGGTAGACGTCAAGCTCGGTGGGCCGCTCACCCGGGTGGGCTACTGGCGCGACCCGCTCGCGTCGCCGCTGTTCACCTCGATCACGGGGCAGTACGCGGCCAACCTCCGTGGGTACTTCACGCTCGAGGATGGGCGCGACTCGACCGCGCTGGCCAACACGTCGCACCCGACCAAGACCGGGCGTTTCAACGCGGTCACGCTCGGCTCGGCCGATGGCCCGGGCGGCGCCTCGACGGCGCTCGAAATGACAGCCTCGGGCAGCTTCACCACCCCGTACGCGTCGATGAGCACCACCGCGGGGTGGCAACTGGCGTTCGCGGTGCGTACCACCACCGTCGACGGCACGCAGCGCGACCTGTGGACGTTCCGTACCACCAACGGCTACACGTGGCGGTGGCGGGCCGACACCACGAATTACAACCTGCGGATCACCGACCCGGACGGCGTGGTGATCCTCGACGAGTTCTATTCGTACGGCGGTGGCGCAGGCCCGGGCCAGTGGGTTTACACCCGCCTCAAGGTGCAGATCAACGCGGGCACGGTGAAGAT
>Ga0126306_10002457_pt1 | contig 10446 bp, 8 predicted proteins | sample Plot27_FD_92592 | JGI IMG/M metagenome (GOLD analysis project Ga0126306, IMG submission 92592) | Serpentine soil microbial communities from UC McLaughlin Reserve, CA, USA - Plot27 | ecosystem: Environmental > Terrestrial > Soil > Grasslands | place: USA: UC McLaughlin Reserve, Lake County... | reverse complement strand
GTGGCGACCTGCTTCTCCACGCTCTCGCCCTTGAGCGCCTTCACCGCGAACTGGACGCCCTGGTAGCCCATGTCGTACGGCTTCTGCACGATGAGCGCCTGGACGTCACCGGCCTCCAGCTGCTTGACCTGCGCCGGGCCGGCGTCGAAGCCGACGATCTTCACGGTGGCCTGCTTGCCGGTCTGCTTCAGGCCGGACGCTGCTCCGTCGGCGGAGGTCAGGTTGGCAGCGAAGATGCCGGCCAGGTCCGGGTTGGCCGCGAGCGACGAGGTGACGATCGAGTTCGCCTTCTGCAGGTCGTTCTCGGAGTACTGCGGGCCCGCGTACTTGATGTTCGGGTGCTTCTTGATCTCCTCCTCGAAGCCCTTCTGGCGGGCGTCGACCGAGGAGACACCCTTGGTGGTGCCGATGAACAGGACCGAGCCCTTGTCACCGATCTGGGTGGCGAGTTCCTTGGCCGCGGCCCGGCCGCCCTCGACGTTGTCGGAGGAGATCCGGGAGAGCCCGATCGAGTCGTCGTCGACGACCGTGTCGACCAGGATCGTCTTGATCCCGGCGGCGTCAGCCTGCTTCAGCGGCGGCACCGAGGCAACCGTGTCGTTCGGCGCGATCAGGATGGCGTCCGGCTTCTTGGCCACCACGCTGTCGATGATCGGGTTCTGCAGGGTGGCGTCGAACTTGTCCGGACCCTGGGTGTCGAGGGTGACACCCAACTCCTTCGCGGCCGCCTTGGCGCCACAGTCCATCGACACGTAGAACTCCTCGCCACGCTGACCCTGGATCAGCGTGACCGTGTACTTGTCGTCGCCACTCTTGGCCGAGTCGCTGTCGTCGCCGCCACACGCGGCGGCCAGCAGCAACAACGGCAGCGCTACCGCGACTGCCACTCTGCGGTGCTTCACGGATTTCCTCCTTGGGGGTGTACTCGAGGGAGCCAGGGAACTGCGGTATCGCCGGTTAGGAACGGTTTCGGGACCGGCGCTTGTACTGGTCGAACCAGACCGCGGCGACGAGCACCGCGCCGACGGCGACCTGCTGCCAGAACGGCTGGATCCCGAGGATCACGAAGCCGTTCTCGAGCACCGCGGGGATGAACACCCCGATGACGGTGCCGATGATCGTGCCGATGCCTCCGAAGAGGCTGGTGCCGCCGAGGACGACCGCGGCGATGGCGTTGAGGTTGTCCGAGCTGTGCCCGCCGATGCCGGTGGTACTGAACTTGGCGAGCGACATGAATCCGGCCAACCCGGCCAGGAAGCCGGACAGCGCGTACACCTTCACCAGATGCAGCCGGACGTTGACGCCCGAACGCCGGGCGGCCTCGTCGTTGGAGCCGATCGCGTACGTGTACCGGCCGAACCGGGTGAGGTGCAGCAGGAACGCACCGACGACGACCACGGCGAGCGCGATCAGCACCAGGTACTTGATGCCCCACAGGTCACCGAAGCCGATGTCCACCAGCGCGGCGGTGCGCAGGTCGATGCCGCCGGAGAGGATCCGGGCCAGGCCGAGACCGGCGCCGAGACTACCCAGCGTGACGATCAGCGCGGGGACCTTGGCGAAAGCGACCAGCGACCCGTTGACCGCTCCGGCCACGATGCCGACCGCCAGCGCGGCGCCGAGCCCGGCGAGGACCACCGCTGTGCCCTCGCCGCCCACCGCCTCCATCGCCTTCACCGAGACGACGGCGGCCAGCACCAGCACCGAGCCGACGGAGAGATCGATGCCGCTGGTGATGATCACGAATGTCATGCCGACCGAGATGACCAGCAGGATCGCCGCGTTCGAGAGCAGGTTGTTCACGTTGAACGAGGTGGCGAACTGCTCCGGCTTGAGCACGGAGAAGACGATCAGGAACACCGCCAGGATGCCGGCGGTCCAGATCGACGAGGAGCCGAGGACCCGGGCCAGCATCGAGGGCGGCTTCTCGACCGTCTCGTCCGCCGCCCGCTCGACGGCGGCGATCTTCGGATCCGGGTGAGTGATGACAGCGTTGTCGACGTTCGGGTCCTCTGCCGAGGCCGGCTCGGCCCCCGGCGGTGTGGGACGAGTCATCGGGCCTGCTCCTCTCCGCTGATGGCGGCGCCCACGGCTACCGGTTCGTTGCTGAATCCGCCGGTGAGCGCGGCGACGAGCTGCTCGACGTTCGTCTCCGAGGCGGTGAAGCGGGCCACCCGCCGCCCCAGCCGGAGGACCTCGACCCGGTCGGACACCTCCAGTACCTGCGGCATGTTGTGGCTGACCAGCACGACCGCAATGCCCTTCTCGGCGACCCGGCGGATCAGCTGGAGAACCTTCTCGGTCTGCACCACCCCGAGTGCCGCGGTCGGCTCGTCCATGAAGACGACCCGGTCGGCCCAGGCGGCCGCGCGGCCCACCGCGACGCTCTGCCGCTGCCCGCCGGAGAGCGTCGAAACCGGCACGTCCACCGACTGCACGATCGAGCCGAGGGTGCCGAAGGACTTCTTGGCCTCGTCGCGCATCGCCTTGTTGTTGAGCAGCCCGAAGAACTTGCCGATCGGGCCACCCCGGGTGATCTCCCGGCCGAGGTAGAGGTTGGCCGCGGGGTCCAGCTCGGGGGCGAGCGCGAGGTCCTGGTACACGGTCTCGATGCCGTAGTGCCGCGCGGCGATCGGGCTGCTCATGTTGACCGGCGCACCGTCGACGAGGATCTGCCCGCCGTCTGGCTGCAGCGCGCCCGAGAGCGCCTTGACCAGCGTGCTCTTGCCAGCACCGTTGTCACCGATGAGCGCGACGATCTCGCCGGGGCGGATGCTGAAGTCCGCGCCACGCAGCGCCTGTACATGGCCGTAGCTCTTCGTCAGGCCGCGCGCCTCCAGCACCGGCTGGTCGGTCTGGGTCATGTTCCTACTCCTGCCTGGTCGGGGGCCGGCGGGCGGCTCCACACCGTCCCGAGGCCACCGGTCACGATCACGTCGCCGGCGGCGTGCGGCACCGCCAGCACGTCACCGGCCCGCACCGCGGTGGGCTCACCGTCGGCGCCGGTCAGCGTCCCCTCGCCGTCGAGGACGACCACCACGCCGAACCCGGCCGGCACCGTCGCGCTGCTGGCCGGGCGGACCAGGTCGGCGCGGAAGTACGGGTCGGCGGTGGCCGTCAGTGTCTTCTGTGGAGCGTCCTGGGCGCCGGCGAGGTCGACGTAGTCACGCAGCTTGTCGATCTCCAGCGGGTCCAGCGCCGTCCGGTTCACCGCCTCCAGGGCAAGGTCGAAGCCGATCCCGAGGTGCCCCTTGGCGAGGCCGTCGATGTCGAAGGGGGCATGCTCCAGCAGGATCGAGAAGTCGGTCGGCTCCTGCAGCTCGACCACGAACACGCCGGCGCCGGTGGCGTGTGCGGTGCCGCTCGGCACCACGACCGTGTCGCCGACCGCGACCGGCAACCGGTGCATCAGGTCGAGGAAGCCCTGCGAGTCCTGGGTATCCACCAGCTTGCGCAGCACCGCCGCCTCGACGTCCTCCCGGAAGCCCAGGTAGACGTGCGGGTCATCGCCGCTCACCCGCACCACGACCCACGCCTCGGTCTTGCCGTACGGGCAGTCCAGGTGCCGGCGGGCGAACTCGCGGTTCGGGTGGACGTGCACCGGCAGCCGTTCCCCGGCGTCCAGCAGCTTCACCAGCACCGCCGGGTCGGCACCGTACGCGGCGACGTGGGCGGCGCCCAACCAGCTGTCCGGGTCGGCAGCGACGGCGTCCCGGAGCAGCTGGCCGTCCGGCAGCGCGGAGAGACCGTCGACGGTCTCCCCGAAGCGCGGGGTGGTCGACGCCAGCCACTCCTCCGGATACCAGTCCCGGCTGTCGGTGCCCCGCAGGTCGGCGATGTTCGCGCCGCCCCGGTAGAAGCACCGAAGCTGGTGGGTGGGCAGGACAACGGCTTTCACGGTGTGATCTCTCCAGAGCCTCGGGTGATCAGGTGGACGGGCAGCATCTTCACGGCGGGTTCGCTGCGATCGCCGTCGAGCCGCGCGAACAGCCGGTCGGCGGCGAGCCGGCCGAGGTCGGCGGCGTCGTGGCGGACCACTGTGACGCCGGGGACGACCAGGTCGGCGGCCTCGAAGTCGTCGAAGCCGACCACCGCGACGTCGGTGCGGCCGAGCGACCGGAGCGCGTGCAGCGCACCGATGGTCAGCAGGTTGTTGCCGGTGAAGAGCGCGGTCGGCGGGGTGGGGCCGGCGAGCAGCTCGCGGGCGGCGTGCTCGGCGGCCGGCGCGTCCGGCAGGCCGACCCTGGCCAGCGCGGGGTCCTCGTCCGCGCCGTGCAGGGTGAGCGCGGCCCGGTAGCCCGCGCGGCGCTGGATGCTGGTGTAGAGCTTGGCGTCGTCACCGAGGTAGCTGATCCGCCGGTGCCCCTGCCGGATCAGGTGGGTCACCGCCAACCGCGCGCCGCCCTCGTTGTCGGCGACCACCACGTCCGCGGCGACCCCGTCGGCCGGCCGGTCCACGCAGACGATGTGCAGGCCGCGGTCCTGCTCGGCGGAGAGGTGCTCATGGTCATGGCCGGCCGGCACCACGATGAGTCCGCTGACCCGGCGCTGCGACAGCGAGAGCACCAGCCGCCGCTCGGTCTCCGGGTCGCGCTGGGAGCTGCCGATGACGAGCAGCATCGACCGCTCGTGGGCGCGCTGCTCGATGGCGTGCGCGATCACCGAGTAGAACGGGTTGCTCAGGTCCTCGATGACCAGCCCGATGCTGGAGCTATCGGCGCCGAGCCGGAGCCGCCGGGCGAAGTCGTTCGGGCGAAAGCCCAGCTCGGCCATTGCGTCGCGGACTCGCTGCTCGGTCTCCGGGCGCACCGACTTTTCGCCGTTGAGCACCCGCGAGGTCGTCTTGAGGCTCACCCTGGCGCGCTCGGCGACGTCCTTGAGGGTGGGGCGGCGGGCGTTCATCGGCCGACCCGTTGTCCGGGCACGGCCGCTGACTCCCGCTGCGGGGAGGTCGTGGGGTGGGCCGGCGAGCGCATGGGGTTACCTCCGTCGGGGTGTGCGATGACCGACGAGCCATCACACACCGTGGCTTGCTGGCTCGTAGTTCTTCCACTCTAAGACAACGTTGTCAACAGCTGAATCGGTCCGGTTACCGGACCGATGCCGAACGATTTGGGCCACTGTGACCCGGACCGGCGAGGGGCCGCGCACCGGCACTCGCGGCTGCTGGGCGACCCTCCGATCCGACCGGTCGAGTTGGAGAGTCGCGGCGCGGCGGGTGGGAAGTGTCAGACAGGGTTGCCAGGATTGACATATGGACGCTCTCGTCATCGCCGTCGTGGCTGTGGTCTGCCTCGCCGCCGGCGCGCTGATCGGGTGGTTCGCCGCGCACACGCAGGTCGCCGCCGAGCTGGCCGGGCTGCGCGCCGGCATGGCGGCGGCCCGGGTCGGTGAGCAGCGCCTGGAGCAGTCCCTCCGCGCGCTCTCGCACGAGACGATCGCGCAGAACAACAGCGCGTTCGCGCAACTGGTCGCGCCGATCCGGGAGAGCCTGGCCAAGGTCGAGGCCCAGGTCGGCGAGGTCGAGAAAGACCGGGTGGAGGCGTACGCCACGTTGCGCCAGCAGGTCCACCACATGCACCAGACGTCTGAGCAGCTGCGCGTCGAGACCAGCCAGCTGGTCAGCGCGCTGCGCGCACCGCAGGTCCGGGGCCGTTGGGGCGAGCACCAGCTCCGCCGGATCGTGGAGGTCTCCGGCATGCTCGAGCACTGCGACTTCGTCGAGCAGGCCACCTCGGTGACGGCTGACGGCATGCTCCGGCCGGATCTCGTGGTCACGCTGGCCGGCGGGAAGCACATCGTGGTCGACGCCAAGGTGCCGTTCGCCGCGTACCTGGAGGCGATGGAGTCCCGCGACGAGCGGCAGCGCAACACCCGGCTCGACGCGCACGCCCGGCACCTGCGCGCGCACGTCGACGCCCTCGGCAGCAAGGCGTACTGGCAGCGGTTCGACCCGTCGCCGGAGTTCGTGGTGCTGTTCGTGCCGGCGGACACCTTCCTCGACGCCGCGCTGCAGCGCGAGCCGTCGCTGCTCGAGCACGCGTTCGGCCGCAACGTCGTGCTCGCCACCCCGTCGACGCTGATGGCCCTGCTACGCACGATCGCCTTCACCTGGCGTCAGGAGGCGCTGGCCGCCAACGCCGCCGAGGTGCAGGCGCTCGGCCGGGAACTGCACGCCCGGATCGCCACCATGGGCGGCCACCTGGGCAAGCTCGGTTCGTCGCTGAACGCCGCCGTGTCGCGGTACAACGAGGCGATCGGCTCGCTCGAGGGCCGGGTCCTGGTGACCGCGCGCAAATTCGCCGACCTGCACGTCACGACCAACTCACTGGAGACGCCGAAGCAGGTCGAGGTGGTGGGGCGTCAGCTCCAGGCGCCCGAGCTCATCGCGTCCGAGACCGAGGCCCTGGTCGCCATCGACAAGCGCCACGCCACGCCGTAGCCCTGCCCCAGCCGCCCGGCGAGCACCACCCCACCCTCGCCCGCGCACTCCGCGCCGCTCGGCGCCGCTCCGCGCTACCGCCGCGCCCCCTTCGCGCCACCGCCGCGCCCCCTTCGCGCCACCGCCGCGCCCCCTTCGCGCCACCGCCGCGCCCCCTTCGCGAAGTGTGTGGCACCTTGCCAGCTATACGTAGCAAGATCCCACACGCTTCCACGGCCACTGCATGCCCGGGCGGCGTCGCGCTACTCCGCACTGCCTCCGCGCGCTTCGCGAAGTGTGTGGCATTTCGAGAGCTATACGTCGGGCGATCCCACACGCTTCGAGCGGGGCGCGCCGGACAGTGGGCGTGGGCAGGCGGCGCGTATGGTGCCCAGACGGTGGCGGCGCGGGCAGGCGGTGCGAATGGGGGCCGCGGGCGGTGTCAGCTGGGGGACGCGGCGCGAGTAGCTTCGGCGGCGCGGAGGTCGCGCTTCAGCTCCTGCGGCAACGAGAAGATCAGCTTCTCCTGAGCGGACACGATCTCCTCGACGTCCGCGAAGCCTCGCTCCGCGAGGAACGCCAGTACCTCCGCGATCAGCTCTTCCGGCACCGACGCGCCCGAGGTCAACCCGACCGTGGTCACCCCGTCCAGCCACGCCTCGTCGATCTCCGGCGCGAAGTCGATCAGGTACGCGGCTCGGGCGCCGGCATCCAGCGCGACCTCGACCAGGCGTACCGAATTGGAGGAGTTCTTCGACCCGACGACCAGAACCAGGTCACACTCCGGCCCGATCTCCTTCACCGCCTGCTGGCGGTTCTGGGTGGCGTAGCAGATGTCGTCGCTCGGCGGCGACTGCAGCAGCGGGAAGCGGGTGCCGAGCCGGTCCACCGTCTCCATGGTCTCGTCCACGCTGAGCGTGGTCTGGGACAGCCACACCACCTTCGACTCATCACGCACGGTGACCTTGTCGACGTCGCCCGGACCATCCACCAGGTGGATGTGCTCCGGCGCCTCGCCGGTGGTGCCGATGACCTCCTCGTGACCCTCGTGGCCGATCAGCAGGATGTCGTAGTCATCCTCGGCGAACCGCTTCGCCTCCATGTGCACCTTGGTGACCAGCGGACACGTCGCGTCGATGGCCTTGAGGTTCCGGCTCCGCGCCTCCTCGTGCACCACCGGAGCCACGCCGTGGGCGGAGAAGACCACCGTGGCACCCTCCGGCACCTCTTCGGTCTCCTCGACGAAGATCGCCCCGCGCGCCTGCAACGTCTGGACGACGTGCTTGTTGTGCACGATCTCCTTGCGCACGTAGACGGGGGCGCCGTAGAGGTCGAGCGCCTTCTCCACGGTGATCACCGCGCGGTCGACGCCGGCGCAGTAGCCCCGGGGCTTGGCAAGCAGGACACGCTTGGTGGGCACAGACATGGGTCCATCGTAGGCGCCGCGCACCGCATAGGCTCACGTGCCGTGAGCCAGCCCACTCCACGCCAGCCGGCGCCGCCGCCCACCGGCGGGCCCGGCAGCGGCGTCCCGAAGCCCGGAGCCTCCACGCCCGAGGAGCCGTGGCCGGTCCGGGTGGTGAGCCAGAAGATCGCCGGCTGGATCGCCAGGCTCGGCGACGTGTGGGTCGAGGGTCAGATCACGCAGCTGTCCCGCCGCCCCGGCACCAATACCGTGTTTCTCACCCTGCGTGACCCGGCGGCGGACATCAGCCTCCCGGTCACCTGCTGGCGGGAGGTGTTCGACGAGGCCCGACCGGCGCTCGCCGAGGGCGCCAGGGTGATCGTGCACGCGAAGCCGGAGTTCTACCCGGGCCGGGGCACGCTCTCGCTGCGGGCGGCGGAGTTCCGTCCGGTCGGGATCGGCGAGCTGCTGGCCCGGCTGGAGCGGCTCAAGGCGGCGCTCGGCGCGGAGGGGCTGTTCGCGGCGGAGCGCAAGCGCCGGTTGCCGTTCCTGCCGAGCACCGTGGGCCTGGTCACCGGCCGGGCCAGCGCGGCGGAACGGGACGTGCTGGAGAACGCGCGGCGACGGTGGCCGGCGGTCCGCTTCGCGATCCGCAATGTCGCCGTGCAGGGCCCCACCGCGGTCCCGCAGGTGATCGGCGCGATCCGCAACCTCGACGCCGATCCGGACGTCGACGTCATCGTGATCGCGCGCGGCGGCGGCAGCGTGGAGGATCTGCTCCCGTTCAGCGACGAGGGTCTCTGCCGGGCCGTGTTCGCGTGCCGGACGCCGATAGTCAGCGCGATCGGGCACGAGCCCGACACCCCGCTGGTCGACTTCGTCGCCGACGTCCGCTGCTCGACCCCCACCGACGCCGGCAAGCGGGTCGTGCCCGACCTGGCAGAAGAGACGCACCGGATTGGCGCCGCGCGTGACCGGCTGCTGCGCTGGGTCCTCGGCCGGCTCGACCGCGAGCAGCAGTGGCTCGACGCGGTCCGCAGCCGGCCGGTGATCGCCCGCCCGGAGGTGCTCATCGACAGCCGCGCCGCGGAGATCACCGCGCTGCTCGACCGTTCCCGCCGGTGCCTCGCGCACCGGCTGGACGCCGCCGGGAACGAGCTGTCGCACACCCGGGCCCGGGTCACCGGGCTCTCGCCGCAGGCCACGCTGGATCGTGGATACGCCGTCGTCCAGCGGGAGGACGGCGCGGTGGTGCGCCGCCCGTCTGATGTCGAACCCGGCGACCAGGTCCGGGTCCGCCTCGCCGAGGGCGAGATCCACGCCGAGGTGACCCCCTAGCCGCTCTCCCGGTCAGCTCGATGAGGGTCAGAAGCTCGACCGCTATCTCAGTCTTGCCCGACACGAGCTGCGGCGCCGGACGGTTCATCCGCGCAGGCCCTACGCTGTGCGCCATGGCAGACGCGGAGCTGAGCTACGAGGAGGCGCGCGCGGAGCTGGGCGAGGTCGTCCAGAAGCTGGAGGCCGGCGGTATCACCTTGGAGGAGTCGCTGGCGCTCTGGGAGCGGGGCGAGAAGCTGGCGGACATCTGCCAGGCCTGGCTGGACGGCGCGCGCGCCCGGCTGGACGCGGCCCGCGACGCCAGCGAGTCCGCGGCCGAGGAGTAGCCGCCCAAAATCAAGGCGCGATTGTCGGACCGGGCTCGTAGGGTGACGCTGTGTCCCAACCTCCCGCCATCAGCCTCTCCGGCGTCGTCAAGCGGTATGGCGAGATCACCGCGGTCGCCGGCCTCGACCTGGAGATAGCCCCTGGTACCTGCCTCGGGCTGCTCGGCCCGAACGGCGCGGGAAAGTCCACCACCATGCGTATGCTCACCGGCCAGTCGATCGCCGACTCCGGCGAGATCCAGGTGCTGGGCTACCGGATCCCGGAGGAGTCCAAGCACGCGCGGGCCCTGATGGGCGTGGTTCCCCAGCTCGACAACCTCGACGCCGAGCTGACCGCCGAGCAGAACCTCGCGGTCTTCGCCCGGCTCTACCGGGTGCCGGCCCGCGAGCGCCGGGCCGCGGTCGACCGGGCGCTCGCGATCGCGCAGCTCACCCAGCGCGCGAACGCGAAGACCGAGGATCTGTCCGGCGGCATGCGGCGCCGGCTGCTCATCGCCCGCGGCCTGGTACACGAGCCACGGCTGGTGCTGCTGGATGAGCCGACCGTGGGGCTGGACCCGCAGGTCCGGCAGGAGCTGTGGTCGCTGATCGACGGCCTGCGCACGGCCGGCAAGACCGTTCTCATGTCCACCCACTACATCGAGGAGGCCGAGCGCCTCGCCGACGCTGTGGCGGTGATGAATCACGGCGAGATCATCGCCCGCGGCGCCCCGATCGACCTGCTCACGGAGCATGCCGGCAAGACAGCCGCCGAGTACTACGGTCCGCCCGACCGGCTGCTGGAGGTGGAGCGGATGGCCCAGCAGGCCGGCATGCCCACCCGCCGCACCGGTCCGAGCATCTCGGTGCTGCGTGCCGAAGAGATGCCGCCCTCGCTCGTCGACGAGCTTGGCGACGGGCACCGCCGCGCCGCCAACCTCGAGGACGTGTTCGTGGCGTTGACCGGGGAGGTGGTC
>Ga0126306_10002456_pt1 | contig 10447 bp, 7 predicted proteins | sample Plot27_FD_92592 | JGI IMG/M metagenome (GOLD analysis project Ga0126306, IMG submission 92592) | Serpentine soil microbial communities from UC McLaughlin Reserve, CA, USA - Plot27 | ecosystem: Environmental > Terrestrial > Soil > Grasslands | place: USA: UC McLaughlin Reserve, Lake County... | reverse complement strand
CGTGGATCAGCTCCTGCACCCGCGCCTGCTTGACGACGTCGTCCTCGTGGGTCGCCGCGATGTCGCGGACCCAGCGGATCGGCTCGTAGGGGATGCGCAGCGCGCGGAACACCTCGTCGTAGAACCCCTGCTCGCCCAGGAGCAGCCCGTGCACGCGGCGCAGGAAGTCGCCGGACTGCGCGCCCTGGATGATCCGGTGGTCGTACGTCGAGGTCAGCGTCATGATCTTGCTGACCGCCAGGCGGGCCAGCGTCTCGGGGGCCGCGCCCTGGTACTCGGCGGGGTACTCCATCGCACCGACCCCGATGATGGTGCCCTGACCGGCCATCAGCCGCGGCACCGAGTGCACGGTGCCGATCGTGCCCGGGTTGGTCAGCGTGATCGTGGTGCCGGCGAAGTCGTCGGCCGTCAGCTTGTTGCCGCGGGCGCGACGTACGACGTCCTCGTACGCCGACCAGAACTCGGCGAAGGACATGGTGTCGGCCCGCTTGATCGAGGGGACCAGCAGCGAGCGCGACCCGTCGGGCTTCTGTATGTCGATGGCCAGGCCGAAGTTGACGTGCTCGGGCCGGACCACGGCCGGCTTGCCGTCGACCTCGGTGAAGCCGTTGTTCATGTCCGGCATCTCGGCGAGCGCCTTGACGACGGCGAAGCCGATCAGGTGGGTGAACGACACCTTGCCGCCGCGGCCGCGCTGCAGCGCGTTGTTGATGACCGTGCGGTTGTCGATGAGCAGCTTGGCCGGGACGGCCCGGACGCTGGTCGCGGTCGGGACCGCGAGGCTGGCCTCCATGTTGGTCACGACGCGCGCCGCCGGGCCCTTGAGAGGTGTCGCGCCGGCGGGAGCCGCGCTGGCGGCCTTGGCCGGGACCGGCGCGGCTGCCTTGTCCTGGGTCGGCTGCGCGGGCTGCTGCTGCTCGGCGGGCTTCGGCGCCGTCGTCGGGGACGTGGTCACCGGCGCGGGGCCGTCCGCCTTGGCCTGTGCGCCGTCGGCGGCCGGCGGAGCTGGGGCCGGGGTCGGGGTGCGCTCGCCGGCGGTCTGGCCGTTACCGTCAGGGGTGCCCGTGGACGATCCGGTCGAGGGGCCGGTGGTCGATCCGTTGGGGCCGGCAGTGACCGAGTCGAGCGGCTTGTAGTCGGCGAAGAAGTCCCACCAGGCCTTGTCGACGGAGTTCTTGTCCTGGAGGTACTGCTGGTAGAGCTCGTCGACCAGCCACTCGTTCGGGCCGAAGCCGGCGAGCCCGGAACTGCCCGTGCTGCCGTGGCCGCTGGCGGGGGTGCTCGCTCCGGACGACGATGGCTGTGACACGGCGGTGATCGCCCTCTTCCTGGACTGCCTTGGGATGGTCGACGTGCTGGGACCGGCCGGTGGTCAGCCGGCTGCTCGACCCGCCCAGCCTAGTCGCCCGTCGCAGAGGTGGCGCGCCCTCGCCCTGGCCCGCCGGTGCCCGGGCCAGGTGCTCGGCGAGCTGCCCGGGCGCGCGGCCGCGATGACGTCCCGCGCCGCCGCTACAGCCCCAGGGACCGGGCGATGACCAGCTTCTGCACCTCGGACGCGCCCTCGACGACGCGGAGCACCCGCAGGTGGCGCAGCACCCGCTCGACCGGCCCCTCCTTGAGCAGACCCATCCCGCCGAAGACCTGCAGACATCGGTCGGCGACCTGGTAGGCCCGGTCGGTCGCGTAGTACTTCGCGATCGACGAGTCCAGCACCATCGACCCCACTGGGGTGTCCTTCTGGTCCACCGCCCACGCCAGGTGGTAGGTCATCCAGCGCATCGCCTCGATCTCGACCTTGCTCTCGGCGAGTGGGAACGACACGCCCTGGTTGGCGGCCAGCGGGGCGCCGAACGCGGTGCGGCTCCGGGCGTGGGCGACGGCCTGGTCGAGGCAGTACTCCGCCAGCCCCAGCGACTGCGCGGCGAAGCCGGCGCGCCCGGCGTTGAGGAAGCGCATCGCGGCGTGGAAGCCGCGACCCACCTCGCCGACGACGTGGTCGGCCGGCACCCGGGCCCCTTCGAACCACAGCTCGCTGGGGTGGGAGTCGGCGATGGTCCACTGCGTCTTGCCGACGCGGAACTGGTCGCGAGGCACGACGAACGCCGTGATGCCGCCGTCGGCCCGCTTGTCGGGGTCCGTCACCGCGAACACCACGGCGAAGTCGGCGCGGTCGCCGTTGGTGATGTAGTGCTTCATGCCGTCGATGACCCACTCGTCCCCGTCGCGCCGGGCCCGCGTCCGGATCGCCTGCGCGTCGCTGCCCGCCTCCGGCTCGGTCAGCGCGAAGCACATGGTCTGCTCGGCCCGAACGACCGGGTCGACGTACGTCGCCCACAGGTGCTGCGGCAGCTGGAGCAGCAGCGGGCTGGGCCCGGACGGGTTGGGCACGCCGAGGGTGACCAGGGCGAGTCGCAGGCCAGAGCGGGCGGCGTCCTCGACCAGCAGGGCCGTGCCGAGCGTGGAGACGCCCCACCCGCCGACCTCCTCGGGCAGGTAGCAGGCGTAGAAGCCCTCCGCGGCCGACCGGCGGCGGACCCCCATGGCCGCGTCGTAGAGCAGCTCCCGGTCCGGTGCGGGCGCGTCGAGCTCGGCGCGCAGCCGCTCCTCGACCGGGCGGACCTCGCGGTCCAGGAACGCGGCGTAGGACGAGCGCAACGCAGCCAGCTCGTCGGGGACGGCGAAGTCCACTCAGGCCTCCTCGGGGGCCGCGCCGGCCGCCGGGGTCACCCCGGGGTCTGGCGGCCGTGGGGCCATCCTGATGGACACGTGCACGTCGCGGGCACCCTCGGGCCGGTCGGCCGGGTCGCTGCGGGCCGAGACGAAGTACGGGCCGAGGACCCCGAGCAGCGCCTGCGAGACGTCCGCGAGCTCCTCCACCGTGGCGACGATCGTGCTGTTGGACAACAGGGCCGCCTCGCGCCACTCCGGCTCGGCCGCGGCCCGGTCGACGAAGTCGAGCACCCGCCGGTCCGAGCTGGCCATCATCACCCGGGTCAGCGTGGAGTCGATGGCCTGCATCTCGCGCGGGTCGGCGTCGGCCGGCGGGTCGGCGAACCAGCCCGGGGTCGCGGCCCGCCAGACCCGCTCGCGGCCGTCGCTGCGCGCGTCGTCGGAGCTGTCCTCCTCGACGAACCCGTGCCGGGCCAGCAGCCGTAGGTGGTAGCTGCACGCGCTGGGCGACAAGCCGGCCACCTCGGCGCACTCGGTCGCGGTGGCCGGGCCCCGGGTCTGCAGCCGCTCCAGGATCGCGTAACGCCCGGTGTGGGCCAGGGCGCGCAGCGCCTGCGGGTCCGAGACCGGCCGGCCGTACCCCTCGGCCCCGGACCGCCGCCGGGGAGTCTGGTCGCTCATGACCCGAGCATATCTGAAAAGGCCCCTTCACAAATCAGATGTGAAGGATTACCTTCACATCTATGACCACCACCGCACCTGCCCGCCTGCCCGACCCGACCGCCGCGCCCGTCTCACGGTCCCCGCTACGCTCCCGGGACTTCCGACTGCTGTTCGCCTCCTACGGCATCTCCTCCCTCGGCAGCGAGGTGACGGTGCTCGCCCTGCCGCTGGCCGCCGCCGTGCTGCTGGGGGCCAGCCCCTGGCAGATGGGCCTGCTGGTCGCGGCGGGCACTGCGCCGTACATGGGCTTCTCGCTGGTCATCGGCGCCTGGGTGGACCGCCTGCGCCGGCGCCGGCCGCTGATGGTCAGCGCCGACCTGGTCGCGGCCGCCGCGCTGGTCACCGTCCCGGTGGCCTGGTGGGCCGGCGCCCTCACGGTGACCCACCTGGTGCTCGTCGAGCTGCTGGTCGGTGCCGCGCGGGTGACCTTCCGGCCGACGTTCTCCACGCACCTGCCGGACGTGGTGCCGGACGAGCACGTCACCGAGGCGAGCTCGCGGCTGCGCGCCGCGGATGCGAGCGCGGCCCTGGCGGGGCCGGGACTCGGTGGCACGCTGGTGCAGGTGCTGTCCGCGCCGGTCGCGGTGCTCGCCGATGCGGCGTCGTTCCTCGCCTCCGCCGTGCTGGTGAGCAAGGTCCGCTCGCCGGAGCGGGTCGGACACGTCGCCCCCGCCCGCCGCCGGCTCCTCACCGAGATCGGCGAGGGGATGGGCCACCTGCTGCGCGACGGCAAGCTGCGCGCTGTCGCGTTCACCGCGGCGTCGGTCAACTTCTTCGGGCTGATGATCTTCGCGCTGCTCGTGGTCTACCTGACCCGCGAGCACGACTTCACCCCGCTGATGATCGCCGCGGTCACGGTCGCGGGCGGGCTCGGGTCGCTGGCCGGCGCCCTGGTCGCGCCCCGGGTGTCGGCCCGGGTGGGCCGTGGCCGGACCATCCTGCTGGCGTCGGCGATCTTCTCGGTCGGGATGCTCGCGTTCCCGCTGGCCGACGGTCCGCGCTGGCTGGTGCTCGCGATCCTGGCGGCCAACGAGGTCGTCGTCGGCGTCGGGATCATGCTCTTCGACGTGACCATCGGGGCCTTGGTCATCACCGATACGCCGCGCGAGCTGCTCGGCCGGGTCAACACGTCGCTGGCGACAGTCACCCAGGGCGTCAAAGCGGTCGGTGCACTCGTCGGTGGTGCGATGGCTACCGCGATCGGCATCCGGCCAGCGCTCTGGGTGGCCGCCCTCGGCGCCACCACCACCGTGCTCTGGGTGTGGTTCTCCCCCCTCCGCCACGAGGGCCCGGCTACCGTCGGGACCGAGGGCGGCGCCGCCGACTGACCCTCCGGGGGAGCGACGGGGAGATCACATGCACGGGGGTACGCCGCGGTCGGCCGTCCCGGTCGCGCTGGCCGCCCTCGGGGTCCTCGCCCTGCTGGTCGTACCGGCCCGGACGACCGGCTCGCCGGTCGCGCCGGCCGTGCCCGTCGCCCCGGTGGTGAGGGGGGCGGCCGTCGGGGCGACGGCCGACTGGGCGACGGCCGTCGAGGCCTCGGCCGAGGTCCGGCTGCGGCGGGCCCGGACGCTCGCGCTGCAACGGCTGGCCCGCACCGAGGCGGCGCTGCCCGCCGGCCGCTTCCCGACCGTGGCCGCCGACGGGCGGTGGCGCACCGAGGGTCCGTGGGCCGGCTGGCTGGCCGGCTTCCACCCTGGCGAGCTCTGGACGGCGTACGAGCTGACCGGTCGCCCGGCCTGGGCCCGCCTCGCCGTCCGCCGCCAGCGCGCCCTCGCCCCGCGCGCCGCCGACACCGCGGCCCACGACCTTGGCTTCCTGCTGCAGACCGGTTTCGGTCGTGGCGTCCGGCTGCGCGGCCGCACCGCCGACGCGGCCGTCCTCGACCGGGCGGCGGCCTCCCTGGCCGCCCGTTGGGTGCCGGCCGCGTACGCGCTGCGCAGCTGGGACGGCCCGCCCGGCGAGGTGACCGTGATCGTCGACAGCATGGTCAACCTCGAGCTGCTGCTCGCCGCCGCCGACCGCGCGTCCGACCCCGCGGCCGCGAGCTGGCGGGCGACCGCGCTGGCCCACGCCGCCACGGTCGCCCGACTCCTGGTCCGCCCCGACGGCAGCACGGTGCACGTCGCCCGGCTCGACGAGCGCACCGGCGAGGTGCGCTGGGCCGGCACCGTGCAGGGCCTGCGCGACTCGTCGACCTGGGCGCGCGGCCAGTCCTGGGCGGTGCACGGCTTCACCACCGTGTGGCGCGAGGGCCACGACCCGGCGATGCTCGCCGCCGCGCGCGCCACGGCCGGCTGGGCGCTGGCGCTCCTGCCCGCCGACGGTGTGCCGGCGTGGGACTCGGCCGCGACGTCGCCGCGGGACGCCTCGGCCGCTGCCGTCCTCTCTTCCGGGCTGCTCGAGCTGGCCCGGCTCGACCCGGACCCCGGGCTGCGGGCGGCCTGGACCCGGGCCGGCCGGCGCATCCTGAGCGCCCTGACCGGACCGGCGTACCTCGCGACCGGCCGCGCCACCCCGGCGCTGCTCCGCCACGTGCGGCACAGCCCCGAGCACCCGGACGCCGGCACGTCCTACGCCGACCTCTACCTGCTCGAGGCGGTGCAGCGCGACCAGCTCCTACGGTCACCGCGCCCGGTGCTCCGAGTCGCCGGCCGCCGCGACCCGGGGCCGGCGACCCGGGTGCTCGACCTCGGCCGGACCCGCGCCGTCTCCGGCGTCTCGGTGCGCTGGGCCGACGCAGTGACCGACCCCGGCGACGCGGTGCCGGCCGTCCGGTTCCGGGTCGACACGTCGGTCGACGGCCGCCGCTGGGTGCGGGGCCGGTCGGCGGTCAGCAGCGGCGGCTGGAGCGGCTTCGAGACGTACGACGTCAGGGACCGCCCGGCCCGCCTCGTGCGGCTGACGGTGCTCGGCAGCGGGGTGACGACGGCCGTCGTCGACGCGGTGCGGGTGCGGGGTCAGTCGACGTAGCGCTGGCGCGGCGCGGTCAGCCAGGTCGTGAAGCCGACCAGCACCAGCAGCGCGCCGAGCACCATCGTCGCCGCGACGAGCGCGGTCTGCACCGGCTCCTCCGAGCGGTCGCGCAGCAGGTCGTGCACCGGGTCGTTGGCCAGCATGTAGGCGACCGAGAGGCCGCCGAGCACGGCGAGCAGGAACGCGCCGAGCCGGCCGGCCGCCCCGTCCATGCTGGCCAGCACCGTCAGCACGGCGCCGGCCGCGACGGCTGCCAGAGGGGCCGCGAGCCCGGTGCCCCAGCCGTAGAGCCAGTCCTCGCCGACCATGTCGTCGGCGCCCGGCGAGTCGAGGAAGGACAGGTCGTAGGGAACGGTCTGGTCGACGGCCAGCCAGGCCGCGCCGAGAGTGACGCCCACCCAGGCCACGCCGAGGAGCACCAGGAGCTTGCGCACCCGGCCAGCCTGCCAGCCCGGGCGTCGGCGACGCCGCAGGCGCACCGCGTGGCATCGGGGCCCCGGGCACTGCTGCCGGCCCAAGGGCCAGACTGCCTCTCCATGGGCGAGGTGCGCGGGCTCACCCTCGACGAGGCGCGGGGGCGGTGGGTGCTGCTCGCCACCGTGCTGGGCTCCGGGATGGCCTTCCTCGACTCCACGGTCGTCAACGTCGCGCTGCCGCGGATCGGCGAGGACCTCGACGCCGGGATCGCCGGGCTGCAGTGGACGGTGAACGCCTACACGCTGACCCTCGCGGCGCTGATCCTGCTCGGCGGCTCGCTGGGCGACCGGTTCGGCCGGCGACGGGTCTTCGTCCTCGGAGTCGTGTGGTTCGCCGTCGCCTCGCTGGGCTGCGCGCTGGCGACCGACGTCGTGACGCTGTCGGTGGCCCGCGCCGTCCAGGGTGCCGGCGGCGCCCTGCTGACGCCGGGCAGCCTGGCGATCCTGCAGTCGTCGTTCCGCCTCGAGGACCGGGCGCGGGCGATCGGCGCCTGGTCCGGGCTGGCCGGGACCGCCGGCGCGGCCGGCCCCTTCGTCGGCGGCTGGCTGGTGGAGCACGCCGGCTGGCGCTGGGTCTTCCTGCTCAACCTGCCGCTCGCGGTCGTCGTTGTCCTGGTGACCCTGCGCCACGTGCCTGAGAGCCGCGACCCGGCGGCGGCCAGGTCGCTCGACCTGCCTGGAGCGGCGCTCGGCGCGGCCGGGCTCGGCCTACTGACCTTCGGCCTGATCGCCTGGCAGGAGCAGGGACCCGGCTCGCCGGCGGTCGTCGCCGGGCTGCTGCTCGGGGTGGCCGGCATGGGTCTCTTCGGCTGGCGGGAGCACGCCGCGCGGGAGCCGATGCTGCCGCTCGACATCTTCGCCTCGCCGCTGTTCCGCTCCACCAACGCCGTGACGTTCCTGGTCTACGGCGCCCTCGGCGGCGTCTTCCTGTTCCTCGTGCTGGCCCTGCAGGTGGTGGCGGGGTTCTCGCCCATCGCCGCGGGGGCGGCGCTGCTGCCGGTGACGCTGCTGATGCTCGCCCTGTCGGCCAGGGTCGGGGCGCTCTCGACCCGGATCGGCCCTCGGCTGCCGATGACGGTCGGCCCGGCGCTGGCCGGGGTGGCGGTGCTGATCATGGCGTCGTTCGACGAGGACGTGTCGTACGTCGCGCAGGTGCTCCCCACGGCGTCGCTCTTCGGCCTCGGCCTTGCGTTGACGGTGGCCCCGCTGACCGCCACGGTGCTCGCGGCGGCGCCGGACCGGCACGCCGGCCTGGCGAGCGGGGTCAACAACGCGGTGGCCCGGGTGGCCGGGCTGCTCGCGGTGGCGAGCCTGCCGCTGGTGGCCGGGCTGGACGGCGAGGCCTACGCTGATCCGGTGCTGCTGCTGCCCGCCTACCGGACCGCGATGACGGTCTGCGCCGGGCTGCTGCTGGCCGGCGCCGCCCTCGCCGCGGCCACCGTGCGGACCCCGTCGGCACCGTCTCCGGCAGCAGGGCGCGGACCGACCGAGCCGGTGGCGGGCCACCACCATCACCACTGCGCCGTCGGCGCACCCGCGATGGAGACCTGCCCGCACCACGGCCCGGTCGACCCGGTCGATCCGGTGCCCGGCGCACCGACCATCCGGTAGCCAGGGTCAGGCGGTCTCGGCCACCCAGTCCCGCAGGTGATCGAGCGCCTCGCGCTCGATCTGGCGGACCCGCTCCCGGGAGACGCCGAGGCGGGCGGCGATCTGCTCGTAGGTCTGCTTCGGGCCGGGGACCATCCCGTAGCGGCACCGGATCACCTCGGCCTCGCGGTCGGTGAGCCGGTCGACCAGATCGATGACCGCGCCGCGGGTGGCCCGGTCGACGACGAGGTCCTCAGGCCCGGGGTCGGCCGCGTCGACCAGGTCGCCGAGGGTCGTCCCCCCGTCCTCGCCCACCAGGGCGTCGAGGCTGGCCGGGGTGCGGGAGATCGCGTCGAGGTCGGCGATGGCCTCCACCGTGATGCCGAGCTCCTCGGCCACCTCGGCGTCGGTGGCGTCGCGGCCCAGCGAGGCCCCGAGGTCACGCCGGGTGCGGGAGAGCCGGCTGAGCTTCTCCACCTGGTGCACCGGGAGCCGCACGGTGCGGCTCTGCTCGGCGATCGCCCGGCCGATGGCCTGCCGGATCCACCAGGTGGCGTAGGTGGAGAACTTGTAGCCGCGCGCGTAGTCGAACTTCTCGACCGCGCGGACCAGGCCGACGTTGCCCTCCTGGATCAGGTCGAGCAGCGGCATGGAGGCCCGGCTGTATCGGCGGGCCAGCGAGACGACCAGGCGCAGGTTGGCCCGGATGAAGGCGCGCTTGGCCAGCTCGCCGTCCTCGGCGAGCCGGTCGAGCTCGGCGCTGCTGGCCACCTTGCGGGCGGCCTGCAGCTTCACCGCCCGGCGCCCGCCTAGCGTGTCGAGCCCGTCGCGCAGGTGCCGCGCGTACAGCCCGGCCTCGATGCGCTGGGCCAGGTCGACCTCGGACGCCGCGTCGAGCAGCGGCGAGCGGCCGATCTCGTCGAGGTAGAGCCGGACCAGATCGGGGGTGCCGACCTCGTCCTCGACGACCTCGGTGTCGAGCGTAGCTGTGTCGAGCGTGGTGGTGTTGAGCGTGGTGGTGTCGAGCGTGTCGGCGGCGCTGTCGCTCGTGCTGCGCAGGGGGGTGGGTCGGGAGTCGTCGGTGGAGGAGCGGGACAGAGGCAGCTGGGTCAATGCGGTCCCTTCGTGCTGGTGACACCTGTCCGAACGATCGGGAGCGCCGGAAGATTTCCGGCGGTCCAGCCCGGTACGCGGCGAGCATGGCGGCGCGGCTCCCGGTCGACCATCTCGACGCGGTCGTGACCTTGATCGAGCCGTCGACCGGCACGCCCGAGGCGGCCTGGCAGGAGTGGGCCGTGCCGGGCAGGTGGCCCCGGCTGCAGCCGGCGGACCTGTGCGACCGTCCGGTCGTCGTCCTCGCCGCGCACCCGGACGACCAGGTGCTCGGCCTCGGGGGGCTGGTCAGCCTGCTGGCCGCGCTCGGAGCCAGGCTGCGGTTCGTCTGCGCGACCGACCGCGAGACTGGGGCTGCCGGACGGCGGGCTCGCCGAGGCCGCCGGCGACCTGGTCCGCCGGGTGCGGTGCGTCGTGCACCCGGCGACCCGGTGCCGGCGCCACGGCGACGGCCACCCCGACCACGAGGCGGCGGGGGCGGCCGTCCGGCCGGTGAGCCGTCACGTCCTCGAGTACCCGGTCTGGGCCCGGCACTGGGCCCGGTGACGCCCGGGTGCCGTGGGAGCGGGCGGTGCGGGTGGACCTCGACGGCCCGACCCGGAGCGCGAAAGCGGACGCGGTGGCCTGCTTCCGCAGCCAGGTGGCACCGGTCAGCCCGCGGTCGAGGACGGCCCGGTGCTACCGCCCGAGGATCTCGCGCACTTCGCCCCGGGACCACGAGGTGCTGCTCCGCTGAGCGAGAGCCGCGACCGGGCCTGACCGGTGCCGACGCGCCGGAGCGGCGTCAGTGCGCCGGCAGCCAGGGCTCCGGGTCGACGAGGGAAGCGTTGACGTAGAGCTCGAAGTGCAGGTGGCAGCCGGTGGAGTAGCCGGTCGAGCCGACCGTCCCGATGACCTGG
>Ga0126306_10002455_pt1 | contig 10452 bp, 7 predicted proteins | sample Plot27_FD_92592 | JGI IMG/M metagenome (GOLD analysis project Ga0126306, IMG submission 92592) | Serpentine soil microbial communities from UC McLaughlin Reserve, CA, USA - Plot27 | ecosystem: Environmental > Terrestrial > Soil > Grasslands | place: USA: UC McLaughlin Reserve, Lake County... | reverse complement strand
GGCGCCGCCAAGCTCAACGCCACGCTGCGCAACGACTTCGCCCTCGCCCTGCTGTTCCGCCGGATCGCCACGGTCGAGCTGGACGCCCCGGTCTCGGCGGGCGTCGACGAGCTGCGCTGGGCCGGCCCGCCGGACGAGGCCGCGTTCGCCGCCCTGTGCGAGCGGCTCGGGGCCTCCCGCCTGGTCGAGCGGGCCGCCAAGCTGGCGGCCGACCGGGCATGACGGCGACGGAGGAGCCGGCGCCCACCGCGCCGGCGCCCACCGAGTCGGCCTCCGCCGGGCCGACCGGGGACCCGGCGCCCGCCGGGCCGCTGGCCGGGATGCGGGTGCTCGAGCTGGCCACGGTCGTGGCCGGGCCCGGGGCGACGCGCTACCTGGCGGACTTCGGTGCCGACGTGCTCAAGATCGAACGGCCCGGCTCGGCCGACTCGACCCGCACGATGGGCCTGCCCGTCGACGAGGCCGGCACGGCCGCCTACTGGACCGTCCTCGGCCGCAACAAGCGCTGCGCCACGCTCGACCTCAAGTCCGACGAGGGGCGGGAGACGCTCCTCGGCCTGGTGGACGGCGCCCACGTGCTGGTCGAGAACTTCCGCCCGGGCACGCTGGAGCGGCTCGGGCTCGGGCCCGACGTCCTCCTGGCCCGGAACCCCCGCCTGGTCGTCTGCCGGGTCACCGGGTTCGGGCAGGACGGGCCGTACGCCAACCGGCCCGGGTTCGCCACGCTGGCCGAGGCGATGTCCGGCTTCGCCGCCATCAACGGCGAGCCCGAGGGCGGGCCGCTGCTCCCGCCGATCGCCCTGACCGACGAGGTCACGGCCATGGCTGCCGCCTTCTCGATCATGGTCGCCCTGCACTCCGGGGTCGGCCAGGTGGTGGACGTCAACCTGCTGGACGCCCTCCTGCAGTGCATGGGGCCGCTGCCGGCGGCCTACGGGGCGACCGGGTTCCTCCAGCCCCGCATGGGCTCGTCGCTGCCGTACTCGGTCCCCCGCGGCACCTGGCGGTGCGCCGACGCGCAGTGGGTGGCGATCTCGGCCTCGGCCGACTCGGTGGGCCGGCGGGTCATGGCCCTGCTCGGCCTCGGCGACCGGGAAGACCTGATGTCGTTCGGCGGCCGCATCGCCGCCCGCGACGAGATCGACGCCCACATGACCGACTTCTGCGCCGCCCGGACAGCGGAGCAGGTCCTCGCCGCGTTCGAGGCCGCCCACGCCGCCTGCGCCCGCATCTACGACATGGCGGACGTCTTCGCCGATCCCCACGTCCGAGAGCGGGGCTCGGTGACCGAGGTCGACGGCGTGCCCATGCAGGGGCTGCTGTCCCGCCTGTCGGCGACCCCGGGGAGCATCCGCCACGGCGCCCGGGCCGTCGGCGCCGACGACCCGCCCCGCTGGCTCGACGCCTGAGCGGGCGCCCGTGGCCCGGGCCGACGCTCCGGGCCGACGCGCCGGCCGCCCGGCGTTCATCCCCGGGCGGGACACGGGTCACGCGCCGCAATGGTGACCGCCTAGCGTGCCGGGTGCGCGCGGGGCGAGCCCGCGTCGCCGCCGGGAGGGATCCATGCGCCTGCGCTCCGTCGCCGTCACGCTCGCTAGCGGGTTGGCCGCCCTTGCGTCCACGGCCCTGCCCGCCGGCGCGGCGCCACGTGCCCCGGGTGCGGCCGACGCTCCGGCCCAGGCCGCCGCCACCGAGCTGTTCGTCTCCGAGTACATCGAGGGCTCGGGATTCAACAAGGCGGTCGAGATCGCCAACGTCACCGGTGCGCCGGTGGACCTCGCCGCCGGCGGCTACACGCTCGAGCTGTACTCCAACGGCAGCGCCGCGGTGAGCCAGCAGGTGGCGCTGACCGGCACCGTCGCGGACGGCGACGTGTTCGTCGTCTCCCGCGCCGACGCCGACCCGGCCGTCGTGGCCCAGGCCGACCAGCTCACCGCGGCCGTCGCGAACTGGAACGGCGACGACGCCGTGGTCCTGCGCAAGGCCGGCGCGATCGTCGACGTGATCGGCCAGGTCGGGTTGGACCCGGGCGCCGAGTGGGGCACGGGCGACACGTCCACCGCCGACGCCACGCTGCGCCGCAAGCCCACCGTCACGGCCGGCGACACGAACCCGTCCGACGCCTTCGACCCCGCCGCCGAGTGGGACGGCTTCCCGATCAACACCCTCGACGGCCTGGGCAGCCACACGGTCGGGGGCGGCGGCAACCAGCCGGTCGCCATCACCTGCGGCGGAACGCTCGCCTCCGTCGCCGGCACGGCCGCCAGCCGCACGGTCACCGCCACCGACCCCGACGGCACCGTCACGGACATCGCCGTCACCGGCGTGTCCCCGGCGCCGGCGGCCGGGTCGATCTCCCGGACCGCCCTCACGCCGGCCGCCGCCCCCGGCGGGACCGCCGAGGCCACGGTCACCGTCACCGCCGAGGTCCCCGCCGGCTCGTACGCGGTCACGCTGGTCGCCACGAACGACGACGGCACCGCCCAGACCGCGACCTGCACCCTCTCGGTCGCCGTGCAGCGCGTCCGGCCGATCGGCGAGGTCCAGGGGCCGGTCACCGACACGACCGCAGGCGCCACGTTCGACTCCCCGCTGGTGGGCCAGCAGGTCGTCGTGTCCGGCGTCGTGACGCAGAAGACACTGGCCCGCAGCTCGTCGGGCAGCCTCCAGAACGGCTTCTTCCTCCAGGACACGCCCGCCACGGCCGACGGCGACCCGCTCACGTCGGACGGCATCTTCGTGTTCCTCGGCGGCTTCACCACGCTGCTGCGGGCGGACGGCGGCCCCGCCTACCGCCCGTCGGTGGGCGACACGCTCACCCTGCGCGCCACGGTCACCGAGTTCTTCCACCTCACCCAGCTCACGAGCGTCCGCCTGATCGCGGTCGGCGCCACCGGGCTCGACCCCGACACCGACGTCGAGGTCACCGAGGCCGCCCCGCCGGCCGACATCGACGACGCCGCCCGCTACTGGGAGCGCCACGAGGGCATGCGGATCCGGGTTCCTGCGGCCAGCCGGGTCTCGACCGGCCGCGACGTGTTCGCCGGGACGGCCGACGCCGAGGTCTGGGTCATCCGCCCGGACGACCCCCGGAACACGCGCAGCGATCCGTTCGCCCGTCGGGTGTTCCGCGACCCACACCCGCTCGACGACGTGCCCGACCAGCTGTTCGACAACGGGAACGGCTCGCGGATCATGCTCGCCAGCCTCGGCATCAAGGCGGCGGCGAACGACAGCTTCGCCATGCTCGACCCCGCCCGGACGTTCGACACGCTGACCGACGACGCCGTCGGCGGCCTCTACTTCTCGTTCGAGAAGTACGGGGTACAGGTCGAGTCCGCCGCCTTCACGCCGGGTACCGACCCGGCGACGAACGCCCCGCCCCAGGCCGCCGCCCGCGACCGCGAGGTGGCCCTGTCCCCCTACAACCTCGAGAACCTGTACGACTTCCGGGACGACCCGACCGACGGGTGTGACTTCGTCGGCAACGGCGGCTGCCCGGGCGTCAACCCGCCGTTCGACTACGTGCCCGGCAGCGCCGCCGAGTACGAGGCCCGGCTCGGCGAGATGGCCGACCAGATCACCGACGACCTGCACTCCCCCGACATCCTGCTGGTGCAGGAGGCCGAAGACCAGGACATCTGCTCGGTGGCCGGCGGCGCCCTGGCCTGCGGCGGTGCCGAGGCCGGCGACGGCAAGCCGGACACGCTGCAGGAGCTCGCCCTCGCCATCGAGGCGGCCGGCGGCGGTGCCTACGACGCCGCCCTCGACCGAGACGGCGCCGACGACCGCGGCATCGTGGCCGGCTTCCTGTACCGCACCGACCGGGTGTCCCTCGCCCCCGCCACCGCCGACGACCCCGTGCTCGGGGCCACCCCGGCGGTCGTCTACCGGGCGCCGGGGCTCCCGCAGAACGCCGACGTCGCCAACCCCAAGGCGCTGAACGCCGAATTGCCGCCCGACGTCGACACCTCGACCGGGACCGACGGCGACGCCGTCTACACCCGGGCGCCCCAGGTGGCCCGGTTCCGGGTCGCCGCCGCCCCGCGCAGCAGCGACACGTACGACCTGTGGGCGGTCAGCAACCACTTCTCGTCCGGCCCGGACGGGCGGGTGGGCCAGCGCACCGAGCAGGCCGCCTACCTCGCCGCCATCGCCAACGCGATCGAGGCGGGCCATCCCGGCGCCCGGGTGGCGGTCGGCGGCGACCTCAACGTGTTCCCGCGGCCCGACGACCCGTTCGCCCCGGGCGACCCGCTGTTCCCCTCCGACCAGCTGGGCCCGCTGTACGAGGCCGGACTGGCCAACCTCTGGGACGACCTGGTCGCCGAGGTGCCGTCGTCCGCCTACTCGTACACGTTCGAGGGCCAGGCCCAGACGTTGGACCAGGTGTTCGTGAACGGACCGCTCCACGACGACCTGGTCCAGGTGCGGGCGGCCCACGTGAACGCCGACTGGCCGGCGGACTTCCCCGGCGACGGCCCTCGGGGCCTGTCGGACCACGACCCGCAGGTGGCCCGCTTCGCCACCCGGCCCGGCGTGTCCGTCGACGACGTCACGGTGGTGGAGGGCGACCGGGGCACCACGCCGGCCACCTTCACCGTGTCCCTGACCCGGGCGCGGACGGTGGCCACCTCGGTGTGCCTGGTGCCGTTCGGCCAGACCGCCACGGTCGGCCGCGACCTCGAGTTCGCCGTGCCGTGCGGGACGATCCCGGCGGGCGAGACCAGCGTGGCGCTGGCGATCGCGGTCCGGGGCGACCACCAGCGTGAGCCGGACGAGACGTTCGGCGTCGTCGCCGTCCCGTCCGGCGGCACCCGCGCCATCGACCTCACGGGCACCGGCACGATCGTCGACGACGACTGACCCGACCGGTCGCGCCCGTAGCCGCCCGGCCCGCATCCGCCCCGCCGCGGGCGCGACCTACCGTCCATCAGGCGCAAGCCCACCGATGCCCCGGCCGAGGCCGCCCCCACCGTGAGCGCGTGAGCGCTCAGCCCATGCGGGGGTCGGTCCAGGCCCGGCCGTCGGCGGCCGGGTCCACGACCACGCCCTCCGGCACGCCGAGAGTGCGCCGGATCGTCACGAACAGCTCGTCGGCCAGGCTGTCGACCGGGACCGCCCCCGGCCCGGCTATCGCCTGGTAGCTGAGCCCGCGGACCACGGCCATCCACAGCGCCGCCTGCTCGTCCGGGCGGACCCACGGCTCGATCTCGCCGTCCTCGATGCCCTCGCGGATCCACCCGGCGATGATGCGGCGGACCCGGGCGTGGTACCGGTCGACCGCCGCCCGGAGGTCGGGTTCGTCCCGCAGGACCTCGCCGAGCACGATGTTGAGCGCCCGGGCCTCGGGCCGGGGGTCGCGCAGACTCTCGACCATGAAGCGCAGGGAGATGCCGAGCGCCGCGGGGCCGCGGGCCGCACCCACGGCCGGCCGTAGTACGTCGTGCTCGAGGCGCTCGGCGAAGTCGTCCACCAACGCCACCAGCAGCCCGACCTTCGTGCCGAACAGGTAGCTCGGCAGGCCATGGGACACGCCGGCCGCCTTGGCGATCTCGCCGAAGCCGACCGTGGCGGTGCCCCTCTCGGCGATGAGCGCCGTGGCGGCGTCGAGGAGGCGGCGCTGCGAGGCTGCCCGACGCTCGGCCTGGGTCCGCCGCTTGCCGGGCGCCGGTGCGACAGGCGCACGGGCAGTGCTCGTCGTGGTCGGTGTGACGTCCGTCATAGGCGATCGCCGCCCATCATTCCACCCGGCGGACCGGGCGGCCGCCCGGTCAGGCCGGCGTCACCAGGGGGCCCTCGACGGCGTCGTACGTCAGCGCCACGTTGGACGTGGACTCACCAGGAAGCTACGAGCCGCGGTGCTGGACGGCCAGCTCGAGGATCTCGGACATGATCCGCACGAGTTCGAAGTCCTTGGGCGTGTAGACGGCCGCCACGCCGGCGTCGAGGAGCGGCCGGCGGTCCTCCTCCGGGACGATCCCGCCGGCGACCACCGGGGCGTCGATGCCGCCGTCGCGCACCAGGCGGACCACCTGCGGGACGAGCTCGAGGTGGCTGCCAGACAGGATCGACAAGCCGATGACGTCGACGTCCTCCTCGACGGCCACGGCGGCGATCTGCTCGGGCGTCAGGCGGATGCCCTGGTAGATGACCTCCATGCCGGCGTCACGGGCCGCCACGGCGATCTGCTCGGCGCCGTTGGAGTGCCCGTCGAGTCCCGGCTTGGCCACGAGCAGCCGCGGCGGGCCACCGGGCAGGGCGGCCGCCCGCTCGGCGATCGCCCGCAGGCCGCTCGACCCGCCGGCGGCGCCCGTGGCGGCGGCCACGCCCGTCGGCGCCCGGTACTCGCCGAACACCTCGCGCAGGACGCCCGCCCACTCGCCGGTCGTGCCGCCGGCGTGGGCCAGGTCGATCGTCGCCGCCATGATGTTCTCGTCGGACTCGGCCGCCTGGCGCAGCTGGTCGAGCGACCGCTTCACGGCGTCGTCGTCCCGGTTGGAGCGCCACTCGACCACCTCGGCGATCGTCTGCGCCTCGAGCGCCGGGTCGACGCGGAGGATCGCCCCCTCGCCGCCGGCCGCCGTGAGCGGCGACGGCGCCGTCTCGGTGAAGCGGTTGACGCCCACGACCGTGAGCTCGGCGTCCTCGATCTTGCGCACCCGCTCGGCGTGGCTGCGGACCAGCCGGCCCTTGAGCTCCTCGATGGCCTCGAAGGCACCGCCCAGGGCCAGGACCTCGTCCAGCTCGGCGGAGGCCGAGTCGACCAGCGCCGCCGTCATGCCCTCCACCACCTTGGACCCCTCGAAGATGTCGGGGTACTCGAGCAGGTCGGTCTCGAAGGCGAGCACCTGTTGCATGCGCAGCGCCCACTGCTGGTCCCACGGGCGGGGCAGGCCGAGCGCCTCGTTCCACGCCGGCAGCTGGACCGAGCGGGCCCGGGCCGACCGCGACAGCGTCACGCCCAGCATCTCGAGGACGATCCGCTGGACGTTGTTCTCGGGCTGCGCCTCGGTCAGCCCGAGGCTGTTGACCTGGACGCCGTAGCGGAACCGCAGCGCCCGCGGGTCGGTGACCCCGTAGCGCTCGCGGCCGATGCGTTCCCACATCTGCGTGAAGGCCCGCATCTTCGCCGTCTCCTCGACGAAGCGGATGCCCGAGTTCACGAAGAAGCTGATGGAGGCGAAGACCTGTGGGAACAGCTCCTCGGCGACCTGGCCCGACTCCCGCACCGCGTCGAGGACGCCGACCGCGGTCGCCAGGCTGTAGGCCAGCTCCTGCGTGGGCGTCGCCCCCGCCTCCTGCAGGTGGTACGAGCACACGTTCATCGGGTTCCACTTGGGGACCCACCGGGCGCAGTAGGCGATCATGTCGACGATCAGCCGGCGGCTCGGCAGGGGCGGGAAGATGTACGTGCCCCGGGACAGGTACTCCTTGACGATGTCGTTCTGCGTCGTGCCCCGCAGCCGGGTCGACTCGACGCCCTGGCGCTCGGCGTTGGCGACGTAGAGGCCGAGCATCCACGCCGCCGGGGCGTTGATCGTCATCGACGTGTTCATCTCGCCGGGCGGGATGCCGTCCAGCAGCTCCTGCATGTGCCCGAGGTGGGCGACCGGCACGCCGACCTTGCCCACCTCGCCCCGGGCGAGCTGGTGGTCGGGGTCGTAGCCCGTCTGCGTCGGCAGGTCGAAGGCGATGGACAACCCGGTCTGGCCCCTGGCCAGGTTGGTCCGGTACAGGGCGTTCGAGGCCTTGGCCGTCGAGTGCCCCGAGTAGGTCCGCATCAGCCACGGACGGTCCGGCTCGGGAAGCGTCACATCGCTCATGCCCCATCGTCGCCCGCCCCGCCGCGCCGGGACAACTACAGCGTCACCGCGGCGATCGGGTGTGTGCTATGCGAACGCCGGCGGCAGGGGGAGCCGGAGGGCGCGGCGGACGGCCCCGACGTAGTCCGCCCTGCTCACCTCGACCGCCCCCAGCCTCGACAGGTGCGGCGTGGGCCACTGGACGTCGAGCAGCCGGTCGGGATCCGGCGCCCCGCTCGGGCCCGGCCTGTCCCCCTCGCCCAGCAGGTCGACGAGGCGGAGGAGCGCGACCTTCGAGGCGTCGGGCTGCCGGTGGAACATCGACTCGCCGGCGAAGAGCCCACCGACGGCGACGCCGTACAGCCCACCGGCCAGCGTCCCGTCCTCCACCGACCAGGCTTCGACCGAGTGAACCCAGCCCAGCTCGTGCAGGCGCAGGTAGGCGGCCCGGACGTCGGGGGTGATCCACCCGTGGGGCCGGCGGGGGTCGGCGCACCCGTCGATGACCTCGGCACAGGCCGTGTCCACCCGGACCTCGTACCGCCGCACGCTGCGGCGCAGCGACCTCGTGACCCGCACCCCGTCGAGCGGGATCACGCCGCGGGGGTCCGGCGACCACCACCCCAGCGGGCCGCGGCGGCCGCCGAGCGGCATGGGGAAGAGCCCGTGGCGGTAGGCGGCGAGGACGGTCCCCGGCTCGAGGTCACCACCCACGCCGACCAAACCCGTGTCGTCGGCGTTGTCCACGGGCGGGAACGCCCACGGCGACGGCGGCGGCTCCACGGGCACGGTCACCGGCCGCCCCCACCCCAGGCGCGCCGCAGGCCGAGGTCGCGGGCCACGGCGTTGCCGAGCGCCACGGTCGCCCGCCGGTTGAGCAGCCCCGCCGCCGCCGCCCCGGTGAGCAGCGGCCCGAGGGTGGCCAGGTTGCGGGCGTAGCGGGCGCGCAGCTGGGCCACGAGCTGGCGCCGGGCGGCCGGCCCGAGCGCCGGCCCGTCGTCCGCCTCCTCGCCCGCCGACGGCGGGAGGGCGTGGCCGGAGGCCCACACCAGCAGCGCCGAGCGGGTCGTCACCCGGCGCCCGGCCACCTCGTGCAGTTCGGCGATCAGCTTGAGCTCGGTGAGGACGGCCAGGGCCGTCTCGGCCGCCAGCTCGAACGGCACCAGCACGACCATCGCCACGGACAGCTGCTGGGCTGCGATGGCGGTCCCCGTGGCGGCGCCGATGCCCGCGCTCACCCGAGCGGCCGAGCGGACCAGCGCCTTGGCCAGGGCGCCGTCGGTCGCCCCGTCGTGGTGGGCGGCCAGCGTGGCGGCGTCCCGGACCGGGACCCGGGGCGCCAGCTCCACCACGGTGTCGGCCAGCCAGCGCCCACTCGTGACCGCGGCGCGGCCGGCCGTGCGGGCGGACTGGGCCAGCTCGACGATCGTCCGGCCGACCCCGGGCCCGCCGGGGCCGGCGGAGGCGACCACGTCGTCGGGCGCGGGGGGTGGGGCCATCCCGTGACGCTATCGGCCGTCCCGACCAGGGCCGGGACGGCCGGGCGCAGGATCAGCGGGCGCGAGGCGCGGGCTCAGCGCGTCGTGTAGTCGTAGAAGCCCTTGCCGGACTTCCGGCCGAGGTGCCCGGCCGCCACCATGCGCCGCAGGACGGGCACGGGGGCGTAGTTCGGGTCGCGGAACTCGTCGTAGAGGGCGTCGAGGATGGCGACCGAGGTGTCGAGCCCGACCAGGTCGAGCAGGGCCAGCGGGCCCATCGGGAAGTTGCAGCCGCCCTGCATGGCGGTGTCGATGCCCTCGCGGTCGGCGATCCCCGACTCGAGCATGCGCACGGCGTTGTTCAGGTACGGGAAGAGCAGGGCGTTCACGACGAAGCCGGCCCTGTCCTCGACGGCGACGACGTCCTTGCCGCAGGCCTCGGCGAGCGCCTTGGCCTCGGCGAACGTCTCGTCGCTGGTCACCAGCGTCCGGACGATCTCGACGAGGCTCATCATCGGCGCCGGGTTGAAGAAGTGGATGCCGAGGACCCGGTCGGGCCGCTGGGTGGCGACCGCCATCTCGACGACCGGCAGGGTCGACGTGTTGGTGGCGAGGATGGCGCCGTCCTTGACGATGCCGTCCAGCTCGACGAACAGGGCCTTCTTGACGGCCAGGTCCTCGACGACCGACTCGAGCACGAGGTCGCAGTCGGCGAGCGCCTCGAGGTCGCTCGTCGCCGTCACCCGGCCCCGGACCTCGTCGGCGACCGACGCCTCGAGCCTGCCCTTGTCGACCTGGCGGCCGAGCGACTTGCCGAGGCCGGCCAGCATGGCGTCGGCGGTCTCCTGCTTCCGCGAGCGCAGGACCACCTCCACCCCCGCTTTGGCCGCCACCTCCGCGATGCCGGACCCCATGATCCCCGAACCCACGATCCCCATGCGCGCTACGGCCATGTGGGGACGTTACTGAGCGGTAGTCAGGCCGGTCCAAGCCGACCGAACGCCATTCGGGTTCGACGCCGACGGAGAGTGGCGGGCCGTCGGTCCGAGCGGCCCCGGCGCGCTCGGTACGGTCGACACCCATGACAGGACCTCTCGCCCTGGTGGGCGGCAACGAGTGGACCACCGGATGCGACTTCGACCGCACGCTGCTGGCGGCGAGCGGCGCCG